>Ga0070664_100004002_pt1 | contig 11840 bp, 12 predicted proteins | sample KBSC73metaG_FD_65863 | JGI IMG/M metagenome (GOLD analysis project Ga0070664, IMG submission 65863) | Corn rhizosphere microbial communities from Kellogg Biological Station, Michigan, USA - KBS C7-3 metaG | ecosystem: Host-associated > Plants > Roots > Rhizosphere > Soil ... | reverse complement strand
CACCAGCTTCCCAAACGTCTCGTTCGACGCCAGCGCGCTGTGCGCCTCGCCGATCTGCGCGAACGCGAACACGCGCTCCACCACCGGCCGCAGCCGATTCGCGTCGAACAGCGGCACGACCCGCTGCGAGAACTCGCGGGCGAGTGCCGCCTTCTCCTCCGGCGTGCGCGAGCGCAGCGCGGTGCCGATGATCTTCAGCCGCTTGCGCAGCACCATTCCCAGGTCGATCTCGCTCTTGCTCCCCGCCGTGAGACCGATCACGCACAGCCGCCCGCGCGGCGCGAGCACGCGCAGATTGCCGCGCAGGAAATCGCCGCCGACGAGATCCATCACCGCGTGCATAGCGTTCGCGCCGGCGACCGCTTCGAGTCGATCCGCCCAGTCGGGCGACGCCGTGTCGATCGCGTGGACGAGGCCAAGCTCCCTCGCACGCTCGAGCTTCTCCGGCGAGCGAGAGGTGCCGTAGACCGTCGCGCCGCCGATGTGCGCGAGCTGCAACGCCGCCGTTCCGACGCCGCTTCCGATCGCATGCACCAGGACGCGCTCGCCGATGCCGACGTCGAGCTGCCGGTAGAGCGCGTCGTACGCCGTGAGAAAGACCTCGGGGATCGCCGCGCACTCCTCGAACGAGAGCCCCTCCGGCATCGGCAGCACCTCGCGCTCGTTCACGCACAGCAGCTCCGCGTGCGCGCCGCCGCCGACGATGCCCATCACGCGGCTTCCCATCGGCCACATCGTGGAGCCGCCGCCCACGGCGTCCACCTCTCCGGCGTATTCCAGCCCGGGAATGTCGGCCGGAGAGCCCGGCGGAGCAGGGTAGTTGCCCATGCGCTGGTGCAGGTCGGCCCGGTTCAACGCCGACGCGCGGACGCGCACGCGAATCTGTCCGAGTCCAGGCTCGGGCGCCGGCCGCTCCTGCAGTGCGAGCACCTCGGGACCGCCCGGTCGAGTGATGACGATGGCTTTCATGGCGTGAACTTACCCTCGCCGCGCCACAAACGGCCTGCGCACTCGGCCGTGTATTCGTAGATCGAAGGCGTCCCTCGCGCGTCGACATCGGTGCCGACGGATGAGCCACAGGTCTACACGGGAGAGAAACGATGAGGAAACTGTCATTCGCGCTGGCGCTGCTCCTCGCACCAGCGCTCCAGGCACAGGGGACGGCTGGTCCGGGTGGCCCGCCCCCGGCACGAGTGGGGCCCATGACCGGAGCCCCGACGGGCCCGGGAGGCGACGTCGCCTCCTTCCTCCTGGCGCACACCGGGGAGCTCAAGCTGAGCGACCAGCAGGTGACCCGCCTTGCGGCTATCGCACGCCGATCCGCCGACCGCCGCCAGACGGCGATGCGTTCGATGGACTCGGCCATGGCGCGCGGACCGCAGCGCCGCGACAGCGCGGGCCGCGGCCGCTTCGCCCCGAGCCCGGAGCTCAGGGCCACCGCCGAACGCCTCCGCGACCAGCGGCATGCCGATCTCCGCGAAGCGCTCGGCGTGCTCACCCCCGACCAGCAGGCAACGGCCTGGGAGCTGTCCGCCATGCGAGGCGGCGCCTGGATGGCGCGCGGGCCCATGCCTGGCGGCTTCGGCCGGCGAGGCGGGCCGGAAGGCCCCGCGCCCCGCTTCCGCGGCGGCCCTTCTCCACGCGGTGACGGCCGCGGCGCCCCGCGCGAAGCCCCCGAGCCCCCCGGCTCCGGCGCCTGACTCTGACACCGCGGGGCCAGACATCGGGGGTCGGACCCCGAGGGCGAAGCCCGAGGGCTCCGACCCCTTGGCCAGCCGGAGCCGGACTCGCGGGAGTTGGACTCCAGGTCGATACTTTATCCTGACAACGGGTCGGCGTAATGCTGACCCGTTGTCATTCAACGACTTGCAGATTGAACGATTCCGCGAACCGGGGTATTATTCCATATATGAACAATGTTGAGCTGGACCAGGGCATCGAGTGTGTCACCCGCACGGGGCCTGACGGCGGCGCGCTGATCGCCGTCCTCGAGGCCGCCGAGCAGCTCGAGAATCGCCTCGAGGAAGCGCTCGGGGCCGTCGGCCTGTCCATCTCCAAGTTCGACGCGCTCGAGCAGCTCATGCAGTGTGAGCGGCCGCTGACCCTTGGCGACCTCGCCGGCCGGCTCTGCTGCGTCCGCTCCAACGTCACCCAGCTCGTCGACCGGCTCGAGGCCGACGGGCTCGTCAAGCGCGGCACCTGCAGCGAGGATCGTCGCGCCATTCGCGCCAAGCTCACCCCCCTCGGCCAGGAGCGGCACGCCGCCGGCGTCCAGGCCATCCGCTCGGTCCAGCAGGAGATCGCCGGTCGTATGGACGCATCTCAGCGCGCCGAGCTCGTCCGACTGATGCGCCTCGCCCTCGGCTGACGAACTCTCACCGCAGTCCACGTATTTCATATATGAACTTTACAGCCACCGAACTAGGTCGGTGGATGTAAGTCCCATGTAAGTGCCTTCGGGCACATTGCGGTGGTTTCTCGTAGTGCGGCCCCGAAGAAGAACCGTTCTTCGACACGGGGCGTAGCAGGAGCAAGAGGACACCATGTCAGCCGCCACCAGAGCACTCGTGCAGCGCATAGCAGTCGCTTCCTTCGTCATTGCGGCAGCCGTCCCGGTGCGTGCCATGGCACAGCCCGTCCAGCTGGCCGTCGTGAGCCCCGTCGCGCCGGTCGCCGGCCGCGCGCCGGTGCCGTACCGCGTGGGCGAGGAGCTCACCTACAAGGCGAAGTTCGGCGCGCTCCCCGCCGGCACGGCGCGCATGCGCGTCGAGGGCGTCGAGACGGTGCGCGGCCGCCAGGCCTACCACGTCGTCTTCACGCTCGACGGCGGCATCCCGTTCTTCCGCGTCCACGATCGCTACGACAGCTGGATCGACGTGCAGACCCTCTCGTCGCTCCGCCACACGCAGCAGATCTCCGAAGGCCGCTACAAGCGGTCGACGACCTACGAGATCTACCCCGAGCGCGGCACCTACGAGCAGGGCGACTCCACGCACGCCAGCGTCTCGCAGCCCCTCGACGACGGCTCGTTCATCTACGCCGTGCGCACCGCCGGCATCCGCGCCGGTGAGACGCGTCGCGACGACCGCTACTTCCGTCCCGATCGCAATCCCGTCGTGCTGACCGGACTGCGCCAGGAAGTGGTGCAGGTGGGCGCCGGCAACTTCGCCACGACGGTCGTCCGTCCGACGATCAAGGCGAACGGCATCTTCTCCGAGAACGGCGAGGCGCAGGTCTGGTTCAGCGACGACGCGCACCGCTATCCGGTGCTGCTCAAGAGCAGGTTCGCGAAGTTCTCGCTCACCCTCGAGCTCAAATCGGTCGTCCCGGGCGAATCCCCGGTCGACGCCGCGCCGGCATCCGCTCCGTGACGGACGCGCCTCGCGAGGAGCTGCACGAGTATCCGGCCGGGTCGCTCACCGTCGAATGGCGACCCGGCCGTTGCATGCACAGCGGCATCTGCGCGCGCGGCCTGCCTCTCGTATTCGATCCGCGCCGCCGCCCGTGGGTGGATACGTCGCAGGCCGAAGAGGCCGTGATCGACGCCCAGGTCGCACGGTGTCCGTCCGGCGCGCTCCAGATCCGGCGCGGCGATCGGTGAATCGGTGAATCGGTGAATCGGTGAATCGGTGAATCGGCTGGTGAATCGGTGCATCGAACTACGCCGGCCACTCAACCAGCCTACGCCTCACTGAGAGATCTCCAGGCCGGTTGTGGGCGATGCCGTTCAATTCACTGATTCGCCCACCAACTCACCACCTCACCAACTCACCAACTCACCAACTCACAGTCGCTCCAGCAGTGCCTCCGCCAGCCGATCCCCCGCCGCGGGCTGGGTGCGCAGAAACAGCTCCGGCTCCAGCACCTCCAGCTCCATCAGCATGAGCGTCCCGTCCACCACGCAGCCATCGACGCGGGCGTAGAGCGGAATCTCGCCGATCGGCCGCGCCGCCTCGAGCGCGCGCGCCGCATCGGCGATGATCGGTGCCGGCGGCTCGATCGGCTCGACGCTGCCGCCGTGCTCCTTCTGCACGCGGAAGTCTCCCGTACGAGGACGCTTGATGACGGCGTGGCTGAAGCGGCCGTCGAGGAAGATGAGCGACCACTCCCCCTCGCTCTCGATCTCGTCGACGAGCGGCTGGATGAGCACCGTGCCGTCGGCGGCCATCTCGGCCAGCCGCTCGTCGTCGGCCGGCTCGCCGGGCGACGCGCGCCACGTGCGATGCGCCCCACCGGACACGGCCGGCTTCACCACGAGCTCCGACCATCCGGTACGCTTCCGGACATCGTCGAGCGATGAAGCCGCCCCACGGTCGATCCAGTGCGTCGGGACGATGGGCACGCCCGCCGCGTCGAGATCGCGCAGATACGCCTTGTCGGCGTTCCACCGCAGCGTGGACGTGGCGTTGAACACGCGCGCGCCGCTCGCCTCGAGCGCGTCGAGCCAGCGGTGGAACGCGTCAGGCCGGTGGAAATAGTCCCAGCACGAGCGCACGATCACCGCGTCGTACTGCCCCCACCGCGCCGTTGCATCGCTCCACGAGCGTTCGTCCACCGCCACGCCGCGCCGCGCGAGCGCGTCCACGAGGTACCGATCGTCGTCGGTGGCGCGCGGCTGTGCGTCGTATGTCACGAGCCCGATGTTCCGTCCTGATCCGGTCCCTTGATCCATGTAGATGTGTCTCGCTGCCGTTGGGTCCTCGTATCGGGATCGGCCCGACGCGAACGCCCGTCAACGCAATATCACACCGTGCACGTATACGCCGGGAGCCACTCGTTAATCGAACCGTCATGAGCCCCTCATTCGCGATTCATGCACGCCGCCGTTCGGGACGCCACGTTGTGGCGCCGCTGCCTTGGTGCAGCCGTCCATGCCGGGAGCACTCCATGACGCCACGCCTGCACGTTACGATGCCGCTGCCGCGCGAGGAACGCGCGATGATCGTGCTCCGATGGATCTCGATCGTCGTGCTCTCGCTCTACACGTTCTTCGGGCTCATCTCGGCCTATCGCGCGTGGGTCCAGGTGAAGAGCCTGGACCTCACCGTGAGCGCCCGCGAGCTCCGCCCTGGCTCATCCGTCATCGTGGACGCGGTGAGCTGGGCCCGCACGACGGTCACCGTACGCGTCGAGCTCGTACAGGACGGGCACAGCGACACGCTGCAGCTGCAGCGCATCCCGTCGAACCACGTGGCCAGCCTGGATCCCCGCACCCGATCGGCACGGCTCGTCGTACGGCTCGAGCCGCAGCGATTCGAGCGCTTCCGCGGCGGTAGCGCGATGGTACGCGCCAGCGCGATCGGCGGGCCGCAGTGGCTGCGCACACCCCCGCCGCTCGTGCGTACGCTCCCGGTTGTGATCGTCGGCGCGTCGCACACGGGTCCCTTGCCATGATGCGTGGCCGTCCGCTTGCGTTAGTGGCCCTCTGGTACGTTCGACTCGCACCCGGGACGTCGTCCGGGCGCGGACCACGGGAGGTGCTTCCGATGTCGTTTTCGCTCCGTCGAATCCTTCCGCTCGGTGTCGCGCTCTGTGCGGGATGCTCCAGCCCTCGCCTGATCGTCGCGTCATTCGTACCGTACCGGCCCGCGGTCGTAACGAAGACCCACGTCAACGTGACGGGGAACTGGCTCGCGGCCGTATCGATGAACGACGGCACCTTTCGTCGCTCGTACTTCAACCTCGTGCAACGCGGCGACACGATCACGGGGACGGTGCGCACGACGCAGTTCTTCTTCGACATCGTCCAGAGCTCGTGGGACAGTACGGGATTCAACATCACTGGGGCGATGAAGGACGGCGGCACCGTGCGCCGGCAGGAGTGGCACGGCCGCCTCGTCGGCGATTCACTGCACCTCGTGGCAATCCGGCGGCCGGCGCCGGCGACACCGACGACGCCCAGCAGCTCGGCGGTGGCGACCAACGCCTCCAACGCGGCGGCCGCTCCCCCACGCCCGCAACCCGAGCTCGTGGCGCACCGCGTTCCGCCCGGTGAAGGAGCGATGCCGGCGAAGATCGCGCCCCCGAAGCGACACGTCGTTCGCGACAACGGCGTCGCGCGCACGCCGGCGATGGGATGGAACAGCTGGAACAAGTTCGCCGGCCGCGTCACCGACGCGGACGTGCGCGCGATGGCCGATGCCATGGCGAGCAACGGCATGCGCGAGGCCGGCTACGTCTACATCAACATCGACGACACCTGGGAAGGCGACAGGCGCGATTCGCTCGGCAACATCACGAGCAACAGCAAGTTCCCCGACATGAAGGCGCTCGCCGACTACGTGCACTCCAAGGGGCTCAAGCTCGGGATCTATTCCTCACCCGGGCCCACCACGTGTGCCGGCTACATCGGCAGCTACGGCCACGAGGCGCAGGACGCGAAGACCTTCGCCGAATGGGGGATCGACTACCTGAAGTACGACTGGTGCGGCGCACGCATGCTGTATCGCGACGACGAGATGCCCGCCGTATACCAGGTCATGGGTGACGCCCTGCTCGCGACCGGGCGTCCGATCGTCTACAGCATCTGTCAGTACGGCCGCGAGGACGTGTGGAAGTGGGGCGCCGACGTCGGCGGAAACTCGTGGCGTACGACGGGCGACATCCGCGACACGTGGGAGTCGATGTCGAACATCGGCTTCCGGCAGGACGTGCTGGCGCCCTATGCGAAGCCCGGCCACTTCAACGATCCCGACATGCTCGAGATCGGGAACGGCGGGATGACCAGCGAGGAGTACCGCACGCACATGAGCCTCTGGGCGATGCTCGCCGCGCCCCTGCTCGCCGGCAACGACCTGCGCACGATGTCGCTCGAGGTGCTCGGCATCCTCACGAACAAGGAAGTGATCCGCGTCGATCAGGATCCGCTCGGCAGGCAGGCGACGCGCGCACTGGTGTCAGCCGATTCCGCCAGCGTGCGTCAGGAGATCTGGACGCGCCCGCTCGCGAACGGCGCGTGGGCCGTCGCCGCGTTCAACCGCGGCCCGGACTCGGCACGCGTCACGATCGACTTCGCCGCGCTGAAGATCGACACGCAAGGCGTGCCCGTGCGCGATCTCTGGGCGCATCGCAAGGTACGCGTGCGCGACAACAGCTACACCGCCACGATCCCGTCCCACGGCGTCGTCATGCTGCGCGTGGGACGATAGCTAAGGGCAGAACCCGGACTCAGACGATGGGGTCAGATACCGAAGGTGTCTGACCCCATGGCGCGAAAAAGCGATTCTATGCTCAGGTCGACGCGCGTACGTCGCTTCGTGTATACTCGCCATCCACCAGTCGCCACGCACGGCCGCCCGGGTTCTCGTCGCGCAGCAGCGCCGGGAGCCGCGCGGGCCGCACGTTGTCGTACGCCTGCAGCGCGCCGAACCGCCGCAGCGACGCCGGGATGCCGACGGCGGTGAATCCCGGATGCCCCGTCGACGGATACGGGCCGCCGTGATTCATCGCCGCACTCACGGCGACGCCCGTCGGCATCTTGTCGTTCAGCAGTCGGCCGACCTTGGCGCGGAGCAGCGGCTCGAGCTCCCAGTACAGCACTTCGTCCGCGCCGTGCGAGTCCGAGTAGATGCCGCCGGTGAGATTTCCCTCGAGCTGCTGGAGCACCTGCTCGGCCTCGTGTTCGTCGCGCACGACGACGGCGAGCGACACGTTGCCGAACGCTTCCGTCTGCAGCGCGTGCGGCTCGCGCAGGAACTGCGCACCGTCCACGCGCAGCAGCGTGTTGGCGTGACGGTAGCCCGGTCCTTCGAGCGCCGCGCCGCCGGTCACCACGTTCGCGCCGGCGCGCCGGAGCTCCGCCACGCTCGCCGCGAGCGACCTCGCTACGCCGCGTGACAGCAGCGGTGTCGGCGCGGTGGCGTCCAGTCGCTCCCGCACACCAGACAGAAATCGCTCCGTCGCGTCGCCGGCGAACAACACCACGAGGCTCGGGCTCGTGCAGAACTGTCCCGTGCCCATGAGACAGCTGCCCACGAGCTCACCGGCGAGGTCGTCGCCCCGCTCGGCGATCGCGCCCGGCAGGATGATCAGCGGGTTCACGCTCGACAGCTCGAGATAGATCGGCTTCCCCGCCGCATCGGCCGCCGCCTTGAGCGTGAGTCCGGCGCTGCGGCTGCCGGTGTAGCCGGTCGCGCCGGTGCGCGGGTCGGCCACCGCGCGCGCGCCGTCCTCGTGGCTCGTCCGATACAGCAGCTGCACCGTCGCCGGCGGGAGCCCCGTGTCCGTGAGTGCCGCGAACGCCTCCTCGCCGAGGAGGCGCGTCGTGTTCGGGTGCGAGCTGTTGGCCTTGGCGATCACCGGGTTGCCCGCCGCGATCGCGGCGACGAAATCTCCCCCCGACACGCTGTTGAACGCGAACGGAAAGTTGTTCGGTCCGAACACCCACACGGGCCCGATCGGCGCGAGCATGGAGCGGAGGCCGAGCTTCGTGTCGATCGTCGGCATCGCCCACGTCCCCTCGATCGCCGCCGCGGCACCCTGGCGCAGCTGTCCCGTCGTGCGTGGCAGCTCGACGTCGGCCAGCCGCGGCTTGCGCGCGAGCCCCGTCTCGGCGTTCGCCGCCTCGACGAGCTCTCCGGCCCGCGCCTCGATGCGTTCGGCGAAGCGCGTGAGGAACTTCGCGATGTGCTCGGCGGGAACGGCGCGCAGCTCGCGCGCCGCTTCCACTGCCGCATCGAGCGCGGCGTCGCAGTCCGCCCACGTGCTGATCGGGAATTCGTCGGACAGTCGCTCGCCGGTCGCCGGGTTCTCGCCGCTGAACGTGCCCGAGGCATTCGCGGCGCGCCACGCGCCGCCGATGAGAACGGGATGAGTGCTCATCGCGCCGCCGTCGCCTCGCGGAACTGCTGCACCACGGCCGCCATGTCGCGGTCGCCGTACCCTTGCGCCATCGCGCCGCGCAGCACCTCCAGCGCCGTCGCCGCCGTCTTCATCGGAACCCCTCGGCTCTCGCCCTCGGCGATCGCGTATCCCATGTCTTTCACGAGCAGATGCAGGTAGAAGTTCGGTGAGAAATCATCGGCGAGGATGCGTGAGGCGAGCGTCTTCATCACCGGGCTGCCCGGCGATCCGTTCACGATCGCCTGTACGGTGCGGTCGCGGTCGAGCTCCGACCGCTCGATCACGGCAATCGCCTCGGCAAGCGAGGCGGCCTGCACGCCGCAGAGGAAGTTGTTGATCAGCTTCACGAGCGCGCCGCTGCCGACCGGGCCGAGGTGGATGATCGTCTTTCCCATCACCTCGAGCGCGGGCCGGATGCGCGCCAGTGCGTCGTCCTCCGCGCCGACGAGAAAGAGCAGCTCGCCGCCGGCCGCCTGCATCTTGCTGCCCGTCACGGGCGCGTCGATGAAGATGCAGCCCGCACGGGTCGCGGCGTCGGCCAGTTCGCGTGCGCGCGTCACGGTCACCGTGCTGCACTCCACGACGATGCTGCCCTGGCGCGCTCCGGCGAGCGCACCACGCTCGCCGTCCCACATCGCGCACGACGCGGCGTCGTCGGCCACCATGCTGAACACGATGTCGGCCTCGCTCGCCGCGGCGCGGGGCGAGTCGGCCACGACGGCGCCTCTCGCCTCGAGCGCCCGCGCGCGCTCGGCGCTGCGATTGTAGACCGTGACCGGAAAGCCGGCGTCGAGGAGTCGGGTCGCCATCCCGCCGCCCATGATGCCGAGGCCGAGGAATGCGATGCGTGGTTTGCGAGTGTCGGAGGTCATGCGCGAATAGTGTGTCGAGGCGGCCGTGGAAACCAGCGGTCACGCGGCGCGGGAACGACCGAGGAATCCGCGGGCTTACTCCAGAATTCCCTCGCCGCCACGGAGCGCATGTCGGTCCTTCAGGTCGTCACCGTCGCCACGCGCCAGAACCGCGCTGGCCCCGCCGTCGCCGAATGGTTCCTTCAGCGCGCGCGGCTGCACGGCAAGTTCACCGTCGACCCGATCGATCTCGCGACCGTGAACCTCCCGATGTTCGACGAGCCGCGGCATCCGCGCTTCGCGGAGTACGAGCACGAGCACACCAGGCGCTGGAGCGCCACCGTGGCGCGCGCCGATGCGTTCGTCTTCGTCACGCCCGAGTACAACTACGGTGCGCCCCCGTCGATCGTGAACGCGATCGACTACCTCAACAAGGAGTGGGCGTACAAGCCGGTGGGGTTCGTGAGCTATGGCGGCGTGAGCGGCGGCACGCGCTCGGTGCAGATGATCAAGCAGATCGTCACCTCGCTCCGCATGATGCCGCTCCCGGAGGCGGTCACGGTGCCATTCTTCACGCAGTACGTCGACAAGGAGAGCGGTACGTTCGATCCGGGCGAGACGCAGGCGACAGCAGCCGTGACGATGCTCGACGAGCTGGTGCGCTGGTCGGACGCCCTTTCGGTGCTGCGGAAATGAGATTGGGGTCGGACCCCGAGGGCGAAGCCCGAGGGCTCTGACCCCTTTGGCGATGAGTGTCATCCCTCGACTTCGCTCGGGATGACGACACGACCTCGGGACGCAGAAGCGTCCCGAGGCCGTCTCTCACTCACCCACTCACGCACTTACTCACTCACTGCCTTTCGAACACCTGCGTGTACCCGTTCACGACTTCCGTCAGCACGTCGTTCGTGACCGAGCCCTGGTACCGAATGCCCGTCTCGCTCGACTCGAAGTCGAGCGATCCGTTGTCGTCCGTGTAGAAGCCCTGGTCCGTGCTCGTCTCGCCCGTGTCGTAGCGTGACGTGTCGAGAAACGTTCCGTCGGTGTAGAGCGTGAGATCGTCGCTGACGAGCCGCGAGCCGCCGGAGAACGTGTAGGGCAGCGACACCCCATTGATCCGGCGCAGGCTGTAGGTGCCGGCCACGCTGCCAGGCAGGCCCAGCGAGTCCATGGAGCAGGCGGACAGGGACGCGGCGGTGAGAGCGAAGAACGCGATACGGCGCATAGGCTCCTCCGTGGAGCGCGAAGCACGTGGATGACGGACAGCTGATGTCTGTCGTACTCCACAGGCCGCGCCGCGATCCAGTCAGGATGTGCGCTGGATCACACTCGGGTCATGCAACCAGCCGAATGCGCACCCACCCATCGGGCACCGCGCTGTCGGTCACCGCGCCCGACGCATAGACGCCCAGTCGCTCCATCTCCCGCTCGTCCGGCCGCTCACCGTCCTCGATCCAGGCGAGCATCTGGTCGAGCGTATCCTCGGAGACTCTCAGCTCACGCGCCGGCGCGAGCGGCGCCTCGGCGCGCCATGCGCGCGTCAGCGCGACGAGCGTGCGCTCGAGCGCGTCCAGCCGACCCGCGATCCCGTCGCTCGCCGCGCTGCTCCGCTCGATCACGAAGCGCAGCAGATAGTCCACGTACGTCGTGCGCGGTACGCCTGGCGGCCACGTCGCCGGCGGAACGGTGCGCCGGTTGCGGCCGTCAGGACGCACAGCGAAGTCCGTTGGCGACGGCGCCGCCCGCGCTCTCCGTCGACTCGAGCCGAACGTCGCGCGCCGCCTTGTCGTCGCGCAGACCGAGGAAGCTCGGTTGCCGCAGGATCCCCGCGTCGGTGATCTCGTTGTAGCGCACCTGCGCGACGAGCACCGGCTTCACCCACGTCGTCGACCCGACGCCGCTCCGGGGCGCGTCGACGAAGGGCGAGCCGGCCTGCCGCAGCGGCGCGAGCTTCCGCGCCAGCAGCGCCAGCATCGCCGTCGTGTAGCCCGTGCCCACCTTGCCGGCGTAGCGCAGGCGACCCTCTGCGTCGTAGTAGCCGACGAGCAGCGCGCCGAGGTGGTCGCGCGCTGCGCCGCGCGTCGGTGCGGTGAACCCGCCGATCACGAACTCCTGCTCGCGCTCGAGCTTCACCTTGCGCCAGTCGGG
>Ga0070664_100003998_pt1 | contig 11852 bp, 11 predicted proteins | sample KBSC73metaG_FD_65863 | JGI IMG/M metagenome (GOLD analysis project Ga0070664, IMG submission 65863) | Corn rhizosphere microbial communities from Kellogg Biological Station, Michigan, USA - KBS C7-3 metaG | ecosystem: Host-associated > Plants > Roots > Rhizosphere > Soil ... | reverse complement strand
GGAGCTGGTCCTGATCTCGCAGGACACGACGCGGTGGGGCGAGGACCTCGGGATGAAGCGCGACGGCCTCGCGCGCCTCGTGTCGGCGCTGCTCGACGCGACGTCGTTCCCCTGGATCCGCTTCCTCTACGCGTACCCGAAGACGCTCGACGAGTCAGTGCTGCGCCTCATGGCCGAGCGGCCGCGCTTCGTTCCGTACGTCGACATCCCGCTCCAGCACGTGTCCCGCCCGATCCTCGGCGCCATGCGGCGCGGCGGAGACGCGGCGTCGTACCGCAGGATGGTCGACCGCATGCGCGAGCTCGTGCCGGGGATCGCGATCCGCACGACGTTCATCGTGGGCTTCCCGGGCGAGGGAGACGCCGAGTTCGGCGAGCTGTGCGAGTTCGTCCGCGGCGCCGAGCTCGACAACGTCGGCGCGTTCACGTACTCGCCCGAGCCGGGATCCGGCTCGGAGCCCCTCGGCGACCCCGTGCCGGCGGAGGAGAAGGAGAGACGCAAGGAGTTCCTCCTCTCCCTCCAGCAGCCGATCGCGCGACGGCGCCTGCGGGGCCTCCGCGGAAAGACCCTCGAGGCGATCGTCGAGGGGCCCTCCGACGAGCACGAGTACCTGCTCGAGGGCAGGCTGCGCTCGCAGGCGCCGGAGATCGACGGGCGCCTCCTCATCACGGACACGGGGGGCCGTAATCTCGCGCCCGGTGACATCGTCTCCGTCCGTGTCGAGAAGACGTTCGACTACGACGTCACCGGTGCGATCGTCTGAACTAGCAACTAGCAACTAGCAACTAGAAACTAGAAACTGATTCGATGCAGGTCATCCGCGACCCGATGCGCTCGACCGACCTGCCGCGCGGCGGGGTCGGGACGATCGGCAACTTCGACGGGGTCCACCTCGGCCACCGCCGGATCCTCGAGGGCGTCGTCGCGCGCGCGAGAGAGACCGGGCGTCCGTCGTTCGCCATCACCTTCGAGCCGCACCCGATGGCGGTGCTGCGCCCCGACCGCGCCCCCCGGCGCATCCAGACGCTCCGCCAGAAGGAGGAGGCGATCGAGGCGCTCGGGATCGACGCGCTCCTCGTGATCCCGTTCACCCGCGACTTCTCGCTGATCGAGCCCGAGGAGTTCGTGCGGACGCTGCTCGGCGAACGCCTGCGTGCCGCGGAGATGCACGTGGGCGCGCACTTCGCCTTCGGCCGGGGCAAGCGCGGCGACCTCGCGCTGCTCGCGCGGCTCGGCGCCGAGTGCGGCTTCACCGCGCAGGCGGTCGAGGAGGTCTTCTACGAGGGCGAGCCGGTGTCGTCGACGCGGATCCGGCGCGCGCTCGAGCGCGGCGCGGTCGTCGAGGCCAACGCGATGCTCGGCCGCGCCTACGAGCTCGACGGGATCGTGTCGCGCGGCGACCGGCTCGGCCACCGCATCGGCGTTCCGACGATCAACCTCGAGCCCGAGAACGAGCTCGCGCCCGCGGACGGCGTCTACGTCACCGAGATCGAGATCCGCTCCTTCGACCGCCGCTTCGAGAGCGTGACGAACATCGGCCGCCGCCCGACCCTGTACGAGGCCTACACGACGACGATCGAGACCTTCGTGCTCGACTTCTCCTCCGACGTGTACGGCGACCGCGTGCGCCTCTTCTTCCTCGAGCGGCTACGCGAGGAGCGCAAGTTCCCCTCGGTCATCGAGCTGAAGGAGCAGATCCAGCGCGACATCGCCGACTCGCGCTCGTGGTTCGGCTCGCGCGGGCGGGCGGGCGACGCCTAGCGTGGGTGAGACCGCCGCGAAGAGGCCCGGGCCTGCGGCCGTCGTCCGGCGATTCGTCTCGAACCTGGGCCCGGGCATCGTCACCGGCGCCGCCGACGACGATCCCTCCGGCATCGCGACGTACTCGATCGCGGGCGCGCGGTTCGGCACGTCTCTCCTCTGGACGGCGTGGCTGACCTGGCCGCTCATGGCCGCGGTGCAGATGACGTGCGCCCGCGTCGGCATGGTCACCGGCCGGGGCCTCGCGGGCGCGCTGCGGCAGCGCTACCCGAGGTGGCTGCTCGTGTGCGCGGCGTCGGCCCTCTTCGTCGCGAACACGATCAACGTCGGCGCCGACCTCTCCGGCATGGCCGACGCCGCGGAGACGCTGACGCGGATCGACTCGCACGTCTGGGTCGTGCTCTTCGGCGCGGGGATCTCGTGGGCGATCGTCCGCTTCCGCTACCACCAGATCGCCTCGATTTTGAAGTGGCTGGCTCTCGTCCTGTTCGCCTACGTCCTCGTCGCCTTCCGCCTGAGCCCCGAGTGGCGCGCCGTCCTGCGGGACGCGCTGCTGCCCTCGCGGCCGCGGGGCGCGGAGTGGGGGATGCTCGTCGCGATCCTGGGCACGACGATCTCGCCGTACCTGTTCTTCTGGCAGGCGTCGCAGGAGGTCGAGGAGGACCGCGCGCTCGGCCGCCGGATGCTCGTCCGGCCGCCGCACCTCCCGCCGCTGCTCCTCGCCGAGCGCCGGCTCGACGTGGCCCTCGGCACGTTCGTGTCCAACCTGGTGATGTTCTTCGTGATCCTCGCGACCGCCCTGACCTTGCACCGCCACGGCGTCACGAACCCCCAGACGTCGCACGACGTCGCGCAGGCTCTCCGGCCTCTGGCGGGCGAGCTGACCGGCGCTCTCTACACGGTCGGCATCGTCGGCGTCGGCCTGCTCGCGATCCCGACGCTCGCCGGGTCATCGGCCTACGCGTTCGCCGAGACGTTCGGCTGGCGGCGGGGGCTCGACCTGAAGCTGCGCGGCGCACGCTACTTCTACGGCGTGATCGTGCTGTCCACGGCGCTCGGCGTCGCGCTCGACTTCCTGAACGTCAACCCGGTCCAGGCGCTCTACTGGACGGCGATCGTCAACGGCCTGCTCGCCCCGCCGCTCCTCGCGGGAATCCTGATCTTCGCCTGCAGCCGGCGGCGGATGCGCGGCCAGCCGATCCCCTGGTTCGACCGCATCGCCGTGGGCCTCGCGGTCGCGCTGCTCACGGTCGCGGCGGTCGCGATGTTCGTCGTCTAGGCCGCCCGCTCCGGAACCGCCGCCTCCGCGCGCGCGCCCCGGCGGACGAGAATCCGGACGCCCGCCAGGAACAGCAGCCCGGCGCCCAGCGTCGTGACGATCGTCGCGCCGGTTGGCAGGTCCCACAGGTACGAGAGGTACACGCCGATCGCGGACGTGACGGCCCCCATGACCCAGCCGATGGCGAGCCGCACTCCGAGCCGGGTCGAGAAGAGCATCGCGGAGACCGCCGGGACGATGAGGTACGAGAACACGAGGAGCACGCCGGCGATCGGCACCGCCAGCGTGACCACGAGCCCGAACGACCCGTAGAACAGGAAGTCCCACAGCCGGATCGACAGCCCGCGCCTCTCGGCCTCGGGCTCGTCCATGGAGATGAGGAGGAACTTCTTGCGCAGGATGAAGTGGAAGACGCCGACGAGCGCGAAGAGCCCGGCCGTCCGCGCGAGCTCGTGCCACGACACGGAGAGGATGTTGCCGACGAGCATCTCCTTCAGGTGCTCGGTCTCGCCGGTGACCTTCGACATCGTGAGAATGGCCGCCGCGGCGGCGACCGCGTAGGCGATTCCGATGATCGCCTCCTGCGGGATCCGGGTGCTGCGATGCACCCGGGACACCGCGAACACGGCCGCGCCGCAGAGCGCGAATCCGAGGGAGAAGACGTACCCCATGTTGGAGTGCACGTCGTAGCCGGCGAGGACCCCCACCGTCGTGCCGAGGGCGGCTATCTGCGCGAGCGAGAGGTCCACGAAGATGACGCCCCTCTCGACGACGTGGACGCCCAGGTAGGCGAGCATGCCCGTCACGACGAGCCCGGCGACGAACGCGGGCAGCAGAACCTCGAAGACGCTCATGGCTTTCCTTTCTTCGCGGCGAGCGCGTCGGCGAGAAGCTTCACGTCGTAGTCGAAGAGCGCGACGTAGTCCTTCGCCTCGGGCACTCCTCCGACCGACGGAATGAAGGTGATCAGGGTGGCGCCGGTCTTGTCGGCGACGGACTTCGGCGTCTTCTGGTCGAAGTACGGCTCCATGAGGATGACCGGGATCTTCTTCTCGATCATCATGTTGATCAGCTCCAGCGTGTGAGAGGGCGACGGCGGTACTCCGGGCTTCGGCTCGATGTAGCCCGCCGCCGTGAGCTTGAAGCGCTTCAGGAAGTTCGGCCAGGAGGTGTGGTACGTGACGAGCGCCGTCCCGGCGTAGGGACCGAGGGCGGCGTCCCAGCGCTTCTCGCCCTCCGCGAGCTTCGCCTCGAACGCGGCGAGGTTCGACTTGTACTCGGCGGCTCCCGACGGGTCGAGCTGGGAGAGCTTCGCGGCGATCGCGCGCGCGATCACTCGCCCGTTGTCGGGGTCGAGCCAGTAGTGGGGGTTTCCGTACGGATGGACGTCGCCCATCGCGCGCGTGACGGTCCCCGTCGGGCGCTCGAGGATGTCGCAGCCGGTCGACGCGTCGAGGTAACCGGCGGCGTTGGGTCGGATCTTCTCGTTGCGGCTCTGGTCGATCAGCGGCGGCAGGTAGCCGACCTCGAGCTCGAGACCCGCGACGATCAGGAGGTCCGCCTTGGAGAGCTTGAGCACGAAGGACGGCTTCGGCTCGACGAAGTGCGGGTCCTGGTAGCCCTTCGCGAGGGCGAAGGTCTCGACGCGCTTGCCGCCGACGGCGTCGGCGATCGAGGCGAAGTCCTGGAGGCTGGTGACGACCTTGACCGCCCCGAACGCCGGCGCGGCGGTGAGGGCAACGAGCACTGCGAAGAGAACCGAGAATCGTTTCATGTGTGCACCTCAGAAGGGATGGGCGCCGTGGGCGCCGATGGCGTACTGAATCTGGAGGATGCCCTCGTTGGCGACGAAGCCGCCGGCGTAGGTCCGGCGGCGGTACTCGGCGCGGATCACGGAGAACTCGGAGGGCATGAAAGTGAGGGCGGTCGAGACGCCGCGGTCGTGGAGCGCCGCGTCGCTGGCGCGCCCCGACCACTCGTAGCGCGCGCCGGCGTACCAGCGCCGCGCGAGCTGGTAGTCCGCGGCGGCGAACCAGCCGGTCGCGATCTGCGTGGGCCCGAGCTGCTGGCGCACGCTCCGGAAGAACTCGCTGCGGACGATGAGCTGGCGGTAGGGCCGCCCCTGGAGCGGCTTCCAGCGGTAGACGAGGTGGAAGTTCTGGAGCTCTGTCCGCGTGTCGGCCGTGACGCCGTTGAACCCGCCGCCGTAACTCGCGCCGACCTCGACGTTGTTGTCGTCGCCGAAGTCGCGGTAGACGCGGTACTGCGTGTTCCACGCGAGCTTGCTCGCCGAGGGCGCGTCGAAGAGGTTGTCGACGTTGCCGGCGAAGACCTGTCCGTAGACCTCGGAGAACGTGTCGCCGGGCAGCTCGATCAGCTTGGAGACCGAGGCGCCCGCGTCCGACCACCCCTCCTCGCTCCCGAGCAGGTTGACGACGGGGAGCGGCTCGTCCGGCCACGGCAGCACGTGGAGGTGCAGCGTGTTGATCTTTCCGAACTGGGCCTTGAACTTCCCGGCCTTCACGATGAGGTCCCAGGGGAGGTGGAGGAACGTGATGTAGCCCTCCTCGACGTCGACGCCCTCGTTCGAGAACGAGAGAAACAGGTCGGCGCGCGCGTACGGGTCGACGATCGCCTGGAACGAGATCTCCGACTCCTCGAGCTGGAACGACTTGGTCGGCACGACGGGGTTGTGCCCGGCCGTCGCGAGGAAGTTGCCGATGACCGCGATCGCGGGGTTGAAGAACGTCGGGTTGACGGGGTTCGGCGAGAACACGTTGGACAGCGGAGCGGCCGGCTGCGGCTCGGGCGCCGGCGCCGTCGCGGGAGTCGGCTGCGGGGCCGGCGTCGGCTCTGCCGGCGGGGCGGCGACGGGTGATGGATTCGGACTCGGCGTCGGCGAGGGTGTCGGCGCGGTTTCCTGCGCCAGCACCGCCCCCGCGGCGAGCACGCCGGCGAGGGCCCACGAGACGATGCGCATGTTGGATCTCTCCTCGGAAACGTTTCCCCAAGGGACGCGGCGCAGACGCGCGGCGTCCCGCCCCGGCTAGGCGGCCGAGGGAGGGGAGAGTCCCGAGCAGGGAGTCCGGGAGAGGCGCGGAGGAGACTCGAGACGCGAGGCCGGCGCCCGATCGTCCGCGATGCCCGGCGCTCCGAGGGAGGCGGCGATCGGCGCCGCAAGCGCCGCGGAATGCGTGAGGCACGCGACGCAGAGATGCGGGGCCGAGCCGGCCGAGGCGGTGCGCGAGATCGCGAGGCCGCCGCCGTGGTCGTCCAGGGGCTCCGGGTGAAGTCCGAAGGCGGCGACCGTGGCGAGGAGCACGGCGAGGCAGAGCATCGCCCGCGCCGGGGATGACCTCCTCAAACGCCGCAACATCTCAGGCCTCCAACATGCCGCAAACCGGATTGTATTCTCCGAGGGCCGGTTTCCCGCTGCGTACAATGGCGGCCGTGAGCCGCGAAGCGGTGCCCGGACCGGTCCCCGCCGTCGCGGGTCCCTCGGGGGAGGCCCTCCGCCGACGGATGCTCTGGCTCCTCGGCCTGACCTTCGTCCACGTCTTCGGCGAGGGCGGCCTGGCCCTCTACGAGGCGATCCGGACCGGCAGCCTCGCGCTTCTCGCGTTCGGGCTCGAGAGCATCATCGAGGGCGGCGCCGCGTTCCTCGCGGTGCGCCACCTGCGGCACCTCGCGGACGAGGAGGAGGACCACGCCCGCCGCGACCAGATGCTCGCGCGCTGGATCGGCGTCTCGTTCCTCCTCCTGGCGGCGTACACGCTCGTGCGCGGCGCGATGGAACTGATCGGGACCAACCACGTCGAGCCGAGCACGCTCGGGCTGCTCTTGACGATCTTCGCGACGTTCGGCATGCCCGTCGTGGGCTGGTTCAAGTGGAAGACCTCGCAGCGCATCGGCAGCAAGGGGCTCGCCGCCGAGGCGAAGGAGTCGATCGCGTGCTCGATCGACTCCGGGCTGACGATGATCGCGATGATCGCGGGTCTCCTCGGCGCGCCCGGCTGGGTCGATCCGGCGCTGTCGCTGCTCATGGTTCCGTGGTTCCTGCGCGAGGGCCTGGCGCACGTGCGGGGCCGGGTGCACGCGCACGTGCACTGACCCTCGGTCTCCGGCTCGCGGCTCACGGCTTACGTCTTGCGCCGTTGTAAGATCCGCCGGCCCGAGGGGCTGAATCCTTCCCGGGAAACACGCATACTTCTTGCTGGAGGAGTTGTTTGATGGCTAACCCCAACGTGGCGCAGGTTTCCGACGCGAGCTTCGAGGGCGACATCCTCAAGAGCGACGTCCCGGTGCTCGTGGACTTCTGGGCCCCCTGGTGCGGGCCCTGCCGGTCGGTCGCCCCGATCGTCGACGATCTGGCCAACGAGTACGCGGGCAAGCTCAAGGTCGCGAAGATCAACGTGGACGAGTCGACCGAGGTGGCGATGCGCTACCAGATCACGTCGATCCCGACCTTCATCGTGTTCAAGAACGGCGAGGTGGCGGATCGCGCCCTCGGCGCGCTGCCGCGCAGCGAGTTCGTCAAGCTGATCGACCGCAACCTCGGCTGATCCGGACGCGCGTCCGACTTCGAAGGGCCCCGTGAGGGGCCCTTCGCGTTTCTGCCCGCGAAACGTCCCGCCCGCCCGGCGCGCGCCGCTCTGACGGCCCTCCGGCCGCCCGTGTAATCTGTTGTCTCCCAACGCCGTTACACGCGCGGGACGAGTGCCGGGGGGAACAAGCGGGCGGCCCCACCCGTTGCACGGATGGGCATGAAGAAGAGCGGGATGAAGAAGCTGATCGGGGCCGGCGTCGTGCTCGCCGCGGCGGTGGCGGCGTTCTTCCTCCTCGGCGGCACCGGGAAGTCCGAGCCCAAGTACCGCACCGCCGTGGCCGACAAGGGCACGGTGACCCAGACCGTGGCGGCGACCGGCACGCTCTCCGCCGTCACCACCGTCAAGGTCGGCAGCGTCGTGTCGGGCAACGTCGCGGCGTTGCACGCCGACTTCAACAAGCAGGTCAAGAAGGGCGACCTGCTCGCCGAGCTCGATCCGGCGCCGTTCCAGGAGAAGGTCAACCAGGGCAAGGCCGCGCTCGAGAAGGCGCAGGTCGAGGTCCGCAACAGCGAGATCCAGCTGCGCCGGCAGAAGGCGCTCTGGCAGCAGCAGCTCGCCGCCCAGGCGGACCTCGATTCCGCGCAGGCGAACTACGACTCCGCGGTCGCGGCGGTGAACCAGGCGAAGGCGTCGCTCGCGTCAGCGGAGACCGACCTCCGCAACAGCAGGATCACGGCGCCCATCGACGGCGTCGTCGTCGACCGGCAGTACGACGTCGGGCAGCCCGTCGCGGCCTCGTTCCAGGCCCCCACGATCTTCACGATCGCGCAGGACCTGACGAAGATGCAGGTGTCCGCCGACGTCTCCGAGTCGGACATCGGCATGATCAAGGTCGGCCAGCCCGTGCGCTTCACGGTCGACGCCTACCCCGACCAGCAGTTCCGGGGCAAGATCGCGCAGATCCGACTGAACGCGACGGTCAACCAGAACGTCGTCACGTACCCCGTCATCATCGAGGTCAACAACGCGGACCTCTCGCTGCGGCCGAGCATGACGGCGAACGTGTCGATCGACGTGGCGACCGCGCGCGACGTGCTGCGCGTGCCGAACGCCGCGCTGCGCTGGCGCCCGGAGGAGAAGGAGGGCGCCTCGCCGGCCGCGTCGGCGGGATCCGCGGACCGGGGCGGCTCCCGCGGCGCAGGCCAGACCGCGGGCGGAGACGCGCCGGCGAGCGGCGCGCCGGGCGGCGGCGGTCCGGGCGGCGGCCGCGGCGGCGCCGGAGGTCGCGCGCGGCGCAGCGGGCAGACGGTCTACACGCTCCCGAAGGTGCCCGAGGCGGAGCCCGCGCCGGTGCAGATCAAGACGGGCATCACCGACGGCCGCTACACCCAGGTCGCGTCGGGAGACCTCAAGCCCGGCGACACCGTGATCGTCGGCAACGTCACGGCGAAGGCGGAGGCGGCGCGGGTTCCCGGGCAGCCGTCGGGGCCGGGCGGCGGCGGCGGGCGTCGGTTCTGACGCCCGAGAGCGTCATGGCCGCCGCGCGCGACGTCATCCGGATCGAAAACCTGGTCAAGGTCTACCAGATGGGCGAGGTCGAGGTGCGCGCGCTCGACGGCGTGTCGCTCTCGATCGAGCCGGGCGAGTTCGTCGCCGTCATGGGTCCGTCCGGCTCCGGCAAGAGCACGTTCATGAACATCCTCGGCTGCCTGGACCGTCCCACGTCGGGCACGTACCTCCTCGACGACGTGGACGTCTCGACACTCGACCGCGACGAGCGCGCGGAGATCCGCAACGGGAAGATCGGCTTCGTCTTCCAGTCGTTCAACCTGCTCTCGCGCACGACCGCGCTCGACAATGTCGAGCTGCCGCTCATCTACTCGTCGAACGGCCACCGCGCGGAGCAGCGGCGCGAGAAGGCGATGAAGTGCCTGGAGATCGTCGGCCTCGCGAACCGCTGGGACCATTTTCCGAGCCAGCTGTCGGGGGGGCAGCAGCAGCGCGTCGCGATCGCGAGGTCTCTCATCAACGACCCGAAGCTGATCCTCGCCGACGAGCCGACCGGCAACCTCGACACGAAGACCTCCGAGGAGGTCATCGGCGTCTTCCAGAAGCTCAACGACTCCGGCAAGACGGTCGTCCTCATCACCCACGAGCCGGACATCGCCGAGCACGCCAAGCGGATGGTCGTGTTCCGCGACGGCAAGGTGGTGGAAGACCGGGCGGTCTCGGATCGCAGGCTGGCGGGATGACGCGCGGGAAGCGGGAAGCGGAGGCGTCGACATGCTGAAGTTCATGACCATCCTCAAGGTCGGAATGGCCGCGATCGCGCGCAACAAGATGCGGTCGATGCTGACCGCGCTCGGCATCATCATCGGTGTCGCCTGCGTGATCGCGATGATCGGCGTCGGCCAGGGCTCGCAGGCGGCCATCCAGGCCCAGATCTCGTCGCTCGGGTCGAATTTCATGATGGTGTTCCCCGGCGTCGCCACGCAGTCGGGGGCGCGCATCTTCACGGGCCAGTCGACGATCACGGACGAGGACGTCGCGGCCGTGAAGGCGGAGTGCCCGTCCGTCGCCTACGTCACGCCGGTCTCGCGTTCGGGCGCGCAGGTCGTCAACGGGAGCCTCAACTGGGGCACGCAGGTGCAGGGCGTCGGCGTCGAGTGGCCGTTCGTGCGGTCGTGGAACGTCGACAAGGGAGCGTTCTTCGGAGAATCCGACGTGCGCGCCGCCGCGAAGGTCGCCGTGCTCGGCTCGACGGTGGCGGACGCGCTCTTCGAGGGACAGGACCCCGTCGGACAGACGGTGCGGATCAAGAACTTTCCGTTCCGCGTGATCGGCGTGCTCGAGAGCAAGGGCGGCAACTCGATGGGCCAGGACCAGGACGACGTCGTCATCGCGCCGTACACGACGGTCATGCGGCTGCTCAAGAAGACGAACCGCATCGACATGTTCATGGCGTCGGCGGTCTCGCGCGGCGCGGTGGACCAGGCGGCGGCCGAGATCGAGGCGCTGCTGCGGCAGCGCCACCGGCTGGGCCAGGGCCAGGACTCCGACTTCATGATCCGTTCCCAGCAGGAGATCGCGCAGACGGCGGACCAGACCTCGCGAACGCTGTCCGTGCTGCTCGCGTCGGCGGCCTCCATCTCGCTTCTCGTGGGCGGGATCGGGATCATGAACATCATGCTCGTGTCGGTCACGGAGAGGACGCGCGAGATCGGCATCCGCATGGCGATCGGCGCCAAGGGGCGGGACATCCTCACGCAGTTCCTCATCGAGGCGCTCGCGCTGTCCATCGCGGGAGGCGCGGTGGGGATCGCGCTCGGGATCGCCGCGTCGCGGATCCTCGCCTGGAAGGCGCAGTGGCCGGTGCTTCTCTCGCCCGACGCGATCCTCCTCGCGTTCGGGTTCTCCGCGGCGATCGGCGTCTTCTTCGGCTTCTACCCGGCGCGCAAGGCCGCCCAGCTCGACCCGATCGAGGCGCTGAGGTACGAATGACGCGCGAGGCCTAAGCACTCGCGCGTCATCCTGAGGAGCGGGCGGAGCCCGCGACGAGGGATCCCGTCACGTACGAGCCAGCGCAGAGCTACAATTCTTCGGTGTTCCGGATCCCCTTCGAGCGCCTCGGGCGGAGCCTCGATCCCCGCCGCAGCGTGGGCGCCCGGCTGCTCGTCGCCTTCGTGCTCGCGTTTCTCCTTCCCGCCGGCGTGTTCCTCTTTCTCGTCCAGCGGCGCCTGACGGCCCTCCAGACCCAGTCGTTCGAGCAGGTCGCCGCGCTGCGCGTCTCGGAGGCGGCCATCCGCATCGCGCAGGATGCCTCCTTCCGCGCGGACTGGCTCGCGCAGCGCGCCCGCGCGGTCGAGGAGTCGGCGTGGTCGCTCGCGGCCGCGGCGCGCCTCGCGCTGGAGGGCGGTCTCGCCGCCGCGGAGGGGGCGGAGGGCGCCGACGACTCCGCGGCGCGCGTGGAGCCCGGCGCCGCGGACCCGGCGGCCGCGGCCCGCGACCTCGCCGAGACGCGTCCTCTCGCGCGCCTCATGACCGAGCTGCGGTCGCGCCGTCCGACCATCCGCGCGGTCCGCCTGCGCACGTCGAACGGAGCCGTGAGGGAGTCGCGTGGCGCCGACCCGAGGGAGGGTGCGCGCGCCCGGCGCGGGGCCGGAACCGGACGTCCCGCGCCCGAGCCGCCGTCGTTTCCGGAGGCCCCTCCGGCGCGCGGCGACGAGCCCGTCTGGTCCGACGCGCCCGGCGAGGCCCGGCTCGAG
>Ga0070664_100003996_pt1 | contig 11854 bp, 3 predicted proteins | sample KBSC73metaG_FD_65863 | JGI IMG/M metagenome (GOLD analysis project Ga0070664, IMG submission 65863) | Corn rhizosphere microbial communities from Kellogg Biological Station, Michigan, USA - KBS C7-3 metaG | ecosystem: Host-associated > Plants > Roots > Rhizosphere > Soil ... | reverse complement strand
GCGCTGGCCGGGCGGCACCGAGTAGATCTCGACCGGCTGCTTCCGGGTCTTGAACTGGGTGGGGCCCTGGGCCTCGACCGCGATCGCTCCGTCGAGGCCGGCGCGGGTGTGCTCCTCGATGAGGATCGGCTGCCCCGCCACCTTGGTGTGGGCCTCGAGGTGTGCGGCCAGGTTCACCGCGTCGCCCACCGCGGTGTAGGTCATCCGCTGCTGGGTCCCGGTGAAGCCGGCCACCAGGGGTCCGGAGGCGATGCCGATGCCGATGCGGACCTCGATCGCGCCGCGCCGGGCCTGCTCGGCGTTGAACGCCTCCATCATCTCCAGCATCTCGAGCGCGGCCCGCACCGCACGCTGACGGTGATCGGGCTGGGGCAGGGGCGCCCCGAAGATCGCCATGAGACCGTCGCCCAGCATCTGGTTGACGATCCCACCCTGGCCGCCGATGGCGTCGAAGGTGAGCGTGTAGTAGCTGTTCAGGAGCTCGATGGTCTCGGCGGGGGCGAGGGTCTCGGTGATGTTGGTGTAGGAGCGGATGTCGGAGAACATGACGCTCGCCTCGACCTCCTTGAAGCGGCCGTCGAGCGAGCCGCCGCCGGTCAGCACCTCGTCGGCCACCTCCGCGGTGGCGAAGCGGCGGAAGAGCTCGCGCTGCAGGTCGCGCAGCCGCTTCTTCTCGAGGCTCGCCGACACCCGGGCCCGCAGCAGCACCGGGTTCACCGGCTTGAACAGGTAGTCCTCCGCTCCCATCTCGATGCAGCGGGCCACGCTGTCGACCTCCTCCACCGAGGACATCATGACCACCGGCACGTCGCGCAGCCGCGGGTCGGCGGCCAGCGCGGCGAGCACCTGGTAGCCGTCCATCTCGGGCATCTCGATGTCGAGCAGGATCAGGTCGGCGCGGCGCCGTCCGAGGGCGGCGAGCGCCTCCCGCCCGTTCTCCGCGAAGGTCACGGTGTGGCCGAGCTGCTCCAGCGCGCGGCCGAGCAGCAGGCGGTTCACCCGGCTGTCGTCGACGACCAGCAGATCGCCCGTGTGGGCGCTAGGCGGAGAGGTCACGTCGGAGATCTCCCAGCGCGCCGGCGGCGCGCGCGTAGTGCTGCTCGAGCCGATCGAGCCGCTGGGCGGCGCCCTCGAGGCTGCCGGCCCGGGCGTGGCCCTCGAGCTCGCGGGCCAGCGCCCCCAGCGCGACCGCGCCGAGGCTCTCGGCGGTGGACTTGAGCGAGTGGGCGGCGCGGCGGAAGGCGTCCACGTCCATGCCGGCCAGGGCGCGGCGGAGGGCGGCCAGAAGTTCGCGCGCGTCCTCGCCGAAGGTGTCGATGAGCTCGGTCACGAACGGGCCTCCGGTGGTCGCCACGAGGCGGTCGAACACGGCGCGATCGATCGCGCCGGCGCCGTCTCCGACGGCCTCGGCGGGCGCGCCGGGGGCCGGGCTCACGGCGGCGGCCGTCCGCACCGGGACCTCGCGGTGCGGCGGCACCCGGCGGAGGGCCGCCACCAGCTCCTCGATCCGGATCGGCTTGGCCACGTAGTCGTCCATGCCGGCGGCCACGCACAGCTCGCGGTCGCCCTGCATGGCGTTGGCGGTCATGGCCACGATGCGGGGCCGGCCGCCGCTCCATCGACGGTTGATCTCACGGGAGGCCTCGAAGCCGTCGAGCTCGGGCATCTGCACGTCCATGAGCACCACGTCGTAGGTCTGGCGGGCCACCGCCTCGATGGCCTCGAGGCCGTTGGCCGCGACGTCGGCCCGGTAGCCCATCTGAGCCAGCAGGCGCAGGGCCACCTTCTGGTTCACGACGTTGTCCTCCGCGAGCAGGATGCGGAGCGGATGGCGCGCGGCCAGCTCCGGGTCGAGCTCGACCGCGGTGGTTCCGCGCGCGGCCACGTGGACGGGCTGGTCGGCCAGCACCGACGACAGCGCGTCGAAGAGCTGGGAGGGCTTGATCGGCTTGTGCAGGTAGGCCGCGAAGCCCTCGTCCTCCGCGCGGGCCTCGCGGCGGCCCAGCGACGTGAAGAGGATCAGGGGCAGGCCGGCCCCCGCGGGCAGCGTACGGAGGGCCCGCGCGAGGCTGACCCCGTCCATCTCCGGCATGTGCATGTCGAGGATGGCGAGGTCGAAGTGCTCGCCCGCCTTCAGCCACTCGAGCGCCTCGAGCGGGGACTCGGTGGCCCGCGACGGCATGCCCCAGGTGTCGAGGTGCACGGTGACGATGCGGCGGTTGGTGGCGTTGTCGTCGACCACCAGGACCCGCTTGCCCCGCAGGGTGGGCTGCACCCCGCTGAGGTCGCGATGCACCCGCACCGGCACGTCGCTGGCGTGGGCCGGGATCGAGAACGAGAACTCGCTGCCCGCCCCGGGGCAGCTGGTGACCGCGATCTTGCCGCCCATCATCTCGGTCAGGCGCTGGCTGATCGCGAGCCCGAGCCCGGTGCCGCCGTAACGCCGGGTCGTCGAGGCGTCGACCTGGCTGAACGACTGGAACAGGCGGTCGAGCCGATCCGCCGGGATGCCGATGCCGGTGTCGCGCACCGAGAACGCGAGCTCGTGCGGAGCCCCCGCGCGGGCGGGTGGGCGGGCCGCCACCGAGAGCACCACCTCACCCCGATCGGTGAACTTCACCGCGTTGGAGAGCAGGTTCAGCAGTACCTGGCGCAGCCGGGTGACGTCGCCGATCACTCCGGGCGGCACCCCGTCGCCCACCAGGTAGGCGAGATCGACGCCCTTCTCGGCCGCGCGGGTGGCGACCAGGTCGAGGGCCCCCTCCACGCACTCCCGCAGATCGAACGGCTGGGCCTCCAGCTCGAGCCGACCGGCCTCGATCTTGGAGAAGTCGAGGATGTCGTTGATCACGGTGAGCAGGGTGTCGCCGCTCTGCCGGATCACCTCCGCGTAGTCCCGTTGCTCCTCGGAGAGGCGCGTGTTGAGCAGGAGCCCGCTCATGCCGATCACCGCGTTCATCGGGGTGCGGATCTCGTGGCTCATGGTGGCCAGGAACGCGCTCTTGGCCTCGTTGGCGGTCTCCGCCTCCTCGCGCGCCTTCAGGAGCTCGGTGATGTCGTGGTAGATCGCGATCATCCCCACGCGGGCCCCCTCCACGATCACCGGCACCGAGGAGATCTCGAGGTCCACCCGGGTCCCGTCCTTGCGGGCCCGCCGTCCCATCGCCTGGATCCACTGGCCCTCGAGGGTCTGCCGGATGTTGGCCCGGACCTCCTCGCGGCCCTCCGGGGTCGACACCAGGTCCTCCATGCGCTGGCCGAGCGCCTCCGCGGAGGGGTGGCCGAACAGTCGCTCCGCTCCCGGGTTCCAGCTCGTCACGACGCCGGCCAGGTCCAGGGTCACGATGGCCACCGGACTCGTCTCCATCAGGGTGTCCGAGTACTGCTTCTGACGCTGGATCTCCCGGAACAGCCGGGCGTTGTGGATGGCGAGCACCGACTGGGCCGCGAAGGTCTTGAGCATGGCCACCACGTCGGGCGAGAACGCGCCCCGCTGCCGGCGGATGATCACGAGGCCGCCCAGGATCCGCTCCTCCCGCACGAGGGGCAGCGCGAGCAGCGAGCCCATGTCCTGGCGGATGAGCTGCTCGCGCACCTGCGCCGCGAGCAGCTGGGAGTCCTTCTGCATGTCGACGACCTCGACCGGCTGCCGGGTGATCGCGGCGCGGCCGATGGCGCCCTCGCCGATGCGGATGGGAGCGGTCTCCATCACCCGGACGTAGTCGGTGCTCATGCCGTGGGTGGCCCGCTGGTGGAAGGTCTGGCCCGCGTCGTCGAACTCGTAGATCACGCCCTGGTCGCTGCCCGAGAGCTGCGCCGCGCGGCCGACGATGGTCTCGAGCACCGCGTCCAAGTCCAGGGTGGAGCCGACCGCCTGGCTCACCTCGCCGAGCGCCTGCAGCTCGCCCACCGAGCGGGTGAGCTGAGAGGTTCGGGCCTCGAGCTCGTTGAAGAGCCGCACGTTCTCGATGGCGATGCCGGCCTGCTCGGTGAAGGTCTGAAGGATCGGTATCTCGTCCTCGGAGAACGGCCGGAGGTCCTCGCGGGGATCGCTGCGGGTGATGGCGAGGGCCCCCAGGGCCCGGCCCTCACGCATGATCGGGACCGCGATCACGCTCCGGTACCCGGATGAGCGCGCGAGCTCCCGCACCGACTCCGCCACGTTCGTGTCGGCCAGGATGTCGGGGACGTTGATCACCTCGCCGCGCAGGATGGCGCGGGCGATCAGGGTGCCGCTCTCCGAGAGCCGCTGCGGGAACGTTTGCTGGAACTGGGCGGCGGCCGCCGACGGCAGATTGTGCTGGCTGACGAAATGGATGACGTCGCCGACGAGCTGGTAGGCGAGGGCGAATCGGGCGTGGCAGAGACGCGCCGCGTTCCGCACGATCGCGTCGAAGACCGGCTCCGCGTCGGTCGTGGAGGCGCTCATGACGCGCAGCACGTCCGCGGTCGCGGTCTGCTGCTCCAGCGCGGCGGTGAGATCGGCGTTGCGCGAGCCCAGCTCGGTGAAGAGTCGCACGTTCTGGATCGCGATGACCGCCTGGTCCGCGAAGGTCTGGAGCAGGGCGATCTGGCTCTCCGAGAACGGCCGCGCGGTGGTCCACATGTGCAGCACGATGACGCCGACGGCGGCCCCGTCCTGCATCATCGGCACCGCGAGTATCGTGCGCATCCCCGCCTCCAGGAGCGCGGTGAAGACGAAGTTGGTGTCGAGCTGGGCGTCCTCGATCTGGATCGGACGGCCCTGCAAGATGGCCCGGCCGGTGGCGTGTCCCGGCGAGACCGGGGCCGGGTAGGACTGTCGCAGGGCATCGGCGCCCGCGTAGCCCATGTTGTCCAGCGCCTGGAGGTGCACGAGCTGCCCGTCGTAGGTGAAGACCGCGCACGAGTCCGCGCCGCACAGCCGGCGGGCGTTTCGGGTGATCATGTCGAAGACCGGCTGGGTGTCGGTCGGGGAGCCCGAGATCGCCTTCAAGATGTCGCCGGTGGCGGTCTGCTGCTCCAGGCTCTCGGTGAGGGCGCGGTTGCGCTCCTGCACCTCGGTGAGCAGGCGGACGTTCTCGATCGCGATCGCCGCCTGGTCCGCGAAGGTCTGGAGGAGGGCGACCTGACCGTCGGAGAAAGGCCCTTCGACCCGCGCCACCACGACGGCGCCGATCGCCTGGCTCTCCCGGAGCATGGGCACCACCAGCAGGGTTTGATATCCCTGGGCGATCGCGAGGTTCCGCGAGCTCGCGGCCACCGTCTCGTCGTCCTGCATCCGCTGAAGGTGTATGGTGCGAGCCTCCCGTACCGCTCGCGCCGTGACGTGGTCGCGTGAGAGCGGCATCGGGAACAGGCGCCGAGCCATCGCGAGCCCTTCGCCAGACCAGTTGTACTGCCCGACGAGATGCAGCTGATCCCCGTCCAGACGGATCGCCGCGCTGTACAGCCCGTCGCAGAGGCGCACCGCACTCTCCACGATGGTGTCGAACACGGGCTGCACGTCGGTCGGCGAGCTCGAGATGACCTTCAAGATGTCGGCGGTGGCGGTCTGCTGCTCCAGGCTCTCGGTGAGGGCGTGGTTGCGCTCCTGGACCTCGGTGAACAGGCGGACGTTCTGGATCGCGATCACCGCCTGATCCGCGAAGGTCTTCAGCAGCTCGACCCGCTGGTCGCTGAAGCGCTCCGGGGCCGCCCCGCCCACGAAGATGATCCCGATCACCTGTCCGGCCCGCATCATGGGGGCAGCCAGGCCGGCCCGCCAGCCCGCGGTCTGCGCCTCGGACTTGATCGCGTAGCGCGGATCGGTCAGCACGTCCTCCACGTTCACCACCGCGCGCTCACGGTAGGTGCGGGCGGTGATCGTGTCGGCGTCCGGAGGCATGGGGAAGACACCGCGGAGCGCCTCGACCCCGTCCGCAGTAGTCCCGTGGATGGCGGCGAGCTGGAGCATGACCCCGTCGAAGCGGGACACCACGCCCACCTGGGCGCCGCACAGCCGCACCGCGCGCTCCGCGATGATGTCGAACACCGGCTGGACGTCGGTGGGCGAGCTCGAGATCACCCGCAGGATGTCGCTGGTCGCGGTCTGCTGGTCGAGGGACTCGCTCAAGGCGTGGTTGCGCTGTTGCACTTCGGTGAACAGGCGGACGTTCTCGATCGCGATCACCGCCTGGTCCGCGAAGGTCTGGAGCAGTGCGACGTGGCGCTCGGTGAAAGGATGCACCTCCGTGCGGCGGAGCTGGATGCCGCCGAGGGCGACCCCGTCGCGCATGAGGGGCACGCTCAGAATGGTGTGGAAGCCGAACCGGCGCGCGTTGTCGGCGGCGTCGGGGAACTCGTGCCCCTCGGCCGGCAGGTCCGCGACCTGGACGGCGCGCCCCTCGAGCACCGAGCGCCCGCCGACCGTCCCCCGCACGAGGGGGAGCGAGAAGTGGCCGCCGTGATTCTGGGCGATGGGTCCGTGATGACCGACGAACGCGAGCCGATTCCCGTCGACCCGGAAGATCGAAGCATCGAAGGCCTCGCAGAGGGTGGCCGCGCTCCGCGCTATCGTGTCGAACACCGGCTGGATGTCGGTGGGCGAGCGCGAGATGACCCGCAAGATGTCGCTGGTCGCGGTCTGCTGCTGGAGGGAGTCGCTGAGCGCGCGGTTGCGCTCCTGCACCTCGGTGAACAGACGCACGTTCTCGATGGCGATCACCGCCTGGTCCGCGAAGGTCTTGACCAGCACGAGCTGACGGTCGGAGAAGGGGCGGACCTCGGTGCGGAACAGCACGATCGCGCCGAGCGCGGCCCCTTCGCGCAGGAGCGGGGTCGCGAGGATGGTGCGATGCCCGTAGCGGCGCTGCAGATCACGCCCGACCGGAAACTCGTCCTCCGGCTCGCCGGCCAGGTCCTCCACGTGCACCGTGCGGCGCTCGAGCACGGCCCGGCCGCTCGCGGAGCCCCGGGTGAGAGGCACCTGGAGGGCCCCGATTCCCCCGCTGCGAGCCGCCATCTCCTGGCCGAAGGGGCCGATCGCGGCCGCCCCGCGCAAGACGCCGCCGTCCACGCGGAGGATCGCCACGTCCGGGGCCCCACAGAAGCGGGCCGCGGCCTGCACCACGGTGTCCAACACGGGCTGCAGGTCGGTGGGCGAGGCGGAGATCGCGCGCAGGATCTCCGCGGTGGCGGTCTGTTGCTCGAGAGAGTCGGTCAGCTGCGCGTTGCGGGCCTCCAGTTCGGTGAACAGGCGCACGTTCTCGATGGCGATGACCGCCTGGTCGGCGAAGGTCTTGACCAGCTCGATCTGGGCCGCCGTGAACGGCTTGCGCTGGTGCCGGCCGCAGCCGATGGCGCCGATGGTCACCCCGTGGCGCACGATGGGGACGCCGATGTAAGAGCGGTACTGGGCCGCGCGCTGCAAGACCGCGAGGGTGTGCGGATCGTACTCGGGATCCTCGAGGACGTCCTCCACGTGGACCGGCCGGCCATCGAGGAACGCGCGGCCGATGATGAAATCGCGACGGGCCGGGCGAGGGAAGAGGCTGTGGTAGGCCGCGGTCTCTGCGGCCGACATGTTGCTGATCGCGGCGAGGTGCAGGAGCCCGCCCTCGAGGCGAACCACCGCGCTGAACTCCGCGTCGCAGAGCCGGGCCGCGCTGCGCACGATGGCTTCGAACACCGGCTCCGTATCGCCGGGGGACTGGCTGATGACCCGCAGGATCTCGCTGGTGGCTTCTTGCTGCGCCAGCGCTTCGTCGAGACGCTCGTCTGGGCGGGAGCGCCTCGCCCGGGCTGGGCGCGGCGTCGGCCTGGCCTTGCTGCGCTTCGCTCCCCTCGACATCCGCCCTCCTGGGCCCCGGGCCGGCCGGGAGGCCGGGCCGCAAACTGCCGGATAGGCTAAGCGATGGCGTCACCGTGGACAAGGGGCATCGGCGGCCCGCGCTCGGCTTGACGCGGTCGGAGGCTGCCCCGATACTCGGTGCGTAGTCACCCCATCAGAAGGGACGATCGCATCATGGCTTCCAAGCTCCTGGGCGCGCACGTCAAGCGGAAGGAAGACCCGCGGCTGATCACCGGGACCTCGCAGTACGTCGGCGACATCGCGATGCCCGGGCTGCAGCACGTGGCGTTCGTGCGCAGCCCGCACGCCCACGCGCGCGTGCGCGGGATCAAGGCGGGCGCGGCGCTCAAGCGGCCGGGGGTGGTGGCGGTGGTGACGGGCCAGGAGCTCAAGCCGCACGTGATCCCGATCCCGATCGCGCAGGCCTCCGCGGAGGGCGGGGAGGTGGCGGAGGCGCAGGTGGGCCGCCAGCACTACCCGCTCTCGGTGGACCGGGTGCGCTACGTGGGCGAGCCGGTGGCGGCGGTGATCGCGCAGACCGCGGAGGCGGCCGCCGACGGGGCCGGCGACGTGGAGGTGGACTGGGAGCCCTTGCCCGCGGTGTCGGACTCGTTCGAGGCCATGGCCGACGGGGCCCCGCTGCTCTTCGACGACGCGCCGAAGAACATCGAGCACGAGAACACCATCAAGGCGGGCGATCCCGACGCCGCCTTCAAGAGCGCCCACCGGGTCGTCAAGCAGCGCATGAACAGCCAGCGCCTCTCGGGCATCCCGATGGAGACGCGCGCGGTCATGGCGGCCCCCGACTTCGCGAGCGGCGGCCTCACGGTGTGGTCGACCCATCAGGCTCCCCACGTGCTCCGCGGCAGCCTCGCCTCCGCCCTGAAGATGCCGCAGAACCAGGTGCGGGTGATCGCGCCCGAGGTGGGCGGCGGCTTCGGGGTGAAGTTCGGCACCTATCCCGAGGACGTGGTGGTGGCGGCCCTGGCCCGGCTGCGGCGCACGCCGCTGCGCTGGGTCGAGAGCCGGGTCGAGCACATGACCGGCACCACCCACGGCCGGGCCCAGATGACCGACCTGGAGGCCGCGGTCGACGCGGACGGCCGCATCCAGGGCCTCCGCATGCACGTGGTGGCCAACATCGGCGCCTATCCGGTCTTCACGTTCATCCCCGATCTCACTCTAATGATGGGCGTCGGCGTGTACCACGTGAAGAACGTGGAGCTCAAGAGCACGTGCGTGTTCACCAACACCACGTCGGTGGCGGCCTACCGCGGGGCGGGCCGCCCCGAGGCCGCCTACTATCTCGAGCGGCTGATCGACTGCATCGCGATCGAGCTGGGCAAGCCGCCGGAGGAGATCCGGCGGGTGAACTTCATCCCCCCGAGCGCGTTCCCCTACGCGGCGCCCACCGGCCAGAACTACGACAGCGGCGAGTACGCGAAGGCGCTCGCCAAGAGCCTCGAGGTGTCGAAGTACTCCGCCCTCCGCGCGGAGCAGCGGCAGCGGATCGAGAAGCAGGACCGCAAGCTGCTCGGCATCGGCATGGCCTGCTACGTGGAGATGTGCGGCTTCGGCCCCTACGAGAGCGCGATGATCCGCGTGGAGCCGAGCGGCACCGTCACCGCCTTCACCGGAGCCTCGGCCCACGGGCAGGGGCACGAGACCACCTTCGCCCAGCTCATCGCCGACTACCTGGGCGTCGACTACGACCAGGTGGTGGTCCGTCACGGCGACACCTCGAGCGCGCCGATGGGCTTCGGCACCGGCGGCAGCCGCAGCCTCGTGGTCGGCGGCTCGGCGATCGTGAAGGCCTCCGAGAAGGTGCAGGAGCGCGCCCGCCGCATCGCCGCCTCGATGCTGGAGGCCGCCTTCGAGGACATCGTGGTGACCGACGGCAAGTACCACGTCAAGGGCGCGCCGGCCAAGAGCCTGGCCCTGGCCCAGATCGCGGAGAAGGCCTACGGCGAGGGGCTGCCGCCGGGCATGGAGCCAGGCCTCGAGGCCACCGAGTACTTCCGGCCGCCGCAGCTCGTGTATCCATTCGGGGCCCACGTGGCGGTGGTGGAGGTGGACCGCGACACGGGCGCCATCCGCCTGCGCGACTACGTCTCGGTCGACGACTGCGGCACGCGGGTCAGCCCGACCCTGGTCGACGGGCAGGTGCACGGGGGCATTGCCCAGGGCGTGGCCCAGTCGATGCTCGAGGAGGTGGTGTACGACAAGGAGGGCCAGCTCGTGACCGGCTCGCTGATGGACTACGCGATCCCGCGGGCGGAGGATCTGCCGTTCTTCGTGACCGACCAGACGGTCACCGTCTCGCCCTTCAACCCGCTCGGCGCCAAGGGCATCGGCGAGGCCGCGACCATCGGCTCCACGCCGGCGCTCGTCAACGCGGTGATGGACGCGCTCAAGCCGTTCGGGATCCGCCACCTCGACATGCCGCTCCGACCGGAGCGGGTCTGGCGGGCCATGCAGGACGGCGGCCGGGCGAAGTAGACCGCCGCCGCCCTCAGCGCCCGGGCTTCAGGCGCAGCTCCTCGTAGGGCGCGGCCCACGGGTAGGGGTCGATGAGCAGGAGGGCCGGCTCCGCGACCCGCGGCCCGACCCCGCTCGGCCACACGTAGTCGTAAATCATCCCGAAGCGCACGCGCTCGTAGATCGTCTTCTGGATCTGGTGCAGGAGCGCTTCCCGCTTCCGGCGGTCGACCTCGCGCGCCTGCTGCTCGTAGAGCGCGTCGACGTCGGGCCAGCCCCCGTAGGCGTAGGTCCCGGTGCTCGGCACGTACTGCGACATGCGGGAGGCCGCGTTGCCGTAGACCCCGACCGTGCACACGCAGAGGCCCCGGAGCTTCTTGGCGCCCCACTCCGCGATGAAGGCGGCCCGCTCCATGGTGCGGATCCGGGTGCAGATGCCCACCGCCTGCAGGTAGCCCGCCACGGCCTCGCCCACGCTGGTGTAGGGCGGGAACGGATGAAGATCGCCCGCGTCGAAGCCCTGGGGATAGCCGGCCTCGGCGAGCATCTGCTTGGCCTTGGCGGGGTCGTAGGCGTGGGCCTCCAGCGGCAGCGCGAACTCGAGGTTCCGGGGCACGAAGCCGCCGGTGGGGCGCGACTGTCCGAGGGTCTCGGCCTCGTTGAGGGCGCGGCGGTCGATCGCGTGACTCGCCGCCAGTCGCACGCGGCGGTCGGCCCAGGGCGACTCGGGGTCCCACATGTCGAAGTAGTCCAGGTAGAAGCTGGCGATGCCGCCCGAGAACGCGACCTTGAAGCTGGGATCACGCTTGAGCTCCTGGGCCTGCGGGACGTCCAGAAGATATGCGACGTCTATTTCGCCCCGCTTGAGCATCGCGAAGCGGGTGGTGGCCTCGGGCACGCTCTTGAACACGAGGCGCTTCGCCGAGGGGACCTTCCGCCAGTAGCCCTCGAAGGCCTCCAGCACCAGCTCGACCCCCGGAGTGTGGCTCACGAACTTGTAGGGGCCGAGGCCGACCGGCCGCTTCTTGAACCCGTCGTCGCCGACCTGCTCCACGTACTTCCTGGGCACGATCCAGCCCGCGCCCGCGACCATGGTTCCGTAGAAGGTGAGGAAGTCCGGCCAGGGCTCGATCAGGTGGATGCGGACCCGCAGCGGGCCCGCCACCTCGACCTCGCGCACCTTCTCCTTGAGGATCTTGTAGCCCTTGGCGCGCTGGAAGGAGAACTTCACGTCCTCCGCGGTGAAGGGATCGCCGTTGTGGAACTTGAGCCCGGGCCGGAGCTTGAAGTCGTAGGTCTTGCCGTCGGGGCTCACCGTCCACGACTCGGCGAGGCTCGGGGCCATCGCCTTGCCGGGCATGGTCTTCACGAGCGCGTCGTGCATCGCCCACCGGGTCCAGGAGGGCGTGATGAAGCCGGTGACCTCGCCGGGATCGAATACGCGGGCGAGCTCGTCACGTAGAAGGCGAAGCGCATCTCGCCCTCGGGCCTGGTCTGGGCCGCCGCGGGGCCGGCGGGCGCGACCGTGGTGACGAGCGCGAGCAGCAGCGCGAGCGCGGCGACGGG
>Ga0070664_100003995_pt1 | contig 11857 bp, 9 predicted proteins | sample KBSC73metaG_FD_65863 | JGI IMG/M metagenome (GOLD analysis project Ga0070664, IMG submission 65863) | Corn rhizosphere microbial communities from Kellogg Biological Station, Michigan, USA - KBS C7-3 metaG | ecosystem: Host-associated > Plants > Roots > Rhizosphere > Soil ... | reverse complement strand
CCCGGCCGACTCGAGCAGGAGGCCGCGCTCGCCGCCGACCGCGCCGACGTGTCCGAGGAGCTCGAGCGGCTGTCGGGTCACCTCGACCAGTTCGAGCGCCTCCTCGCGAATCCGCCCGCCGGCGTCGGCAAGACGCTCGACTTTCTCTCCCAGGAGATCCTCCGCGAGCTGAACACCCTCGGGTCCAAGAGCCGCGACCTCAAGTCGACGCGCGAGGTGCTCGACATGAAGGCGGAGATCGAGAAGATCCGCGAGCAGGTCCAGAACGTCGAATGAGCGCGCCGCCGACGGGCTACCTGTTCATCGTCTCGTCGCCGTCGGGGGGCGGCAAGACGACGCTCATCCGGCGCCTGCTCGCCAACCCGCCCGGCCAGTCACTGCGCTTCTCCGTCTCGCACACGACGCGCCCGCGTCGCGACGGCGAGACGGACGGACGCGAGTACCACTTCATCTCGGCGGCCGAGTTCGAGCAGATGGCCCGCCACGGTGACTTCCTCGAGCACAACGAGGTTCACGGCAACTTCTACGGGACCGCCAAGTCCGAGGTGCTGCCGCGGCTCGCGGCGGGGGAGGACGTCGTGCTGGACATCGACGTCCAGGGAGCCCGGGACATCCGGGCCGCCTATCCGGACGCGATCTCGATCTTCATCGTGCCCTCCTCCGCGAAGGAGCTCGAGGAGCGGCTCCGCAAGCGCGGGCTCGACGGCGAGGACGCGATCCGGAAACGGCTCATCAACGCGGCCAAGGAAATTGCGCAAGCGCCGAGTTTTCAGTATGTTATCGTCAATGACGAGCTCGATCGGGCCAGTCTTGAGTTAGAATCCGTCGTTCGGGCCTCGAGGCTCTCGCCCGCCCGCCAGGAGGGCCTCCTCGAGCGCCTTCGCAAGGATTTCCGCTGAGGATTTCCACAAAGAGAGGTTGGAGAACGAATGATCCAGTCCATGCCCAACGGGGTCGACAGCAAGTTCCGTCTCGTGCTGCTCATCGCTCGGCGCGCGGAGCAGCTCATGCGCGGCGCGCGTCCCAAGGTGGAGAGCGACCGGCCGCTGAAGCCGACGCGTCTCGCGTCCGCCGAGTTCGATCACGACCAGATCCAGTGGGGGTACGGCGCCGAGGGCGGCGTCCTCGAGACGCAGACCGAGGAGCAGCCGGACGCCGAGGAGATGGATGGGGCGGTCGAGGAAGCGGAAGCGGAAGCCGAAGAGGAAGAAGCCGCCCGCTGACCCGCCTCCGTTCTTGATCCCATGACCAGGCGCCCCCGCATCCTGCTCGGAGTCAGCGGGGGCATCGCCGCCTACAAGTCCGCGGAGATCGTGCGCGGCCTCGTCCGCGCGGGCGCGGACGTGCGCGTCGCGATGACGCGCGGCGCGCGGGAGTTCGTCGCGCCGCTGACCTTCGCGGTGTTGTCGAAGCACGCGGTCCACACCGAGGTGTTCGAGGCGGGCGCCGCAGAAGCCGGGCCGCAGGGCCCGGCGGGAACGGCAGGGATCGCGCACGTCGCCCTCGCCGAATCGTGCGACCTCCTGCTCGTCGCCCCCGCGACGGCGCACACGCTCGCGAAGCTGGCGCACGGCCTCGCCGACGACTTCCTGACGACCTACGCCCTCGCCCACCGCGGTCGCCTGCTCCTGGCTCCCGCGATGGAAACGGCGATGTGGGCGCACCCCGCCGTCCGCGCGAACGTCGAGCTCCTGACCGCGCGCGGCGCGCTGTGGATCGGCCCCGACGAGGGCGAGCTCGCGTCGGGCCACGAGGGCGTCGGGCGCATGGCGGCGCCCGAGGCGATCGTCGCCGAGGCCTTGCGCGTCGCGTCGGGCCAGGGCAGGGACCTCGAGGGCCTGCGCCTGCTCGTCACCGCCGGCCCGACGCGCGAGCGCATCGACCCGATCCGTTTCGTGTCGAACCGGTCGAGCGGGCGAATGGGCTTCGCGCTCGCCGAGGCGGCGCGCGACCGCGGCGCGGCGGTGACGCTGCTCGCGGGGCATGCCGGCCTGGCGGCGCCCGCCGGCGTGCGCGTGGTTCCGTTCGAAACGGCCGACGACCTCCACGAGGCCCTCGTGCGCGAGTTCCCCGAGTGCGACGGGCTCGCCATGGCGGCCGCCGTCGCCGACTTCATCCCCGAGGAGAGCGGGGTCCGGCTCCACCGGAAGGACGGTGAGAGGAGCGTGCGGCTGCGCCCCGGCCGCGACATCCTCGCGAGCCTGCGGCCCCTGCGGCGAGGGCAGACGGTGATTGCGTTCGCCGCCGAGACGGAGGACCTGGAGGCCCGGGCGCTCGCCAAGCGCGAGGCGAAGGGCGCGGACGTCGTCGTGGTCAACGACGTCGGACGCCCCGGCATCGGGTTCGACGCGGCGGACAACGAGGTGGTCATCCTGGGTCCGGGGGAACGGCGCGAGGTGGTCTCGAGGCGCGGCAAGCGCGAAGTCGCGGACCGCATCTGGGACGCGTTCGTCCTGGCGCGCGCTCCGCAGGCGACGCGCACCTGAAGCGCGACTCTCGCGATCCCCGAGGCGACGCGCGCGAAAAAAAATCCGCGCGCGGGCGCGCAGGCGGGGGCAGACGAGAAGCGAATCCCGCAACACCCGAGAGCCCGGCTCCGATCGCCGCTGTAGACTCCGCCGGCAATGCCGCTGCGTGAGGAGCTCGAGCACTTCCGCGACCTCGGCATCCGCGACGTCTACATTCCGAAGCGACCGGCCGGGCAGAGCGCCGATCAGCCCGCGCTCATGCCCGGGTCGATGGCGGACCTCGGCGCGCTGGCGCGCTTCGTCGACGGCTGCCGGCGCTGCAAGCTCGCCGGCTCGCGGACCCAGATCGTGTTCGGACAGGGGAACGCGGACGCCGACCTGATGTTCGTCGGCGAGGCGCCCGGCCGCGACGAGGACGAGCAGGGTCTCGCTTTCGTCGGCCGCGCCGGCCAGCTCCTGACGAAGATCATCGAGGCGATCGGCATGCAGCGAGACGACGTCTACATCTGCAACGTTCTGCGCTGCCGTCCCCCGAACAACCGAAACCCGGAGCCGGACGAGGTGGCGTCCTGTCGCCCGTTCCTCGAGGAGACGATCCGGCTCGTCGCGCCGCGCGCGATCGTCACGCTCGGCACGTTCGCCGCGCAGGCGCTGCTCGAGACCGACGAGCCGATCGGCCGGCTCCGAGGCCGGTGGCGCGAGGCGCGCGGGGTGCGCGTCATGCCGACGTTCCACCCGGCGTTCCTCCTGCGCTCGCCGGAACGCAAGAAGGACGTCTGGGAGGACATGAAGATCGTGCGCGATTTCCTGGCGGGGAAGTGATCGCCGCCGCGCGCCTGGCCGCGGCGCTCGTCGGCCTGTGGACGGCGATCGCTCCGGCCGAGCTCGCCCGCGTGGGAGCACCCGGTCTCGCGGCGATCCGCGGCGCGTCGCTGTCCGCGCACATCCGCTTCCTCGCGGACGACCTGCTCGAGGGCCGCGCGCCGGGAACGCCGGGGCATGCGCTCGCCGCGCGCTACCTCGCGGCGCAGCTTCAGGCGGCCGGGGCCGAGCCCGCGGGAGCAGCCGGTGGCTGGTTTCAACCCGTGCCGTTCCTGGCGATGCGGCCGGATCTCTCGAGGTGCGCGTTGACGATCGCGGGAGCCGGAGGCGACGCCCGGTTCGCGACCGGCGAAGACGTCCTGATCACGCCGTCACCGTCGCGGCCGGACGCCACGGTCGAAGGCGAGCTCGTCTTCTCGGGCCGCGGCATCGTCGCGCCCGCGTACCGCTACGACGACGTCGCGACGGACCTGAAGGGCAAAATCGCCGTCGTCCTGTACGGCGCGCCGCGCTCGGAGCGGGAGGACTTCTTTCCCTCGGCGGCGAGCGCGGTCTACGCGGACGGGATCCGCAAGGCGCGGATGCTCGCCGCGCGCGGCGCCGTCGCGGTCATTTCGGTCGCGACCCCGGAGTCGCTGAAGATCTATTCGTGGCAGGAGCGGGTCCGCGACGCGCGAAGCTTCGAGAGCCTGGCGTGGCTGGAGCCCGAGGGCGGCGCCCCGGGCAGCGGCAGCCCGGTGCCGCTGGCGAACCTCCGGCCCGAGGCCTTCGAGCGCCTCCTCCGCGCGGCCGGGCGCATGGAGACGGTCGCCGGCCTCCTCGAAAGCTCGAACGCCGGGACGCTGCGGCCGTTCGCGCTCGGCCTGCGCGCGACGCTGACGACCGCCGCCTCGGTCCGCCGGCTCGTCTCGGAGAACGTCGCCGGCGTGCTGCGCGGCTCCGACCCGGCGCTCTCGAAGGAGTACGTCGCGGTCTCGGCGCACCTGGACCACCTCGGCCGCGGACCCGAGGTCGCCGGCGACGGGATCTACAACGGCGCCACGGACGATGCGTCCGGGATTGCCTCGCTGATCGAGATCGCGAACGCGTTCGCGGCGCTCCCGAAGCGGCCGCCCCGCTCGATCCTCTTCCTCGGCGTGACCGCCGAGGAGAAGGGACTGCTGGGCTCCGACTACTTCGCCCGCCACCCGTCGGTGCCGATCTCGGCGATCGTGGCGAACGTCAACAGCGACGGACCGACCGGTTGGTGGCGGCCGTACGACGTCGTCGCGCTCGGCGCCGAGCACAGCACCCTCGAGACCGACGCGCGCAACGCCGCGGCGGCGCTCGGGCTGAAGCTGTCGCCCGATCCCGACCCGGAGCAGGTCTACTTCATCCGCTCCGACCAGTACAGCTTCGTGAAGGTGGGCGTCCCGTCCGCGATCCCGGGCGTCGGGTACCGCGACGCCTCGGGCGGCCACGACGCGAACCGCGCCACGATGGACAAGTGGCTGGCGACCCACTACCACCAGCCCTCGGACGAGTGGGACCCGAAGCTCGACTACGAGGACATGGCGATCGAGGTCCGGTACTACTTCCTGACCGCGCTCTCGGTCGCACTCGATCCGTCGCGGCCGGCGTGGAAGCCCGGCGACGTGTTCGGAGCCCTGTTCGCGCCCCCGATGAAGGAGGGACGCATTAGCAATCGCTAATACGTCCCCCTTACGGCTTACGGCTTACGGCTTACGCCAGTCTAAGGCGTGACGGACTTCGTGACCGTCGAGAAGATCGGGAAGTGGCTGGCGGCGCCCATGAAGAACAGCATCGGGATCGAGAGCCACGCGTTGGTGCGCGAGGCGAGGAACGCACGGCGCGCCCACTTCGGCAGATCGGCCGGCGCCGGCGCGCCGCTCTCGGCGGTCGCCTTCGTTGCGGCGAGGATGCGCTTCTGGAGCGGCCAGATGATCATCCAGACGTTCAGGAACATGATCGTGCCGAGCCCGCCGCCGACCATGATCGAGATCGTCCGGCTCGAGCCGCCCGCCTTCTGCGCCATCAGCGCGGTCGCGTAGGCGATGAAGAGGACGATGACCGCGATCACGATCGCGAGCACGCGGCCGTCCTTGAGCGGACCGCCGGCGATCGACGTCCGATACAGGGCCGACAGCACGACGAACGCGATCGACCAGCCGACGACGAAGAACGCGAGCGGCGCGTGCCCGGTCGTGCTCGCCTCGGCGTTGACGAGCAGGAAATAGTAGATGAAGCCCGAGAACCAGGTGAACATCGCCCCCCAGCGAAACCAGAAAAGCGTCTTCGGGATCACGATCGGGTTGATCTTGCCCTTCGTGGCGGCGTCGATCTCCTTCTGGAAGCTCACGTTGACGAGGTTGAACCAGTACAGCATTCCGATCCAGGTGATGCCGGACAGAAAGTGGATCCAGCGCAGCAGGAACTGGAAGTTGGTGGGGAAGTCCTGCGGCCAACTCAGCATGAATTCCTCCTCAATGAATGGAAGCTGGCGGATGATCTCATACACCGTTTCCGGCGTTCGCGCTGCCGTAGAATCGGACACCGGAGCCCAGCAGCTCCGCGCATGACTCATCCTTCGATCTCCCCGCGCGCCGCCGTGTTCGCGGCGCTCGTGTCGCTGCTGACGGTGTGGGGCGCCGTCATGGCCGTGATCGCGGCGACGTCGTGCCGGAAGGAGACGACCACCACGACGACCGCGCTGCCCGCCGGCCCCCGGGCGGCGGCGCCGGGTGGGACGTTCACTCCCGGCAAGCCGCAGCCGCCCGCGCACGCCGACGGCGCGGGTTACGACTTCCGACCCGCCGAGCGAGCCGCCGTCGAGCGCTACCTCGCTGCGAACGCCGACCTGCGCGTGGCGAAGGACGGAGACCAGCGCCCCTCGGGCGAGGACGGCGACGTCTCGAACCTGTACGGCGTCTACCACCCGTACTTCGTCCGCGGGGACGCGAACGACGACGGCGTGCTCGACTTCGTGCTCGCGTTCGTGCGCCGCGACTCCGATCGGGATTCGCCGTGGTTCTCGGTCGTCGTCTTCGAGGGCCGCGCGGACGGCGCGTTCGCTCCCGGCGCCGTGCTCGAGCGCGACATCTCGCTCGCCGACGGCGACCTCTCGCTCGACCGCGACTCGATCGTCGTCACCCCCGACACGGCGGAGGACGAGTCGAGGCGCTACCGCTGGGACCCCGCGCGCCGGCGGCACGTCTACGTGCGCGACGACGAGGAGGCGCCGGAGGTGCCGCCCTCGTCGCAGACTTGACGCGCGGGCCCCGCACCGTCCGGGTCGCGCTGCCGCTGCCGATCCGGCAGACCTTCACGTACTCGGTCCCGGAAGGCGCCGAGCGGCCGGAGCCCGGCACCCGCGTCCGGGTGCCGTTCGGCGAGCGCGCGCTCACCGGCGTCGTGATGCCGGGCGAGTCGGAGGAGGCGCCCGCCGGAACGCGCGAGGTGCTGGCCGTCCTGGACGACGAGCCCGTCGCGCCCCCCGAGCTGCTGGCCACGGCGGAGCGCGTGGCGCGCCGCTGCTTCGCCTCGACGGGCGAGGTGCTGCGCAGCGCGCTGCCCGCCCGGCTTCCCGCGTCCGGCGCCGTCCGCTACCGCGTCACCGAGCTCGGCGCGCTCGCGTCGCCGGGCTCCGTCTCCGCCGCGGAACGGGAGATCCTCGACGCGCTCATGGACGCCGGCGGCGAGGCGAAGCGCGTGGTCGAGCTGCCCGGCGAAGGCGGCGCGAGGCGCGAGGCGCTCCGGTCGCTCGAGGAGCGCGGCTTCGTCCGGGCCGTCTCGTCGGCGCGCGAGTCGACGCGGCGCGTGGAGCATGCCTACGAGCCGCGGATGGCGCCGGGCGAGGCGCGCGACGCGGCGCTCGGCAAGCGCAGCCGCCGCGGCCGGGACGTCCTCGAGCACCTCGACGCGATCGGGCGGCCGGCGACCTCGGCGGAGATCCGCGAGGCCACCGGCGGCGGGCCCGGGGTGCTCAAGGTGCTGACCGAGCGCGGGCTGCTCCGCCGCTTCGAGCAGGAGCGGCGCGAGCCGGCGGTCACCACGCGCGCCGGCGTCCCGTTCCACGCGCCGACCCCCGCGCAGGAATCGGCCCTCGCGCGGATCGTCGCGCCGATCGTCGAGCGGCGGTTCCACGCGGTGCTCCTCCAGGGCGTGACGGGCAGCGGCAAGACGGAGGTCTACCTGCGCGCGATCCGGTCGGCGCTCGACGCGGGCCGCGGCGCGGTGTGGCTGGTGCCCGAGATCGCGCTGACGCCCGTCTTCGCGCGCGAGCTCTCGCGCCAGTTCGGCCCGCTCGCCGCCGTCCTGCACTCCGCGCTGTCCGAGCGCGAGCGCGCCGACGCGTGGGAGCGCGTGCGGCGGGGCGACGCGCGCGCGGTGATCGGTCCGCGGTCCGCGGCGTTCGCGCCGGTGGCCGACCCCGGGCTGTTCGTCGTGGACGAGGAGCACGACGGCTCCTACAAGCAGCGCGAGTCGCCGCGGTACGACGCGCGGGACGTGGTCGCGCTGCGCGCGAAGGAAAACGGCGCCGCCCTGGTCCTGGGCTCGGCGACGCCTTCGATGGAGGCGTGGCACGCGGCGGAGTCGGGCAGACTCGAGCGTCTGCTCCTGCCCGAGCGCATCGCGGGCCGGCCGCTGCCCGAGGTCCGCATCGTCGACCTGCGCCGCGAGCCGGCGCGGCCGGACGAGAAGGGGGTGCCGCTCTTCTCCGGCCCCCTGCTGGACCGGCTCGACCAGGTGTTCGCGCGCGGCGAGCAGGCCATCCTCCTGCAGCCGCGACGCGGCTTCGCGCCCTTCCTCCTGTGCCGCGCGTGCGGCGAGGACTTCCGCTGCCGGCGCTGCAGCGTCTCGCGCACCGTCCACGAGAAGGGGAGGCGTCTCGTGTGCCACTACTGCGGCGAACGCTCGCCGGCGCCGCTCCGGTGCCCGCAGTGCGGGAGCGCCGTGCTCGAGGCCGTGGGCGCGGGGACCGAGCGAGTCGCCGAGCGCTTCGCGGAGCGCTTCCCGGGCGTCTCCCATGCCGTGCTCGACCGCGACACGGCGCGGCGCCGCGGCGGCGCGGACGCGGTCGTCGACGCGGTGCGCACCGGCGCCGTCCGCTGTCTGATCGGCACCCAGATGGTCGCGAAGGGCCACGACTTCCCGGGCGTGACCGCCGTCGGCGTCCTCTCGGCGGACACGCTGCTCAACTTCCCGGACTTCCGCGCCGCCGAGAAGACCTTCCAGCTGCTCGCGCAGGTCGCGGGACGATCCGGCCGTGGCGATGCCGGGGGGACGGTGCACGTCCAGACGTTTCACCCCGAGCACCCCGCGATCCGGCGCGCCGCCGCGCACGACGCGGACGGGTTCGCCCGCTCGGAGCTCGAGTTCCGGCGCGCGTTCTTCTATCCGCCGTTCGCGGAGCTTGCGTCGATCCTCGTCTCTTCCCCGGACCGCGAGCGCGCGGAGGCGGCCGCGTCCGCGGTCGGCGCGGCGCTGCGCGGGGGAGGGGACGGGCTGCGCATCTCGGGACCGGCGCCCGCGCCACTCGAGCGCCTTCAGGGGAGGTGGCGCTTCCAGATCCTGCTGCGCGCGGCGGAGCGCCGGGCGGTGCTCGCGGCGCTGGAGGCAGCCGTGCCGGACCGAGCGCCGGCGCAGGTGCAGATCGCGGTGGACGTGGACCCGCAGGATTTGATGTAGGCAGACGTTGCCGCAGCCGCGCTGGTGATTCACGGATGCCGTGCTCGGGGTCAGGGGTCCGCGTTTTCGGAGCGACGACGCGAGATCGATGACGCCAACCTGCGAAAAGAGCTCCGAAAACCGGAGCCCTGACCCCATCGAAGGCGCAGGCCAGACTCGCGGGGTGGTGCTTTCCGTAAGCGACTTAGCAGCCGCGGGACTTGCGGGCTCGTCCTCCTGGCCTCGCGACCGTCGCCGCGGTGGCCATCGAAGCGCCAGCATCGCCGATTACAATGACGACAACTTGAACGAAGACGGCAACTTCGAAGAGCCGATCGTCCGGCTGCGCCGGCGCATCGAGGAGCTCTCCGCGCTTCCCGACGACATCGGCCACCGCCGCGAGATCGAGAAGCTGCAGGAGAAGCTCGACCGCGTCTCGCGCGAGATCTACGCGGGGCTGACGCCCTGGCAGAAGACGCTGGTCGCGCGCCACCCGAACCGGCCCTATCCGCTCGACTACGTCCAGGCGCTCATGACCGACTTCGTCGAGCTGCACGGAGACCGGAAGTTCGCCGAGGACCCCGCGGTGGTCGCCGGGTTCGCCGTCTTCCGCGGCGCGCCCGTCGCGGTCGTCGGCCACCAGAAGGGCCGCGACACGAAGGAGAAGATCCGCCGAAACTTCGGGATGCCGCGTCCGGAGGGCTTTCGCAAAGCGCTCCGGGTCATGGAGCTCGCGGAGAAGTTCGGCCGTCCGATCCTCACGTTCATCGACACGGCGGGCGCCTACCCGGGAATCGACGCCGAGGAGCGGGGCCAGGCGGAGGCGATCGCGGTCAACCTGCGCGAGATGGCGCGCTTCCACGTTCCGATCATCGCCACGGTCACCGGCGAGGGCGGGTCGGGCGGCGCGCTCGCGCTCGGGATCGGCGACCGCATCCTCATGCTCGAGCACTCGATCTACTCGGTCATCTCTCCCGAGGGCTGCGCCGCCATCCTCTGGAAGGACGCCGCGCGGAAGAAGGACGCGGCCGACGCGCTCAAGCTCACGGCGGGCGACTTGAAGGAATTCCGCGTCGTCGACGAGATCGTGCCGGAGCCCCCCGGCGGCGCGCACGCCGACCCCGCCAGCGCGGCGGCGGCGGTCGGCGAGGCGATCGAGCGAAACCTGCGAGAGATCGCCGACCTGACGCCGGAGGAGAGGCGCGAGCGCCGCTACCGCCGCTTCCGCGCGCTCGGCCAGTTCGAGGGGACTTGAGCCCGGACCTCATCTGTCCGGCCCGCGGCGCACACTGAGGCCATGACAGTCTGGCGCGTCGCACCGGGATCTCCAGAGGAGGACGCGCAGGACGACGCGCTCGCCCGCGCGGCCGGAGTGCCGCGGATCGTGGCCCGGCTCCTGCGTCTCCGCGGAGTCGCGACCGCCGCGGATGCGGCCGCGTGGCTGAATCCCGCCGCCGGCGCGCTGCACGACGGCGCCCTGCTCGAGGGCGCCGAGGCGGCCGCGGACCTGCTCGTCGCCACGGCGAGACGCGGCGGGCGCATCGTCGTGTTCGGCGACTACGACGTGGACGGCGTAACCGCGGTCGCGCAGCTGCGCGCGGCGCTGCGCCGCGCCGGCGCCGATGCGGCCGCCTTCATCCCGCACCGGCTCCGCGACGGCTACGGCCTGCGGCCCGACACGGTGCGGCGCGTCCTCGCCGAGCTCTCGCCGGCGGCGATCGTGACCGTCGACTGCGGAATCACCGCGCGCGAGGGCGTCGCGTGCGCGCGCGCGGCCGGGGTCGACGTCGTCGTCACCGACCACCACCTGGTGCCGCGCGAGCTGCCCGAGGGCGCGATCGTCGTGAATCCCCGGCAGCCGGGGTGCCGCTATCCCGAGAAGGACCTCGCCGCCGCCGGAATCGCCCTGAAGCTCGCGGAGGCGGTCGCCCGCCGCGCCGGCGTCGCGCTCTCGGTCGAGTCGCTGCTGCGCGCCGCGGCGCTGGGCACGATTGCCGACATGGTGCCGCTCTCGGGCGAGAACCGGGTCATCGCGGCGCGGGGGCTGGCCGCGCTGGCCGCGTGCCGGGCGCCCGGGCTGCGCGCGCTGCTCGCCGAGGCAGGGCTCCCGACCGGAGCGGCGCCGACCTCTGAGGAGGTCGCGTTCCGGGTCGCGCCGCGGCTCAACGCGGCGGGTCGCCTCGACACTGCGCTGCTCGCGCTCTCACTCTTCGAGGAGCGAGACCCCGGCCGAGCGGCCGGAATCGCGCGTGATCTCTCCGTGCGCAACGCGGAGCGGCGCGCCCTCGAGCGGCGCGTCGTCGGCGAAGCGCGGGCCCGCGTCGAGGCGCGCGAGGCCGGTCCGGGCCGGGATGCGCTCATCGTCGAGGCGGACGCCGGCTGGCACCGGGGAGTCCTGGGAATCGCCGCGTCTCGGCTCGCCCGGGAATATCACCGGCCCGTGCTGCTCTTCGGGATCGACGGGGACAAGGCGAGCGGTTCGGGACGGAGCATCCCGGGCGTCTCGCTGCACGGATTGCTCGAAACTCTCGCGCACCTCTTCACCGACTTCGGCGTCCACGAACAGGCCGTCGGCGGAAGCCTGCCGGCGGCGCGCCTCGACGGGCTCCGGACCGAGGTCCAGGCGCTCTTCTCGGCGAGGGTGCCTCCCGAGCTGCTCGAGCGCGCGAGCCACATCGACGCCGCGCTGGAGCTCGAGGAGATCCGGCCCGAGCTCCTGGAGGCGCTTTCGCTCCTCGAGCCCCACGGGTCGGGCAACCCGCGGCCGGTTTTCCTCGCGCGCGGCGCGCGGGCCGCGGCGCCGTTCGCTCCGCTCGGCGCGAGCGGCATCTCCGGCCGGCTGCGGGCTCCTCGCGGCGCGCTCCGCGCGGTCTCCTGGGAGCCGACGCCGGAGCTCACGC
>Ga0070664_100003993_pt1 | contig 11858 bp, 9 predicted proteins | sample KBSC73metaG_FD_65863 | JGI IMG/M metagenome (GOLD analysis project Ga0070664, IMG submission 65863) | Corn rhizosphere microbial communities from Kellogg Biological Station, Michigan, USA - KBS C7-3 metaG | ecosystem: Host-associated > Plants > Roots > Rhizosphere > Soil ... | reverse complement strand
CTGAGCCTAACGCGGTCAAGTCAGTGGTAGTCGTTAAGCACGCGGCGGAACTGCGGGTGCACCTGTACAGACAGGCATTGCTCGAAGAGGCCAAGCGGCTCGTGAAGGCCGGCGTGCTTCATGAGCAGGAAGACGCCTACTACCTAACGTTTCACGAGCTCCACGACGCCGTGCGCACCAACCGGGCGGACGACAAGCTCATTCACCAACGCACGGCCGCGTTCGAATGGTCAGCGGATCCGTGTACACGGAACGAACGGACACGTGGAACTCCTGTCCTAGCAGTTCAGGCCCGTTCCCGGGACTGTTTGCCCTATCGGGCCAGGCCCAACGCGGAAGAAAAACGGATCGACGGACGCCTTCACGACCCCCGAGCCCGATGGCGCCTTCCTCAATTTTCCATTCGAGCAATAGCGATTGTACGTGACCCCGTACGGGAACACGACCTCGGCAGGATCGTTTCGCGCGGCAAACACGCCAAGAAAAGTCGAGCCAACTGCAACCACATCGGTATAGTCGCCCTGATAGGGAGTAGTACGGTCGGGCGCCGGGTCAACGGCTGGAGTATCCGCGAGAAGAATGTCCTGAGCGTCTCCTACTAACGGGAGCACCCGAAGTCGGGTATGCCAACGCGCGTTAGTTCTCGAGGCCACATACTGCTGTGAGAGAAATCCCAGCCGTCCGCTTGCATCGACGGCGAGTGAGGGGTTCGTGGCGTTGGGTATCGCAAAGAGATCTGTCGGTGGCCAGGTCATGCCGCCGTTCGTCGACTTTCGAACGTGCACCGTTTGCATGAGCGCCACGTCGGCGCTGTCAGCCCATGCTATGTAGACCGTCTGCGAATTGGTCGGGTCGACAGCGATGGCGAGCGCTCCGCGACGTACCTCGAACCCAAAGTTCGGGTTGAGCGAGCCATCCCACGCGAGCGGAACACACGTAACGACTCGGATGCCGATCTGGCCGTCCGACGGATCGCAGATATTCGTTGTCGTTGTTCCAGACTCCTGGATCGCGTGCAACGCGTGCGGCGCTGAAGTATCGAACGGCTTTCCGCGGAGCACGACCACGTCGCCGTGCGTGACGTTGGCATCGTTGGTCTTGACCTCGAGGAGAGCGACGTAGGTCACGCCGCTGTCATGGACCGCAATTCGCGTCGCCCACGGGCGTTCCTCTCGAACGCGTAGCGCGGTGCACTGACTCTCCAATGAGATCGACGGAGGTAGAGTTGTCGTCCCAAGGAAGCGACCGCGATAGCAGTCAGTGATGCTATCGCCATTTGTGTCGGTATATCCGTCATCGACTTCGGCGATGCCGGTCGCGTAGGCCGGCAACCGGGCCGTTCTCAGTTGGGGTTGATCGACGTTTCCGATGGACGGATTCGTTCCCAACAAGTTCATGTACGCTGTTCCCGACAGCACGTTCGCGGACGCGACCAGGCTGGGGATACCTCCGGGCAATAGGCCCGAGACATAGAGCCAGGCGCCCGTCCCACTGAATCGCGTCGTGAAGTCGCCCGGCTTATCGGTCGGCGGGGCCTGCGGAAGCACCGCGCAGACTAAGGTCCACGTCGAGCCACCGTCAGTACTGGCAAACAACCCGTTCAATGTCTGATTGACGCACCATCCCCTGCCAGGCAAGTGGGCCGTGACGGCGAGCGTCTTCAACGACGCGTCTTTGACCGCCAGGTTGGCCTCCGGGTTGTTCGACGTTTCGGCACTGTTCAACGCCGGGACGACGTTCACGACCGTCACCTGAGCGGAGCACGGATCTGGCGACATCAGCGCGGCCATCCCGAGTCCGAGCACAGCAATCAAAGGTCGTTGCATGGTCGTGGTGGCAATTCGCTGGTGTTAAGGCACGGCTGGCGTGCTCACGACCAGCGGGGCAATTCGGGACGTGTCGCCTAACGCGCGAATATCAAGGTCGTGGAACAGGACGAAGCGGGTCACCACTGTGTCGACGCCGATGAACAATGGCCGGCGAAGCCGGTACGTTCGGTGGACGAGATACACGGCGGAGTCGCCCGGTTGCGGTCGCGGGATGAGCGAATACGTGATGTGGTTCGACGCCGGAAACAGGACTCGAACGGGCTCACCGACGAGCGTCGTATCGCCCCGATAGACGTGCATCGGTTTGATCGTGGCGACGCGCCACATCGGCGCGGCCTCAGAGCGATTCCGGCGAACGACGGAATCGGAATTGACCGCACTGTCTATCCCAATGACGTAGGCCGACGCGACGAAGTCCACCCGCGGAAGATGTTCCCGTGTCCGCTCGTCCTGAGCCAGCGGGAGGGAATTCAGATACTCCGAGAGAAAGGCTTGCCTGTCCGACGATGTCGACGCCGCGGCTCGCAACGCTTCCTGGACAACCACGCCAGTGTCCACCACGAGGCCGTAGCTGAGATATCCAAACCTGGCACCAACCGTAACGCCGGTGTTGTCGTTCGAAACGACGGTCAACGAATCGCCGGCGGCGAGCACGATCGCAGAGTCCGACGCGATGAGCGAATCGACTCGGACGACGGTGGTGAGTGCGGACGCTGGAAACGCTGCCGTTGTGCTCGCGGCGATCTTGACGACGGTTCCAAAGAAGACCGTCGTGCTGGAAAGGAGGGGGCCGACGAAGGGCGTTGAGCTGCTGATCGGCGTGGAGACCGGTGGCATGGTGCACGCGGCGCACACGATAGCAACAGAGAACGCCGCGCGCGGTGCCCACGACATGACGTCTCTCCGTATTAGAGCGAACCGCCAGTGCGTGATGTCCAGCCGTCAGGCTCGAACAACGGCATTCGGGCTAGCTGCGGCTTGGAAAGCTCGCGCTCCACGAGCGCCAATGACAATTGGCCCTTGAGCAGGCCCGCGTCAAGAGGAACGTCGCGGTCCACGGTGCCAATCGCGCGCCCGACAAGCTCCGACGCACGTCGAAGCCAGACCATGTCGTTCGTGTGACGGTACCAAGCCAAGAGTGCGTACGCTCGACCAGGGAACCCACAACAGAGCGATGCGTCATCTTCACTGTCATCTTCCCAGGCGTGCCAGGCAGACAACTCGGCAAGCTCGTAGAACCGTTGCGATTCAAGCGCGTTGCCCGCGGCGAGCCACAGGTGAACGAATCCCGCACTCCCGTTGCACCACCCGGACATGTAGCGCTCGTCCGATGGTCGTGGGGAGTCAACGTCGGCGTCGGTGCGCCATGGGAACCGCACTCCTCGTCCGATCAGGGTTCCAGTCGCGGCGAGTTGTTCGAGTCTGACATGTACTTCGTTAGGCAGGTCACGATGAGCGACGCTGGACCAGCGCAGCATCGCGTAAAGAAGCCCGGCCCAGCCGTGTGCCACGCCGAGATTCCGCGACCGATCCCTAGGCGCGATGGACGGTGACGTTTCGATTGTCACGCGCGTGCGCTCGGCGAGCCGATCGCCTAAGGTTGTCAGGCGCCGCGTTCTAGCCCGCAGCGACGGGGGCGTCGCATCCAACAACAGCGCACAACCGAGCACCAGTCCCGGGAGCCCCAGTGCCAGATCGGCAGGGTCCGACTCGGTGAGCGAGAGGCGTTGCAGCGCCCGCGTTGCGTGCCGCAGCGCGTCCGGTTGTCCGCGCGCCAGACCGACGAGGGCGCGGACCACATGAACTCCTGCCTCGGAGAAGTAGAGCGATGCGGGGGAGATGGACGCCGCTGGAAGGTCGGCATCGCCGAACGCGGTGTCTCTATCGCGTCGGGCCCACCACACCGCATGTTCGGCCCACGCGTCGGCGGCAGCGAGGCACCGCGGGTTGGCTTCGAGACGCGCGAGCCGAAGCAGTACGCACGCGACACCAGCCGCGCCGTACGCAACCGAAGCCGTCGGCGCGCGCCCCACACCAGCGATCGCCCCGCCGCGTAAAGATCCAAGATCACCGATCCAGCTTCCGAGTCGTTTGTTCCGGCGAACGGCATGGCGACGTTGATCGCCTGCGCGAGCACGCGTAGCCGAGTTCCCCGCTTCGCGCAGCGCAGCGGCGAACGCCCGAGTCGTTGCATAGCGGTCCTGGGGGCGTTTGGACAACGCCTTTTCTAGCACGCGCTCGAGAGCCGGCCACGGCTCAACGCCACACTCGCCGAACGTACGCGGCTGGGCTCCCACCACGGCCCGCAGTGCGGCTCGGGCTTCGTAAGGAAACTCAGCATAGGGCGAGCCCGTCACCAGTTCGAACACGAGCGCCGCTACCGTGAACTGCTCCCCCGGCGGGGTGGCCGGTGGGGGCTCCCGTTCCCCAAGCACTGCGGCGGCGTATTCCGGGTCCCAATTGAATCCGGCCGCTCCGCGAGGCGGTGCCGAAAACGGGTCGTGAAGGTCGCGAGCAATGCCGTAGTCGAGAACGGTCAGCACACCCTTCGCGTCGACGAGGAGGTTGCCATCGTGAACGTCGCCATGGACGATCCCGGCTTCATGGAGATCGGCGTATGCATCGGCGATGCCCGCGCACAACCGGACGAGGCCAAGGCGACTGTCGATCGAATCGACGGCACGAAGCTCGGACGCCATCGTTGCTACGTTGATGCCGCAGCACCACTCGATGACGACGTACGATCGCTTGCGGAAGGCGCCGCTCGCGACGAGTCGCGGCGCGCACGCGACACCGACTCGCTCGAGAATCGAACGCTCGTTCGCAATTCTCGCTTCTGCACTCGGCCGGCCCGAGCTGATCTTCAGTGCGCCAACCGAACCATTGGCGTGGCAAGCCTGATACACCGCCGTATCGTCCATGACATGCAGACGCCCCAGCACCTCCCAGCCGTCGATTCGCGTGCCAACATAAAGCGAGGGCGGTTGACGTGACCGTTTGGACTCGACTGGGACCAGAAAGCCCTCGGCCATCAATCGCGTTAGGCCCGGAATGGCCTCGTCGAGCGTGGTTTCCGGATCCAGCTCATACTCCTCGCTTACGGAGAGAATCGCATCGACAATGCGACTGGGCTTGACGAGTCGGGCGAGAACGTGGGCCATTCGCGCTTCGATCACTCTGCTTCCTTGCCGGGACCCTTGACGCGTGAGCACGAAGTCGTCGGCGTCGCATCCGATTCGAGCACGCTCGCGCGGCTCGACCTGGGACGCCGGGAACAACTCGCTTCCCCGAGCGAGCTGAAACCGTCCGGTGTAGTTCACGGCACTGGAGCTTCGACAGTTTCTGGCGCGCCGACAGCCTGATCGCGAGCCACCCAGCGTGTCGTATCGACGCCATCGAGCTTTAGGCGAGTCCGTGCGAACTGCCACGACGCGACGTAACGCGAGGAGTTGTGTCGAGCGATCACGAGATAGCGGGCGAGCCGTCGCGTGACCCAGGTGCGCCAGCTGTCCTGCGCTTGCCACGACAGCAGCTTTGCATCAGCGGGCGGATCGACTCCCCAGGAGACGGACGCGGAGCCGCCTGCCGACGCGGTGAACGGCACGCCTTGCGGATGCACCAGCTTCAGCGCATGGGCGAGCGCAACCGCACAGCGAAGCATGTCGTCGCGATTTGCGAAGTACGCAACGAACTTGTCTGGTCGCAGGAGTTGCAGCAGTCCCGCTCCGATCTTGAACGCCGGGCAGTCGTGCCGGATCAGAACTGGAACCGCGATCTCTAGGGCGCGGCGCATATCGTCGAGTCCTGCACTGATGTACACCTTGAAGCGCAGCAGCTCGGAGGGCGGCGCGTTTGGCTGCGTGAATGTCCACCACGAGCTCGCGCTGAATCGGACCGGGCCGACCCACGTTCGTGAGATCAGCCGGCCCAGTCGCGCATGCGACGTCAGACCAAGTGCGTGCGCCGCGGCGGACGGCGGCTCGAACCGGCGAAGCGTCGGATCTGCTGGCGCGCCGTTGAATGTGTAGAGTCGGCTTTCGACCGCGCGAACGCTCGTCCCACGCAACAACGCGGCGTAGCGTAGCGCGTCGTCACTGAGACTCGTTAGGGGATCGGCGGCATCGGTCGCGTCGACGAGTTCCGGAAACAGCTCCAGCGCGGCGGGCCCCGCGACGAAGTCGCCGTTCGCTTCGACCTGGAGAAAGTCATCGAGAAGGAGTCGCAGCAGCGGCCCGACGTCCTCGCGCAGCAAGCGCCTTGCTTCGATCGGCAGCGGCGCCGGAGTGCTGAGCTCTCGCAATAGCGCCGCGGTTTGATTGTCGATCGCTTTCAAGCTCTCGCCGATTCGACGCACGCCGGCAGTACCAAAGAAATCGGGATCGGCGCACAACTCGTGCAACCGATCCCGTTGTTCACTCTGTAGGTCCGCCCACGCCGTAACGAGCAGCCGAGGGTTTGTACGAAATCGGTTTCCGGCGAGGCTCGCGATCACACGCTGCGACGTTTGACCACCGCCGTCACTTCTTCCGTCGCGCTGTCTTCGTGGCACGCCTCCTAGTTGCGCGGGGGCGGTTTTCTGGTGCGAGGATCTTCAAGAGTTGTGCGCGAAGCTTTTTCCGGACCGAGGCAGTCGCTAGGGTGTTGCAGGAGTTGAACGTGTCTGACGGCCTGTGCCGGGACATACCCGTCGAAGTGCACTTTGTGCAACTGTAGCACGTTGCGGGCTTTCCGCACGGCCTTGGTAGGGCCGAGCTCACCAGAGGCTTCGCGAGATCGATGAGCAGGTCGTCAACCTTGTAACTGGGCATGAGAATGCCCCTCCGGTAGGGATGGGAGCAGACCATCCGAGGCGCTCGTCCTGGCACCTCTTCGTGAAGGTGCGACATCAGAGCCACTGTGTCCAGAGACGACCGATCTAACTGCCGTGAGGAGCCGGTGTTCCATTGACTTTTGCCAGGCCCGCCTGTGCGCTGTCGCGAAGTCGTCGAGCCCAGTTGTTGTCAGGATTGAACGCTGCGACGATGCGCTCATACTCGTGCTTCGCGCGCTTGAGGTCCCCGAGCGCGTACGCTACGTCGCCACGAACCAGTCGCCACGGCGCCTCGTAAAATCGACTGTCCGTGTCAATCGGAAACCGATCGAGGTATGGTGCGGCGTCACGTATTTGGCCGTTGGCGAGGAGAAGGCGCGCAGTCTGGACTCTCTGCGGCTGACACAGAGCGCTACAAAACGAATCCGGCAGCGACAAGAATGCACTCAAGGCTCTCGACTCGTGCCCAGCGGCTAGCGCGAGGTACGCTGCCGCCGCCCCTGCGACGTAACGGCGAAACTCGGAGCTCGAATCGCTCGGGCCGCCGTTTGATGTGCGTTGTTGGATCGCCCTCAAAGCCTCAACGTTGCGCGATTCCCCGAACCATCCAAGCGACAGCAGGACACCGACTCGAGCTGGCGATCGTGCGGCATCGCGAAAGATTGAATCCGCTTCGTTAGGTGGTATGGCCCCACTCGTCGCCAGCCCAAAGCTGACCAGGAGACCAGGTTGCCCGTTCCCGCGGCGCACCATTTCCGCCGCGCTGGCCGGTCTGCCATTCCGGAGCAACTGACGAGCGAACAACTGATAGACATCGCTCTCGACGCTGGCGCCAATCACATCATTCCGCGCGAGCAAGGCTCGGTAGACCGGTTCGGAGCTCATGACCTGCCCGGTGGCGCCTCGAAGCACATCGGCAGCATCCAGCAAGGAATCGGGTGCCAGCTCACGAAGCTCCGGGTCAACGCGTCGGCGTTCCGCCGCGCCGCCAGCCAAAAGGTCACGAACGATCTGGAATCGTCGATCTGCCGGGAGCACCTTCAGATAGCGAAGCGTTAGGTTTCGCGCCGAATCGGCACCGCGCTGGTCCAGTGTCAACTCGATCGCATGATAGTAGGCCGGGCCAAACGACGGATCACTGGAAATGGCATTGTCGAACGCCGCACGCGCGTCGTCCGCCGAAAGTCCGACGCGGTCACCCTCGTGATACCATGCTTCTGCGAGTGCGACCCTCGCATCCGGATCACTCGGATATTCGCGTGCGAGCAGATCTAGTACCTGAAAGCGTCGCCGCAGGAGGCCTCGGTCGCCTGCATCGTAGAACGCGCTGTTCCGGGGCCGCGCCGCGCCCAGGGAGTCTGCCACGATGAGCAAGCTGTCGCGGCGACCCAGACCGTGGTTCAGCGCCGCCGCGCGTTGTGCGGACTCGCGCGCCAGCGCATCGCCCTCGCCGTTATTGGCGCGCCGTGCCGCCGCAAGCCGCCGCAAGGCGACCGCGAAAGTACTGTCCTCACGAACGGCAGCCTCGTAGTAGCGAATCGACGCCGTGAAGTCATTCGCCTGGTAGAGCTCCTCGCCACGGAGAAACGCCTTGAGTGCCGTTAGGCTTCGAGTGAGAAAGCCGCCACCGCCGCGGTATACGATTCGGCGCGTCTGCGAAAGCCCGCGTAGCATCAAGATCGTAGCGGAATCGGCAAGCTCGAGCGGTTGCGACGAGCGGCCCGTGATATCCACGTCGGCAAGCGAGCGATCGGTCGTCGCGTCGGTGAGCGACACGCGAAGCATGAGCTCATCTGACGAGTTCCGGACGAGCTGTCCCGACACCACGAGACCGGCGCGCGTGCGCCGACTCAACTCCGCCGGCGAGAGCCCGTCGGGCTGAGCGAGGAAATCGCGCGCGACCACCCGTGGAGGAACTGAACGAAGCGGCCCGATTCCGTCGAGATTGCGCGAGAGCACGTAAACGAGACCAACGCGCCACACCGAGTCCGCTGGGTCGATCACATCGAACGGCGCGACGACGAGTCGGTTCGGATCGAGGGTGACGACATTCCGCCGCCACTGCCACCAGGCGAAAACCCCCACGACCACGAGCGTCGCCGCAACGACAATTGCAGACGCAATGCGAAGCAGTTTCACTGGAGTGGTCCCGTGCGTTGGCCGACGCACGGCTGCCAACGTATCGGACGTGAGCGCACCCTCGAGAGCTCTCGTCCACTCCGCGACGGTCGGGTATCGATCGGCGGGGAGCTTGGCCATCGCTTTCAGCAGCGCATCCTCGACCCCCTGAGGAATGGTCGGGCGCAAATGGCGCACCTGCGGCGCGGGGTCCAAGCGATGTCGTGCCAACATGCCGCGCGCTGTTGCCGCGTGGAATGGCGGGACGCCGGCGAGCGTCTCGTAGAGCACACACGCAAGCGAGTACTGATCGGTTCTTGCATCGACCGCGTCGCCACTCGCTTGTTCGGGACTCATATACGCGGCGGTTCCGACAGCGATACCGGTGGCGGTCAGCAGCGTGCCATCGTCGTGCAGAACGCGCGCGAGCCCGAAGTCGCCGAGTACCGCCTCGCCACTACCGAGCAGGATGTTCTCCGGCTTGACGTCTCGGTGAACGAAGTTGCGATCGTGCGCGTACTGCAGCGCGCTTGCGATCTCCCTCGTTATGCGGAGTGCCTCGTCCAGCGGCAACTGCCGCTCGCGCAAGAGCCGTTCCCGTAGCGACTCGCCTTCGTGGAGCGGCATCACGTAGTACTGCAAGCCCGCCGCCCGTCCGGACGAGTGGATCGCCACGATGTGCGGGTGCGACAGCGACGCGGCCACCAAGATCTCGCGTTCGAACCGTCGGCTTCCCGCGCCGGAGACGACCTCGGGCCGGAGCACCTTGATGGCGACCGCGCGCTTCAACTTCAGGTCGATGGCGCGAAACACGACCCCCGAGGCCCCTCGCCCCACTTCACCCTCAAGTGCGTAGTCGGCGGAGAGCGCCTCGCGGAGCTCTTGATACACGGGCTCCGGAAGGCCAGCTTGCTCCGAATCATCCGTCACATGCGAGCCGAGCCAGGGGCGCCCTCGGACCGGGCGGCGCCCTCAAGCATGCGCATAAACGCCCGTCCGGAGCCAGGTCGATCCGCAACTGATTTCGACAACGCGCCGAACACGGCAGCCTCCATCGCCGTGGAGACTTCCGGTCGCACCGTACGAATGGGGCGCGCGGTTACCGCCGCGTGAGCGGCGGCCACCGCCAACGGTCCCCGGCCTGGAAACGGGACCTCGCCAGTAAGCATCTCATACATCACGCAGCCTAACGCGTAGATGTCGCTGCGTCCGTCAATGGGAGCGTCGAACAGCGCTTGCTCAGGACTCATGTACGAGGGCGTGCCGATCGCAATGCCGCTGGACGACAGAGCGTCTTCAGTCGATGACAGCACGATCGCCCGAGCGATGCCAAAATCGCACAGCACGACGTGCTCGCGATCGAACAGAATATTCTCGGGTTTGAGGTCGCGATGCACGATGTTGTGGGCGTGGGCGTAGTCGAGCGCGTCGGCAAGCTGCGACGCGATGCGCACCGAATCGATCAGGGACAACTGTCCGTCCGTGGTGAGGCGCGCCCGAAGCGTTTGGCCATCGGCAAACGGCATGACAAAGTACAGCAGCTGACCCCTATCGGCAGCGTCGAGAATCGGCAGGATATTTCGGTGGCGCAGCGTCCGGAGATACTGGATCTCGCGGAGGAATCGAGCCGCGCTGACCGACGACGCCAGCTCAGGGCGCAAGATCTTGATCGCGACGCGTTGCCCGTTGTCTTGGTCGGTGGCCAGGTAGACGTGCGCCATGCTTCCGCGTCCGATTTCCCGGGCGATCGCGTAGCGCTGTGAAAGGCCGATCCACTCTGAGCTCCCCATTCCCTGACACGCTCCGCGCCGGAAGCGAGTCAACATTAAGGCGGAGCCTTGGGGTGTGCCAGACGACTATTCGAACGAGAATCGCATGCTCGAGCGTGCGCGGTCGCGTTCGCGCGCTCGGTCGGCGTGCAGGCGTCTCGCGTCACCCTACTTCTGGTCCACAGTGGAGGCTAACCCGCGTGTGAGGAGGTTAAGTCACCACCGCGTATCCGCTCGTGTGCGACGCCTGGGTCACGGATAGCGAAAGCGGAGGGTCGAGCTCACCGTGAGATTACGGACGCGGTTCTACGCGATGGGCGACGGCGGCGTTTCGGCCGGTATTTCGGGCGCGGCAGAGGCCCGCACGCTGTCGCGTCGCGACTGGGACCGCTTTAGCGGACCGGCGTGCCGGTCGCGTTCGGCCGGCATTGGTGAAGAAGGCCCGGCGGTGGGCGACCGTGTGATCGCTTACGACTGCAAGTTTCTCAGAGCAGTGCTCGCGTGGGCGACGAGTGCGGGCGATGGCGAGGGCGGTTCCCTGCTCGACCGGAATCCACTCGCAGGGTGTCCATACCCGGCGGAGGAACAACCCCGCCGAGTGGTGCTGACGGAGGAGGAATACACGAAGCTGCGCGAAGTGGCGCCGCGAGTAAACGTCGATTTCGAATGCCTGCTCTTGCTGGCGCACGCAACAGGGCACCGGTTGTCGGCTATCCGACAGTTACGGTGGTCGGACGTCGATCTCGAGCGACGTACGGTTACATGGCGCGCGGCATCGGACAAAGTGGGGTTCGAGCATACGACACCGTTGGACGCTGAGGCGGTGTCGGCGCTCGCTGCGCATCGGAAGCGCTCGACGACAATCGGGGACGGCTGGCTCTTCTCGAGCGACGAGGACCCGACAAAGCCACGGCCGCGAATCACCTTCGGGAAGTGGTGGATGCAGGCGGAAAAGCTTGCGAAGCTTCAGCGTGTGAAGGGACGGGGGTATCACTCGCTGCGTCGGCAGTTGGCGACGGAGCTCAAGGACACACCGCTCCGCGACCTTGCGCACCTGGGCGGGTGGAAGGACACCACAACCTTGCTTAAGTGCTACCAGCAGCCCGACGAGGGGACGCAGCGTCGAGCGCTCGAGTCGCGGCGAAAATTGAAGGTTGGGGGCCTCGAGTAACTGAGGTTCGGCGGCAACGGACACCAACAACGGACACCAAGCCGGTTCTACGTCGTAAATGCAACGCCCCGCCTAACGGTGTAACGCTAGACAGGGCAAACGGATGGGGAGGGATTCGAACCCTCGTTACGCTTTTGACGTAAACACGCTTTCCAGGCGGG
>Ga0070664_100003991_pt1 | contig 11864 bp, 13 predicted proteins | sample KBSC73metaG_FD_65863 | JGI IMG/M metagenome (GOLD analysis project Ga0070664, IMG submission 65863) | Corn rhizosphere microbial communities from Kellogg Biological Station, Michigan, USA - KBS C7-3 metaG | ecosystem: Host-associated > Plants > Roots > Rhizosphere > Soil ... | reverse complement strand
AAGGCGGACATCTCCGGTCCGGTGCAGAATCCGAACTCGAACACGTGGCAGGTGATCGGACGGCTGATTCAGAACGCGTTCTTCAAGGCGATCCTGCCGGGCTTCGACGAGCAGCTCGCTGCGATGACCGGCAGGCGGGGCGACAAGACGAAGCAGTGACCGAACGTATCGGCGATCGCTGATGCGTTCCGGCGATCCTCGATTTCTCCCTCCTCTGGCTCACCGCTTGCACTTTCCGCTTCGGGAACGCGCATGCGGCTCGATGCGCGGAGGCTGACGGCCTCCATGGTGTTCGGTCTGCTCGCCGGTGTCTCCTTTTCGAGCGCCGGCCCGGCGGACGGGCGCATCCTCGCCACAGCGCCGGATGTCCTCGCCGAGTCGTGGGACCAGCTCCCGGAGGGATACCGCGATCAGTTCACGCGCGAGGAGTACGAGCGCGTCCGCGCCGGCGGCGACGTCGAGCGCCTCCGCGTCGTGTACTCGAGCGGGGGACTCCGTGTCACGGGTTTCGTCTCCCGGCCGGCCCACGTCGCCCGGGGAGCGGAGCTGCCCGCGATCGTCTACAACCGCGGCGGCAACCGCGACTACGGCGCGATCGACGCGTGGGACAAGGTCATCTTCCATCGGCTCGCGGAGAGCGGCTTCGTCGTCCTCGCGTCGCAGTACCGGGGAGCCGACGGCGGCGAGGGGAGCGACGAGTTCGGAGGCTCCGACGTCCAGGACGTGATGAGCCTCTTCCCGCTGGCCCGCCGGCTCGGGTACGTCGACATGCGCAACGTCTTCATGCTCGGCTTCTCGCGCGGCGGGATGATGACGTACCTGGCGATCCGCGACGGCGCTCCCGTTCGCGCGGCCGCCGTGGTCGGGGGACTCTCGGATCTGCCGGGTCTGGCGGCATACCGGCCGCCGATGCGACGGATGTGGACGCGCCTGTGGGCGTCGTTCGGCGGCGGGACCGAGGCGCTGATGGAGGAGCGCTCCGCCATCCGCTGGCCGGAGCGTCTCGACAAGCCCCTTCTCCTGCTCCACGGGGGCGGCGACCGGCGCGTCCCGCTCGATCAGTCGCTCCGCCTCGCCGCGGCGCTGCGCGCGGCCGGCGGCACCGTCCAGCTGTGCGTCTTTCCCGACGACGGGCACGAGCTCGCCCGCCACGGAGTCGAGCGCGACGCGCGCGTCGTCGGCTGGTTCCGGGAGTTCCGCGCGTCGTCGCAGGCGCGCCCCGGCGCCTGAAGCCCGCCGCCGCGCGCGCGAGGGGCGGGGCACGGATCTTGTATCTCCAATGGACACGGCCCAATTCGGGGCCGTGTTCACAAGGGGTGGGTATGAAGAAGAAGGTGTGGCTCGTGCTGGCCACGGGCGCGCTCGCCGGAGCGACCGCGCTGGCGCAGAGCACGACGGATCCGAATACGAAGCCGGAGGACCAGATGAAGGCCCGCCGGGCGGGGTCGCAGACCACGACTCAGTCGAGCACGTCGTCGTCGCAGTCCACGACGGCGGAGTCCGGCGACATGCAGACGCTGACGGGCACGGTCAAGTCCTACAAGGCCGGCAAGAAGATCGTGGTCACCGACGCCTCGGGCAAGAATCATTCGCTCAAGCTCGACGAGAGCGCGCGCGTGGACGCCACGCTGAACCCGGGAGACGCGGTCACCGTCATGTGGATGACCGACAGCACGGGCAAGCAGCGCGTGACCAGCGTCTCGTCCGGGTCCGCGGGCACGTCCGGCATGAGCGGAACGAGCGGGATGACGGGATCCACGGGCTCGACCAGCTCGAGGGGTTCCACGGGATCCACGGGCTCGACCGGCTCGACGACGTCCGGAACGACCTCGACCACGGGCGAGGACCGCAGCTCGCAGGTGACGCCGCGCTCCGGCTCGATGGGCACGACGGGCTCGACCGGCTCGACGTCGGGCTACAGCGGCTCGACGGGGACGACCGGGTCGACGGGCACCACGGGCGTCGACGGCACCAGCGGATCGACCGGGTCGACCACGGGCACGTCGCCGTACTCCGGCTCCACGGGCACCAGCGGCTCGACGGGCTCGACGTCGACCTACTCGGGCTCGGGACAGTCGACGTACTCGGGCGGACAGACGTCCACGACGCCCGGCATGTCGACGACGGGGACGCCCGGCATGAACCGGACCCCCGGAATGCGCACGACGCGGACCACCACGACTCCGGGCAGCGGCACCGGCACCTCCGGATCCGGAATGCAGCCGACGCCGATTCCGAAGTAAGAAGCAGGGATTTTCGAGACGGACGACGACCATTCATCAGGCCGGACGGGGACGGGGACGTATTAGCAATCGCTAATGCGTCCCTTTCCTTTTTTCAGTGCTCCCGCCCCTCGACGGCGACGCCCCAGGGCCCGTCGCCCGCTTTGATCGTCGCCAGCACGCGCCCCGCCGCCGTGTCGATGACGGAGACGTCGTTCGACACGCCGTTCGCGGTGTAGAGCCTCCGGCCGCCGTCGCCGAGCGCGATGCCCCAGGGCCGCTGGCCCACCGGGATCCGGCCGCGCTCGGCGAGCGTCTCGGCGTCGAGCACGGCGACGGAGTTGCCGCGGCCCGTCGCGACGTACACGGTGCGCCCGTCGGGCGACACGACGACGCCGCAGGGCCGCGCGGGGGGAGCGACCGGCACCGTCCGGACCGCACGGTGCCCGCCCGCCACGTCGATCAGCGTCACGCCGGCGCCGAGCTCGGCGGTGACGTACGCACGGCGGCCGTCGGGCGAGAAGGCGGCCGAGCGGGGCCGCTGTCCGACCTCGACGTTGGCGACGACGGCGCGCTTCGCCGTGTCGATCACCGTGACCGTCCCGGAGGTTTCCGCCGTCACGTAGACCCAGCGCCCGTCCGGCGACGCGGCGACTCCCTCGGGCTCGATCCCGACGGTGAGCGTCTCCAGCACGCGTCCCGCCTTCGCGTCGACGATCGACGCGGCACTCGCGTCCTCGTTCGACACGTAGACGACCGCGCCGTCGGGGCTGGCGGCGATCCCCTCCGGGTCCGTGCCGCCGGGAAAGCGCCGCACGGTGCCGCTGGAGCCCCCGACCTCCACGATCGCGGAGACCGCGCCCGGGCGGCGCGTGTTCTGGTCCGTGAGCGCGACGAACAGCCGGCCGTTCGACCAGACGACGCCCCGGGGGCGCGAGCCGACCTCGATCGTGCCCGTCACGCGGTTCGTTCTCCCGTCGATGACGGTGATCGTGCCGGATCGCTCGTTGGAGACGAAGACGCGCGGGCCGCGGGAGCACCCCGCGCCGGCGAGCACGGCGGCGGCCGCCGCGAACGCGGCGGCGAAACGGGATCGCCTCACGCGCGGCGCCCGCGCGGGGAGGCCGGCCGCGTGAAGCGCTTGAGCTCGTCGCGCCGGCACCGCACGCGCGGGCCGGCCGGATCGGTCCAGTCCATCTGGTCCCAGGACGCCGACCATCCGCGCTGCGCGTTCCTCGGCATGCCGAAGACCGACGCGGAGAACCGCTCGAGCGCCGCGCCCGCGCCCATGTGGAAGTCCGTCGCGACCCACTCGCCGCCTCGCCTCTCCATCCGGACCTCCTCCAGCCGGCCGACGACCCGGCCCTCGACGTCGCGGACCCTGCGGCCCATGAGCAGGTCGAAGCGGAGCGTCTTCACTCGCCCGACCCCGGCATGCGGTCGATCCACGTCCGCTTGAGCCATCTCTCCCACGCGTAGGCGCCGGTCCGCGGCGCGTCCACGTCGACCTTCACGTCGTTGCCGAACCGCAGCAGCGCCTCCGGCTCCACGCGCATCGGCTCTCCCGATCCGACGCCGAGACGGCGGGCCAGGAGGGCAGAGAGGTCGGCCAGCCTCGGGTGGATCCGGCGCAGCATCGCGGCGTTGCCGACCTCGATGGCGACCAGGCGCGGCGGGGCGTCGGCGCGGATCTCGAGCACCACGCCGTCCGCCTTGCCGAGCGGCCGCTCCTCGCGGTCGACGAGCTGCTTGTCGAGCAGGTCGCGGAACAGGTGCAGCTCATCGACCACCGGCGACCTCCAGCGGAATGACGATCAGCGCGAGCAGCGCGCCCATCGCGAGGATGGCGAGGACGACGAGGTTCGACAGGCGGCCGTTGCGATGCGTGCGCAGGTAGCGCGGGTCGTTCAGGATCACGAGAAACGGGAAGACGACGAGAGGGAGGATCAGCACGGTCAGGGCCATGGAGAACATCGTCAGCTTCAGGGGCGGCACCCCGGCCGCGATCAGGATCGCGCCGACGAGGATCGCCGCCGTGTACACGGTGCAGAAGCGCGCGTCGTCCTTCGGCTTCTGGTCTTCGCCCCAGTTCCAGCCGAGCGCCTGGGAGAGGACGTACGAGACGTTGAGCCCGAGCTCGAGCGCCGCGCCGAAGCAGCCGATGAACAGCGAAGCCGCGAAGAGGGGCAGCCCCCACTTCCCGAACGGCTGCGTGAGCACGAGGGCCGCCTGCTCGTACTGCTCGACGCGGATCCCGCGCGGCGCGAGCACGAGCGCGGACATGGCGAGCACCCCCATGGACACGGCGCTGCCGAAGCCCATGCCGAAAACCGACACGATGCGGTTCGTCACGATGTCCTTCTCGCTCCACTCGTCCTCGATCGCGCCCGCCGAGTAGAAGTTCAGAAGGTACGGCGAGATCGTCGCGCCGAGGATCGAGACGGCGAGGTAGCCGTAGTGCGCCTGGTCGGAGCCCTCCGGGGGGCGCGAGGGAATGAATCCGCGCGCGACCTCTCCCCAGTCGGGGCGCAGGACGAAGACGCCGATCACGAAGGAGAGCGCGACGAGGCCGAGCATCGAGATGCCGTTCTCGATCGTCGAGAAGCGCCCGCGCCAGAGGAGGAACCAGGCGGCGAAGGCGACGGGGAGCGCCCACCAGCGCGCGTCGAGCCCGCTCAGGAGGTGGAGCGCGACGCACGCGCCGCCGATCTCGGCGGTCAGCACGAGCGTGTCCAGCACGAGCTCGGCGCCGAGAGGCACGGACTGGAAGCGGATCCCGAAACGCTCGCGCACAGCCGCCGCGAGCGTGTGCTTGCTGACCGCCGCGAGGCGGCCGGACATCTCGATCAGGAAGATCAGGCAGACGGTCGCGAGCGCGATCGCCCAGAGCAGGCGGAACCGGAACGCGGCCCCGGCCTGCGCCGACGTGGAGAGCGAGCCGACCTCGATGAACCCGGCGATGCTCGTCACGACGCCGAGCCCGGCCTTGAGGAGGTTCTTCACGGCTCCGACCGCAGGCCGCGCCGGAGCGCCTCGAGCTCGCCGGCGAGGGCGACGGCCGCGGGCCCGTCGCGCCGGGCGACCGCCGCGTCGAGAGCCTGCCGGTGCGACTCGAGCTTCTGCGCGGCGTCCCGGAGTGCGGCCGCCGCGTCTCCGGGCGGTGAGCCGCGCGCCAGCGTCCTGGACGTCTTCGCGAGCGCGTCTTTCGCGGCGGTGCTGACCGTGCGCGTGTAGGGCGTCGGGTCGAGCCCGCGTCCCCACTGCTCGGCCGCGATCGACAGCGTGCCCGACCACGAGACGAGGTCCTGCCGGACCTTCTGGAGGTCGGACGCGCCTCCGCCGCACGAGACCTCCACGGCGAGGAGCGCGGCCGCGGGAAGGATCGCCCGAGCCGCCCTCGTCATCGCAGCGTGTAGAGGTACGCGGCGATGTCGCGGGCGTCGGACTCGGACACGCCCATCTGCGGCATCGCGGTGGAGGGCTCGAAGTGCTGCGGGCTGCGCAGCCACGTGATCATCGCCGTCGGCTCGTTCGGGAGCCGGCCCGCGATGTAGGTGCGGCTCGCCATGTGGTCCATCGGCGGACCGACGCTCCCCGTCGCGCCCGGCACTCCGGGGATCGAGTGGCACGAGCCGCAGCCGTAGTGGTCGATGAGGTTCGGGGCCCGGGCGACCCGGCCCCCGGTCAGGCGCTCCGCGTCCTCGCGCTCCTGCTGCTTCGTGCACGCCGAGAGCGACGCCGCCGCGACCACCGCGGCGACGAGCGCCAGCTCCCCGCCGGACCGGCGCCGGAGCGGGGGAGTCGGGGAGGAGCCCTCGGCGATCCGCGCGCGCCGCTCGCTCTCGCCCATCCACGCGGCGAACATCGCGAGGGCGGCGACGGCGAAGACGACGCCGCACGGCACCCACATGAGGAGCCCGCCGAGCTGCTGGTCCTGCAGCGGGTCGACGTGCAGGTGCCGCGCGCGCGCCGCGTAGATCGGGTAGAAGACCCGGGGAGCGAACGTCAGCAGCGCGCCGAGAGCGCCCGTGTGGAGCGCCGTCGCGAAGACGTAGAAGACTCCGACGCCGTAGCCCGCGCGCCCGTAGCGGCCATGCAGGAGCGCCCACCAGAAGAGCGCCGCCGTCACGAGGAAGCAGAGGTGCTGGAAGGCATGGATCCACGGGTTTTCGAGAGCGGCCTGGTACAGCGACGGGAGGTGCCAGATCCAGAGTGCGGCGCCGTGAAGGAGGAACACGGTCAGCGGACCGGTGACCGCGCGCCACGCGGCGGACCAGGCCCGCCGCCGCGTCCAGAGGCTCGCGCCGCGGCGCCGCGAGGGCGGCAGCGCCCAGAGGAGCGCCGTCAGCGGCCGGCCGAGCACGATCAGCGGCGCGGCGACGAGCATGAGCACCTCGTGCTGCGTCATGTGGACGGAGAAGAGCAGCTCCGCGAGCACGGCGACCGGCGACTGGAGCGCCGCCGCGAGCGAGAGCCAGCCGAGACCGAAGCAGAGCGCCTCCCAGCCGCGGATGCCCTGGCCGCGGCCGGCGCTGCGCCACATCCTCGCGACCCCGGCCGCGTAGAACGCCCCGAACAACGCGAGGCTGCCGGCGATCAGCGGGTCGAACGCGCGCTGAGAGAGCGGAAGCCCGGGCGTCATCGTCGTCTCACCGGCACGGCGGGGAGTAGACCGCCGGAACGGCCACCGCGAGGGCGCCGAGGAAGAACAGCGTCGACAGGAGGAGCCCCGCGCCGGCCATGAACCGGCGGCGGTACTCGGGCGCCGGGCCCTTCTCCATCTCCTCGGGCGGAGTCGGCTGGAAGTGCCGCCACGCGACGAGCCCGCCCGCGGCGGTGACCGCGAGACCGAAGAGCGCGATCGGCAGGAGGATCCAGTGATTGCCCGTGCGGCACACCCACGGAGTCAGGAACGTGCAGGCCTGGTGCTCGAAGACCCAGCCGAACGGCGGCGCGAGAACGCCGAACCACAGCGAGCGGTCCCGGCGTTTGTCGAGCTCCGGGGTTCGCGCGAGCGCCACGGCTACCTCAGCCTCGGCACGAGGAAGACGACGGCATAGAGAGGGATCCAGGCGCCGACGACGAAGTACCAGTACACGCCGTCGAGACGGGCGTCGAGGAAGTGCCGCTTGTCCACGCGCTCCAGGAGGAAGACGGCAAGGATGACTGCGGTCTCGGCGAGAGACGCCGCGACGTGCGCGGTGTGCAGCCCGAGGATCGTCCAGCTGATCGACGCGTACGCGCTGCTGTTCCAGCGCGAATGGAGCGAGTGGAACTCGCCGACCCGCAGGGCGAGGAAGACGAGGCCGAACAGAAAGGTGAGCGCGAGCGCCCAGCGCGTGCCGCGCAGATCGTTCTTGTGCGCCGCCTTGTCGGCCCAGACGGCGGGCGCGACGGAGACGAGCAGGATCGCCAGGTTCCACGTCGGGATCGTCAGGTCGGGAGGCCCGATGCGCATCGACGGCCACTCGGAGGCGCGCATGCGCAGGTAAAAGTACGACGCGATCGCGAGCGCGAACATCGTCGACTCGATCACGATCATGCCGACCGTGCCCCACCACACCAGGGCATGGTGGTCCTCCGGCTCGTCCGGGATCGCCGCCGCGTCGATGACGCGCGCGCTCACGCCGCCTTCTCCAGGCCCGGGCGCTCCCGCGCGCCCTCGGGCCAGTACCAGCCGACGATCGGCGGAACGCAGAGGATCAGGCCGACGACGAACCAGAGCGGCGAGAAGACGGAGCCGATGAACGAGATCGTGACGGTGATCGCGAGCGCCAGCGGCCAGAGCGACGGGCCGGGGAGCTGCTCCCGGTGCTCCGGCTCGCCGTCGAGCGGCCGGCAGACGAGGACCTCGCGCAGGTCGTCGCGCATGTTGACGACCTCGCCGACGTCTCCCTTCGCAACGTCCCAGCCCGGCGTCCGGCTCGTGACGACCGGGATCCGCGCATAGTTGTAGGACGGCGGGGGAGACGCGGTCGTCCACTCGAGCGTCTCGGCCTCCCACGGGTCCGCCGCCGCCGCGGCGCGCTTGCGGCTGCCGATGGCGTTGGCGAGGAACACGAGCACCGAGGCCGCGATGATCACGGCGCCGACACTCGCCAGCGCGTTCAGCGGGCCCCAGCCCGTTCCCGGCAGGTAGGTGTAGACGCGGCGGGGCATGCCGCGCAGGCCGAGCAGGTGCATCGGGAAGAACGTCAGGTTGAAGCCGACGAACAGGAGGGCCGCCGTCCAGAATCCCATCGCGCGGTCGAGCGTGCGGCCGGTCATCTTCGGGAACCAGTAGTGCAGCGCGCCGAAGAGAGGGAACACGGCGCCGCCGATCAGCACGTAGTGCAGGTGCGCGACGACGAAGAAGGTGTCGTGGAGCTGCAGGTCGAGCGAGGTCGAGCCGAGCATGAGCCCGGTCATCCCGCCGAGGATGAAGACGACGAAGAACGAGACGATGAACGCGAAGGGCGGCTCGAAGCGCGGCCGCGACCCCCAGAGCGTCGCGATCCAGCAGAAGATCTGGACGCCCGTCGGCAGCGCGATGATCATGCTCGCCGCGGTGAAGAAGCTGTTGCCGAGCGGCGGCAGGCCGACCGCGAACATGTGGTGGACCCAGAGGCCGAACCCCATGAACGCGGTCGTGATCAGCGAGAGGACCATCGCGGGATAGCCGAAGACCTTGCGCCGCGCGAACGCGGGGATGACGGCGGAGATCATGCCGAGGCCGGGGATGAAGATGATGTAGACCTCCGGGTGCCCGAAGAACCAGAAGAGGTGCTGCCAGAGCAGGTGGTCGCCGTCCTCCGAGGGGTTGAAGAACTGGGTTCCCGTCGAGCGGTCGAGCAGGAGCATGCCGCTCCCGAGCATGACCGCCGGCATCGCCAGGATGATCATGCACATCGTGACGAGCATCGCCCACACGAAGAGAGGGATGCGCTGGAGCGACATGCCGGGCGCGCGCTGCTTGAAGATGGTCACGATCAGCTCGATGGCGACGATCAGCGCGGAGAGCTCCGTGAACGTGATCATCTGAGACCAGATGTCCAGCCGGTGCCCCGGCGAATACTGCGGGCCCGAGAGCGGCGTGTACGCGAACCAGCCGGCGTCGGGCCCGGCGTTCAGGGCGAATCCGCCGTACAGGAACAGTCCGCCGAACAGGTACATCCAGTAGCCGAACGCGTTCAGCTTCGGGAACGCGACGTTGCGCGTGCCGACGAGGAGCGGCACGAAGTAGATGCCGATCCCCTCCATGACCGGCACCGCGAACAGAAACATCATCGTGGTGCCGTGCATCGTGAAGATCTGGTTGTAGAGGTCCGGATTGAGCAGCGTGCTCTCGGGGCGGGAGAGCTGGAGGCGGATCAGGAACGCCTCGATGCCGCCGAGCGCGAAGAAGACGAGCGCGGTGGCGATGTATCGCTTGCCGATCCGCTTGTGGTCCACGGTCGCGAGCGACCCCCACAGCCCCCGCGGCGTGCCCCACGAGCGCTCGAGCGCGCCGAGGTCGGGAGGCGGCCCGGCGGGCCGGCGAGACGCCGGGCTCTCCGGCGGCGCCGGCCTCGGGTCGGCCGGCTGCGTCCTCTCCCTCGGGCTCACGAGAGGCTCCTCAGGTAGGCGACGAGGGCCAGCAGGTCCTCGGACGAGACCAGGTGGGGAGGCATGTGGTTGCCGGGCTTGACGCCCTGCGAGTCGGCGATCCAGCCGCCCAGGTGCCCGGCCGTGTTGTCGACCGTCGCGGCGGCGATCGTGCGCCGGCTCGCGAGGTGCGTCAGGTCGGGCGCGTTCGTGCCCGAGGCGCCCGTGCCGCGGATGGTGTGGCACGTGACGCACGGGTTCGTCAGGAAGACCTGGCGCCCGCGCGACGCGTCCGCCGAGACCGGCTCCGCCGCGGGTTTGCGCTGGCTCGCGAGGTACTCCTCGAACTTGTCCGGGCTCTCGACGAAGACGATGAATCCCATGTGCGCGTGCTGGTAGCCGCAGAATTCCGCGCACTGGCCGCGGTACGTGCCGACGTTCTCGGGGCGGAGGCGGAAGAAGTTGTGGCGGCCGGGGATCAGGTCCCGCTTGCCGTGGAGGTTCGGGGCCCAGAAGCTGTGGATCACGTCCGCGGACGTCAGGTCGAGGACGACGTCGCGGCCCGCCGGGAGGTGGATCTCGTTCGCGCTGATGACCAGCTCGTCCGGACGCGCGCCCGGGTAGTGGACCTCCCACCACCACTGGTGGCCGATGATCTGGACGATCCGGTCGGTGGGGCGCGGCTCGTTCGGATTCTTGCGCGAGGTCGCCATCGTGGCGATCAGGAACGCGAACAGGATGACCACCGAGACGGCGGCGGCGGCCGTGATGATCTCCGCCGCGCGACGGGCGGGCGGCTCCTCGGTGCGCGGGCGGAGCATCGCGTACGCCAACACCGCGAGCACGACGAGGAAGACGGCCGTGCAGGTCCACAGCATGAACCACCAGAGGCTCTCGAGGCCGGCGGCCTGGGGCGCGGCCGGGCGCAGCGCCGAGGGCGTCGGCACTCCTCCCGGAAGGACCGGGCCGAGGAGCGCGAGCGCTCCGATCACCGGGAGGGCCTCCCCTCGCGGGCCTGGAGGTGCTCCTCGCGCGCTCCCGGCGGCGCGGCGATCCGGCGGTCGGCGTCGAGAGACTCGACGTACGCGACGATCTGCCAGACCTGGTTCGTCGGAATCCGGCCGCGCCACGAGGGCATGCCGTTGGGCCGCCCCTCGATGATCGACGCGAAGATGTTGACCGGCTGTCCGCCGTAGATCCAGTCGCGGTCCATCAGCGGCGGGCCGATGCCGCCGCCGCCGCGGAAGTGGCAGCCGCCGCAGTTGTACCACTCGTACAGCCGCTGTCCCTCGGAGATGCCGTAGGCGTTGCCCTCGTACGGGTTCTGCACGGTGACGGGCGGCGTGTACGGCCCGCCCTGCAGCTCGGAGACGGCGATCGACTGCGGGATCGAAGCCGAGGATGCGCGGTCGCGCAGCTGACGCGCGTTGCGCCGGCAGGCCGCGGTCGTCGAGGCGGCGAGCACCGCCGCGGCCGCGAGCAGCGCGAGCTCGTTGCGGATTCTCACTGCGCGGTCTCCCCGCCGCGCGGTGCGAGCGGCACGCCGTATCGCTCGAGCAGGGCGCGGATCTCCGGCGCGCGCCGGTCGAGGCTCTCCTCGATGCGGTCGCGCAGCGCGTCCTGTCCTCGGCGGACGCCGACCGAGATGTCGAACACGAAGGGCAGGAAGGGCAGATCGATCGCCGGAGAGACGGGCGTCAGGACGAGCGGGGTCCGGCCCCGTTTCGCGAAGTAGCCGGCCAGCGGCCCCCAGACGACGGCGACGTCGACGTCGCGGCTCGCCACCGCGTCCACGATCCGCGCGGGAGGGTTCGCCTGCGCGTAGTCGCCGTAGAGCGTGAAGCCGCGCACGTTCTCGACGATCCCGCGGCGGCTGAGGGCGTGCGCGGGCGGCGTGTTCGCGCCGTCGTCCCCCGCGAGCTGAACACCGACGCGCAGCGTCTTCAGGGCGGGGTCGTCGAAGGAGCGGATGGCGGCCGGAGAGTCGGCGCGCCGCACGAACACGTAGGTCGAGCGGTAGTAGGGCTTGGTCGTCAGCGCGCGCTCGAAGCCGAACGGCACGCCGACGACGACGTCGCA
>Ga0070664_100003989_pt1 | contig 11867 bp, 10 predicted proteins | sample KBSC73metaG_FD_65863 | JGI IMG/M metagenome (GOLD analysis project Ga0070664, IMG submission 65863) | Corn rhizosphere microbial communities from Kellogg Biological Station, Michigan, USA - KBS C7-3 metaG | ecosystem: Host-associated > Plants > Roots > Rhizosphere > Soil ... | reverse complement strand
ACGAGCGACCACGAGCGGAGGATGAATTCCTGGATCGAGGCCTTGATCCACCACATCGCGTATGTCGCGAGCCGGAAGCCGCGGTCGGGCTCAAACTTCTTGACGCCCTGCATCAGCCCGACGTTGCCCTCGGAGATGAGGTCGCTGACCGGCAGGCCATAGCCGCGGTAACCCATGGCGATCTTGGCCACGAGTCGCAGGTGCGAGGTCACGAGCTGCGCCGCAGCTTCGGGGTCCTCGTGCTCCTGGTAGCGCTTGGCGAGCATGTATTCCTGCTCCGCCGTCAGCACAGGGAATTTCTTGATCTCGGCGAGGTAGCGGTTGAGGCTCTGCTCACCGCCCAGTGCCGGCACCGATAATGCTTTGCCGTTGCTCACGTGTTCCCAAACCTTTCTAGCGTCGGCCTGCGGCGTCAGAGCCCCTTATGGGCACCCTCACTGTGAGGCCACATGTTGCCCCTTCATATACGAAAATTGCCTAATGTGCGGCGCAGTTCATCGATTTGAATGAGCGGTTTCGTCGATAAGTTCCCTCAGGTCCTTCGGCAGGTCGCTTTCGAAGCGCAGCCTGTCGCCGGTCATCGGGTGAACGAGACCAAGCACCGCGGCATGGAGGGCTTGGCGCCGAAATCCCAACGATTTCAGGACCGTCCGCAACCGTGAATTGGCGCGCCCATAGACAGGATCCCCTAATAGCGAATGGCCGATTGACGCCAGATGAACTCGCACCTGGTGGGTGCGGCCGGTTTCGAGCCGGCATTCGACCAACGCGCAATCTTCCAACGATCTTAGCGTCTTGTAGTGCGTGACCGCCTCCTTTCCTCTCCTGGCCGTGTCCGGCAGCACGGCCATTTTCTTGCGATTGACGTCGGAGCGGCCGATTTTCCCCCGAATCGTGCCCTCGCGCGGCTTCGGGTGGCCACCTACCACCGCGAGATAGGCTCGCTCGATCGAGTGATCGGCGAACTGCTTTGCCAGCCCTTCGTGCGCCGCGTCGCTCTTGGCGACAACCAGCAAGCCGCTCGTATCCTTGTCGATGCGATGGACGATCCCCGGCCTCGCCACCCCGCCGATCCCCGAGAGCCGGCCTTTTCCGGTTTGGACGCAATGGTGCAGCAGCGCGTTGACCAGCGTCCCGTCGGGATTTCCCGCCGCCGGGTGGACAACCAGCCCTGCAGGCTTGTCGACGACGATCAGGTGCTCATCCTCGAACACGATGGTGAGAGGAATGTCCTGCGCCTGCGCGGCGGCCTCCGCCGCCGGCGGCACGGCGATGGCGAAATCGGCACCTTCAAGGGCCTTGCCTGACGCTTGCGTCACCACTGCACCTGATAGAGTTACCGCGCCTTCGCCGATGAGCGCCTTCACCCGCTCGCGCGAAAGGCCGGAGGCCTCGGCCAGCGCCTTGTCGAGCCTTTGTCCGCCCTTCAGTTTGCCGGTGATTTGATGACCCCTCACGCCCGATTAGATGGGGATTGGGAGGCCAAAGGACAAGAAGCGGACACGACCAATCCCTTCGTCCTGAACCTGTGCAAGGGCCGTCTTTTCTTCTAGCCCAAAGCCGATGAAGAAGGCTGAGATTTCGCTAGGCAAGCGCGAGTGGCAAAGGCTGCTGACGGAGGCACTCGGCGCGTTCCCGCAAGAAGCCTGCGGCCTTCTGCTCGGCCAGGGGAATTGCATCGAGCATGTCGTCCCCGCCCGCAACGTCCATCCCACGCCGCGAACTCACTTCGAAATCGATCCGCAGGCGCTCGTCGACGCCTTCCGGTCGGCACGCCAGGGCGGGCCCGGCGTCTTTGGGTATTACCATTCTCATCCCGGCGGGAGGCCCGAGCCTTCCGCCACGGATCGCGCGATGGCCTCCGGCGACGGGCGCGTCTGGGCGATCGTCGCGGGGGACGATGTCGCGTTCTGGCGCGACGACACGGATGGGTTCGCAATGCTTTCCTACCGGGTTGATGATCGCTAAGGCTCGCTTATTGACGCCGACCGATGTTTTTGCCGCCCCCCATCCAAGTGCCACCCTGTCGAGGATCGTTCAAACCTCTGATTTCTCATCGATAATAGCTGAAACTGAGGATGACGCGCCGTCACCCTTGTCACCTCGTTCCACAGTCCGGATTCACCGAATGACATCTTCCACCGATCTTGCCGAACTGCTCTGCTCTCGCCTGTGCCATGACATGCTGAGCCCCGTGGGCGCGCTCAGCAACGGGCTTGAGCTGTTGCGTGACGAGCGCGATCCGGAAATGCGCCATCGCTGCATGGAGTTGCTCGAGCAGAGCGCGCGCATCAGCGCCGACAAGCTGAAGTTCTTCCGCCTCGCCTACGGAGCGGCCGGTGGTTTCGGCGATGCGGTGCCCGTCGAGGAGCCGCGCGAGCTGGTCGAGGCGCTGGTCGGAGGCAACGGGCGCATTGAGCTCTTCTGGGGCGTCGGGGTCGACACGCTGCCGAAGCCGGCCGTCAAGCTCCTGCTCAATCTCGCGGCCATCGGCCTCGACGCCCTGCCGCGCGGCGGAGAATTGCAGGTCGGTGCGGAGAACCGCGACGGAGCGACCGAGATCGCGGTGCGCGCTGCGGGGGCCAGGATTGCCTTCGATCCGGCGATCGGCCAAGCGCTCGACGGCTCCTTGCCCGACAGCGAGCTGTCCGGCCGCACGGCTCCGGCGCGCCTGATCCGGCTGATCGCCGAGGAACACGGCGGCGGGCTGCAGTATGCGCTCACCGAAGGCGCGCTGGTCATGGGCGCGGTGCTGCCGGACGCCTGAAATGGACGAGCTCGTCCATCGCGACCAGCCCTCGCCCAACTGGGATGCGCGCGACGAGCGCATCTCGATGGTCGTGCTGCATTACACCGACATGCCGTCAGCCGAATCCGCCATTGCGCGACTGTGCGATCCGGCAGCCAAGGTCAGCGCCCATTACGTGATCACCGAGGAAGGCGAGGTCGTCCGGCTTGTCGACGAGGCCAATCGCGCGTGGCACGCGGGCCGCAGCTTCTGGCGCGGCAAGTCGAACGTCAACGGCTGCTCGATCGGCATCGAGCTGCACAATCCCGGCCACACATGCGGCTATCGGCCGTTTCCCGACCAACAGATCGAGGCGCTGGTGCCGCTGCTGCACCGGATCGTGAAGGACTACGACATCCCGCGCGCCAACGTCGTCGGCCATTCGGACATCGCCCCGCAGCGCAAGCTCGATCCCGGCGAGCTGTTCCCGTGGGAAAAGCTGGCGAGGTACCGACTGGCGCTCCCCCGGCCGAGGAAGATCGAGGTCGGCGATCCATTCGACAACGACGGCGCGTTCTATCTCGCGCTGGAGCGGTTCGGATACGATGTGTCGGACGGCAAGAAGGCAGTGGAAGCGTTCCAGCGGCGCTGGCGGCCGGAGAAGATCGACGGCGAGATCGACGGCCAGATCCGCGCGGTCCTGTTCCAGCTGCTCTTGGATCGGGACCAGGGAAGGGCTAGATAGGGGCCGCCAGGGGGCCGGGCAGCCGCGTCATTCCATTTCAGGAATGCCGAGGAAAGTCCGGGCTCCACGAAACGAGGGTGGCGGGTAACGCCCGCCGGGTCGGGCTTCGGTTCGGCTCAGGGAAAGTGCCACAGAGAGTATACCGCCGATGGCCCCTAAAGGGCACAGGCAAGGGTGAAAGGGTGCGGTAAAGGCGCACCGGGGCTCTGGTAACAGGGTCCGCATGGCAAACCCCACCCGGAGCAAGACCGAATAGGGGTCTCGCGCCTGAGCTTTCGAGCAAGGGCAGGGGAGTTTCGCCCCGAGAGGCCCGGGTTGGTTGCTGGAGCCTTGCGGTAACGCAAGGCCGAGATGAATGGCTGCCCTTGCGGCGCGGGTCCTTCCGGATACCACCTGCAAGACAGAACCCGGCTTACAGGCCCCCTGGCACTTTCGCCTTACGCCGCGAGCTCGCGTGCGGCGGCGCTGATGGCACCGTCGTTATCGACCGCCTGGAGATAGCGTCGCTCGGTCCCTTCGAGCACCAGCGCAGTGAGGCGGCCGAAGGTATAGGCGCCCGTATCGATGCCGATGCGATTGCCGCGGTCCTCCGGCTCCTGGCGGATCGTGTGACCATGCACGACGACGGCTTCGTGGGGTTCGCTGTGGGACAGGAACGGCTCGCGAATCCAGCGCAGGTTGTCCTTGGTCTGCTCTTCCAGCGCAACGCCCGGCGCGATCCCCGCATGGACGAACAGGTAGTCGCCGATGGCGATCGTGTCCTCGAAGCTTTCGATGAAGCTTCGGTCGCCGGGTGGCACAGCCGCGTGCATCATGGCCTGCACCTCCTCGATCGACGCTTCCAGGTATGCATTCGGATCGAGACCATAGCTGAGCACCGTCTCCTTGCCGCCGAAGCGAAGGAAATGCTTGAGCGTCTCGGTCTTCTCGAAGCTCGAGAGAAACATTTCCTCGTGGTTGCCCATGAGGATGCGCACGGGGCGTTGGCGCCGCCATTCCCGGGCGCGGGCGACGACACCGGCACTGTCAGGACCGCGGTCGACCAGATCGCCGAGCAGGATGACCGTCGTTTCCGCACGGCCGCAAGCGGTATCGTCCTGCTCGATCGCCTCGATCAGCGCTTCGAACAGATCGAGCCGGCCATGGATGTCGCCCACGGCATAGACGCGTTGCCCCGCCGGCACTTCGGCCGAGGGGGGCTGACTCTCGTAGCGGTCGAACAGCTTACGAATGGATTTCAGCATGGCTCAACGAAGCGTTGGACCTCTTCACGGTTCCCGCAAGGGCAAACGAATTCTCGTGCCGCGAAGTGAACGAGTTTTCCTGACCGGGCGCTTAATGTGGTGCCCAAACACCACACCCGCCGCACGCTGTGGACCACCTCGCGTTTTTTCTTGTGCAATGCAGCAAACGTGTGCAGGTTTGCAATCGTGTTCGCGTGAATGTCGGCCCAGTGAACGAGGCCGCCCCGCGTAACCGCAGGTGGGACGAAGCATAGTTTCAACCGCAATTGAGGAAATTGCCCATGCTTACGTCCATCCGCAGCCTCATGGCTGCAACCGTTGTCGCCGGCTGTGTCCTGGCGGCCACTCCCGCCCTCGCCGAGGATGCTCCGGCGCCCGAGGCCAAGCCCGCATTCACCATCAGCGGCAACGTCGCTCTCGTGACCGACTATCGTTTCCGCGGCGTCTCGCTGTCGGGCGGAGACCCTGCCATTCAGGGCGGCATCACGCTCAGCCACTCGAGCGGTTTCTACATCGGCACGTGGTCGTCGTCGATCGACGGCGGCGCGCTTTACGGCCAGCAGGAGCTCGACTTGTTCGGCGGCTGGACCGGCGATGTCGGGCATGGCGTTACCGTCGATGCCGGCCTGCTCAAGTACGTTTACCCCAGCAACGACGTCGGCCCGGCCGACTACTGGGAGCCGTACGCATCGGTCGCCACGCAGGTCGGCCCGGCCCACCTCAAGGTGGGCGTCAACTACGCCTGGAAGCAGAAGAGCGTCGTCGACTACACCGGCAAGAGCTCGGACAACCTCTACGTTTACGGCAACGTCGATTTCGCCGTTCCGAAGACACCGATCACCGTTTCCGGCCATCTCGGTTACACCGACGGCGTGCTCGCGCCGGGCTATCTCACCGGAAACGGCGACAAGAGCGGGCTGGACTGGTCGATCGGCGCCAGCGCGACGGTTCTCGGTCACTTGACCGCCGGCGTTTCCTACCTGGGGGTCGACGGTCCTTCGATCAACGGCTTTACGGACGATACGGTGGTCGGCTCGTTGACACTCAGCTTCTAGCACCGCCGGCTTTCGGTGGGGGCAGGCCCCCGCGTCGCATCCGCGGCGCGAGGGCTTGCGCCGTCGGCGCAAAAAGGACTGGCACCGTGTTTGCCGTTGCCGTTAGGGGTCTTTCGCATCGACCGAGACGAATGGAGCAGCCCCATGGTGAAATACCTCCACAGCATGATCCGGGTGAGCGACCCCGAGGCGACGGTGAAGTTCTTCAACCTGCTCGGCCTCGAGGAAGTGCGGCGGATGGAAAGCGACAAGGGCCGGTTCACGCTCATTTTCATGGCGGCTCCGGGCCAGAAAGACATCGCCGAGGTCGAGCTGACCTATAACTGGCCGCCCGAGGACGGCAGCGCGCCCGAGACCTACGGCGGCGGGCGCAACTTCGGGCACCTCGCCTACCGGGTCGAGAACATCTACGAGACCTGCCAGCGGCTGGCCGACGCCGGCGTGACCATTAATCGCCCGCCTCGCGATGGACACATGGCCTTCGTCAAGTCTCCCGACGGGATCTCGATCGAGCTGTTGCAGGATGGCCACCTCGAACCGCAGGAACCGTGGGCGAGCATGGAGAACACCGGCAGTTGGTGAAGCCGGAAGGGCACATCGTCTTCACCAAACGCGCCAGTCGCGTGTGACAAGCCGCCTCCAGGGCGTCCCCGGCTGGCGGCCTTGACGAGTGGGCTCGGACGTTTTCTGAAGCATCGATCCCGCTCCTCGGCAGCGAAAAGGGCCAGTCCCCTTATGCGTTAGATGCGCCGGCAGGAAAACGGATTCCCTTGGTAAATCCAGCAAGGCGAGAGGCCCCCCGGTTTGGCTCGCCACGGCGCGCCTAATCTGCCAGCAAGGCGGGTATGACCGCCACGCTGATCATTGTCTTCGTGGCCGTTTACACGGCGATCGCGCTGGAGGAGCCGCTGAGGGTCAACAAGTCGGCCACGGCGCTCGTCGGCGCCGGCTTGCTGTGGACGATCTTCGCGCTCGGCGCCGGCGACCCGCTGGCGGTCAGCCAAACGCTCGATGACGCCCTCGTCGAGACCGCGCAAATCGCGTTTTTCCTCATGGGTGCGATGACCGTTGTCGAGGTCGTCGACGCGCATGACGGGTTCACCGTGATCACCTCCCGCCTCAGGTCGCGCACGCTGGCGAGGCTGGCGGTCGTCATCAGCGTGCTGACTTTCTTCCTCAGCGCAGTGCTCGACAACCTTGCGACGACCATCGTCATCGTTTCGCTGCTCAAGCGGCTCCTGCGCAATCACGAGGACCGCCTGCTCCTCGCCGGCATGACCGTCATCGCCGCCAACGCCGGCGGCGCGTGGTCGCCGATCGGGGATGTGACCACGACGATGCTGTGGATCGGCGGCCAGGTCACCACCAGCGCCATCGTCACCCGGCTGATCCTGCCCTCGTTCGTCTGCATGATCGTGCCCCTGGGGATCGTCACCTGGATGGTTCGGGGGAAGCCGATTGTCGCGCCCGACCATGCTGCCGAGCCCGACGAGGCTTGCGGCCACAGCACGCCGTTCGAGCGCAACCTCATGTTCACGCTCGGCATTCTTGCGCTACTGGCAGTGCCGCTGTTCAAGGCGATCACGCACCTGCCGCCGTTCCTCGGCATCCTGTTCGGGCTCGGCATCATCTGGGCCGTCGGCGACCTGATCCATCGCGGCAAGGGCGACGACGAAGGACAACGCGTCACCATCGCCGACGTGCTGACCCGCATCGACATGGGCGCCATCGTGTTCTTCGTCGGCATCCTGCTCGCCGTCGCGACGCTCGAACATGCCGGAGTGCTGGGCGCCCTGGCCCGCTGGCTCGACCAGGAGATCGGCCGCCTCGACGTGATCGTTCTGGCCTTTGGCCTCCTCAGCGCCGTCATCGACAACGTCCCGATGGTCGCCGCTGCCATGGGCATGTACGACCTCGCAACCCATCCGCCCGACAGCTTCCTGTGGGAATTCCTGGCCTATTGCACCGGCACCGGCGGCTCGATCCTCATCATCGGATCTGCGGCGGGCGTCGCCGCCATGGGCGCCGAGAAGATCGGCTTCCTGTGGTACCTGCGCCGGTTCGCGCTGCTGGCTCTCGTTGGTTATGTCGCGGGCGCGTGCATATACGCACTGCAAGACGCCATCCTGGCCTAAGATTTAGCAATAACGGCTTCGCAGGCGATTGCTGAGCGGGATTCACCCGAAGTCGGCTTATCGTCCGTAATTGGGCGGCTTGAACCTGCGTAGAGACGGTCCACAATGTGCCAATTATCGTTGGTTAAGACCTGCGAAACCGTCACCACAGCGCACTGCATGAGCTATTAGGCCGCGTACATTGGGAGCAACCCTGTGCTCTTCAATGGAAATCAGCTCTCGCTGGAAGTCTCCATTGAGCAAGGCCTCCTCCAGTTCTCGTGCGTCGCATGGGCCGTGTGCGCCAGAGCGGGCGAACCGCCAGCGCTCCATCGTTTCGCGATGGGTGACGTAGACGATTAGCTGGTGATTTCCGCTTCACGCTTAGTGGCTGACTGCCGAAGGTCCCGAATCGGTGTTTATGGGCGCAACACGTCCTGCCGCATCGGCTGCGACTACATGGGGGGTCACCACGATATACAGGTCGCGTCTCTCGCTGCTGGTATGCTCGGCGGTGAAGAGGGTGCCGAGCAAGGGGATGTCGCCGAGCACCGGCAGCTTGCTACGGTTAGAGATCCGGCTCTCTTCGGTCAGACCGCCGATTACAAACGTCTCTCCATCGTGCACCGTCGCCGAGGTCGAGGCTTCGCGTTGGCTGATCGTCGGATAGCCCTGCGAAAAGCCGGTCACGCTCGACACCACGGCGAAGACATGGGCGGTGACGACCCCGTCGGCGGTGACGCGCGGGGCGATTTGCAGGGTCACGCCCACGTTCACGTACTCGACTTGCTGCTGCACGGCGTTGACGCCCGAGAGCGCGATCGAGGTGAGGATCGGCAACGCATCGCCGGTGACGATCTTCGCCGTTCCGCCGCTTTGCGCGGAAATCCGCGGCTTGGACACGATGCGGCCTTCGCCCTTCGCGATTTGGGCATAGAGCGCGACCTGGAAGCTGGCGTTCACGCCGCCAAGCTTCGGCGTGTCACTGAAGCCGGGAAAGCCCTTCGAATAATTCAGCGCGGCGATGCCGATCTGGCCGTTGCCGTTGTTGAAATCGAGCCCGAGATTGCGAGCTCCCGTATCGCTCAGCTCGACGAATTCGGTCTCGAGAACGACGCTGGTGACCGGCACGTCCAGCAGCGCGATTTCATGTTTGATCGCCGCCACGCGCGCCGGCGGGCCGCGCAGGATCACGGCATTCAGGCGGCGGTCGATGCCGATCGTGCCGTCAACCGCCTGGCCCACCGAATCGCTACTGACCATCGTGCCATTCGGCGCGGCAAGGATCGGCGTTTGGGGAAGGCCGCCGTTGCCGAAATAGCCGCCGCCGGCGCTGCTCGAACCGAAATTGGGCTCCTCGGGAGAGAACTCGTCGTTTGACTTTATCGTCGAGTTGCCGGTCAGCAGTCCGACGATCTCGCTCACGTCGGCATACTTCAACGGCACGATCTCGAACTCGTCGCCTTCGCCGGCGATGAGCCCTGCTGGCCCAATGGGTGGGGCGCCAGGCCCTGGCGCGACTATCGTCACCGCCGGCGAGGGCTGCGGCGGAAGCGACGGAAACCAGCCGACGGCAGCCGGCCCCTGGGCCGCTGAGCTCGATGCTAGGATCGCAGTTGCCAGGGCCGTAATTGACAACGGGATGCGCATGTTCGCCATCGTGACCGGTGGAGCGCGACTTGCCCCCTTTTGTCGGCGCAAGTCGCGCCCGACCTGATTAGCTGGCAGGGACGCGTTGGGCGGTGATTTGCCCGGCCACGTGCTGCAACAGTTGGTTGGTGTTAGGATCATAGACGTCGAGCGTGAACGTGCCGCTGTAGCTCGCTCCGCCGGGCGCGATGGTCACGTCTTCCTTGATGTTGACCTTCGCGTTGAGCGTGCCGGAGTTGTCATAGCTCAGCGCAAAGTGGTTGAGGTGATAGCGCGAAGGGCCGGTCTGCTTCCAAACGCCCATGCAGAAATTCTCGGTCGCCGGTGCGCGGCCGCCGCTGTTCATCAGCTCGGTGCCGTCCGAATGCCACTGCTGGTAGCCGAAATCGGCGGTCTGTCCGCCGGCCACCATCTTGAAGGTCCACATGCCGACGATCGCGTGGTCTCCGGGACTGTCCTCTGAAGCCTTTTGCAGGTAGCCGCCCTGTTCGGTCTGCCAGGACGAGTGCTGAAGCGTTGCGTTGTCGCCGCACGCGGCCGAGGCGCTCGTTGCGTAGGTAAGGCCGCCCAGGCCGAGCAAGACGGCGGCGCAAGACCGGATCGAAGAACGAAATGCGATTCTCATGGCGTATCTCCCAGAATGGTCCACACTTGTTGATGCGTGGGCGGGCCGACGGTCCGGAGGCGCCCTGACGCTTGGCCTTGCTGTCTCGGATCGGGCTAAAAGGGCGATGGCGAAAAGCTGATTTTTTTCTGATTTGTGCTAGCGTACCCGTTCAGGGGGTACGGCATGAACCGTCCGCTGGCGTTGCAGTCGATCATGACGGGGGTAGCCGGCCGGCGGCCTTTCAAGGTCGGCCGGGCGACGGTTGACCCCGTTTCGCGCGACGCCACCTGGCCTGACGGGCAGGAGCGCTTGCAGCCGCAGACGATGAAAGTCCTGATTGCGCTGCTGAGTCGCCGTGGCGAAGTGGTCACGCGCGACGAGCTGGTTCAGCTGTGCTGGGACGGCCGGATCGTCGGCGATGACGTGATCAACCGCTCGATTTTGCTGCTGCGCCATTTTGCCGAGCACGCCGGCGGGTTCGAGATCGAAACGGTGTCCCGGGCCGGCTATCGCCTGATCGAGCGCGAGGCGGCGGTGGGTCTCACATTCAAACGCCGATGGATGGCGGCGGCCGGTGTCCTGGTGGTAAGCTTGGTGGGACTTACGGCGTGGGTCAGGCTCGACCGCCCGCCAGCCAACCAGGGCATGCCTCCGGCGCCGAGCATCTCGGTGGTGCCTTTCGTCGTCGAGGCTAACGATCCCCTGGTGCGGCAAGTTGCTCTGACCACACCGAGCTCCGTCGCGCGGATGCTCGCCGAAAGCGGCTTCGACGACGTTCACGAGGATCCCGCCGCCAGCCCGGGCAATGCCCGGAGCGATTACATCCTGTCAGGCACCGTGCGGCGCATGGCGGATTCGGTCGAAGCGACCGTGCAGATGGCTTCGCGACGCGACGGCACCGTGGCTTTCGCCCACGATTTCACTGCGCCCCTCAGCCGCGCCGCCGACCTCCCCGACCGGATCGGCGCTACCGCGTCTGCCGACCTGGCCTGGACCGGCGCGCAGATGGTGCTTGACCCGCGCGAGCACCTCAATCCGGCGGTCGCGTCCGAATTGATGAGCGCAATGAGCCAGACCGTCGAGGATGGAAACAGCCTGCGTGCCTATCAGCTCGCCCGTCACGCCGCGGAGCAGGCGCCGGATTCGGCGATGGCGCAACTGACATTCGCGGTCCAGTCGGGTTTTTCCATTTACTCGATCCCGCGCGCCGAGCGTGCCGGCGCCGTCGCTCTGGGCCTTCGCGCAAGCCAACGGGCACGAGCGCTGGCCCCCGAATTCGGCGACGTATACATTACCGACTGTCGGCTTCACAGCCCGGTGCGAATGGCCGAGTGCGACGCAGTTGCGCGGCGTGCCCTCCAGATAGATTCGCGCTCATCTTACGTGCCGGGCTTTCTAAGCAATTTGCTATACGACGCGGGCCGCTTCGATGACTCATTGCAGTTTGCGCGCCAATCGATGGCCAACGATCCCTACAAGCCCGCGAAGCTGGCGCGAATGAGCGTCGTGCTCGCAGCGGACGGGCGGCAACATGCAGCGGAGCAGGTGTATGAGCAAGCCGTGCGGCTATGGCCGGGCAACGTCAAAGTACACTTCGGCCGCCTTCGCGGCTTGGCGGAAGCGGGCAACTACGCCGCGGTTGAGCGCTTTGCCGATCCGAAAGCTGACGCCGAAATGTTGGACATTTCTATTCTGCACCAGCTCATCGCGGCGGCGCGCACGCA
>Ga0070664_100003985_pt1 | contig 11878 bp, 6 predicted proteins | sample KBSC73metaG_FD_65863 | JGI IMG/M metagenome (GOLD analysis project Ga0070664, IMG submission 65863) | Corn rhizosphere microbial communities from Kellogg Biological Station, Michigan, USA - KBS C7-3 metaG | ecosystem: Host-associated > Plants > Roots > Rhizosphere > Soil ... | reverse complement strand
CCGGGTTCCCGACCAGGCTCTCCTCGCCGGCCGTAATGGTGTCGTGACGGTTGCGAGCCCGGCAGCCTGAACGAGCGTCTTCGGCGGTCGGTTTTTCAGAAAGCGAGGACTATCGTTGAGGTGAAGCCGAGTATTGTGGCGTCGCCTCCTGGCCCTTATTCCACATGCTTCGCTTCATGCCGATGACCGGCGTTGATTCTGGCGGCTTGCTGACACTCTGCCGCCCCGTATGGGAAAAGATGCCTGCGCTCGTGCCGATTTCATTCCAAGCCGGCAGGTTGCCGGTTTCGCTTAGCGGCATTGCTCGAGGAGTTGAAAGATCCGCTGTTGATCTCTTGAGCGTGACACTCCGCCGGCTCGCGGGCTGCTCGGGCGTCGTCGATCAGACAAGTTAGAGGCAGACGCGGTGTCTCGTGGTGCTTGCGAGCGGCGATGGACGCCGATTCGGGGCCGGCCCTGCTCGACCACGTCGGCCACAGGCGTACTGGGCAGCCGGCTTCACCTCTGTAGGCGTTAAACATGACAATCGGCAAACGACTGTTGATCGTGCTGGCGGTCCCGCTGGTTGCGCTGCTCGGGTTCGGCGTGTTTGCGCGGATCCAGTTGTCACGGATCGAGGAACGCAGCCGTTTCGTCGCGGACTCACAGCTCACGAGCGTTGCCGTCCTCGGGAATATTTCCCGGAGCTTTGCCGAAATCCGGGTGAACCTCCGCAGCTTCCTGCTGGCCACCGATCAGAGTCAGCGAACCGAGGCGCTCACGGCCTTCGACGCCGACGACCGGGTCCTCACCGAACTCCTCCAGCGCTACGGTGATTCTCTTGTCAGCGACGAGCACAACCGCAGGCTTTTCGGCGACTTTCGAGAACTGAGCCGACGATACGTCAACGAAGCCAGACACGTGATGGCGCTGGCGGCGGACGGACGAACGACGGACGCCCTCCCTTATTTCAGGGACACGATTGCTGCACTCGGTGTCGATCTCGGCAATGTGTCCAGCGAGTGGATTGAATACAACCGCGGCTTGGGAAGCAATGCGGCGCAAGCGGCTCTCGTCGAGATTGATCGAACGCGGTCGCAGATAACGGCCGCCGATTTTGCGGCTCTGTTGCTGACGGGTGTACTCGGTTTCCTGACGTTCCGCCGGATCGTCAACCCGATCCAGGCCCTCGAACGTTCGGTGACGACGATCGCGGGCGGAGATTACACCCCGTCTGTGCCGTTTACCGACTCCACTGACGAAACAGGCAGCCTCGCCCGGTCCATCGAGGTGCTCAAGCAGGGCGCAGCCGCGATAGACGAGCAGCGCTGGGTCAAAGCCAGCGCGTCCACGATCGTCGGAGCGCTCCAGGGATCGCGTTCTCAATCCGAGTTCGGGGATCGCTTTCTTTCGGCCCTGATGCCGCTGCTGCGGGGAGGCGTGGCGGCGTTCTACGTCTTCGACGAGCAGGCGGGCCTTCTCCGGCGAACCGCCGCGTACGGCATGAATGCCGACGCCGGCGCCACGTTCGCCGTAGGCGAGGGATTGACCGGCCAGTGCGCCAAGGAACGCAAACCCCTCACGATTACAAGCCTTCCCTCGGACTATCTCCGCATCGCGTCAGGCCTCGGAGGTGCGAAGCCCGCGCAGGTCTTGGCGTCGCCCTTGCTGTCCTCGGACGCGTTGCTGGGGGTGGTGGAGACAGCGACCTTCCACGCGTTCGATTCCCGGGAACAAGCGCTCCTCGCGGAATTAATGCCGCTGGCGGCGATGAGCCTGGACGTGCTGCAGCGCAACCTGAGTCTGCTTGCGCAGCAGACCGAGTTGACGGCACAACGTGAGCAGCTTCAGGGCAGCGAGGAGCGCACCCGGCTCATTCTCGATTCCACCCACGAGGGCATCTACGGCATGGCGCCGTCTGGTGAGATCACCTTCGTGAACGCGGCGACCGCGCGCATGCTGGGGTACACGCCGGAAGACATGATCGGCAGGCCTGCACACGCGCTGATCCATCACCATCGTCCGGACGGCGCGGTGTATCCCGTCGAGGAATGTCCCATGCGTGCAGCCTGCCAGCAGGGTGAGGCGCGGCGCGTGGACGACGAGTTCCTCTGGCGCAAGGACGGCGTCGGCTTTCCGGTCGAGTACGCGACGACGCCGATCGTCAAGGATGGCGAGATCCTCGGCGCCGTCGTCAGTTTTACGGACATCACGTTGCGGAAGGAAGCCGACGAACGGCTTCGTGAGACCGAACAGTTCTTTCGCAGTGTGCTCGAACTCGCGCCGGATGGATTGATGGTGGTCGACACGAACGGCGTGATTCGACTTGCCAATGCGCGGTGTGAGCCGCTGTTCGGCTACACGCGCGACGAGCTCATTGGCCAGAGCGTAGAAATGCTCGTCCCGGTCGACGTGCGCCCGGGACATGCGGAGCGCCGGGCGTCGTTTCATCGTTCGCCGGCGGCGCGTGAGATGGGAGCCGGTCTTGAACTTCGCGGTGTTCGGAAGGACGGTTCGGAGTTCCCGGTTGAGATCGGCCTGAGCCCTCTACCCGCGCGCGGCTCCGACGGAACGCAGATCGCCGTGTCGATCCGCGACGTGACCGAGCGCACGGAGCAGGCGCGCGCGCTGAAGCTCGCCAAGGCCAAGGCGGAAGAGGCGACTGAGACCAAGTCGATGTTCCTCGCCAACATGAGTCACGAGATCCGCACGCCGATGAATGCGATTCTCAACATGACGGGCCTCGCGCTCGAAGCCGACCTGCCGGCGAAGGCGCATCAGTACCTGACCGTCGCCAATTCGTCCGCCAGGAACCTCCTCGGTATCCTCAACGACATTCTCGACTTCTCGAAAATCGAGGCCGACCGCCTCGAACTCGAGGACCTCCCGTTCAGCCTGCGGGAAGTTCTCGAGGAAGTGACCGAGACCTTCCGCTCCGTCGTGATTCAGAAGCACGTCGAGCTCATCACCCATGCGCTTTCCACCGTTCCCGACAGGCTCCTTGGCGATGCCCTGCGCTTCCGGCAGGTACTGACCAACCTGGTCAGCAACGCGTTCAAGTTCACCGACAAGGGCGAAGTGCTTCTCAAAGTCGAGACCGTCGATCACCCCGAGAGTGCACCCGGGCGACGCGACGTGGTGCTGCGGGTTAGTGTGCGCGATAGCGGAATCGGCATTTCTGCCGAGCAGCAGGCCAGACTGTTTCAGTCGTTCACACAGGCAGACAATTCGACGACGCGCAAGTACGGAGGCACGGGGCTCGGCCTCGTGATCAGTCGCCGGCTGGCCCGTCTCATGGGCGGCGACTTGACCGTCGAGAGTGCGCCCGGCAAGGGAACGACGTTCTGCTTTACCGCGCGGCTCGGCGTCGATTCGCAACCCGCGCCCCAGCCGCGCGTCGCCCCCGCCGGGGTTACCGGCCAGGCGGTGCTCATTGTCGAAGACACCGAAACCAGCCGCGATCTGTTGGAGACGCTCTTTCGGAGCTGGTCGATTTCAATCACGGCGGTGCCCACTGCCGAAGATGGACTCGCGCTGCTGGAGGTGCGCAACCGGCCGGGAGGCCACGACCCGTTCGGGCTCGTCGTCCTCGACTGGATGCTGCCCGGCATGAACGGACTCGATGCCGCGGAGCGGATCCGCGCTCGTCCGGAGACGCGTGCGCTTCCGATCGTTTTGATCAGCGCCTATGCCGGCAAGGAGGAAGAGGCCCGCTGCGCCGCGCTCGGGGTGAACGTGTTCCTCCCGAAACCGATCACGGCGTCCTCGTTGTTCGACGCGCTCGTCGAGTCGCAGGGATCGCGAGTACCGCGCCGCGCACTCGACGCACCGTTCGACCGGGAATTCGACGCCCGCGTGCTGCTGGCCGAGGACAACGAGGCCAACCAGATGGTGGCGGAGGAGCTGCTGTCGCGGCTCGGGATCGAGCTCGAGATTGCCAACAACGGACGCGAGGCGCTGGCGATGGTCACAGCGGCGCCCCACCGGTACGCCGCGGTTCTGATGGACGTGCAGATGCCCGAGATGGATGGCCTTGCCGCAACGCGCGCGCTCCGCGAGCTGCCGGAGGTGCGGAAGCTGCCGATCATTGCGATGACGGCGAATGCGATGAAGTCGGACCTCGACGACTGCCTGGCAGCGGGCATGGACGACTGCGTCACGAAACCGATCGACCGGAAGGTGCTCGTAGAGACGCTTCGACGCTGGCTGCCGGCGAGTGTGAAATCTTCGGCGGCCAGCGCTCGGAACGCGCCTGCACCGGAAGCAGCCGACATCCCGGCGCTCGAGGGTATCGACGTCGCCGGCTCGCTCGATCGGCTGGGCCTGGAGTTCGAGAGCTTTCGGCGGATGCTCGTCAAGTTCGCTGACGGAAAGGACTCGACGTTCGGGCCACTTCGTGCGGCGGTGGTGGCGGGCGACTGCGCCGCGGTCGCCCGGCATGCCCACGCCATCGCCGGGTCGTCCGGCAACCTTGGCGCTCCTGCTGTTCGTGAGGCCGCAAAAGCACTCGAACGGGCAGGCCGCGAGGGAGACAAGAACCTTGCTCCGCTTCTCAGCGAGCTGGAAGCGCGCGCAACGGTAGTATTCCGCTCGATTGACACGTTGCGTGGAGCTGCCGCCGCGGTGGCGGACGAACCCCGGCACCTGTTCGTACCGGTCGAAGCTCGAACCGCGCTGACCCGCCTGCAAACCGCGCTCGGCGACTTCGATCTCTCGGCGGCGACGATCGCGCTCGCGGAGCTCGATCGCGTGGCCATGCCGGACGCCTCGGAGGTTCTGGCCCGGTTACGCCATCACGTCGACAGCTACGACTACGACGAAGCCAGGGCGATCGCCACGCAGTTGCTCGAGCAGATGGGGACCCGGATCCCGTGACCGCGCCACGACTGAGGCCGCAGCTGCTCGCGCCGCTGACCGCGGCCGCGATCATCGCCCAGCAAGTCGGGGCGAACGCGATCCGGGACGGGCTGTTTTTGTCTATTTTCGCGGTTCAAAGCCTTCCCTACTTCGTGGCCGGGGCAGCCCTCCTCGCGATCGTCGGCGCACAATTGTCGGGACATCTCCTGGCGCGGTTCGGACCTGCGCGGGTCGCGCCGACGCTCTTTGCCTCGAGCACCGCCCTGTTCTTCATCGAATGGGGGCTTCTCGCCTGGGAGCCGCCGGCAGCGGCCGTACTGCTCTACTTCCACTCCTCAGTGCTGGGGGCGATTGCCATCTCGTCGTTCTGGTCGCTGCTCAACGAGCTCTTCGACCCCCATTCGGCGAAGCCGTTGATGGCCCGCGTCGCAGGTGCGGCGACGTTCGGCGGATTGGTTGGCGGCGTGAGCGCTGAACGTGTGGCTGCCCTCTTTCCGCACGGCACGCTGCTTCCGCTGCTCGGTCTCGTCGGTGGCGTCTGCGTCGCCGGGGCCGTCGGGCTGGGGCGGGGAGGAACCGCCAACCGCTCCAGGGTCGTGGACGAGCCGGACCTTGGTGGAGGATGGGTCCAGATTCGCCGGCAGCCGCTGTTACGAACCCTGGCAGTCGTCATCGCGCTCGCAGCGGTCCTCGCTGCGCTCGTCGACTATCTCTTGAAGGCGGACGCCGTCGCCTATTTCGGAAAAGGTCCGCAACTGGTTCGCTTCTTCGGCCTGTTTTACGCGGGGACTGCGTTGGCGGCCGTGCTGATTCAGGCGTCGTTCGGACGCCTCGTCCTCGAGCGTCTCGGCCTTGGCGGGTCAGTTGCGACTCACCCGGCGGTGGTTGGAGCGGCCACGCTGATCGGGCTCGTGGTGCCTGCTCCGTGGCGCGGCATTCTTCCCCGCGGATTCGACGTGGTCGTGCGCAGCTCGACCTTCCGCGCCGGGTACGAGCTGCTTTATACGCCACTCGCCGAGACGACGAAGCGCTCGGCGAAATCTGTTATCGACGTCGCGTGTGATTGTGCCGGGAAGGGTGCGGCCGCCATCCTGATCCTTCTGCTGGTGGCCGTCGCACCGCTGCATCCGTTGGTGGCGGTGAATATCGCCGCCGCGATTGCCGCCGCCGGCGAGTTTCTTGTGGCGCGCCGCCTGCGTTCGGAATACGTGAGCGCTCTGGAGGGAGGACTGCGCCGCCAGAGCGGCGAGCTGGAGCAGGCGGTCGAATACTCCATGGCCGACTTCACGGTGATGAGGAGCTTGGCCGGCCTCGATCAGGCAGCCGTCCTGCGAGCCCTCGGTTCTCCGGCCACCGTGCAGCCGGCGGCCCGGCCGATTGATCCTGTCATTGCCGCGCTCATCGAGTTCCGTTCCGGAGACCTGTTCCGGATTCGTGCGGCGCTGCGCAATCCGCCTCACGACCCGATCATCATCGGTCCGCTCGTGCAGCTCCTCGCCAAGGACGACGTGGTGCGCGCTGTCGTCAGGTCACTCGCCGCTTTCGGCGCGCGAGCGGCAGGTGAAATGGTGTCGGTGCTGCTGGATCCGGCTACGCCGGATGTGATCCGACGGAGGCTGCCGCTTGCGCTCAAGAACTGTCCCTCGCCCATTGCGAGAGACGGTCTTCTAGCGGCACTCGAAGAATCCGTCTTCGAAATCCGGCTGCGCAGCGGGCGCGCGCTGCTGGCGCTGACGGACGAACACCCCGAACTGCTGAAACCCTTTCCCGCCGCACTCTCCCTCGTTGAGCGAGAGTTCCCCGGCGGCGGCGATCTCCATGCTGTCCGGGAGCACGTGTTCAACCTGCTCGCTCTTGCCCTGGAGCGGGAGCCGGTGCGAATCGCAGCCCGCGCGTTCGGGACCGAAGACGCCTACATGAGAGGCACCGCGCTCGAGTACCTGGAAACGGTGCTGCCGCCGCGCGTGTTCTCGGGGCTCCGTCCGCTTGTGGCCGCTCCCGTCGCGGCGCCCGCGCCGCGGCGGTCACCAGCCGACGTGCGGGCAGATCTGATGCGAGCGGGTATGACGATGACCGTGAGTCTCGACGACATTCGGCGCCAGCTCGACGCGGCGGCGCAAGAGGAAGCATGACCGACGATGCCGACCGCATCCTGATGGTTGACGACGACCCGACGAACCTCGACGTCCTGCGCCACACGCTCGACGGCCGTGGATATCGGCTGTTCGTGACGCGAAGCGGCGAAAGCGCCATCGAGGTGGCACGCCGAGTACACCCGGCGCTCGTCCTGCTCGACATCGTGATGCCGGGCATCGACGGATACGAGACGTGCCGTCGCCTGAAAGAGGACCCCGACACTCGCGACGCGGCCGTGATCTTCCTTTCGTCCCTTGATGAAACCAAGGACAAGGTCCGCGGCCTCGAAGTCGGCGCAGTCGACTTCGTGGCCAAGCCCTTTCAACGCGACGAGGTCGTCGCGCGTGTTAACACGCACCTCACGCTGCAACGCCTGCGCCGCCAAGTCGAGGCGCGAAACGCCGAGCTCGCGCGCGAGCTGGCGGTGGCGCAAGAACTCCTCACGGACGCACGGCGCCGCGTCCAGGGTCCGCTGCTTGGCGACAGCCCCGCGGTCCGCGCGCTGCGGGAGTCGATTGCCCGGTACGCCGGCGATACAGAGACGGTGCTGCTGACCGGCCCGCAGGGAGGCGGGCATGAAGCGGCGGCTCGCGCCATCCATCACGGTTCGGCGCGCAGCCGCCAGGCGTTCATCCACGTGAACTGCGCGTTATTGCCGCCTGGACAGGATCCCGGGATTCTGAGTCCACCAGCGCCAACGTCGGAATCCAGCGGCACCCGCCTGAGCCTGCTGGACCTCGCCACGCACGGCACCCTGTACTTAGAGGAAATCCAGCGACTCGCCGGCGATGTACAGGGACGCTTGGCGGAGGTCCTCGAGGGCGTCGAGGCCTCACGCGAACGCGGCGAGCCAGCGGTGCCCGACGTTTGGTTTCTCGCGTACTGCTCGGCGCCGCTCGCCACGGCGAGTGGATTTCATCCGAAGCTGCTGGCTCTGCTCGAGCGCAGACAGCTGCGCGTGCCAGCGCTGGCGGAACGGCCCGAGGACGTGTCGCAGATGGCCCTGTTCTTCCTCCGCCAGCATGCCCGACGTATCGGCGCGGTGGTCGAATCGATTTCCGATGCCTCGCTGAAGCGTCTGCGCAAGTATCGATGGCCTGGAGACGTCAGCGAGCTCCAGAACCTGATCGAGCGCGCCGTCACCTCGGCTCGCGAGCCGGTGCTCGAGATCGATGCGGCGCTTCTGGACGAAGGTGTGCCGCTTGGCCTCTACCGCCTCATGGAGAAGCTGGGCGAAGGAGGAATGGGCGAAGTGTGGCGGGCGCGGCACCAGCTTCTGGCGCGTCCATGCGCGGTCAAACTGATCAAACCCGAACTGCTTGGTGAGAGCAACCGCGAAGCGGCGACGGAGCGGTTCCGTCTCGAAGCGCGGACCATTTCGCGTTTGAGCTCGCCCAACACGGTGCGGCTATACGATTTCGGCGTCAGCGAGACAGGCAGCTTCTACTTCGTCATGGAGCTGCTCACCGGCATGGACCTCGCGTCGCTGGTGCAGCGTTTCGGACCATTACCGCCGGAGCGCGTGGTGTACGTGCTTCGTCAGGCGTCCCGATCTCTCGGTGAAGCCCACGCTATCGGTGTCCTCCATCGGGACATCAAGCCGCAGAACCTCCATCTCTGCCGCCTTGGCCTCGATTTCGACGTCGTCAAAGTCCTCGACTTCGGACTCGTCAAGTCACTTCGGGAAGACACCACACAGCTCACCGTCGCCGGCGCTCTGACGGGGACACCTGCGTACATGCCCCCCGAGCGCGTGCTCGGCGCGCCCGCCGACGAGCGCTCCGATCTGTACTCGCTGGGGTGCGTCGCCTATTGGATGCTGACCGGCAGGCCCGTGTTCACGGGGGAGCCGATGGCGGTCATGATCCATCACGCACGGACCACACCTTCTCCGCCTTCCCCGGTTGACGGTACGCCGATTCCATCGCGCCTCGAGCAGATTGTCATGTCCTGCCTCGAGAAAATGCCGGAAAATCGACCGGCGTCGGCCGTCGAGTTGTGGCGCGAGCTTGGCGAGGTGACGGTGACGACGCCGTGGACTCTCGAGCGCGCCGAAAGCTGGTGGCGCGAGCATCTCGCGGAGCTCGCCGGACCTGCGCCTGTGAGCGACTCCAGCAGCGAACTAATGATTCCGGGCATGCAGTAGCGCCACGTCGCGGACTGTCGTTCGATCTCGCACCGGGGCGGCGGTGTCGATGTCTTTGCTGGAAGTAACCGAGAGCCTGCCGACAGAGACCGACGCGTCCACGCTGGATGCGGAGTCCACTGCCGTCAGCGAGAGAAAAGTCGCCGGACCGTAACCCTTTCCACGTCGATCAAGCGGTAGGTCGCCACTCCTCCCGACGGGTTGTCGTTGTCCGAGTGGGGGTTACCGCCGCTCGACCGAATCGGCCCAAGCCACTGACCGCGGGCATACCCATTGCTCGGCGGCGCGTAACGACGGCGCCGTCCGCACATACACCCACCGAACCCTACGTGAACGCGATTAGCGCGATTAGTTCGACGTCCTCTTTCGTCGTCCGGACGGCAATCGTCCGCAGACATGAGCTCGTATTGCTCGCGCTGCTGCTGGCCGAGACCTTCTACCTTTCGGTCACGCTCGACACCCAGCCGTTAATTCAGATCCAGGCGATCTGGGGGACCGTGATCGGCTGGGCGCCACAGTATCTACGCCTGGCGATCGCGATGGCCGCGCTGATGCTCCTCCTCGGCGGACGCGGGTTCATGGTGGCGCTCATGACGCCGCGCGAACACATGACGACCGAGGCCAGGCTGCAGTTGGTCGGCGTTCACTTGCTTGCCGTTTTGACGCTTGCCTCGATCAGCAGCGTCGTGTTCGCGGCTGGTCCGAGCGTGGCGGCTCGACCCGGGCTCTGGGCCGCGGCCTGGAGCCTGTGCGTGGTGGTCACCATCAGCACCTGGGCGCTCGCGCTGTTTCCGGCGCGTCATTGGCGTGACCTGGCCATCGGCTTTCGCACCCCAATTGCTCTTGGCGCCGCCGGTGGAACTGCCGTCTGGGTGGTCGGAATCCTCAGCGAGACGCTGTGGACCCGCCTGGCCGGTTACACGTTCAGTCTCGTCGCCGCCATGCTGCGACTGGTCTATCCCGATGTCGTGAGCCGCCCGGAAATACTCGCGGTCGGAACATCGCGCTTTCGCGTCGTGATCGCGCCGGATTGCTCCGGATACGAAGGAATCGGGCTGATCGTGGCGTTCCTCGGCATCTATCTGTTCGCCTTCCGGAAAGACCTCCGTTTTCCAGCGGCTCTGATGCTGCTTCCCGTCGGCGCTGTAAGCATCTGGCTGCTGAACGCCGTCCGGATCGTCGGGTTGATTGCGCTCGGAACCGCCGGCTGGCGTCAGGTCGCCCTGGGCGGATTTCATTCGCAAGCGGGCTGGCTGCTGTTCAACGCTCTCGCCCTGACGATGGTGGTCGCGATCAACCGCGGCGGCTATTTCCTGAAAGCGGCGCGCGTTCACGCTACCACCGATGGGTCAGGACCGGATTCCACCACCGCGTTACTGGGTCCATTCGTGGCGATGCTGGCAGCCGCGACGGTGACCAGTGCCTTTTCATCAGGATTCGACTATCTCTACCCGCTTCGCCTTGTGGCGGTGACGTCAGCTCTGTGGGCATGCCGCGGCGTGTATCGCACGATCACATGGCGGGGTTCGCGGATGGCCGTCGCGATCGGTGCCGCAACGGCCGCACTCTGGATCGTGACGGTACCTCTGGACCCGTCGAGCAAGAGCGGATGGCCCACTGCTTTGCACGCGATGACGCCTGGCGTGAGTCTGGTGTGGCTCGCCTGTCGGACCGCGGGCTATGTCTTGCTGATTCCGCTGGTCGAGGAGCTCGCGTTCCGCGGCTACGTCATGCGGCGCCTGATTACTTCGGACATCGACAGCGTTCCGATCGGGACGTTCCGCTGGCTCGCATTTCTGGGATCGTCTCTGCTCTTTGGCGCCTTTCACGGGGCGCTATGGCTGCAGGGCACGATTGCCGGCATGGCGTTCGGCGCGGCGCTCGTTCATCGTCGGTCACTTGGGAGTGCGGTGCTCGCCCATGCCACGACCAATGGGCTCATCGCGTGCTACGTGTTCTACACGGGGCACTGGTCGATGTGGTCGTAATCACAGGAGGAACAGTGAACATGCGACAGGCGGTCTACCTGGCAGGGTTGGCGGTGATCTTCTCCTTGGCGGCTTCACCGGCGTTCGCCGGAACCCCCGTTCCGGAGATCGACGGAGGGACCGTCTCGGCTGGTCTTGGTCTCCTCGCCGGCGGCGTGCTGTTGGCACGAGCCAGGTTTCAGCGGAAGTAGCACAGTGAAATTCCCCCACGCTCTGGTCATGTGGGGCGTGGCGACGCTCGCCATGGCTGCGGCCATGGCGAGCACTCTCCACGCGACGATCGGTATTGTTCCGGAGATCGACGACGGCTCGATGGTGACTGCCATGGCGCTGCTGTCAGGCGCGGTCCTGATTGTGCGCGCTCGTATTCGCCGGCGGTAGCGACGATGGATGACGTTCTCCGCCGCGCGCCGGACATTCACGCAGTCGGGTATTTCGGCGTCCTGATCGTGCTGCTGATCGTTGAAGCTATCGTGCCGCGCCGGCACGGGGGCGACGCTCTTGCTACGCGGTGGTTCGGCAACGTCATGATCGCCGCCCTCGATGTGGCCATTACCCGGGCGATGTTTCCGATTGCCGCACTGGCACTCTCGATTCTTTGCCTCGAGCGGGGGTGGGGTCTGTTCAACGTGGTACCGCTGCAGACCTGGTTCGTCCGCCTCAGCACCGTGCTGTTGCTGGACCTCGCGGTGTACGTCCAGCACTACACGCTTCATCGCATCGGGTTTCTCTGGCGGCTGCACCGTGCACATCACACGGATCCCGAGTTCGA
>Ga0070664_100003978_pt1 | contig 11885 bp, 5 predicted proteins | sample KBSC73metaG_FD_65863 | JGI IMG/M metagenome (GOLD analysis project Ga0070664, IMG submission 65863) | Corn rhizosphere microbial communities from Kellogg Biological Station, Michigan, USA - KBS C7-3 metaG | ecosystem: Host-associated > Plants > Roots > Rhizosphere > Soil ... | reverse complement strand
AATCTCCGCTACAGCGGACAGGCGCTGAACAGCGACGTGCCGCGCGTGCCGATCGAGGGCGAGGCCGAGGTGCCGTCCATTCCGCAGCCGGGCCAGCTCCGCAGCAAGGACTTCGCGCTGCCGACCGTGTTCCGCGTCGGTCTGGCGTATGACCTGATGGCCGGTGAAAATCAGCGGCTCACCCTGCTGTCCGATTTCAACCAGGCCACCAGCAACAAGGCCGGCTTCACGTTCGGCAGCGAGTGGGCGTCGAACCATCTGGGCGGCAGCGGCTTCGGCTTCGCGCTGCGCGGCAGCTACAGCTATCAGCCCGCCAACAACATCGCGGTGGCTGATCCGGGGAGCACTTCGCTGTCCGACGAGGAGAATCTCCAGGGCCTCGCGGTCGGTGGTGGCCTGAATTACGGCATGGGCAATTTCAGCCTCGGCTTCGATTACGCGTATCGCAGCCAGGGCGTGCTGGGCGGCACCAACTTCTTCACGTTCAGCGTCGGCTGGTAGTCTGGGCCTGTCCAAGGAAGGCACGGTGGCGCGTCATTAGGTGATGCTGGCGAGGTTCGCCGGCCCGATCCTCGTGGTCGGCCACCGTATCTTCCCATCTCGAGGCAGGCGCATGTTGGAATCAGGCAGGTTCTGGTCGGGTGTCGTGCGGTCCGGAGCAGCGGCCGGGGCCATGGTGGCGCTGGCAGTGCTCCACACGCCCGAGCTCGCTGCGCAGGCAGCGCGCCCCCTGACCGTTAACGCCATTCGCTTCTACCGGGCGGACGGCAACAAGACGATCGTGAAGGCGTTCGTTGAAGTGCCCGCGCAGCTGGCCGAGCCGGTGGCCGCGGGTCGGACCGATTCGGTCCGGTATGATGTCGTCCTTCGCGTGCTCGACTCGGCGGGGGTGACGCTGCACAGCGAGCGCTGGGGCAAGACGCTGGCCAATCTGCCCGGTGCATCGGGGGTGGACATCGTCGAGTTCCTCCTGTCACCAGGCAAGTATCGCCTGGAGGCAACGGTGGACAATGCCGCCGGGCAGCGCAGGGCCCAGTCGGCGATCGACATCGAAGGTTATCGGACGGTGCCCGCGGCGTCGGACCTGCTGCTCGCGCCGATGATGCGGGTGCGGGACGCCGCCGTGGACAGTGTGCCGCTGCCGGGATATCTGTCCCGAGGCAACACGCTCATCGCGGCCACCGCGATGCTCCACCTGACGCCGCTGCAGACGCACGCGTACTACCTGCTCGAGGCGTACAACCCGTCGGATCTGGATCAGGTCGGCAGCATGCGGGTGGCGGTGATCGACAGTTCCGCCCGGGTGCTCACTGAGACCAAGCCGGTGCCGGTGCGCATTGGACGGGGTGGCGGGTTGCTCCAGGGGCAGATCGACGTGGAAGGGCTGCCCGAGGGCCGCTACCAGATGAAGGTGAGCGTGACACTGGGCGACAAGACGCTCGAACGCTCCGCCGCCTTCACCATGGCCCCGCTCGAGGCCACGATGGAGCGGAATGCGGTGGCGGTCCAGTCGGCCCTGGTGACCGACGAGGGATATTTCGCGGCGCTGTCCGACGAGCAGCTCGACTCCGCCGCGGCTCCCCTCGGGTACGTGGCAAAGGCGAGCGAGCGATCGACGCTCCGCGGATTTGCCGAGCTGTCGCCGACGGCAAAGCGCCGCTTCCTGACCCAGTTCTGGAAGTCGCGGGATCCCGATCCGGCGACCGATCGCAACGAGTTGCGGGAGCGGTTCTACCAGCAGATCGATTTTGCCAACCGGTCCTTCGGCGAAGGGACCAACCGGTCACAGCCCGGGTGGAAGACCGACCGGGGCCGGGTCTATGCGAAGAACGGCGCGCCGGATGATGTGCTCCGCCGGCCGGCCGGCAACACGGTGCCGTACGAGGTCTGGCACTATACCAGAGGCAAGAGCCGGTACTATATATTTGCGGACCGGAGCGGCTTCGGGGCCTACAATCTCATGGCCACGAATGACCTGACGGAACAGACGTTCCTGGGATGGCGGGATATCCTCAAGGAGCAGGCGGTCACCGAAATCGGGCGCTATCTCGGGGTCGATTTCTACAGTGGGAGCGAGAGCGGAAGCTGACGGTACGCCGGAGGATCCGCACTCGCGCCGAATCAGAAGGAACCGCACCGCAATTGGCGGTGCGGCAGGCAGAGCGGCTTCGGCCGTGCGGGTCTCACCGGGGATCCTGATCCCTCGTTTCCAGTCCCAACTCGAGGTGCTTGTTATGAAGCAATGGACACGTTTAATGGTGCTGCTCGCGGTCCCGGCACTGGTCTGGGGATGCAAGAGCGATCCGACGGTTCCCAACACGACGGGCACCGGCGTGAAGCTCGTCGCCTCCCCGCAGACCCTGTTCGTGACGAACGCGGACTCCGAGGCGGTCTCGGTGAGCCTGAACGACGCCAACGGCAACCCCGTGCCGACGGACATCAGCTTTACCCAGCCGGCTGACGCGAACTTCACGGTGCGCCTTGATACGACGCAAGGCCTGATCTACAACGCCGCCGGTGAACTGGTGCCGCCGACCGAGAGAACGGTGGCCCGCTTCATCGTCAGCGCCCACGGCCTCGCGGCGTCGTCCTTCGACGTATCGGCGGGCGGTCTGACCACCACGATCAAGGTCACCTCGACCCCGACGGGCCTGCCTGACGCCTCGGTCTCGAGCCTGACGCCGGCGCTGGGTGCTCCGGTGACGATCACCGCCCCAGCGGGGCTGACGTTCGCCCCCGGCGCGACGATCACCGCCGGCACCATCCTGTCGAAGACAGCGACGACCATCACGTTCATGCCGGCACCGGGATTCGCGGGCCAGGATACGGTCAAGGGGGTGGTCCCGGCCTACGCGCCGACCCTCAACCTGAATCTTGCGACCTCCACGATTACCGTGGGCGCGGCCAACACGGTCGTGAAGATTCCCGGAACCGACGCGCTCGCGACGGCGCCCGTGCTCTCGATTCCCGCCGCGGGAGTGGATACCACGTTCATCGACGCCCCGCCCTTCGGCTTCGGCGGTGGCTGCGTGAGCGACCTTGGAGACAACTGCAACGTCTACAAGATCACCGTCGCGGCACCGACGACGTTCCACCTGCGGCTCGATTACGACAACACATCCGACATGGGTGCCTACTTCCTGAATTCCACCGGCACCGCCGTCGACGGATCGGTCGGCTTCGCCGACGCGAACGGCGTCGCCGCCGGACCGGAAGAAGCCGACATCACGCTCCAGGCGGGAACTTATTATCTCGCCGTCCTTCGCTTCACCTACGACGCGACCGACCCAGGCTACTATCAGGTCACGCTGACCGGCCAGTAAGCCCGGCCGGATGGAACGAGAAAGCCCCCGGACCTGCTCCGGGGGCTTTCTTTTGCCGCACTCCTGCCCCGTAGCCCAATCAGTCGTCGGAATGCGCGCCCGCGAACAGGTCATCGTCACGGAACTGCCGCCGGTAGAGCCTCGAGTACAGGCCCTCGCGCGCCAGCAGCTCGGCGTGGGTGCCTTCCTCGACGATCCGGCCATGATCCAGCACCACCAGCCGGTCGGCGCGGCGGACCGTGCTCAGCCGGTGCGCGATGATGAGCGTCGTCCGCCCCACCAGCAGCCGGCCCAGGGCATCCTCGATCAGCCGCTCGCTCTCGGTATCGAGGCTGCTCGTGGCCTCGTCGAGGATGAGCACCGCGGGATCCTTGAGGATGGCCCGCGCGATCGCCACCCGCTGTCGCTGGCCGCCGGAGAGCTTCACCCCCCGCTCGCCGACCAGCGTGTCATATCCGCTGGGCAGCCGCTCCACGAATTCGTGGGCGTGCGCTGCGCGCGCCGCCGCCTCGATGTCCGCCCGGCTCGCATCCGGCCGGGCATACGCGATATTTTCGGCCACGCTGCCGCTGAAGAGCGCCGGCTCCTGCGGCACGATGCCGACCGCATGCCGGAGGTCCGCCAGACGAAGTGAGCGGATGTCCGTGCCGTCCAGCGTAATCCGCCCTTCATCCACGTCCCAGAACCGCGGCAGCAGTGAGACCAGCGTGGTCTTGCCTCCCCCCGACGGGCCGACGATCGCGAGGACCTCCCCCGGCCGCACGGTCAGGCTGATGCCGCGGAGCGTCCAGGGGGCATCAGCTTCCCGCTGATAGCGAAATGACACCGCCTCGTACGCCACTTCGCCCCGTACCCGGCCGGCCAGCGCCACCGGCGAGGCCGGATCGGCGATCGGCGGCTCGGATTCGATGATCTCGAACACCCGCTCGACCGCGCCCACCGCCTCCTGATATGCGCTGAAGAAGGAGGCGAGCCCGCCGATCGACGCGGCGATGAAGATGGTATAGAGGAGAAACTCCACCAGCGAGCCGGGCGTGAGCCGCCCGTCGAGAACCAGCCGGCCGCCCTGCCAGAGCACGATGACCATCCCGCTGAAGCTCGCGAACGTGATGATGCCGACGAAGACGCCTCGCACCTGGGCGCGCCGGATCGCCTGCCGCACCCCCTCGAGCACGCGCGCGCCGTACCGCGCGCGCTCGGTGTCCTCCTGCACGAAGCTCTGCACGGTGCGGATCTGGCTCAGCGCCTCGTCCGCCACCGCGTTGGCATCGGCCACGCGATCCTGGACGCCGGTGGTGATCCGCCGGAGCCGGCGCCCGAAGTAGAAGATCGTCAGCACCACCGGCGGGGCTACGGTCAGCGCCGTCAGCGTGAGCCGCGGCTGCCGCAGGGTGAGCAGCACGATGGCGCCCACGAGCTGGATCACCTGCCGCGAAAATTCGGCCAGCTGATGGCTCATCACGCCCTGCACCAGCGCCACGTCGGCCGTAAGGCGACTGGTCAGCTCGCCGGTGCGCCGGTCGGCGAAGAATCCCGGGGGCATGTCGAGCAGACGGGAGAAGAGCTCGCGGCGGAGGCTGGCCACCGCGCGCTCGCCGGTGGCGCTCAGCAGGTATGCCTGGGCGTAGTTGAGGAAGGCCTGAACGACGAACAGGATGAGGAGCCCGGCCGCGATCCGGTCTAGCGTGCGGCGGTCCCCGTGCACGAATGCGGCATCGAGCAGATACCGCACGACGCCGGGAAAGGCGAGCCCGATCGCGCTGCTCAGCAGCAGCGTGATGACGGCAATGGCCAGGGCGCCCCGATAGGGCCGGAGCCGAGGCCACAGCCGGCTCAGCCGGCGTGGCGAGGGAAGGCGGCGGGGCCGTTCGGTCAACGGCTCGGCGTGGCCGCGGGCATGACGAAGTCCTGACCGGGATGGTTCAGGATGATGAGCTCGCCGGGTCGCGGCCGGTGATTCGAAGGGAGCGCCCGGTCGATGCCCATCGCGACGAACAGCAGCGCCAGATACAGGAGCGAGAACTTGTACATGCGCCATGCCGTCGGGGTCACCGCCGGCTCGCGGAGCAGCTGCACGCAGTACCAGAGGAGTCTCGCGCCCAGCATGAGCGCCGCCACGAGGTAGAACGGCCCCAGCGCCCCGAAGAACGAGGGCATCACCGTGAGCGGAATCAGGACCAGGGTGTAGATCAGCATCTCCACCTTGGTGCGCCGCTCGCCGCGCACCACCGGCATCATGGGAACGCCGGCCTTGGCGTACTCACCCTGCTTGATGAGCGCCAGCGCCCAGAAATGGGGCGGGGTCCAGTAGAAGATGATGGCGAACAGGTAGATCGCCGCCAGATCGATGCGGCCGGTCATCGCCGCCCAGCCGACCAGCGGCGGGAAGGCGCCCGCGGCGCCGCCGACCACGATGTTCTGCGCCGTCGTCCGCTTGAGCCAGATGGTATAGATGAACACGTAGAAGAGCAGGCCGGCGAGTGCCAGGCACGCGCTGAGCGGATTCACCAGGTACCAGAAGATGGCAAAGGCGAGCGCGCCGAGGCCCACGCCGAACGCCAGGCCGTGGGCGGGGGAGATCCGTCCCGACGGGATGGGCCGAAGCCGCGTGCGCGTCATCTTCGTGTCGATATCGCGGTCGAACCACATGTTGATGGCGTTGGCCCCGCCCGCCATCAGGTAGCCGCCGATCACCACCCAGATGACCAGCGCCGCGGAGGGCAGCCCCCGGTCGGTGATGAACATCGGCGCGATGGTCGTGACCAGGAGCAGCGAGATGATGCGCGGCTTGGTAAGGGTCACGTAGTCCTTCATCCGCGAAGGCCTGGTCGCCTCGACCGCGTCCGCCCGAGCGGGCGTCCGCGCGGACACGAAGACCAGCACCACGAGTGACACCCAGATGGCGGTGCCCGTGAGGAGGTGCAGGGCCCGGAGACCCGCCGGCAGCAGGTTGAGCACCATGGCGGCGGCGACGCCGAATTGAATAACGGTGAGCAGCCCCGTGACGGCGACGGCGCGGGACAGGCCGTCGGTCGTGCCGTCGCGCCGCGGCTCCCGCCACACGCGCCAGGCCAGCAGGCCGATCAGCGCGGCGAAGGCGAAGGCCAGCATGCGATGGGTCCAGTGGATCATCGCCATGCTGGACGCCGGCGGGCCGAAGCGGCCGTTGCAGAGCGGGAATCCCTGGCAGAGGAGACCGGCGCCGAAATTGGCCACCTGGGCGCCAAAGAGGATCACGACGAAGCCGGCCAGCGCCACCAGGTGCACCAGGTGGCTGTCGCGGTGCCGCGCCGCCGGCACCGGTGCCGCCCCGCCGGCCCGCGCGCGCAGCGCGAGCACGATCAGCACGGCCAGCAGGAGCATCGCGTTGGCCAGGTGCGTGATGATCACCCAGGGCGGCAGCTTGAGCTTCACCGTCACGGCGCCGAGCAGCACCTGCAGGATGAGCAGGCCAAGCGCGGCAGTGGCGAGGCCGACGAGGGCGCGGTCGGCGCGGTGGCGGAGCCAGGCCACCGCGGCCACGGCAAATACCAGCACGCTCACCAGCGCGGCCACCCAGCGGTGGCTGAATTCGATGACGGTGCGGATGTCGGAGAGAGGGGGAAGCCAGTGGCCGTTGCAGCGGGGCCAGTGGTCACCGCAGCCCAGGCCGGAGCCGGAGATGCGCACGACGCCGCCCAGGACGACGAGACCGAACGCGAGGCCGGCCGCGCCCCACGCGAGCCGGCGCAGCAGGGAGGTCCGGTCCCGCGCGTCCTTTTCCATATATATGCAAGCCTTGGCGAGTCGAGGTCGGGCGAAAGAACGGCCGCCGCCGCCCCCTTGTCAAGCCAAATGTGCGGCGCGACGTTACAGCATCCCTGGTACGCCTCCCTTCCCGGAAAATGCCCGCATGGAACACCGCGACGCCTGGGGCGAGCGTCTGCCCCGCCATCTCGGCCTCTGGAGCGCGGTCGCCGTTCTGGTCGGATCCACGATCGGAAGCGGCATCTTTCGCGTGCCGGCCGGCGTGGCCGCGACGCTGGGCCAGCCCGGCCCGGTGCTGCTCGCGTGGGTGGTCGGCGGCGTGCTCGCGCTGTTCGGTGCGCTCACCTACGCCGAGCTCGCCGCGGCGATGCCGCGGTCCGGGGGGGTGTTCGCCTTCATTCTCGAAGCCTTCGGCCCGCTCCCCGCGTTTCTCTTCGGCTGGTCCGAGCTCGCCGTCATTCGCGCCTCCGCGCTCGGCGCCATCGCCACGATCTTCGCGGAATATCTGGGCTACTTCATCAAGCTCTCGCCCGGCGAGGTTCGCTGGGTGGCTGCCGGCGCGGTGGCGCTGGTGGGCCTCTTCAACTACGTCGGCGTCAATCTCGCATCGGTGGTGATGAACCTGACCACCATCGGCAAGTTCGGGGCGATCGCCGCGCTCGGCCTGCTGGCCTTCGTGGCCGGCAACGGCAGCGCAAGCCACTTCACGCCGGCCTGGAGCGCCGGCGTCAATTTTTCGCTGCTGGCCACGGCGCTCATCCCGATCATGTGGACCTACGACGGCTGGGCCGACCTCGCGTTCATGGGCGGCGAGGTGAAGAATCCCCAGCGCACGCTCCCGCTGGCGCTCATCATCGGCACGACCGCGATCGTGGTCGTCTACCTCCTGCTCAACCTCGCCTACATCTATCTGGTGCCGGTTCCCGAAATGGCCGGTGCCAAGCTCATCGCGGCGACCGCCGCCGAGCGGATTCCGGCGCTGGGGACGCGCGGGGCGGCCGTCGTGGCCGGCATCGTCATGCTCTCCTGCTTCGGAACCCTCAACGGGTCGATGATGACCGGGCCACGGATCTTCTTCGCGATGGCGGACCGGGGACTCTTCTTCAAGACGATCGCCCGCGTGTCGCCGCGCTTTCAGAGCCCGTCGGTGGCCATCCTGCTTGCCACCACGCTCGGCATAGTCTACGTGCTGTTCAATGACTTTCAGCAGCTGGCCGACAAGTTCATTCTGGGGATCTGGCCCTTCTACGCGCTCGCCGTGGCCGCGGTGTTCGTGCTCCGGCGCAGCCGGCCGGACATCGAGCGGCCCTACCGCGCCTGGGGCTACCCGGTGGTGCCAATCCTGTTCCTGCTCGCGTCCATCGGCATGGTGGTCAACGCCTTCATCACCGATCCCAGAAATACCGGCATCACCTTCGGCATCATCGGCATCGGGATCCCGGCGTATTTCGCGTGGCGGGCGTGGGCCGGGCGGGAAGGCGGCATCCACGCCACCGACGGGCCGGCTTCTTGACCTCGCCGGACCGGGGCGTATACTTCCCGCCGGAATGCATCTCCCACACATTCGGCTGCCACACCACCGCATCGCATCGTCCCGCGCCCGGCACCAGCCGGTGGCCGCCGGGACCTGTTCCGCAGGGCACTTCTCCATTTCTCCGGGCAAGGAATCGGGACTATGAACGCGTGGATCCGTAAGGCAGGGCTTGGGATGGCCGTCCTGGCGCTGGCGGCCGTCACCAGCCGGCGGGGTGAGGCACAGGGCAGCACCTTCAGCGCGGTCCAGGGCATCGTGACCCAGGCGGGTACGACCGACCGGGCCATCGAGGGGGCTACCATTACGGTCACCAACGCCTCTACCGGCCAGCGCTACTCGGCCACGACCCGGTCGAACGGCCGGTTCAACGTGGAGAACGTGGTGGTCGGCGGGCCCTACACGATCGAGGCACGCGCCATCGGCTATCAGGCGGCCCGGCGGAGCGGGGTCACCCTGGTGCTCGGCCAGCGCTACGACGCCAACTTCGCGCTCCAGCAGTCAGTGGTGGAGCTCCAGGAGGTGGTGGTCAACGGCGGCGTCAATCCGCTGATCAACGCGAACAAGACCGGCGCCGAGCAGATCATCGGTGCGCAGGCCATCGAGAATCTGCCGCTCCTCGGCCGCAACTTCACCGACCTCGTGCGGACCAGTCCGCAGGTCGTGGGCACGTCGGTGAGCGGCCAGAACAACCGGTTCAACAACATTCAGATCGATGGCGGCGTCAACAACGACCTGTTCGGTCTCGGCAGCACCGGCGCGCCGGGCGGCCAGGTCAACGCCTCGGCGGTTTCTCTCGAGGCCATCAAGGAATTCCAGATCCTCATCGCCCCGTTCGACGTGCGGCAGGCCGGCTTCACCGGCGGCCTGGTGAACGCGATCACCAAGTCGGGCACCAACGAGTTCCACGGCTCGATCTTCGGATATCTGCAGGGCAACGATTTCGTCGGCAAGGATACCGCCGGCGCCGACGCCGCGGCCTTCAACACCAAGCAGTACGGGTTTACGGCCAGCGGTCCGATCGTCCGTGACAAGGTGCACTTCTTCGTCGCCGCCGATCTCCAGAAGAAGACCGCGCCCTGGAACGGCCAGCAGATCGGCAGCGACCCGACCGGCGGCGCCGATTCGGTGGGCATCGGCATCACCCAGGCGACCGCGCAGCGGGTCACCGACTACCTGACCGGCCTCGGCTTCAACCCGGGCGACTGGCGGGCGCCGACGCTGGATACGCCGGACAACAACGTCTTCGCGAAGCTCACCTTCCATCTGGGCACGAACAGCTCGCTGGAGCTCTCGAACAACTACGTCAAGGCGAGCGACGACAAGCTGACCCGCAACTCCACGGCAACCGGCAACCGCGACGGGTACCAGCTCTCGCTGAGTGGCTGGGCGCAGGCCAACAAGACCAACACCACGCGCGCCAAGTGGGCGGCGGTCTTCGGGGCCGGGCTCAACAACGAGCTCCTCGCGGGCTTCTCGTCCATCCGCGACATCCGTGATCTCTCGAACCGGATCCCGCTCCTTCTGATCGGCGGCGACCGTGCCGGCGCAACCATCGCGGCGGGTGCCGACCGCTTCTCGCAGGGCAACCAGCTCAATCAGGACATCTACGAGCTCACCGACAACCTGACCTTCGACATGGGAGCCCACCGGATCACGCTGGGCACCCACAACGAGTTCTTCAAGTTCTACAACGTGTTCACGGCGGGCTCCTACGGCATCTACAGCTTTACGAACGTGGACTCGCTCATTTCCGGCGCGCCGAATCGCTATGAGATCTTCTTCGGCACGCCCAGCCGGCCGGAAGGCGCCGTCGCCAACTTCAACGCGAAGCAGTTCGGGTTCTACGCGCAGGACGCGTGGTCGCCTACGGACCGGTTCACCCTGACGCTCGGCCTCCGCGCCGATCTGCCGAACGTGGACAAGCCGGTGGTGAACGATGCGCTGCTCACCGAGCTGGGCATCAACACCGGCGTCTCGCCCAACGGCAAGCTCTGGTCGCCCCGGCTCGGATTCAACTGGGATCCGATGGGCGAGGGCCGCATGATCGTTCGCGGCGGCGCCGGCATCTTCAGCGGCCGGCCGCCATACGTCTGGGTCTCGAACGCCTTCGTCAACACGGGGCTCGAGCAGCTCGACCTGGTCTGCACCGGTGCGGGGAATGTTCCCGCCTTCACGCTCGATACCGCGCAGACCCCGCGCTCCTGCCTCACCAGCGGCGGACCCACGTCCTCCGCGGCGACGATCAACTACTTCGACTCGAACTTCAAGTATCCGCAGGCGCTCAAGCTCGCCTTCGGCGTGGACCGGCAGCTCCCCTGGAACGTGGTGGCCACGTTCGACTTCCTCCACACCCGGTCCCTCAACCAGTTCTTCCTGTCCGACGTCAACCTGGTGACGGGCGGGATCAACGCCGAAGGGCGGCGGCAGTACGGGGCGATCAATCCGGGCACCGGCAGCGCGACCCCGGCCCGCTTCTCCAGCAACTACCGCGCGATCATCCGCCACTCCAACGAGAGCGGCGATTTCTCGACGTCGCTGACTGCCCAGCTCCAGAAGCGGTTCAGCAACAGCCTGGAGTTCAACGTCGGGTATACCTGGTCGCGCACCCGCGACCAGATGTCGCTGACGTCGAGCATCGCCAGCTCGAACCTCGGCTTCGCGCCGCTGGCCGGCGACATGGACCAGCGCTTCCGGCGGACCTCGGCCTTCGACCGGCCGCACAAGATCGCCATCAGCGGCTCGGTCAACGCGCCCTTCAAGACCCGGTTCTCACTCTTCTACACCGGCCAGTCGGGCAACCCGTACACCTACATGATCTCGGGTGACGCGAACGCCGACGGCATCACGACCAACGACATCGCGTACATCCCGCGCGACATCAACGACATCACCCTCAGCGGCGACCAGGCCACCAAGTTTGCCACGCTCGACGCATACATCAACGACCAGGCCTGCCTCCGCGACAACCGCGGCCAGATCATGGAGCGCAACACCTGCCGCAACCCATGGCAGAGCTTCCTCGACGGCCGTATCGGCAAGGTCATCCCGACGGTCGGCGGGCAGTCGATCGAGCTGACGCTCGACGTGTTCAATCTCCTGAGCCTGATGGGCAGCGACTGGGGCACCATCCGGTCCACCACGGCATTCGAGACCGCCAACCTGCTCCGCCTTACCGGCTACGACCAGGTCAACAGCCGCGGGATCTACGATCTCTCCATCCCGCAGAAGGATCGCGTCGACATCAACGCGACGCGGTGGAAGATGCAGCTGGGGGCGAAGTA
>Ga0070664_100003977_pt1 | contig 11885 bp, 13 predicted proteins | sample KBSC73metaG_FD_65863 | JGI IMG/M metagenome (GOLD analysis project Ga0070664, IMG submission 65863) | Corn rhizosphere microbial communities from Kellogg Biological Station, Michigan, USA - KBS C7-3 metaG | ecosystem: Host-associated > Plants > Roots > Rhizosphere > Soil ... | reverse complement strand
CGCCCGGTTGGCGGCGCAGGTCACCGCCTTGAGCGAGGCGGTGACGATGTTGGAATCGACGCCGACACCCCAGAGAACCTGGCCCCCGGCCGTTTCAGCCTCGATGTAGCTCACCGCCTGTGCATCCTCGCCGGCGCCGGTGGCGTGCTGATGGTAGTCGCGCACCCGGATCTTGACGCCGCAATTCCTGCCGAGCGCCTCGACATAGGCGGCGATCGGACCGTTGCCGTGGCCGCTGATCTTGCGTGGCTTGCCGTCGACCGTGATCTCGGCGTCGATCAGGCGCAGCTCGGGATGGTCTCGCTGCGGCAGGGTCGTATGGCCTGCGAAGGCGAACGGCGTGGTGTTCTCGAGATACTCCTTGCGGAAGGTCTCCCAGATCAGCGCCGGCTGGATCTCCTTGCCGGTCTCGTCGGCGATCTGCTGGATCACCTTGGAGAACTCGACCTGGAGAAGACGCGGCATGTCGATGCCGTAGTCGTTCTTCAGGATGTAAGCGATGCCGCCTTTGCCCGACTGGCTGTTGATGCGGATGATCGCTTCGTAGCTGCGGCCGAGATCGGCCGGATCGATCGGCAGGTAGGGCACCTCCCAAACCTTGCTGTTCTGGGTCTGCAGCGCCTTGAAGCCCTTGTTGATTGCGTCCTGGTGGCTGCCGGAGAAGGCCGTGAACACGAGGTCGCCGCCGTAGGGATGGCGCGGATGGACCGGCAGCTGGTTGCAGTATTCGACGGTCTGGCGGATCTCGTTGATGTTCGAGTAGTCGATCTCCGGATCGACGCCCTGGGTGTACATGTTGAGGCCCAGGGTCACGAGATCGACGTTGCCGGTGCGCTCGCCGTTGCCGAACAGGCAGCCCTCGATGCGGTCGGCGCCCGCCATGTAGCCCAGCTCCGCCGCCGCGACGCCGGTGCCGCGGTCGTTGTGCGGGTGCAGGCTCAGGACCATCGAATCGCGGTACTTGAAGTTGCGATGGCACCATTCGATCTGGTCGGCATAGACGTTGGCCGAGGCCATCTCGACCGTCGCCGGCAGGTTGATGATGATCTTCTTTTGCGGCGTCGGCTTGTAGACGTCACAGACCGCCGCGCAGATGTCGCGCGCGAACTCGAGCTCGGTGCCGGTGAAGCTCTCCGGCGAATACTCGTACACCCACTCGGTGTTGGGATCGGCGTCGGCCAATTGCTTGACCAGCCTGGCGCCCGACACGGCGATCTCGATGATGCCGGCGAAGTCGGTGTTGAACACCACGCGGCGTTGCAGCGTCGAGGTCGAATTGTAGAGATGGACGATCGCCCGCTTGGCGCCGCGGCACGCCTCGAAGGTGCGCTCGATCAGCTCAGGCCGCGACTGCGTCAGCACCTGGATGGTGACGTCGTCCGGGATCATCTTCTTCTCGATCAGCTCGCGGACGAAGTCGAAGTCGGTCTCGGACGCGGCGGGGAAGCCGACCTCGATCTCCTTGAAGCCCATGTCGCAGAGCAGCTTGAACATCCGGGTCTTGCGGTCGGAGTCCATCGGCTCGATCAAGGCCTGGTTGCCGTCACGGAGGTCGACGGCGCACCAGATCGGCGGCTTGGTGATGACCTTGTTGGGCCATTGCCGATCCTTGATCTCGATCGGCTTGAACGGAACGTACTTCTCGCCCGCGGTGGGCATCATGGGTTTTTGAACGGACATTGGAGAGCCTGCGACTTTTCTGAGCAATGAGACGGACGACTGAGCGACCCGCGGCGTTCCCGGCGAAACGGGAGGCGGGTCAGCGAATAAGTCGAAGCGTCGGCAGTCGCAGCATTACGGCGCGGGAGATTAACGATTTACGGGCCGCCGTCAACCCGAAGCCCAGTAGGGCCGAGGTGCCGAAGCAGAAAGGGCGGCTTGCGCCGCCCTTTTCGCCGAAGCGTCTTATTGCAGGGGGATGTTGAAGTTCAGGTTGAGGCCGGACGGGCCCTGTTGCATGGGCGGCGCCATGTACATCGGCTGCGGGGCCACGAAGACCGGGCGCTCGCGCTCGACGAACACCGGGCGGTCGTGCACGACGACCGGACGGTCATGGCGCCAGTGCTCGTAGCGCTCGTGGGCGTAGCGCTCATGCCGCCAGTGATCGCGATCCCAGTGATCGTAGGCCATCGCGCCGCTCGACGCGGCGAGGAAGAGGAAGCTGGTGCCGAGAGCGGCGCCGAAGAGACGGGTGAGACGCATGGGCTTTGTACCTCCGCTGACATCATTGAATACGGAGGCACCCCCTCGATTCATCTCCGCCGAATTGAGGCATTGTCGAGAATTGTGCGGGCGGTTTTCCGCCATATTCGCCGCTGCAGCCGGCCGGTCACAAAAAAGACGCGCCGCAGATGCGGCGCGTCCCTGAAGTCCAAGCGTCTCGACTCTTACCGGTAGACCAGTCCGTAAGTCGGTTCCGGACCGTAGTACGGTCTGCCGTAGTACGGGTTGTAGTTGTAGTTGTAGCCGTAGCGGTACGCCGGCGGCGGATAGTAGTAAGCCGGCGGTGCCGAGTAATAGTACGGATGGTAGTAGCTCGAGGCGACCGCAGCGCCCGTCACGGCGCCGGCGAAGGCGCCCAGCGCGAACGCCGGACCACTGTTGTAGTAGCCGTGATGGTAGTAGTGCCACGGGCGCGCGTCGGCGGCGGTCGCCGCAAGGACACCGGCCGCGGCGATCGCCGCGACGGCCGACACTCGGCCCACTCGACTCTTCAAGATGCTGCGCATTGCAAGCCTCCTTTCAAGCCAACAGTTAACGTTCTCCTGTCCCGATAGATCGGCATCGAATGTGAAATCTGCGGGGAATTTCATGACGGCTTGCCGCCACGTTTCACCTTAGTCTGGTCTACCGAACGAACAGTCCACCCAGCTGACCGGTCGAGTTCTGCCCGTTGCTGTAGCCATTGTTGTTGTAGCCGTGGCGGTAGTAGCGCTGTGGGCCGTAGTAACCTTGGGAGTAGGTGCCGGCCGGCGGGGCGCCGTAACGCTCGCCCCACGTCCAGCCCGGATCCTGCGAGCGGTTGTAGTAGGGATATTGGCTGTTGTTGTAGCCGTTGTACGGCACCCAGCCGTTCCAGCTCTGGGCGTCGGCGGCGGACGCCACGCCCACCAAGGCCGCGAGGCTGACGGCGAGCGCTGCCGAAATCCGACCCAATCGGCTCCTGAAACCGGTGCGCATGACACAACCTCCTTTGAACCTGCGAATGGCTTAACGCTGTTCGCAGGCCTTTAGATCGACATCGAATGCGACATCTGCGGGGAATTTCGCAGCCGGTTACCGCCATGTTTCGCGCACGGCCCCGTGACGGCTAAGATGCGACAAAGCGCATGGAGGAAATGCGATGGCGGGGCCGCTCGACGGTGTGAGAATTCTCGATTGCACGACGGTCGTGCTCGGTCCCTGGGCCGCGCAGCAGTTGGGCGATCTCGGCGCTGACGTGGTCAAGATCGAGCCGCCGGAGGGCGACACCACGCGCGTGCTGGGACCGGCGCGCAATCCCGGCATGGCCGCGTTCTATCTCGGCTGCAACCGCTCCAAGCGCTCGATCGTACTCGACCTCAAGCAGGAGAGCGGCCGTAAGGCGCTGTTCAAGCTGGCCGAGACCGCCGACGTGCTGATGCACAACTACCGGCCTGAGCCGGCCAAGCGGCTCGGCGTCGAGTACGAGAAGTTCGAGAAGATCAACCCGAAGCTGGTCTACGTCGCGGCCTATGGCTATCGCGCCGCCGGCCCGATGGGCCCCAAGGCGGCCTACGACGACATCATCCAGGCGGGCTCGGGTCTCGCCTCGCTGCAGTCCGTGGTGGCCGGCCAGCCGCGCTTCCTGCCGACCATCGTCGCCGACAAGACCAGCTCCAACGGCGTGGTCTCGGCGCTGCTGGCGGGTCTGGTCGCGCGCGAGCGCACCGGCAAGGGCCAGGCGATCGAGGTGCCTATGTTCGAGACGCTGGTCTCGTTCGTCATGGTCGAGCATCTCTACGGCGAGACCTTCAAGCCGGCGCTCGACACGCCGGGCTACAAGCGCGTGCTGAACAAGGAGCGGCGGCCCTATCCGTCGAAGGACGGCTACTTCGCGCTGTTGCCCTACACCGACGGTCACTGGAAGGAGTTCTGCACCCTGGTCGGCCGGCCCGACCTCGCCGCGGATCAGCGCTTCCAGGGCATGGCCAACCGCCTGAAGAATGTCGAGCAGTACTATTCGACACTTGCCGGCCTGTGCGCCGAGCGCACCAACGCCGAATGGGTCGAGCTGCTCAAGAACTCCAACGTGCCGCACGGTCCGGTCAACACGCTCGACGACCTGTTCGTCGACCCGCAGCTTAACGCCACCGGCTACTGGCAGGAGGTCGACCATCCGACCGAGGGCAAGCTGCGCATGCCGGGCATCGCCCCGCGCTTCAGCAAGACCCCGCCGGAGATCAAGCGCTTGCAGCCGCGGCTCGGCGAGCACAGCGTCGAGGTGCTCGGCGAGGCCGGCTTTACCCAGGCGGAGATCGACGCCATGCTGAAATCGGGCGCGACGAAGACCGCGTAAGAATCGAGTAGAGCGTCGCTGCCCCCTCGCGAGAGGTCCTCGCGGGAAGAGCGGAGACAACGATGCTCATCCGTCCGACGCGGCGCGATGTCCTCAAGTTCGGCGCGGCCGCGGCCGTGCTGCCCGCACCCGCCGTCGGGCAAGCCGCCTGGCCCCACAAGCAGCCGATCAAGATCGTCTGTTCCTATCCGCCGGGCGGGCTGACCGACGTCTTCGCCCGCGCCTACGGCGACTACATCGCGCAGAAGACCGGAGGGACGGTGGTGGTCGAGAACAAGACCGGCGCAGCCGGCGCGATCGCGGCCGAGCAGGTGAAGAACGCGACGGCCGACGGCTATACGCTGATGTGGACCAACTCCACGACCATGATCCAGAACAAGGTGCTGTTCCGGAAGCTGCCCTACGATCCGGACAAGGATTTCGTGCTGGTCGCCTGGATGAACGCCGGCCACCTGCCGACCATCGTCCACAAGGACGTGCCGACCAAGACCATCCCGGAGTTCGCCGAGTACGCCCGGAACCGCAAGGTGTCGCTCGCGACCTACGGCGCCGGCTCCTATGCCCATGTCGTCGCCGAGTCGCTGAACAAGCACTACGGCCTCAGGATCGAGGCCGTGCACTACCGCGGCGAAGGCCTGATGTGGCAGGACGTGGCCTCGGGCGCCGTGCAGGGCGCGAGCGGCAGCATCTTCTCGGCGGCGAGCGTGCTGCAGACCGGCGCCGGCCGGCCAATCGCCGTGCCGACCATGGTGCGGGCGAAGAAACTGCCGGACGTGCCGACGTTTTACGAGCAGGGCCTGACCGAGAAGGCGTTCCAGGTGCGCGGCTGGGTTGGGGCGGTGGCACCGGCCGGCGTGCCCGACGAGATCGTGCAGCGGCTCTCCGACCTCTGCGTGGAGGCCGGCAGGACCGAGCGCATCCAGAAGATCAACGAGACCTTCGGCATCGATGAGGGCGCGCGCGACCGCGCTTACTTCCGCAAGGTCATCGACGAGGAAGGCCCGGTCTGGCTCGACGTCGTGCGCGGCCTGAACCTCGAGCCGCAGTGAGGATCATTCGACGGTCGCGCTGAGCAGCCGGCCGCGTCCTTTGTCGACGTAGAATTCCGCGACCAGGTCGAGATGGTCATCGACGAGCTGGTAGGCGTTGAACAGGTAGTTCGACGTTATCAGCGAGTGAAACCCGGCGTGGCCGATGCGGGCGAGATAGGTCTTGCCGTCGAACACGAACGGCACAAGCACATCGTCACGGAATTCGATGAGGGAAGTCTGGAACTGGCTGGGCCTGTCGCGCGGTAGCATGTCCAGGAAGCCTCGCAGATGGACTGCCAGCGCCTTCATCCTATCGAATGTCTTGCGCTCGAACGGCGGCTCGTTCGATACCTGCGGTGTCCTACGATCGAGGCGTTCGACCAGCCGCAGGACGTCGGCCTCGATCTTCTCGCAATCCACGCCGCGACACGCACGGTCGGCGACGCCGAACTCGTCGCGGAACCTCAAGTGGATGCTGCAGCTTCGCTGCCAGGTGTCGCCTTGCCAGGGCGTGAGGGACTTCACGATATCGGTCGCGGGCAGCTTCTCGTCGGTGACGACGAAAGTCGGTGTTCCCAGGACCTCTCCTGCATGCCCCGACCTGTTCGAGCAGAGTTGTCCCGGTTCGACCCCGGGCGGGTCGTCGACCAATCGAGCACTGCCGTCCGGGGCGACGTCGAAGAAGAGCAAAACCTGGCAATGCGCCGTGCCTTGGTCGGAATCGATCATGCGCAGGCCGGTCGCGCCTTGGCCGAATCGAGAGAGGTTTGCGGCCCACCCGGTGCCGTAGGAGGCTATCCGCGCGAGGGCGTCCGATAAGGGCGCGGAGATTCGGTAGCTGCTTCGCACGTACTCGACGATGGTCCCGACAGTCTCGTGGAGCTCCAGCGGGCCGGCGACGATCGGGCCGGCGGATGTCCATTGTCCGGTGCCAGGCGAACGCGAGGCTGCTGCGCGCTCTGCTTCCGCGATGACGTCGCAGAGACTTTGGGCCGCGCCGATGGTGGAAGCGCTGAGCGCCAGGATTGTTGCAAACGCACAGAACCGGAAGCGCGTCACAAAGTGTGTCGGAAGCATCGGCACGCCGGCTGCGTTTATAAGGAAACAGCTGTCGAAAGGCCAATGCCGTGCCATGTATTCGCGCCTCGGAACCATTCGGACCACAGGCCGGTCGATCACAATTTGCGGCGCGTCTTTTCACGCGATGTGTAGGGTGCTAAAGCAACTCCAAGTGGCAGCAGTTCGAGCCCGGCGAACGAAGAAAGTGGGGACGCCCGGTCAATGGCTTTGGATGTCTATGTCGGCTCGCTGACACGGTATTACGCGGGAGACTGGGAAAGCACAGCGGACAAGAAGGGGAAGCGGACGCGGCCCAGCGGACGGACCGGTGCGGCACGAGCTGGCGCCGGAAGGGCGGACCGCGCGTCGGGCAAGGACTCCGAGCGCATCCGGAAGGCCGTGCTCACCTGGCGCGACGGCATCAAGCGCGCGCTGCGGCAGCACCTCGACGAGCCGCTCGACTGGGCCGAGACGACCGAAGCCCCATGGTTCACCGGCCGGCCGGGCTGGGACGGCTTCGGTTCGCTGGTGCTGTGGGCGGCCTATGCCGAGCAGCCGGGCCTGCGCCGGCCGGCGGCGCTGCCGGAAGAATGGGACGACGATCCCGCCCTGGTGCGCAGCAACGCCGACGGCTTCCGCTCGCGCTACTCCCATCTCGTGCGCAATGTCGAGTTGTGGCTGCCCTGCGCCTTCGGCTTCACCTTCGAGGGCGAGGATGTCGACGGCCGCCGCATCATCGTCGGTTCCTCGACCACGCTCGGCCGCCAGCTCGGCGAGCTCAATGCCGCGACCTGGAAGATGGATGGGCGCGAGCTCGCGGCTCTGGCGAAGAACCGGCCGAACGGCAGCGCGCTCGAGACCTGCGCCCGCCATGCGCTGGCCGTGATGACCGGCCTGGTGCGGCTCGCGATCGATCACCGCCTGCCGATGAAGCTCGACTATTGACCTGAAAGCGACACCACTGCGAGCGCTCGCCCAAGAGCGAGTAGCAGTCCGCCGCTATCTCGATGCCGCTGCACGGCCGTTGTCACGGTTCTCATTTGAATGGGACCAGTGTTTTTCCGGTCGGCCTTGACGGTTCGGCACCGTACCAACAATCTTCAGGGGGTCGAACTCACTGGAGGCCTCGATGGAAGCATACGGCATTATCGTTTGGCTGATCATCGGCGCGATTGCAGGCTGGCTTGCCGGGCTCCTGGTAAAGGGCGGCGGCTATGGCCTCATAGGCGACATCATCGTGGGCATTGTCGGCGCGCTGATCGGAGGCTGGCTCGCTGGCGCCCTTGGCATCAGCATCGGCTCCGGGCTTGTCGCCTCGATCATCACCGCCGTCATCGGCGCAGTCATCTTGCTGATCATCTTGCGCGCAATCAAACGAGCGTAAGTCATCATCGTCCCAACAGGAAAGGGCCGCCAGCGGTCACCCACCAGCGGCCCTCTCGGTAAGTCTCGAGGGCGAAGATCTTCTACGCGGCCGGCGGCGGTTCAGTGGCCGGCGGGCGGTTGCGGCGCTCGTTCATGAACTGGTCGAACTCCGCGCGGTCCTTGGCCGAGCGCAGCTTGTCGAGATAGTCGCGGAACTCGCGCTGCTCCTCGTCGAGCTTGCGCAGCGTCTCCTCGCGATACTCGTCGAAGGCGACGTTGCCCGACGACGACTGCCCGCCCCAGCGATTGCGGCGCTTCCACGCCTTCCACTCCTCGCGACGGGCGCGCCACTCATTGCGTGCGGCCTCACGCTCCTCGGGATTGTACCAGCGGCCGTATCGGCCATGTCTTCCGCAGAACATGCGTCCACTCCATATCATGTAGACCAGCAGAGCGAGGCCCACTGGCCAGAACACGATGAAGCCGATGATTACCAGCGCGATCAGAGCCGGCTTCGGCAGGTCGTCCAGTCTGTCCATCACCGCGTACATGGTGCCTCCTGTGGGCGGGGCGTTAACGATGTTAATGTTAACGACATTTACATTGGTCCTTCGACTGCGTGCCGTCAAGGGCGGCCGAAATTTTTTCGCTACTTTTGGGGAAAACCCAGTCCCTGCAGGTAAATGAGCATTTCCGATTCGAGCAGCTCCTCGGCCGACATCGGCAGGCTGCGCCGGCCGCTGTCGCCGCGGCCGAACAGCGAGGCGATGCCGTGCGCCATCGACCAGACATGCAGGCTCATCATCAGCGCCGGCGGCCGCTTGCCCCCGGGCAGCAGCCCGACCAGCGCGTCGGCCGCGGTGCGCAGCACGCCGAACGCCTTGTCGCCGGCGACGCGCAGGTCGGCGTTGAGGTCGGGCGGCAGGCCCGATTCGAACATCGCCGCGTAGTAGGCGGGCTCGGCGCGGGCGAAGGCGAGGTAGGCGCGGCCGACATTGTTGAAGGCGGTGAGGGGATCGGGCTTGCCGTTGTTCCAGCCGGTCGAGAGCATCGCCTCGAAGCGGCCGAAACCCTCGCGCGCGACGTCGGCCAGCAGCGCCTCGCGATCGCGGAAATGGCGGTAGGGCGCGGCGGGCGACACGCCGGCCGAGCGCGCGGCGTCGGCAAAGGTGAAGCCGGCCGGACCCTTTTCCGCGATCAGCTCGCGCGCGGCCTGGATCAGCGCTTCCTTGAGGTTGCCGTGATGGTACGCGCCTTCGCGGGCGCGCCGTTTCCAACTCATGTTAAGGGAGTTTACATTAAAGCGCCCGGCGGCAATAGCGAGCGTCCCACAGGCCGGTCATGCCCCCACCGGTTGGTCATGCATTGCGTTGCGCGACGGCCTATGGCCGGATGCGGCCCATGCCGCTCTCGTTCGAACTCCGCCCCGCCACCCGGTCCGACCTCGACTTCTGCTGGCCGATCTATCGCGATTCCATGAAGCCTCTGACCGAAGCGATCGGGCCGTGGAACGAAGCGTCGCAGCTCAAGCTGATCACCGACGCGGTGGCCGATGCCGGCACGTCGATCCTGCGCCAGCACGAGGACGACGCAGGCTGGCTGCAGGTGGAGGAGACGCGCCACGTCGTGCACCTGCAGCAGCTCTTCCTGGTGCCGGCGGTGCGCAACCGCGGCCTCGGCACCAGCTTCCTCCTCTGGATGAAGGAGCGCGCCGACCGCAAACGCAAGGACCTCACGCTCGAGGTGATGACCAACAACCCGGCGCGCCACCTCTACGAGCGGCTGGGCTTCAAGGCCATCTCGACGGCGAACAACAAGATCACCATGCGCTACTGAGCGCATGACCGACGCTCCCTTTCCCGAGCTCACCACCCAGCGCCTGCGGCTGCGGGCCCTGACCGAGGCCGATGCGCCGGCTTACCGAGCGCTGCTGCATCTGCCCGAGGTGACGCGCTTCACCAATCTCGTCGTGGCGCCCGACGAGCAGCAGGCGTTGAAGACCGTGCGGAACATGATGGAGCTCTGGCGCGCCGGCGCCGGCTGCGCCTGGCGCATCGAGGAAGCCTCCGGCTCCTTCGTCGGCGTCATCCGCTACAACTACTTCAACAAGTGGGCGCGCTGCGGCGGCATCGGCTACGAGGCCCATCCGGACTTCTGGGGCCGCGGCGTGATGACCGAAACGGTGCGCGCCGTCGTGCAGTGGGGCCACGGCTGGTTCGACCTCAACCGCATCGAGGCCTGGACCGTGCCCGGCAATCCCGGCTCGGATCGCGTGCTCGAGAAGGCGGGCTTCCGCCTCGAGGGCGTGCAGCGGCAGAAGGCCTTCTTCCACGACGAGCTGCGCGATTGCCGGCTGTTCGGCCGGCTCGCGGCCGATCCGCTGTAAACGCGGTGGATACGCCGCTCGCCGACCGCCTGCTCAGCCATCTGCGCGGTCGGCTGGGCGCGGGCATTGGTTATACCGACGCACCCGTACCGCTGAGCGGCGGCTTCGACACCACCATCCTGGCCTTTCGCCTGGATGGTGCGCCGGCGGACTGGTCGCGGCCGCTGATCCTCCGCGTCATGACGCGTGCCGATTCGGGCCCACGTGTGCTGCGCGAGGTCGCGGTCCACGAGGCGCTGGTGCAGGCGGGCTTTCCCGCGCCGCGTGTGCTGCTGCACGACACCGAGCCGGCGCCGCTCGGATTGCCGTTCCTGGTCATGGAGCGGTTGCCCGGCGGGACGATGTGGTCGGCCGTGGGCAAGGGTGGCTTGCCGGCGATCTTCGCGCTGCCGCGAAGGCTGGCCGAGCTGCAGGCGCGTCTCCATCGGCTGGGCGGCGAAGGCCTGGCAGAGCGCGCGCGGGCGTTCGGCATCGATCCGGCGACGATGAGCGTGAAGGCCGACGTGCAGCGCCTGCACCAGCGCATTGCGCGCGAGGGGCTGACGGGGCTGCTGCCGGGCGCCGACTGGCTGGTCGGCAATCTTCCGACGCCGGCGCAGGCGGAGGTGATCTGCCACGGCGATTTCCATCCGCTCAACGTCATGATGGATGGCGACCGGCTCAGCGGCGTGATCGACTGGGCCAATACCGCGATCGCCGAGCCGACCTACGACATCGCCGGCCTGCGCGTGATCGCGCTTTACGCCGATCCCGGCGTGCCGGTGGCGGCGCGCGGCGCGGCGACCCTGGTGCGCCGGCTGATGGTGCGTCGCTACATGAGCGTGTATCGCGCGGCGGCGCCAATCGAGACGCGCAACCTCGCGTACTACGAAGCGATCCGGATCCTGTCGGCGCTGACCTTCGCGGGCGAGCAGCGGCCGCAGGCCGGAAATCCCTGGAACGCGCCGCACACCGTGGCGGTGCTGGTCCGTGAATTCGAACGCATCAGCGGCCTCCGCGTCCGCGTCTAGCTAGACTAGCGCCGCTGCTCGCCGCTCAGGATGTCGTCGCTGACTCTGGTGGTCAGCACCTCCTCCTCGTCGAGCAGGCGCTTCTTCTGCCAGTCACCCTTGGCGAAAACGCTGAGCGTGATCAGTGCGATCGTGAAGTTGGTGATCGGGAAGGCCCACCAGATGCCGTGCACGTCGAGCGAGGTGTGCTTGGACAGCACGTAGGCGAGCGGGAACTGCAGCACCCATTGCGACACCAAAGTCAGCACCATGGTCACCACCATGTTGCCCGAGGCGCGCAGCACGCCGGTCAGCGCGAACTGCAGGCCGAGGAAGCCCCAGGCCGGCGCGCCGATGCGCAGGAACTCCGCACCGGCCGCGATCACCGCCGCGTCGTTGGGCACGAAGAAGGCGACGATGGACCGCGGGAACATGAAGACCAGCAGGCCGAACGCCGCCAGCCCGAGGAAGCCGATCAGCGCGCCCAGCCGGCCGATCGCCGCCGCGCGCTCGATGTT
>Ga0070664_100003975_pt1 | contig 11892 bp, 5 predicted proteins | sample KBSC73metaG_FD_65863 | JGI IMG/M metagenome (GOLD analysis project Ga0070664, IMG submission 65863) | Corn rhizosphere microbial communities from Kellogg Biological Station, Michigan, USA - KBS C7-3 metaG | ecosystem: Host-associated > Plants > Roots > Rhizosphere > Soil ... | reverse complement strand
CGATCCCGACACCGACGTCGTCATCCAGGCGATGTTGACCATGAACCTGTTGAAAACGCCGGACGCATCCTCATCGATCACGTCCGCGATGGGCGGCAACAAGGCCAGAGGCGTCCAATTCGTGGCCGACCGCATCCTGAATCCGCCCGGCGGCGGCCGCGGTCGCGGCGGAGCGGCATTCACGACCGAGGAGCAGAGCAGCCTGGACCGCGGTGGTTCGATCTACACCGAAGTGTGTTACGCGTGTCACGGGTCGGATGGACGTGGCACGCCAACACCCGGAGCGGCGGTTGGCAATACGCTGGCACCATCACTCGCCGGATCGTCGCGGGTGAACGGCCACCGTGACTACGCGATCAAAGCGGTGGTGCATGGTCTCGCCGGGCCTCTCGATGGCAGGACGTACCCGCAAGTTATGGTCGCGATGGGCACGAACAAGGATCAGTGGATTGCCGACGTTGTCTCGTACGTTCGAAACAGTTTCGGCAACTCGAGCGGAATGGTCAGCGTGCCCGATGTCGAGCGGGTTCGTGCAGCGACGTCCGATCGTAAGGCGCCATGGACGGCGACCGAACTGGAGGCGTCGCTGCCCCGGCTGCTCGTGCCCTCCGAGGCGTGGAAAGTGACGGCCAGCCACGAAGGGCATCCGGCACCGCAAGCCAACGCCGACGGTGGCTACAACTATCGGAGCGACGCGGCCGGCGGCCTGACGTTCATGGGCTGGACGAGCGGTGTGCCGCAGCAGCCGGATATGTGGTTTCAGGTCGAACTGCCAGCGCCGGTCATGTTGACGGAAATCCGCTTCACGTCGTCGACGACCGGAACGGGTGCAGCACAGACGTCAACCTTCCCCCGCGGATATCGTGTGCAGGTTTCTACGGACGGCAGCACATGGAGTGCGCCGGTTGCTGACGGTCAAGGTCTACCAGGGGTGACCACGATCGCATTTGCGCCGGTCCGCACGAAGTTCGTGCGGATCACGCAGACCGCCAACACTGCGAACGCACCGCCCTGGTCCATGCGGCTCCTGCGTCTTTATGAGGCCGCCAATCCCTAATCACTGATCACTATTCGTGAATCTGAAATCGTTGAATCGCTCATCCTTCAATCGCTGATCGTCGAATCCTTGGATCCCTGGATCGTGATCGTCGAGATTGGATTCCAGCTTGACGGATTCGAGATTCGAACGGATTCAAGGATCCGCGATTGGAGGATTGGGGATTCGCCGATCAGTGATTAGTGATCAGTGATTCAGAAGGTGGCCCGTACGCCGAACTGAAATCGACGCGGGCTCTGCGCCGAGAGGATCTGTCCGAACGTCGGCGACCCGAAGAAGCTGTCGGGCAGATCGTAGTTGATGCGGTTGGTGAGGTTGAAGGCTTCGGCGCGGAACTCGATCTGCGCCTGCGGGCCGACGCGGAAGTGCTTCACCAGCGCGACGTTGAGATTCGCGTACGCGGGACCGCGCAGCGTGTTGCGCCCGCTGTTTCCAAACGTGCCGAACGGCGGCAGCGAGAACGCCTTGGTGTTGAACCATTCCGCCGCACTGGGCGAGGCTACCGACGTCGAGCCGCTCACGTTTGGACGATCGTTGAAACCAAATCCGAGATTCGACCGCCCGGTGTTGCTGTTGTCGATGTCCGGAAGCAGCATGACGGTGAACGGCCGGCCGCTCTCAGCCGTGGCGACGAGCTCGAAATCCGTATCCCGAAACGTCTTGCTGAACCAGCCGAGATCGCCGAGAAGCTGCCCCGGCGCAAACGGCAGCGGGCGAATCAGCGCGGCGGTGAAGCGATGGCGGATATCAAAAGACGACGGTCCTTCCTCAGCCGCCGGATCCAGACTGTTCTGCGGGAAATTCGGATCGCCCGCGCTCGTAAAGAATCCCGAGGCGTCATCGGTCGACTTGCCGAGAGTGTAGGACGTGAGCAGGGTCGTGCCGGCGGCTGGCCGCTCCTGGTAACGGATCTGCAGGGAGTTGAACCGCGACGACGCTCTGGATTCGATCAGCGTGACATCCGCAAACAGCGGGTTCGGACGGAGGTTCAGGGGATTGGGACTGGCCGGCGGCTGGTTGCCGTCACGCGCCGAAATCAAATCATGTCCGCGCGAACCGATGTACCCAACCTCGATTGATCGCGTCTGACCGAACATGTGCTGCAGGTTGACGTTCCAGTGTTCCATCCACGGAGTTTGAAGATCCCGCTGGAACGCCGTCGCCGACTGAGGAATGTAAACAGGAAAGGACGCAGGAAATGGATCCGAAAGGGTTGGAGGGGTTCCTGCTCCTGGGAAGAATACGCTCAGATTGAAGTAGGGTGGATTGAAGTACAGGCCCTCCGAGGTCGCTAGCGCGCCCTGGTTGTAGTAGATGCCATATCCACCCCGCAGAACGTCCTTCGCTTCTTTGCCGAGCGTCCACGCGAATCCAGCCCGCGGCCCGAAATTGTTACGGTCGGGGGTGTAGCCTCCGCGTGGCATGCTGCCCGTGCCGACCGGCACGAGCTGTCCAGTCGACATGTCGTACAGATTCGCGCGGTTGTCGGCATCGACCGGCGGCGCGATGTAGTCGTAGCGCAGACCGGCCGAGACCGTCAGCGCGGGCGTGGGTCGCCAGTCGTCCTGTGCGAACAGGCTCCAGCTGGAAGCTCGCAGTTCCTGCGGGTTGTCGAGATGGGCGCCACCGGTGAGGACCGGCAATCCGAGCAGCAGATCAGCGAGTGCATTGCCGGTGTAGCCCTGATTGATGAATGTCAGGAACCCGCGAGATTGCACGTCGCGGTAGGCTGACTGCCGAATGCCGTACCACTCTGCGCCAGCCTTCAGGAGATGACGCCCTGCCGACATCGTGGCCGTGTCCGACAACTGAAAGGTGTTCGACGTGCTTTCCTGCGGCGTCGTGTACTCGTGGCCGAGAGGCGAGAAGCCGGCAATCGATATCACGCTCAGTCCTGCATCGCGCGGGTTCGAGCCAAATGAAGGGAGGCCCACCGAGGCGTTGTCGACGTGCGTATTCTCCGCGAATACGCCGATGGACACCCGGCTGTACCCGAATCGCGCATCGTTGACGATCCTGGCTCTCGGCATGTGCGTGAACGTGAGCGCGACGTTCTGCCCGCGCCGGGGGACGGTCGTGCCGAATCCAGGAACCAGAGCGAAGCCTGGACCCGCGAACGGATCGGACAGGCGACGATCGCTGAAACTGTACCGGCCGGTCAGCCTGGACCCGCCCGTCAACGATTGATCGATACGGAGGTCGGTCTGATCGATGTCGTCGCGAAGCGTCGGTGAGGACACGTAGTTCGCGAACGGTTGATTACGGTTGGGGAGCGGATACAACGCCGCGATGGAACGTCCGACGGGACTCTGAAAGAAAGACGGAATGACGTCGCCCGGAAATGGCTGGCCGGTGAGGAAATTGATTGGCCGGGCGAACAGGGATTGCGAGAAGTCGCCGTTGCGCTCGGCCTGGGTCGGCACATTGGTCACCCGCGTAATCCCCTCGCGAAGATACGTATGTTCGTAGTCGCCGAAGAAGAAGGTGTGACCTGACACCAGCGGGCCGCCGACAGAGCCGCCGAACTGATGGCGATCGTAGTCGGGGGCCGGCACGTCCGTGGGCGCAAAGTGATTGCGGGAGTTCAGCGCGCCATTGCGAAGAAACTCGTACGCGGACCCCGACAAGCGATTCGCACCCGATTTCGTGATGACGTTGATCTGCCCGCCGCCATTCCGGCCGAACGAGGCGTCGTACGACGATGTAAAGACCTGGAATTGATTGATACCGTCGATCGGTGGTCGCACGCCTGGCGTATTCAGCTTCGGATCGATGTTGTACACACCGTCGAGCAGAAAGCCGTTGAAATCTTCGCGTGCGCCGTTGATCGACAGCGCGAAATCGCCGCGTCCCGTGCTGGCCGAACCCTGAGGCGGTGGAACCGTTCCCGGCGCCAGCAACGCCAGCTCCAGGAAGTTGCGCCCGTCGAGCGGCAGCTCGGTAATCGTGCGCTCATCGATGAATGTATGAACGGCGGGCGTGTCGCGATCGACCGGGATGAACGGTGCCATGACGTCGACCGCTTGTAAGACGGTGCCGAGCTGAAGAGGCACGTCGAGCCAGAACTCCTGATTCATCGTCAGCTCGGTGCGGGCGACGAAGGGCCCGAACCCGGGTTGCTGCACGTTGATACGGTAGACGCCGGGGGGCAGCTCCGGCAGGCTGAATAGCCCGTTTTCGTCGGTCTTCACTCGACGGGTTTCGCCCGTCTCCTCGCGCAATAGGCGAACCTCCACGTTTGCGATCCCCTTCGCAGACGGGTCGGCGACCACGCCGCGAATGGTGGCTCGATGCTCTTGAGCGTCGGCCTCCAGGGCAGTGAACGAAAAAATGAGTGTCGCCGCAAGCAGAACGCGAAACGATTGGCGCATATATGTCACGTCAGACCGAATACTGAATATTAATGTCAGTTTCCAGGTTCCAGTTTCCAGTCTCCAGTTTCCGGTTTCCAGAAGTCAGATTGTTGGTCCTTTACGCCTCTGGCAACTGGAGACTGGCAGCTGGAGACTGGAAACTGGCATTCCGTCCCAAACCACGTCGGCTGCGACGTCGCGCATGGTCTCTGCCCTTACGATTCCGACAGATGGTCGGATGGGAAGAACTGTGCAGGGCCCGATAACGCAAACGACAGAGGGAATGCGATGTTGTAAGAAGTCGGCGCGATCGCGTGCCGCCGATCGAAGCGTCGTGTTCATGAGCCGGAGTCCGACCGGATGCTCGAACGGTGCGACCGCTCCCTCCATCGAAAAGAATACAGGCGGTTTTTATCGGTCGCTGGTGGAGCGACGGGCGCACGCGCGGCAGCAGCATGTTCCGAATCGGAGCGCCGGGTTCGTGCGGTATGCGTGTTGAAAGACCTGCGTGAGCGGCCCGTGTCGAGAAGACGGCGACTGCCAGAAACGCACGCACCGATCGGAAGTACGCCTTCTGGCATCGATTGTTCACGTGCAGAATCTACCCCGCTTACAGTTTTCGCTCGGCCGCTGACAACCCTGTAAACGGCGATCTCGCAATGAGGTCTCGCAAGCGTCGCCGGAGTCCCAGTCACTCAACGACTTGCGCCCGTTTTTCAAAATTGGCACGTTGGTCTTGTGGTTGCACTGCGTTGCGCTGTCATGTCCAGCCTTGCGGCGAGCGATCGCCCGGAAGCCCCTCTCTTTTCCGACGGTCTTGGTGAGCGCGTCGTCGCCGCCGACGGCGCGACTGGCGAGCTGCTGCAGATCCTGCGTCTGCGGCCAGCGCTCACGGCCGTTCCGTCCTTCGAGTTTGCGCTGCGGGAGCGCACGGCCAGGCTCGCGAATTTCCGGCATGCCTACTATGCTCGCGTCCGCCGCGTCGATCGCGCCATGGCGCCGACGTCAGCGCTCGCAATCGTGTCGGATCACATCGAGGGCACGCGGCTCTCCGACATCCTGCGCGTCGCGCACGAGAAGGAGCTGCAACTCGACATCAACGCAGCGCTCTGTCTCATCCGTCAGCTCGTGCCGGCGGTTGCAGTGCTGCACGAGAACGCGCGCGACGTCGCGCATGGGCTGATTGCGCCCGAGCGCTTGATCGTCACGCCGAACGCCCGGCTCGTGATCGTCGAGCATGTGCTGGGAGCGGCGATCGAGCAGTTGCAGTTCGGCCGCGATCGGCTCTGGCAGGAGTTCCGCGTTGCAATGCCGCCGAGCGCTGGCCTGCCCCGTTTCGATCACCGCGCGGACGTCACCGGCATGGGGCTCGTGTCGCTGGCGCTCATCCTCGGCCGTCCGCTTCGCGCCGACGAGTATCCCCACCGGGTTCCCGATCTGCTGAATCAAGCGCGCGAGCGTTCAGCGCTCGGTGAAGAGCAGTCGCTGTCGCAGCCGCTGCGGGCGTGGTTGGAGCGAGCGCTCCAGATTGACATCCGCCGCTCGTTCGCGTCCGCGCCGGAGGCGATGGCCTCCCTTGAAGAAGTCGTATCCGACGACGGGATGTACGTGGCGGCGCCGGTGGCGCTCGAAACGTTCCTGTCGCGCTACATCGCCTCGCTGCTCGAACCCGTGCCGGAGCCGATTTCAAGCGTTGAGCCGGCTCAGCCCGTCGTGGCGAAGACGATGGCTCCCGAGATTGCCACACTGCGGGAGCCCGAAGCGCTGAAGCCCGCGATGCCGCCCGCGCAACCCTCCGTCAGCGACATTGAGGCGCGCCTTGATGCCGTCCTGTTGCAGCAGACCGCGCCTGCACTTGGTGATCAGGGCAGGCCGGCTCCGCTCGCGACGACTCGTGAACTCACAGATCTCCTGGGGCCGGATCCGCTCCTGCCGTCGCCAGCCTCGTCGACAGCAAGTGCTCAAGGGAGACCCCTCTTCAATCCCGACGAACCGTTCACCGCTGCGCCCCAGGCGCCGGCGCGAGGGTCTCGCAAGGCGCCGCCGTACGGACGGATTGCGGCTCTTCTCGCGCTCGTCATCATTCTCGGTGGCGGCGGCCTGCTTGGCTACAAGTACCTCAGCGCATCGGCGGTCACGCCGGCGATGGGATCGCTCAACGTTCAGTCGAATCCCGCAGGGGTTGACGTGTTCGTTGATGGCCTCGCTCACGGGCGGACACCGGCCCGCGTCTCGCTGACGCCCGGGTCTCACATTCTCGAGCTGCGGGGCCGCGGCGTGCCTCGCGTGATTCCGTTCACCGTGACCGCTAACGCTGAAGTCTCTCAATATCTTGAACTCGCCGAAGCTCCGCTGACGGGACAGCTCGCCGTCCAGTCGGAACCAGCAGGCGCGAAGGTGATCGTCGACGGCACGGAGCGAGGAACTGCGCCTCTGACAATCCCCGACCTGACGCCGGGCGATCACAAGGTCGAATTACAAGGCAGCGACGGCGCCGGCGCGAAGCACACCGTCACCGTCCAGGCCGGCGGAACCGCGTCGCTGGTCGTTCCCATGGGTGCCGTCGCCGCCGGTGGCCCCGTCTCTGGCTGGGTCTCGGTGAAGGCGCCGTTCACATTGGAGATTCGCGAGCAGGGACGACTGATCGGTACGACCGACGCAGATCGGCTGATGCTTGCCGCCGGCCGTCACGAGCTCGATCTCTCGAACGACTCGCTTGGCTACAAGGCGACGCGCGTGGTCCAGGTCGCCCCGGGCAAGGTCGCGGCCATTGGGCTCGAACTGCCAATGGGCACGATCAACCTGAACGCCGCGCCGTGGGCGGAAGTGTGGATCGACGGGCGCCGCGTCGGCGAAACCCCGATCGGCAATCTGAGCGTCTCGATCGGGCCCCATGAGGTTGTATTCAAGCATCCGCAGCTCGGTGAGAAGCGCCACGCCATTTCGGTGACGCTCGACGCGCCGGTGCGGCTGAGCGTCGACATGAAGTAGGCGCCGGTGATTCGAACAACATTGTCAAGAGCAAGGTGCGTCATGAAGGGCCGAATTCTCGTTACCGCGTCGATGGTAGTTGCGCTCGCCGCCTCCGCGCATGCGCAGTTGCGCGACGGTCGCGAGAACCCGTTAACAGCGGCGCGCGATCTGTATGCATCTGCCCGCTACGATGAAGCCCTCGCGGTGCTGAGCGGACTTCCGTCAGATGTCGTGGCCACCGATCGAAAATCCATCGAGCAGTATCGTTCGCTATGCCTGCTCGCTCTTGGCCGCAGCACCGAGGCCGAGAGCGCCATTGCCGCGGTGATCACCGCCGACCCTCTGTTCATGCCGGGCGAAGCGGATGCGTCGCCGCGTGTTCGCACCGCATTCAGCGAAGTCCGGCAGCGCCTGCTTCCGCAGATTGCCTCCACGCGTTATGCGGCGGCCAAGGCCGCCTACGATCGCAAGGAGTACTCGTCCGCTGAGTCGCAATTCAGAAACCTTCTGGCACTCCTCGACGATCCACAGATGAATGGGCGTCTCGCCGACTTGAGGACACTGGCGAACGGGTTCCTTGATCTGGCGACGGCCGCTGCCGCGCCGCCGCCCGAGCCGAAGAAGCCAGACGCGCCGGCGCCGACACCGGCGGCCGCTCCTGCTCCGACAGCACCGGCGCCACGGGAGCCGCGGGTCTGGACCGCGGAAGACACCGGGGTCGTGGCGCCCGTCCCGATCCGACAGGACGTGCCGCGAGTACCCTCGACGATTTCGGCGCAGGCGCGCGAGCGCGCCATCCTCGATGTGGTAATCGATGAGCAAGGCCGCGTCATCAATCTGAGCCTGCGGCTGTCCATCCACCCGATGTACGATCCGCAGCTTCTGTCAGCCGCCCGAGAATGGCGGTACAAGCCGGCGACCGTGGATGGCGTGCCGGTCAAATTCAGAAAGTTGATCCAGATCACCCTCGACAAGCGGTAGCGACGAGAGAACGCCGTCAAGTCCCTTCTGGCGGCGTTCTCTCCCTTTGGCTGTGTAATTTTGTGACTCTTCGTATCGGCCCCGCTCAGCTGTTTGCCCGATTCTTCAACCGCGCAATCGCGCATCCTGTTGACTGTTAGAGATGTAACGCCGCTGTACGCCACTTCGCTCTCGTGGCCCGTTTGTCGCATTCGGTCGAGTGATGGGCAACGACGATCCCACAATCGCTCTGGCAGAGCTAGCCGCCGGCAGAGTCGGTACCGTCGAGGCCGTAACAATCGTTCGGGAGATTGCGAATCGGATTGCTCAAGGTTCGCTTCCCGGTGTTCCGTCGCCCCAGGTGATCCGACTCAGCGCTTCCGGATCGATCATGATCGAGGGGCCTATCGCCGCAGACGCCAGGACGGTTGGCCACGCCGCTTACCTTCTTCAAACATTGCTTCCGAGCTCGGGCTTGCCTGCGCGCAGCCGCGTGCCTGGCGCGCTGCGTCTGGTCATTGCGCGCGCAATGGGAACGCTCGATCTTCCGCCGTACGCGTCGCTCGGGGCGTTTGCCGACGCGCTTGCCCGGTTCGCAGCGCCGGACGCCTCGCTCTGCATCGAGGCGCTCGTGCTCTCGCGCACGCTGGATCGCCCAGTGCCCGAGTCGTTGCCGGTCGCCGTCAATGCGCTCGACGCCGGGGCGATGACAATCTCGGATATCCGCCGCGCGCGACGCGCAACCGGACTCACACTCACTGACGTCTCCGATCGAACCGGGATTCCGGCACCACTTTTGTGCGAGCTCGAGTGGGGATATCTCCGCCGCTGGCCCGCGCCAGCCGCGGCGCGCCGTCTGTTGCTCCGCTACGCGCGTGCGACCGGACTCGACGACGAGGTTGTGCTGCGAACGGTCTGGCCGATTCTCGAGGAACAGATTCGCTATCGTGACCGCAAGATCAGCGAAGCCGGGATCGTCGACGTCGTTCCCGTGTACGAAGAAGAGTCGATCGCCGCCGTCGATGTTCCGGCCGTCCTCGCGCACTATCCGGAACGAACGTCACGCAAGCCGCGCCGGCGGGCGATTGTCGTCGCCGCGCTGGCGATCCCGGCGCTGTTGATCGGAATCGCGCCATCTCTGCGAAGCTCTTTTTCCGCCCATCGTCGAACAACCGCCGCGACTGCAACGGTTCGCCCAGATCGTCCTGAGACGCTCGACATCCAACAGATGGACTCGGTAGAACCGGCATCGTCGCAAGAAGCGCCGAGATCCATTGAGCGTGTGGCCGTGTCGAGTGTGGTCGCCTATCCGCCATCCTTCGCCAGCGTGGGCAGCGCGATGTTCCACCAGCCAACGTCGACTGCGCGGGCAGGCGCGGATGCGAGCGACAACGCCGCCCTCCTCCGGATTACCAGCGTCACCGACGATGGGGCGCGCAATTTTCACGCGCGACCGTCGCCGGACGGACGTCGAATCGCATTCGACTCCGATCGCGATGGCGCTCGCGGTGTTTACCTTGCCGACAAGGACGGGCATCACCTGCGTCGGGTAAGCGGCGACGGATTTGCGGCGATTCCCAGCTGGTCTCCTGACGGAAAGACGCTTGCCTACGTCCTGGCCGAGCCGGCTCGGCCGCACGTCTGGAATATGTGGACCCTCACGCTCGCGAATGGGCAGCGCAAACGGGTGACATCGTTTGAGGCGGGGCAGGTCTGGGGCGCGTCGTGGTTTCCCGACGGAGAACGGGTCGCCTTCACCCACGAGGGTCGCGCGGTGGTGATGAATCTCCGCACTGGCGCCGTGCGATCATATCCCTCCCCTCGAAAGGCCCCGCTCGCGGGGATTCCTGCGGTGTCTCCCGACGGCACGCGCGCCTTGTTTCAGATCACGGGCGACGGCACGTGGCTCCTCGATCTTCGCAGCGGCGTGATGAAGAAGGTCGTGTCGGATCCCTCCGCCGAGACATACACGTGGTCGCCTGACAGCCGAAGGGTCGCCTACCACAGCCGTGCCACCGATACGTGGGGCGTATGGATCATGCCGGCATCCGGCAACTAGTTTCCAGTTTGCCAGTTTCCGGTTTCCAGCTCTGACGCGGGGGTGAAGCCCCGCGCTACGGGTGTCCGTGCGACGGATCCCGGATCTCGGACGACGGATCCCGGGCCCCCGGATCCCGGCCCGTCGTCTCTGTCGGTACGCTACACTCGCTCTCTGCGATGAGCCGAAGACAGATCTGTACGCTCTTCGGAGCGGCCGTGATGGCGGCCTGTGCGCGAGGAGCATCTCCTCCCCCTCCCGCGGTACGGCTGCCCGACGTCGAGCTGAAGTCCGAGATTGTGACGATCGAGGCGCAGGTACCGCCGCACGCGACGCTCGACGCTCTGCTGCGCGACCAGCAGCTCGCCGCTCCATTCGTTACCGCCGCAATCGAAGCGGCCCGTGCCGTTTTCAACCCGCGTCAGCTGCACTCGGACCGTCACTATCGCCTGGTGCGATCGCTCGACGGCATGCTGCGGGAGTTCGAGTACCAGATTGACGCCGATCGGTTTCTGCGCATCATTTCGCGCGACCGGGATCAGCCGATGCGGCTCGACGCTGAGGTTGTCCCATACGAGAAGCAGATCGAAACCGTGTCGGTCCGCGGGCAGATCGATAGCGACCATCCGTCGGTCATTGCCGCGATGGCCAAGGCGGGCGAAACCGATAAGCTCGCGATGCTGGTTGCCGAGATTTTCAGCGGCCAGATTGATTTCGACAGCGATCTCCAACCCGGTGACAGCTTCGACATCCTCGTCGAGAAGTCCAGCCACGACGGACAGTTTTCCGGATACGGCGCGGTGCTGGGGGCGCGCTTTCTCACGGACGGACGCGATCTGCGCGCGTTTCGATGGACCGACCCGGGGAGCGGCAAGCCGGCGTTCTATGATGAGAACGGACGATCGCTGAAGCGATTCTTCCTTCGGTCGCCGCTGCGCTTCGAGCCTCGGATCACATCCGGATTCTCCCGCAGCCGGCTGCATCCCATCTACCGCACCTATCGCGCCCATCTCGGGATTGACTACGGAGCCCCGGTCGGTGCCCCGGTCGTGGCGGTCGCATCGGGCACCGTCGTCTCGGCCGGATGGAGCGGAGGCGGTGGCAACATGATCCGCATCCGTCACGCCAGCGGTTTCGAGAGCTATTACCTGCACCTCTCCGCATTTGCGACGGGGATTCGCGCCGGCGCGCACGTCGATCAGGGAGAACTCATTGGCCGGGTGGGCGCGACGGGCGACGCCACCGGACCGCATCTGGATTACCGCCTCCGTAAGAACGGCGTGTTCGTGAATCCGTTGATCGAGCATCGGAAGCTGCCGCCCGGCGAGCCGATTCCTGTCGCCGAACTTGCTGCGTTCCGCTCCACCGCTGATGCCACGTTGACGCGGCTCTCTCAGGGGGTTGCTGCCGAAGGACCGACGCAAAAGCCCGACGCCGTGAGCGCGGCCACCGACCGCGACAAATAAGCGAGTCGCGAGCCGCGAGTCGCCAGTCGCGATCGTGCCTGTATT
>Ga0070664_100003974_pt1 | contig 11892 bp, 12 predicted proteins | sample KBSC73metaG_FD_65863 | JGI IMG/M metagenome (GOLD analysis project Ga0070664, IMG submission 65863) | Corn rhizosphere microbial communities from Kellogg Biological Station, Michigan, USA - KBS C7-3 metaG | ecosystem: Host-associated > Plants > Roots > Rhizosphere > Soil ... | reverse complement strand
CAGGGGCGTCCAACATTGGCGGGAGCGCCTGGCCACGCAGCCGACCGCCGTGAGGTACCGTCGCTGACCGAGCCGCGTCACGCCTTCTTCGGCAATTTCAGCGGGGAAGAATCATGGCTGCGAATGTCCGAAGCGCTTGGTAGTCACGGCAATACCGAGGACGCGGTCAATATCCTCCAGAATGCCGTCCGCCGCTATCCGACTGACGGCCAGCTGTGGATTGGGCTCGGCAATGCGCTGGTCGACCATGCGCAGGGCCTCACCCCGCCCGCCGAGTTCGCCTACCGGCGGGCGGCGCAGCTCTTGCCCGGGCACCCCGCGCCGCGCTTCTTTTACGATCTCGCGCTCCTCCGCTCCGGTGGCGGAGATCCGGCCGTGAAGGACTTGATCGCGCTGATGCGCGAATATCCAGACGCGAGCTGGCGGCCTATGGTCGGCACCACCTTGCTTGTCCTTGTCATGAACAGTGAGCGACGGCCGAAACGGCCCGCTCGCTAAGCCGGCTCGTATTTTAGGTCGAGCGCTTCGGCCACCGCTTGGTGCCGAATCTTGCCTCCCGATACGTTGAGCCCTGCCGCAAGGTGCGGATCGTGCCGCATCGCTTCCTCAGCACCCAGGCTCGCGATCTTGAGCGCGAAGGGCAGGGTGGCGTTGTTGAGCGCAAACGCGCTAGTCCGCGCTACCGCGCCCGGCATATTGGCCACGCAATAATGGATCACGCCGTCGACCTCGTACACCGGATCGGCGTGGGTAGTCGCGTGACTGGTCTCGAAGCAGCCGCCCTGGTCGATCGCAATGTCGACCAGCACCGAGCCGCGCTTCATCGTTTTCAGCATTTCACGGGTGACGAGCTTGGGGGCGGCTGCGCCCGGAACGAGCACCGCGCCGATTACCAGTTCGGCCTTTTCGACGGCGTTCGCGATCGCCGCGCGTGAAGCATAAGCGGTCTTGATCTGGCTCGAAAAGAACATGTCGAGCTCGGCCAACCGTTCCATGTTGATGTCGTAGATCGTGACGTCGGCGCGCATGCCCACCGCCATTTGCGCGGCATTCACGCCGGCCACGCCACCGCCGAGAATAGCGACGGTCGCGGGCGCCACGCCGGGAACGCCGCCAAGCAGGACTCCGCGACCGCCTTGTTCCTTTTCGAGGTAATGGGCGCCGACCTGCACCGACATCCGCCCCGCGACTTCGCTCATCGGCTTGAGTAGCGGCAACGAGCCCGAGTTCGACGTCACCGTCTCATAAGCGATGCACGTCGCGCCTGACTTCATCAGTCCTTCGGCCTGCGGTTTGTCGGCGGCGAGGTGGAGGTAGGTGAATAGGATGTGCCGCGGCTCGAGAAGCGCGATCTCCTGTTGTTGCGGCTCCTTGACCTTCACGATCATGTCCGACGCCTTGAACACCGATTGCGCATCCGGAAGGATCTGGGCGCCGGCCTTTTCATAAGCACGGTCCGGACAATCGATGCCGTTTCCGGCCTTCGTCTCGACGAACACCTCATGACCGTGAGCGACGAGCTCCGCCACCGAGGCCGGCGTCATTCCGACGCGATATTCATGAACCTTGATCTCTTTCGGCACCCCGACGCGCATTATTCGTTCGCTCCGTTCATGATTGTTGCGCGGGCCTATAGACGGGCTTTTCGGCCGTGTCCCCACCGATTGCAGCGCTACAGCCGTGGTGCTAGTGGACCGCCGCCATGGCCGACGAACTCGGGCAGGGCGCAGGGGATGCGAAGCCGCAGTCTGTCCAGTTTGAACATCACAACATGAACATCACCGCGACCGGGGGCGCCGTCAGCCAAACCCCGGAAGACACCTCGCACGGCCATGCCCATGGGCCCCTGTACAAGCTGGTCATCGGCGCGATCGGTATCGTCTATGGCGACATCGGCACTTCGCCCATTTACGCGTTCCGCGAGACCTTCGCCGGCCATCATGAGCTGAAGGTCGACCAGCTCCACATCTTCGGCGTCCTCAGCCTCATGTTCTGGTCGATGATGATCATCGTGACGCTGAAATATGTCTCGATCATCATGCGCGCCGACAACAAGGGAGAGGGCGGCAGCCTGGCGCTGCTCGCCCTCATCAACCGCACGCTTAGCGGCAAGAAGAGATGGACGAGCGGAATCGTCTTGCTCGGCGTTTTCGCGACCGCGCTTTTCTATGGCGATTCGATGATCACTCCGGCGGTGTCCGTCTTGTCGGCGGTTGAGGGCCTGACGACGGTGAACCCCGGGCTCGAGCCGTTCGTCGTGCCGATCGCTGTCGGAATCCTCATCGGCCTGTTCGCGATCCAGTCGCGGGGCACGAGCCGCGTCGGCCTGATGTTCGGGCCGGTCATGATCTTCTACTTCGGCACTTTGGCCGTGCTGGGCCTGCTTCACATCATGGACAAGCCGTCCGTGATCCTTGCCATGCTCAACCCGCTGAACGCGGTCTACTTCTTTACTTCCGACTTCATGCGGGCGTTCGTCGCCCTCGGCTCGGTGGTGCTCGCGGTTACCGGCGCCGAAGCGCTCTATGCTGACATGGGCCATTTCGGCCGCAAGCCAATCCGCATTTCCTGGATCTACTTCGTGCTTCCCGCGCTCCTGCTGAATTATCTCGGTCAGGGCGCAATGCTGCTTTCCGCGGACAGCGCGACCGCGCTCACGCAGGTCAGGGACCCGTTCTTCTACATGGCCTCGGACATGTTCAGGCTGCCGCTTGTGCTGCTCGCTACCGCCGCGGCGATCATCGCCAGCCAGGCGGTGATTTCGGGCGCCTTCTCCGTGACTCAGCAGGCGATCCAGCTTGGCTTCGTGCCGCGGCTTAGGATCGCTCACACCAGCGAGCGCGCCGCAGGCCAGATCTATATCCCGATCGTCAATTGGGCGTTGATGACGATGGTCATCTTGCTCGTGCTGACGTTCCGCAGCTCGTCCAATCTGGCCGCTGCGTACGGGATCGCGGTGACAGGCGCGATGTTGATCGACAGTATCCTGATCTCGGTCGTGCTGCGGCAAATGTGGAATTGGAACCGCTTCGTCGTGGCTGGACTGCTCGCGCTCTTCTTCACCGTCGATTTCTCCTACCTCTCGGCGAACCTGCTCAAGGTGCCCGCAGGAGGGTGGTTCCCCCTTCTGGTTGGCGCGATCGCGTTCACCCTGCTCACGACCTGGGCGAAGGGACGGCAGCTGATGATCGCCCGGATGAACGAGGCCAGCCTGCCGATGGAGATTTTCATCAAATCGGCGGCGCCGAGCGCGGCGCGCGTTCCGGGCACCGCGGTTTTCATGACGAGCTCGTCGAGCGGCGTGCCGCACGCGCTGCTGCACAACCTCAAGCACAACAAGGTCCTTCACGAGCGCGTGATCCTGCTGACGGTGCGGATCGAGGACGTTCCCTATGTGCCGACCGAGAAGCGTCTCGAGGTGCGCGATTACGGCTCCGGTTTCTTCCGGGTGGTTCTCCGCTACGGCTTCATGGAAGAGATCGACGTTCCGGCTGCGCTCGCCCAGCTCAAGGGAATTGGCGATCAGTGCAAGATGATGGATACGAGCTTCTTCCTGGCCCGTCAGACGCTGCTGGCTTCGTCGCGGCCGGGGATGGCGATCTGGCGCGAGAGGCTGTTTGCGTGGATGCTTCGCAATGCGGTGAGCGCCATGGATTTCTTCAAGCTACCGACGAACCGGGTGGTCGAGCTCGGTTCACAAGTCGAAATCTGAACCAACGGCGGCGCCGGCGCATTGCGCCGTCATGGCTGAAACCATCTCTTGGGTCGCCACCGTCGCGACGATCATCGGCGCCTTCCTCACCGCGGCCAACCTCGGCGCGCGGGTTACCGGCTCGGGCTTTGCGGTCTTTCTGGTCGGCTCGCTTTGCTGGCTGGCAACGGGACTGTTCACCGGCCAGCCGGCACTGACCTGGACCAACGTCGTCCTCACGCTGCTCAACATATTCGGTATCTGGCGTTGGCTGGGTCGCCAGGCGAGCGTCGAGGAAGGCGGGCGGAAGGCCGCCGAGGCCAGTGCCGAAACACCGGGAGAGGCGCTCTTCCCTGTTTCTTTGCTCACACGAGCGGCAGTCGCGGTAAAGGGCCAGCCAGTCGGTCACTGCATCGATGCCTTGGCGGGGTGCCGCAGCGGTCGCATCGACTATCTTGTCATATCGCAGGGCGGCGTCGCTGGGGTAGGCGAGACACTTAGGCGTCTTTCTTGGACATCGGTCCACGTCGAGAAGGATGAAGTGGTCGCGAGATTGAATGTCGACCTCGATCGCCTCGAAGAGTTGCAGCGGGACCAATGGCCGGGGCGCTGATTATCACGGCTGAGTTGGGCGCGGAGGACTATGCCTGGCTGCAATCGCTCCGTCGGCAGCATTATCCCGCGGATCGCAACCGCGTCCCCGCCCATCTCACGATTTTCCATGCCTTGCCGCCCTCGACGGAAACCGAGGCGCGTTCGCGGCTCTCGCGAGCCGTTATGACGGCGCCGCCGGTCGCGCGCCTCGAGGGCATTATGGACCTTGGCGGCGGCGTGGCATTGCGCGTCGTGTCAGAGGACCTTGATCGTCGGCGGGATGAGCTTGCGGACGTCTTTCACGGCATGCTCGGCCCGCAGGACCGCGGGGGCTGGCGGCCGCACGTCACCATACAGAACAAAGTCACGCCGAATGTGGCTCGCGCCTTGATTGCCTCGCTTGAGCGCCACTTTCGACCTCGGCCGCTCGTTATCCGCGGCCTGGGATTACATCGCTATGCGGACGGTCCGTGGGAAACGCTGGCGGCATATGCCTTCCGAGGCCGCTAGGACAGGTCGCCGATCCCGTCGCAGCTGAGATCAAATGCGGCCAGGCCAGTTTCGAGCACCGATGCGAGCATCGGCTGTTCCATCAGCTCGGTGATTGCGCTTGAGGCGCCCTCAGAGACGAGCGACTGCGCTTCCTCGAAAGCCTCATCCCAATCGCTGGCCTCATACGTTCCTTGGCCGACCCAGGCGAATGCCAGCACTTCGGCAAGCTGATCTTCGCCCAGATCTTCGAATGCCGCCTGAAGCTCTTCCTCAACGCTGTCATTGATCGTGTCGTCGAGGACCGAAAGCGCGCCCTCGTCCTCGTCGTCAACGTTATCCGCCGCCTCGCCGCCGTCGTAATCGGTCGCGGTCTGTGCTTCATATTCCCGCGCCCGAAGGATGATCCGGCACAGCGTGTCGAGGGGGGTCAACGGGTCCATGCGTTCCTCTCTGTTGTTCGGCTCAACGAGAGCAGGGGTAAGCGGTTCCTCGCGCGTTGACCGGTCCGCCGCGTCAACTTATATCGCGCGCCTCCAACGCCCGCTAAGGGGCGCCTTTCATGCCCTTGGGGCGGAGTAGCTCAGCTGGTTAGAGCAGCGGAATCATAATCCGCGTGTCGGGGGTTCAAGTCCCTCCTCCGCTACCATTTTTTCAAGCGACGCCGCGCAGAGCCGAGGCGAGATCGGCGATCAGATCCGCGGGATCTTCGAGACCAACGTGTAGCCGGACCAGGTTTGGCGCCGGGGCTTTGGAGACCGTGCGCTGAGGATCGATTGGAATAGCCAGGCTCTCATAACCACCCCAGCTGTAGCCAATTCCGAAGAGCTGAAGGCGCTCGACAAAGGCGGCCCGGTCGGCGTCGCTGCTGTTCTTGAGCTCGAATGCGAACAGTCCTGACGAGCCTTTGAAGTCGCGCTTCCAGATTTCATGACCGGGGCAATCGGGGAGAGCCGGATGAAGCACGCTGCCGACTTGCGGCTGCTCCTTGAGCCAATGGGCGATTTCCAGCGCGCTCTCTTCATGTTGCTTCAACCGGAGGGCCATGGTCCTGAGCCCGCGCGAACCGAGCCACGCGTCGTCGGGGGAGACCGCATGTCCCAAGTCCCACCAGGCGACGTGCTGGATGTCCGCGAAAAAGTCGGCTGTAGCGCTTACGGTTCCCAGCATGACGTCGGCGTGGCCGCCAACATATTTCGTGGCGGCCATGATCGTGATGTCTACCCCGGCCGCAAGCGCGGGGAAGAGCAGGGGTGTCGCCCAGGTGTTGTCTATAAGGGTGACCATTCCGCGTTCGCGCGCGACGGCGCAGATCGCGGGAACGTCCTGCACCTCCATGGTTAGAGATCCGGGGCTTTCCAACAGGATCGCGCGCGTTTGGGGACCGATGAGATCGCCGATACCGGCGCCGATCAGCGGGTCATAATATCGCGTGGCGATACCGTAGCGCTTGAGGAAGCTGTCGCAAAAGCGCCGCGTCGGCCAATAAGCGGCATCGGTGACCAACAATTCATCACCCGGCTTGAGCACGGCGAGTAGCGCGGTCGTGATTGCAGCAAGGCCCGAGGAAAAGAGCGCGGTACCGGCCGCTCCCGGTTCAAGCTCGGTCAACGCTTCCGACAGCGCCCAATGAGTGGCGGTACCTTGAAGGCCGTAGCGATAGGTTCCGAGCTTCGCTTTTCGCGAGTGCAGCTCAGAAGCATGATCGAAGAGGATGGTGGATGCGCGCTCGACCGGCGGGTTGACCAGCGGACCGCGCCATTCTTTCCGGCGGCCGCCCTCAACCAGCTTCGTGCGCAGCCGCTTCTCGTTATCCGTCATCTACAATTCCGAAGACGGCGCGCCGCGACTTTTGCGGCCGCGCCGTCCTAGAAGATTAGCGTCCTTTGCGCGGAATCAGTCCCAGGAGTCCGAGCAGGCCAAGGACGCCCCAGGGAAAGCCCCCCTTCTTTTCCTCAGGCGCTGGCTCCGTCGTCACGTCCGTCGTTGTCGTGGTCGTCGGCTCTGCGACGGGAGCGACCGCATTCGCGTCCGGCGCGATGGGCTCGGTTGCATTGACGTCGGTAACGGTGGCCGCAGGCGCCGCAGCATTGGCATCAGCGGTATTGTTGGCATCTTGCGCAGCCGCGGGAGCGGACGCGACAAGAGCAGCCGCAAGGATCAACGGAACATTCATCCGCATGGTTTTTTCCTCCTGTTTCAGTTCGTCATTCGTCCAAGCTCAAACCGGATCGTTGGTATAACCGTCGTTATCGCTTTCGCGCCAAAGGCCCCGAAGCCCCAGCAGCCCGACTAATCCGATGATGTTCCACAGAACGTTATCGTCCAGGCCCTTAGAGTGTTGGCGCTCCTCCGTTTCCGTTGGGACGCCCCCGCGCGTGTCCTGTGCAATGGCTGACGTGCTCGCCAGGCACGCCACGACGCACGCCGCGATTTTCCACCGACTGCGCATTTCTTCCTCCTGTTGAAGCCCCAAGACTCGGCCGAGTCACGCAACCGGACGCCTGATGCCCTGTTGCGGTGACCAGCGCCAGCCTCTGATTAATCTGGGAGCAAAGTGAAAAGCAAACGCCCGGATCGACCAGCGATCCGGGCGCCCTGCGTGACGATTGCTCGTCAGCCCCCTTGGATGTGTGCGGTGAACGTCCCCAGTCGCTCGGCCGCTTGTCCGAACCACGACCCAAGGCCAGTTCGTTCGGATGGCTGGGACTAGGCCCGGCAAACGGCCGTTGTCACGGCCTGAATTGCTGATGAACGCATTTCTGGGGCCGCCTGTGTCGGCGAAGCCACATCATGGTGGCGCGGTTGCCAGCGCAGGAAGGCGACCGTAGAGCCGCCGCCATGCGTTGGTCCCAAGCCTTCCTTCCCGTTCTGAAAGAAAGCCCCGCTGAGGCTCAGATCGTCAGCCACAAGCTGATGCTGCGCGCGGGCCTGGTACGTCAGACGGCGGCCGGGATTTATGCCTGGCTGCCGCTGGGTTTCCGGGTGCTGCAGAAGATCGAGCAGATCGTCCGCGAGGAGCAGAACCGCGCGGGCGCGCAGGAAATGCTGATGCCGACGATCCAGTCGGCGGATCTGTGGCGGGAAAGCGGACGCTACGACGCCTACGGGCCTGAGATGCTTCGTATCCGCGACCGGCACGACCGGGAGATGCTCTACGGGCCGACCAACGAGGACATGATCACCGCGCTCTTCCGCGATGAGGTCAAGAGCTATCGCGATTTGCCGCGCATGCTCTACCACATCCAGTGGAAGTTCCGGGACGAGGTCAGGCCACGCTTCGGTGTGATGCGGGGACGCGAGTTCCTGATGAAGGACGCCTATAGCTTCGACCTCGACGAGGCGGGCGCGAGGCTCTCCTACTATAAGCAAATGCTCGCCTATCTGCGCACCTTCCAGCGGATCGGTATTCAGGCGGTCCCGATGAAGGCCGCTTCTGGGCCAATTGGCGGGGACCTTAGTCATGAGTTCATCGTGCTTGCCCCGACTGGTGAGAGCGAGGTCTTTTACGATGCCGCATACGACGAATTCGACTGGCACCAGTCCGGTCTCAGCTACGGCGACGAGGCCGGGCTGCAAGGCCTCTTCGATCGCGTGAGCTCGGCCTACGCCGCGACCGATGAGACTCACGACGAGACCCGTTGGGCCACCGTCGCCAATGACCGCCAGCGGACAGGCCGCGGCATCGAGGTCGGCCACATCTTCTACTTTGGCGATAAATATTCGTCGGCAATGGGCCTCAAGGTTTCGGGTCCAGACGGGACCATGGTGACGCCGATGATGGGCAGCTACGGCGTAGGCGTCTCGCGGCTCGTGGGCGCGGTGATCGAAGCCAGTCATGACGAGGCAGGCATCATCTGGCCGGAGCCCGTCGCGCCCTGGCGAGTCGGCATCGTCACGATGCGTGCTGACGATGCGGCCAGCGTCGGAGCGGCCGACGCGGCTTACACGCAACTCATCGGTGCCGGCGTGGAGACCCTCTACGACGACCGCGACGAACGGGGCGGGGTCAAGCTCGGCTCGATGGATATCATCGGCCTGCCGTGGCAGCTGATCATCGGGCCCCGAGGGGTTGCCAGCGGCACCGTCGAGCTGAAGCGGCGCGCGACCGGCAAACGCGAAGAGCTGAGCCTCGAAAGCGCGATGGCGAGACTGACCGCATGATCCTCAACCGCGCCGAGCGCATGCTCGCCCGCCGCTATCTGCTTCCTGGCAAGGGTGAAGGCTTCATCTTCCTGGTCGCGTCGATCAGTTTGGTCGCCGTTGCCCTCGGAGTCGCTGCACTGATCATCGTGATGAGCGTGATGAACGGCTTCCGTGCGGAGCTGTTCGACAAGATCGTCGGCTTGAACGGCCACGCGGTCATCCAGGGCTATGAGGGCCGCCTGTCCAACTGGCAGCAGATCGCCGACCAAGCCAGGAAGAGCCCCGGCGTCGTCTCCGCTCTGCCGCTGATCGAGCAGCCGCTGATGGCCTCGGCGAACGGCCGAGTGGAGGGGGTGCTGGTGCGCGGCATGCGGATGTCCGACATCCTCGCGAACAAAACTATCAATTCGCATGTCGTTGCCGGCGACCTGAAGTCCATCGTGCCGGGCACGGGACGGGTGGCGATCGGGGCCCGGCTCGCCGAGGCGCTCGGCGCATATCCTGGAAGCGAGATCAGCTTGATCAGCCCGGAAGGCCGCTCCACCGTTGTGGGCACGGTTCCGAGAATCGTCTCCTATACCGTAGGCGCGATCTTCGAGGTGGGCATCTACGATTACGATAAGGCATTTGTCGTGATGCCGATGCAGGAAGCGCAGAGCCTGCTGATGCTCGGTGACCAGGTCGGAATGGTGGAAATCCAGACGAGCGATCCGGACAAGGTGCAAGAGATCGTCGGGCCGATCCAGCAGGTGGTTCGAGGCCGTGGGATGATCGTGGACTGGCGTCAGATGAATTCGGCGCTGTTCCAGGCGCTCGAGGTAGAGCGGGTGGCGATGTTCGTTGTGCTCTCGCTCATAGTGCTCGTCGCGGTGTTTAACATTCTCTCGTCCCTCATCATGCTCGTCCGCGCAAAGACCCGCGATATCGCGATCCTGCGCACGATGGGCGCAAGCCGGAGCGGCATGATGAAGGTCTTCGTAACCGTCGGCGTCACGATCGGCTCGCTCGGTATCGTCCTGGGAATCGCCCTTGGCGCGATCTTCCTCTTCTTTCGCCAGGGTGTGGTGGATGCGATCCAGGCGGTGACGGGACAGAACCTGTGGGATCCTTCCGTGCGGGTCCTCGCGGACCTGCCCGCCAAAACGGATCCGCTGGAAGTGACTGCGATCATCCTCATCGCGCTGATCCTCTCGTTCCTCGCTACGCTCTATCCCGCCTACAAGGCTGCTGGCACAGACCCGGTGCAGGTGTTGCGCTATGAGTGAGCCGGTTCTCGTTACGCGGGATCTGAAGCGTAGTTTCACCCAGGGCGACGTGACCATCGAGGTGCTGCGCGGCGTCGATCTGGAGATCGGGCAGGGCGAGATCGTTGCTTTGCTTGGGCCCTCAGGATCGGGTAAGTCGACACTGCTGCAGGCGGTGGGCCTTCTCGAAGGCGGCTTCCAAGGCTCGATCCGGCTCCAGGGGGAAGAGGCCGCCGAGCTTGATGATGACGGGCGTACCCGCCTGCGCCGCGAATTCCTCGGTTTCGTCTACCAATTTCACCATCTGCTTCCGGAATTCAACGCGCGCGAGAACGTCGTCCTGCCGCAACTGGTCCGTGACGCCGAGCCGGACGCGGCGCGCGAGCGGGCAGAACAATTGCTTGGCGCGCTGGGATTGTCGCAGCGTCTCGATCATCGGCCTGCGAAATTGTCTGGAGGCGAGCAGCAGCGCGTCGCCGTCGCTCGGGCGCTAGCCAACAAGCCCCCGCTGGTGCTCGCCGACGAGCCGACGGGCAACCTCGACGAACATACTGCCGACGCCGTCTTGGCCGAATTTCTGAAACTCGTGCGCGGGGAGGGTAGCGCCGCGCTGGTCGCGACTCATAACGAGCGGCTCGCGAGTAAGATGGACCGCGTCGTCCGGCTGCATGAGGGACGGCTCGAATAGTGGAGCCTGAGCGGCCGCAAGACGTTCACCGCCCGATGCGTCAGCTCAATCCGACTGTTCTCGCGCTCATCGGCGGCCTGGTGATCCTGTTGCTTTTGGTCGCCTATTTCGCAAGCAACAGGAACCCGGATCAGGACAAGCTCACCGGAGCCGAGACAAGTGCTGCTCAGTCGTCCGACCCCGAGAAAAAATGCGCGAGCAAGGCGACCTACGACCTCATCAAGCGTGAGTTGTTCCGCCGTGCGGCCCAGATGCGCGGAAGCGAGCAGGCCGCCTACGACAAACTTTCCGCCGTCGCCGTCGTGCGGATGGATAACCCGGTGATGGAAAGTCAGGACGATGCTAGCGGAGCGATCAATTGCTCGGGTTCTTTGTCCCTGGACCTGCCGCCAGGTGTCGCTGTCGTGGGAGGCCGTACGACCTTGATGAGCGACGTGGACTACACGATCCAGCCCGCGGCCGATGGCAGCGGAGACGTCGTCCTGCTCCGAAAGGGCGACGCAATCATTGCGCCCCTCGCAACCTTGGCGCGGGTAGCCGAGCAGCAAGCGGCCACGGTCGATACCAACGAAGTCGCATCAGCGGAGCCCGAACAGGAGAATGTATCGGCGGCAGAATCCGCTAACGTCCAACCCGGTCCGCCCTCTTCCAGTCAAGGGCGGCCCAGTTTCGATTGCGCGGACGCACGAACCAAGGGGGAGATCGCGGTCTGCTCCGATAGCGGCCTTGCATCGCTCGACTTAAACATGGCTGCGCAATATCGCCGGGCGATCGCTGCCGCCGATCCGCGGCAGCGCGCCCTGCTTCAGAGCACGCGCGACCGCTTCCTGGCCTATCGGGATCGTTGTCCCAATCGTCAGTGCATCGGGGATGCCTATGTCGGACGGATGAAGGAGATCCGCGACATCATGGAAGGTCGCTGGCAACCGCGATAGTCGTGGATAAACGGGCGTCGCGCGCTTTTCAGTCGCCGAAGACGCACTCATATTCGTCTTGTGACTCAGCCCTACGTTCCGCTGCGCGTTTTTTCCTCCTTCACG
>Ga0070664_100003973_pt1 | contig 11895 bp, 18 predicted proteins | sample KBSC73metaG_FD_65863 | JGI IMG/M metagenome (GOLD analysis project Ga0070664, IMG submission 65863) | Corn rhizosphere microbial communities from Kellogg Biological Station, Michigan, USA - KBS C7-3 metaG | ecosystem: Host-associated > Plants > Roots > Rhizosphere > Soil ... | reverse complement strand
TCTCATGTGCCTGCACACGCAGGGGCAGCTGCGTGCCGTTCATGCGGTTCCTCGGGCGCTCCACCACAGGCACGGACAATATTTGTTTCGGGTAAGCTCCTAGTTTTAATAGAAATGATGCAACGGTCCACAGCACGAAAATGCTCAATACTGCTCATTTTCAAAAATACCGTCGCCGCCACACGCTGGCGATCAGTTTGAACGATGCGTATGGCACGTAATCTTAATCTCCGCATGTGAGCTATCTTGCTCAGACGCAAACGTCTACACCTGTCATTCTTTATTCTCCTGAGTGTGTAGACGGAGCCGCGACCGCTGATTCGCAGCTCTCAACTCTTTAGGGTCGCTGCGGACCGGTGGTAATCAACGCACTGCGAAGCGACCACATCCAGCTAAATCGGCATTCTACATCCGTGTGCTGCCGCGACCATCTCCCGGCGAACACGGTTCGACCCAGGAAGCTCTCGAACATAGAACTTAGGGCCGACACCTCGAGACGGGTGCGAGCTGGTAGCCCGCGAAACAGAAAGGTCAAAAATCATGCCCTTAATTCAACTAGTGGAAGCTTTGGTCGTGGTGGGTGTTCTGCTGTGGCTGGTGAATCGCTTCGTTCCAATGCAGGGAACCATTAAGTCAATCTTAAATGGCGTCGTGGTTATCGCCCTGGTTTTGTGGCTGTTGAATGCTTTTGGGATGTTTCATTCCCTCTCCCGAATCCACGTTGGATCGTGAACAAGGATGACAGTGGAAATCAGTCCGAAGGCTGAACGCGCGCTGCCAAGATGGTCGCATAGCAGAAATTGGGGTTATGCCCCGACCGGAGGAGTGGGACTGATTCTCTTGATGGCGTCATTCTTTTGCTTCTCGGCCGGATTTGAATTTATGCGTAAACCGATCAAAACGAAGAACCAGGTTCGGTGGCGCGGCGTGTTGACTTCGTTGGACGAAATTGAAGTCAGCGGCTCCTGCTCTGACTCTGGCCGGCGATCCGGCAAAGTGCCCCCAGATACACTGAAGCCGATGAAATACTTTGGACGGCATTAGGAGTAACAGGCGACCAATGCCTTTAGCTCAGATGCACAAAGGGCCGCTGACGCGGATCGGCCACGCTATGGCGAAGAACTTCGTGGGTGACCGGGGGAACATCTCCCTCGCCAAAAACCAAAAATCGGAATATTTGTGCGATAGGGTTGCCTTCGGTCCATTTGAAATACACGTGTGGCAATCTCCCGGTGACGTGCCCTATGTGAATCAAGATAGCGGCAATTGCGTTGGGAACAGCGGGACTGGAAGCGCGCAAGATCTTATATCTGCCCACACAGACGCCCGTGATCCTCAGAGAAGCGTCGAAGTCCGAAGAATCCACCCGGTCAATTTCCAGAAAAAGTAACTGCTCGTTGGAGCTGAGATTGTGCGCCCTCCGCGCGAGTGCATCTCGCGATTCGTATTCCTCGACTGAGCGATCGACTGGCCGGTGAGATATGAGGCGAATTATCTGATCGTGGTCGCGGAATAGGAACTCTCTGCTTGCGTCGTCCAACACAATCTCTCGGATCCGCAGCTCGGTCGAGCGGAGAGTACGCGAGATGAGAGAAGTGACGATAATCAATCCAATAAAGACGGCCGCGATCTTTATACCTTCCGGGCGTTGCACCATGTTGGAGAAGGTAGTGTAGGCAAACAAAACGGAAATCAATACAAAGCCCCAACGGATCCAGCTTGTCCAAAATGAGATCGTAACGGCGATCGCGGCGGAGGTCATCAGAACCAAAACACCCGTGGCATAGGCGCCTGCCTGAGCGTCAACGCTGGCATGAAAAATCAGAGTAACCGAACACGAAATCACAACAAATACCAGCACCAGCGGCCGCGAAGCTCGAGCCCAGTCGGGGGCCATGCCGTAGCGGGGAAGATAACGCGGTACAAGGTTCAACAATCCGGCCATGGCGGAGGCCCCCGCAAAGCTCAATATAGCCACGGTGCTCAGATCATAGATCGTGCCGAATGCAGGACCTAGGTAGCGATGGGCCAGATACGCCAAGGCCCGGCCATTCGCGTCACCACCAGGCTGAAAGGCTGCAGGCTCAATCAAAACGGTGGTGACGAACCCGCTGGCAATGAGTAATATGCTCATGATGAGGGCTGCGGTGAGCAGTAGTTTTTTCGTGTTGCGGACGCGGTCCCCACGAATGAATGGCATTACAGCCACACCAGTCTCAAATCCGGAGAGCCCCAGCGCCAGCTTGGGAAACAAAATCAATGACACGGCAACTATGCGCCAGACGCTGCCACCATTCTGGTGCCAGAGTTGCTGTTTCCACCTGGCGATTGTCTGAGGGTGCTTTAGCACTTCCGCAACTGCGACTGAGACCACGGCGAGGTTAAGTGCCAGATAGATCGCAACCAAGAAGACCGCAATACCAATGGCTTCTTTGAATCCTTTCAGGAAAACCGCTCCTAGCAGCGCGAGAAGCAGCAGAGTCAATCCCTCTTGATGATGCAGCCACGGTGGTACCAAAGGGTTCCAAATCAAGTGAGCGGTACCATCTGCTGCAGAGAGAGTGATAGTAATAAGGAAGTCAGTGGCTGCAAATCCCAACAGGCACAGAACAAACATTTTCCCTGTCCAATTGGGAAATAGACGCTCCAACATTGAGATACTGCCCTGGCCGTTTGGGCTCTGCTCCGCCACTCTGCTGTAAACAGGATAAGCAGCAAATAAAGTCACCAGAACCAATATCAAAGTGGCGACTGGAGAGAGCGCTCCGGCGGCCAAAAACGCAATCCCAGGCTGGTATCCAAGGGTAGAAAAGTAGTCCACTCCCGTCAGGCACATCGCTTTCCACCAGGGATGGTTATCTTCGGATTCGCCATGCGGCCCTTCGGGAACGGTTAAGCCTTGCAAAAGCCATTGCTCTATTTTCTGCAGAGTTTTCGAATTCACTCGTTGGACCCCATCATGCATTCACTTCTTGTCCGGATTCGTACGCCTCTCGCCCTGATCACTGATTCATCGAGAGTGATTCTTAGAGACGAAAACCCAGCGACGATTTCGGACTATACCTGTTTTATGGGCTAATCTCGTCGCGGTACATGCATCGTAGCGGAGCAACAAGACGCTTACGCGGGCAGGGCAGTTCGATCGATGGAACTCTCCGCGTTCCAAGCAGCGCCAAGAAAGACGATCATCGCAGAGAACTCCATCCACACCATCAAGCCGAACACCGCTGCAAGACCGCCATAGATTGGCCCGTAGTGCATTTTGCGGACGTAAACTCCAAACAGCAAATTGACGCCCCACCACAGAATCGTCGCTGCCGCCGCCCCGGGCAGAACCGAACGCCAAGTGGTTGAGCGCCTGCGCGCAACACGATAAATCAAGGTCAGTACGAGCATCGCCAGGGCCATTGCCAAGATCGGCAGCATGACGCTCCAGAATCCACCTACCAACGGCGACCCGCCTAGTCCGCGAATCATCCATCGTCGCAACGGCTGGCCGAAGACGCTCAGCGCGACGGCCACGAGCCACGCCACGATCGATACACAGAATAAAAGTAGGCCACGAAGCTGCCGGCCAAGAAAAGAATACCTTTCGTGATCACCGTAGATCAGGTGGATGCCTTCCATGATGAGCTTCATCACCTGTGAGCCAACGAGCAATGTCCCAACCCAACCGAGAAGCACCCAGTTCCAGGCGTTTACTTCCCGGCGCAGCAGGAAATCAGATATGAGCTGCCAGCCGCCAGGCGGCAGAATCGCGGAAAGTCGAACGGCGAGCTCCTGACCATTCTTTCCAGTGAGGGAGCGGCTCATCAGTCCTAGTGCAACCAGCAGGCTCGGGAAAAAGGCCAGGAACATATTGAAGGCCACGGCTTGCGAAACCATGCCGCACTGCGGAATGACTCGTGCCAGTGTTCGGAACAGTTTCTTTGCAAGGGAACTTGCCATCACCCGAGATTATAAGGGGCCCGCGGCAAAGGAATATTTAGCGATGACCACGACGGTGCATCCTGTTGGGGTAAGCTGATTCGGGGTTGCTGACGACGAATGCTCTGCCGTTGTGGTCTAAACTATTTCGTGGAGGCGGGGTCTCGCTTCGAGCGAGCAAAATCTGACACGCGTTGCAAGGGCGGGCTGGCCAGGCTCTACAACATGTTGTTCTCAGTGGATGATCCGCTTAAATTTACGCCGGGGCGAGAGGGACTCTTGAAGGCTCCCGATGCCCAGAGCTGGAGTTTATGACCGCACGCGTCGGGGTGCTGTTTCTGAAGCCACATGAGGCGGCGGTCAGTCACTGTCAGTTTCCAGGTGGAGGTGACTGGACCCATCTTCGACTGCCGAGTGCTCTCTAAGCAAGCAGTCATAGGACCTCTTCGCAGCCGATTGAGTTGTCTTCCTCTTCTTCTTTTGAGTACCCAGTGGCATCATCCACGCTTGGGCGCTCGTTGGGACAGCCCTCATCACTCATTCGTGATGAGCCTTCGTCGTTTGGGCTGAGAATCGCGGGCTCATCGGGAAATCGCGGGACATTGCCCGCCGCGCGGGACGGACCTTTAAATCGGAGTCTTCTGGCAGAGAACATATGGCGGTCCTTTCGAACCCACGACGCTAATTCAAGCTTATCAATCCGTGCTTGCCCAATCTGGTCAATAAAGCGCACATTTCTATGCCGGGCGCCATCCTCATCGGGAAGCATGGACGTGCTTTGTGGAACGACGTTTTCGATCTTCACTCGCAGGCATCTAACGGGGAAAGCAATGGGTCTACTACGGATCAAACCAATTCTGCAAACCTGGGGACGCACGCTACGGGGGCGAGCTCCGTCGCTTTCGATTGAGATCACCCGCGAATGCCCACTGCGTTGTCCAGGATGCTATGCCTACGAAGACGCTCATCTTGGAACCACGAACTTGCGCAGCCTCTCCGATTTCAAAGGACAAGAACTGATCGCGCGGGTCCTCGCCCTGATGGATCAATACCAACCCCTGCATCTATCGATCGTGGGGGGCGACCCCCTCGTTCGATACCGCGAGCTTGACGTCCTGCTGCCGCAGTTGGTTAAGCGCGCTCATATCCAGGTTGTGACCAGCGCATTCCGTCCAATTCCATCAGCATGGGCCGCGCTACCGAACCTGCAACTCGTAGTTTCGATCGATGGCTTGCAACCGGAGCATGACGTTCGGCGCAAACCCGCCACTTACGAACGCATCCTGCGCAACATTCAGGGACATCACATTGCGGTTCACTGCACCATCACCAGCGCCATGGTGCAACGCAGCGGATACATCCCTGAGTTCGTCGATTTCTGGTCGGCCAACCCGTCGGTGGAAAAAATTTGGATGAGCATCTTCACCCCGCAGCGTGGCGCAGCCAATGCCGAATGCCTCGCCCCAGATCAACGACGAACAGTGGTTGAAACTCTACTTCGCGCCCGCCAGGACTGGCCTAAGCTGGATATGCCCATAGGCATGATCCAGGAGTTCCTGTCTCCTCCGGCGTCGCCTGACCGGTGTATCTTCGCCCAGACCACGCACACGCTCTCGGCGGACTTGAAGACAAGTGTCGAACCGTGCCAGTTTGGCGGCGATCCTGACTGTTCGCGGTGTGGTTGCGTGGCTTCGATGGGGCTGGCGGCAGTCGGAAATCGAAAGCTCCTCGGACCAATCACGGCTGGGCACATTTTTTGGACATCAATGGCAATTGGTCGAAAGGTGCGCAGTATTGAGGACGCGGCCGGGCGGAGGCTCACGAAGCTCCGGCTAGGTCAATCACAGAGAAATCAGCAGAGCACTTTGCCGAAAGTCCTAGGCACCCACTTCCACGGAAGCTAGCTCCGGGATGCGCTGGAGGGTCTGAATAGATTTGACGACGTCCTCGGCGGTGAGTCTCCCCATAACCAATGCCAGCTTACGGTTGGTTGTCATTTGCACTGGAGTTCGATCGATCCGCTGCACATACTCAGGCGTGCGAAAACCGCTACGATTCACTTTCACTACAAATTTGATTGTCTTCATTATCTCTTCCTCTCTCCGCCACTAATTGGATAACCAACGAAAAGGGAGGCATTTGCAGGCTACCTCCCATTTCTCTACTACCTGGCGCTAGGCGGCCCTGCTGTGGACCTTGGCTTCGAGGGTCTTCTCGCTGCCAACGTTAACCTTAATCTGCTTTGCCTTGGCTTCTGCCTTCTTGGCTAGGTTAACTTTCAACACGCCCTTGTCGTAATGGGCGCTCACTTGACTCGGATCCACGGAGCTAGGCAGAGTGAAAGAACGAGTGAAGCTTCCGTACTGGCGCTCAATCCGACGATAGTTCTCTTCTTTCTCGTCTTTCTCCAACTTGCGCTCGCCGTGCACGGCCAGGGTATTGCCCTCGATGCGGACATCGATATCTTTCTCGTCAATCCCAGGCACTTCCATCTTCAGACTAATGGTGTGCTCGTCTTCGTAGATGTCGACTGGGGGGGCGAAGCTGGTGGTGGTCAATGCCTCTTCGGGGCTTTCGGGGCTGAACGACTCACGGAAAAGACGGTTCATTCGATTCAGGCGATCTTGCAGGCCGGAAAACTCACGGACGGGTTCCCAACGGGTCAATACTGTCATAACGTAGTTCCTCCTTGGAGTAATCTAAGACGGAGAACTTCAGATGGGCTGACTTAGTTCAGAGGACCTGAAAGAGTAAGAAGAAGTACTTGCTCACTTTCAACGTTAGGCTTATGCGGTAGAGTTGTCAAGTTGCTTCGCACGTTTCCATTTCGCGTAGTTGTTCCGCGGTGAACGCGCCTCCGCAAACGCTTCAGCGCCAGTAAGTAGGCGCGATAGCGACGATTCCCAGCCTTTGTTGGTTGTTCGGGCGCCTGGCCAGCATCAACTCGCTGTCGCACTCCGGACACTGCCGTTGAGTCATGGTTTCCTCGTCTATGGGAGTAGGTCTCTAATGAGAGTCACTGAGCATGATGGATGGCTTGAGTCTCCTCCGCGGTGAGTCGGGAAACATCGCAATAACCGTGACCTCTAAGACAAGCCATGTAATTGCGTTTGTGCTCGGTGTCGGCAAGCATCTTGGCTTCTGGGAGAGTGAGCTGTGAATAGTCGCAGGTTTCCTGTCCTTTTTTACACGCTGAGAGGTTACGCTGATGTTCGGCAATGGCAGTCTCACGGGCCTCCGACACGCTTAGTCTAGAGTGGTCGCAATTTCCCCAGCCATCCTTACAATTCTGCGCGTTGCCCTGATGTTCCGCTGCATCCACCTCAGCAATTTGCCAACGAGTTAACATGGAACGGTCGCAGGTCCAGCCGTTTGTGCAATCTGAGAAGTTACGCTGGCGCCGGGCAATATCCACGTCCCTGAGTTCGCGCGGGGTCAGTTTGGAACGGTCACACACGTCGTAGCCATCCTGGCAGTCCGTGAGGTTGCGCCGCTGCTGGGTGAGGGACCATTCACGAGCCTCCGATTGCGTCAATCGCGAAGGGTCGCACGGGATTGTACCGTTTTTGCAATTAGAAACGTTTTGCTGGTAATCGGCCACGGCCAAGGCAATTGCTTCGGGTTCGGTAAGTTTCGAACGGTCGCAGGAATCGTAGCCGTTCCTGCAGTTCCGCGTGTTATAGTCGGTGTTCAGCGACGGCTACGTCGGCCGATTCCGAGACGCTCAACTTGGAGTGATCACAACTTTGCCAGCCATTCATGCAATCGGCTAGGTTCTGGGCGAGATCGGACGACTGTGCACACACAAGAATCGGCAAAAGACTTAAGCACGCTACTTGGGCCCAGCGATATTTCGAAAGATTGATTTTCATATTTGCCGCCTTTCGGGCGATAGAAGAATCACGCTGCAGACGAAGCGTATACGACCAAATCTTGCCGATTCTCAAGGTTCAGGAAACGAACGATCCAGGCTATGCAGGTTTGTACTTTCACTTCAGTGAGATTCAGTTTCTTTGCGATATCGTGGTCGTTCAAACCTTCACCCAGCGCGCGATAAATTGGACCAAGGACGCCCGTTTGTTCCCAAAAGCAGCGCATAACATGCCTCCTACCTGACAACCAAGCACTGAACGGAACCATTACGTCGTTCCGTTCAGTAGATCGCTTGCCTATCTACTTCTTGTCTTGTGCTTCTGCAATGCGAGCCTGTTGGCCTGCATCGGATATGGCCTTCATGAATGCATCGGCACTCTTGGGGGTTGATATCTTCCCAGAGAGAATGTTGCGAAACTTCATGTTCTTGCCATAAATAGCACGAGTCGAGTCGTCATCCTGCTGCACAACGGCACCTTCCAGGGTCAGGCCGGCGAACGCGCCCTTTGAGCGCGAGTACGTCAGTACCTGGGTGTTCATCTTCCAGTCCGTTCCCGCAGACGCGTGACGGCCGACTGGGCCGGCAGCAGCCGATCCCTCTCCAGTCAGTTGGAATTTGCTCGAGAGCAGATGCTGGAATCCCTGGTCGTTCATGACCAGCATGACCAAGTCCACGCCTTCGACTCCGATCTGCAATCCCCAGCTTCCGCCACTAACTGAGACGAACGCGGGTGCACTCCAGCCCTCGGATGTGCGACACGATGCTACGCCACGTCCGTGCTTAGCGCCAAAAATGAAACCACCTTTGATTAGGTCTGGCACTACCAGAATGCACTTAGCATTGCTCAACACTTCTTCTGGAATGCCTTTGTCTGGTGTCGCCATAATGGCGTGCAGAACATCGACCGATGATTCCAGGCGGGCGACCGAGTCCTCACGGGGCGGAGCCTGGCCCACGCGCAGGTCCCAACCAGACTGATGAAACCCATTAATAGCAATGACATTGTCTTTTTCATGAATTGTTCCCTTCAGAACGGCGGAACTAAGAGGAGGAAGACTCCAGATGGGCTGACTTAGTTCAGAGGACCTGAAAGAGAGAGAAGAATTGCTCGCTCTACCGTTATGATGGCCGGATATGGAAGGAATAGCTGGTCTAAACTGCTCACTTTGACTTGCTTTGGCGTCAGCCCTCCCACGAAACTATCTGAGTCACGGACGCTTCAGCTTCCGGGTATCAATTCTCCTAGCTAGGTGTGTCAGATCGAGGTGAGCAAAAAACGAAATTTGGCAAGAGTATGGTGGATCGTTTCCGCTGATTACTTGAACCACCGTGCAATCAGCCTCCCTGAAAAAGATCCGAAACCAGCTCAAACGCTCGCCGTACATTTTTGATGTGCTTCGACACTGTATAGCCGAGACCTTTGCTCCTTGCACACTTCTCGGCAGGTGTGCGGCTGAGACTAAAGAGCGTCGAAAGCATCTGTTGGTGTGAGAAGTGGGTCTTGAGATCATCGGTTTATGTGAAAAACCCCCACAGTACCTCCCCATCACACCCTAGGACCTTTCCATAGATTTGGCAGTTAAGACACGACCGCCTCTGCCATTTCAGAGTTGGTAAATTCTCCCATTCAGAGTTTCTGACGTCTGGTCAAGATTGAACATCGCAGTTGGCGAGACTTATTGAAGGCGCAGATACGAGTTTGCAGGAGTTACTAGCGGGGAAAGGTCAAAAAAGAAAAATGCGAGTCTTCACTCTGCACTACGCCATGCCTGCCAATTAGGCATTCGCTGGATCTGATCCGGCAAGCGGCGCGATCTTCGCCGCGACCAGCACTTCCAGCAGAGTTGCGGTGTTACGAACGCTTCCTGAGATGCTGAGAAGAGATTCTGAGACCAGGGGATGTTTCTCCGACAGCGAGTCGAGACGGTCACTCACGTGGTGTAATTGTTCAGCTTCGTACAGAATTGCGGTTGAAGGCATGGGTAGCCAGCTTTCCTGAGAGACCTAAGAAATAAGAATTTCAGATGGGCTGACTTAGTTCAGGGAACCTGAAAGAGGAGAAGGTGGTAACTACCTCAACGTCATTCTATCACTACAGCACCCAGAATGTTGCAGATCTCAGCCCTGTCTGAAACAGTGAGCCCTCTACTGCACCACTTTGCTTGAAGTGATTGTTTGAAGTGATAAGAAAAAAGCGCCCTGCTGGAGAGGAGAGCGCTTTTCTTGAGAGAGGTTTGAGAACCTCGCTTCGCAATTAAGCTGACAATAACGCCGACGGCAATTTCAGGATGTCCAATATTGCACACACCCAGATCCAAATCCAAAGTAGCTTGGTGCCTGCTGTAGGAGGTCCACCATGTCCGACGACACTTGGCGCGAGCTCGCCGAAAGAGCTAACAAAGAGCAAGACCCTGAAAGATTAATGGCTCTTGTTGAAGCCCTCAATGGAATCCTGTCGCAGCGCGAAGCAGCTACCCAGCAGTACAGAAAGTCGAAAGCCTGATTGGACTCCGGCAGGAACTCAATCGTGCAGAACTACATTGAGCAGGGAGCTGTGGACCTGTAGCCCGCCGTTGTAGTGAATGAAACCCAATTTCCTGAACCGATTCATGAAGAAGCTGACTCGCGAACGAGTCGTACCCACCATCTCGGCCAACGTCTCCTGGCTGATTTTGGGAACCACGGCGTCGGGCGCGCCTTCCTTGCCGAAACGAGCTAGCAACAGGAGGACGCGGGCCAGTCTTTTTTCGCTGGAATTAAATAATTGATCAACTAGGTCTTCTTCGTAACGAATGTTCCGCGCCAGCAAATACCCCACAAAGAGATCGGAAAATGCATGTTCGCGGTGAAGTGCCGACATCATCGCCTTCTTGTCGATGCGCAGAAGATCGCAATCGGTCATAGCGGCCGCGGATCCCATACGATGGACCTGACCCGCCAGTGCCCCTTCGCCAAAAAAATTCCCCTCGCTCACTATGCCGATGGTCGCTTCCTTGCCAGTCTTGGATACGACCGTGAGTCTCACCTTGCCTTTCTGAATATAAAAGACAGCGTCGGCCTCGTCGCCTTGTGCGAAGATCGTCTGTTTTTTGGGGACCGCCACCATCCTCCGACCCTCGCCAATGGTTGCGAGAAAAGTGTCAGGGTCGAACCCGCGACCCTTCTTATTTTTTTCGGCACGAGGACTCATTGATCATAATTTTAGTCCAAAAGTGGCTGATTAGCGCATTTGGCGATCGGCGGACCTTGGTTGACCGCGTCGGACCAGGGTTGGAAGTGAGCCATACTGCTCAGTATTTCGGCGCGAAGTACGCCATTCTATGAATGCTCAAGAAAAGCAGTTTATCCGCCAAAACAGACGGCCTATTTTCTTGAGGGAGCGGGCTTGCCAGACCAAGTGGTTCGCGGGCCATTGCCGCTGATGTTCATCAGCCGGAATCCGCAATCGGTCGCCCTCCACGGAGGGCACTTGGTCAGGGCATGCCCCGATTTCCAGGAGAAGTACGATGAACAATTTCGTCCTAGTTTTCGCGGCCGCGCAATTTTCCCGGATCGCATCGAGCTCAACCGAGAGAAACCGGCGGCACTGAAGAGCGGCTTGGGCGAACAGGAGTTGAAATGCATCGCGAAGATCTGCTGTGCCCTGATCTGCTTAGCGAAATCATACTGCTGGGCTTCGGCGAACTGATATTCGTATCCCTGATCCTGTTCTTAATGGCTGTGCTCACCCGCGCGTAAGCGCCAGCCAACTTCTTCTTCCGGGAGGATTCATGCCGCAAACCGTTCAAGTCGGTTCGATTCTGGTGAAAGAGTCGCCGCTTATGCCGGAATTCCTGGGTCTCGAGATCGTGCCCTACTCGGAAACTGGAACCTGGTCAGAACGCTAGACGGCTTCGCCCTGGATCGCAAGATTCGCGGCGCGGGATGGAACTTCCTTTTCATGGCTGCAGAAGTAAAGGCGATGTTCTTTGGCGCTCTTGGGGCGAAGAAAATCCAGAACGCGTTGCATCGGATCTTCGGAAAGGTAAGACAGCAACCCTACAACGCTCTCGAGGTCACCGGAGTCGTCAGGAAGCGTTTTCTCGGTGTGCCCT
>Ga0070664_100003968_pt1 | contig 11902 bp, 12 predicted proteins | sample KBSC73metaG_FD_65863 | JGI IMG/M metagenome (GOLD analysis project Ga0070664, IMG submission 65863) | Corn rhizosphere microbial communities from Kellogg Biological Station, Michigan, USA - KBS C7-3 metaG | ecosystem: Host-associated > Plants > Roots > Rhizosphere > Soil ... | reverse complement strand
ACACGACCGCGGGGTGCCGCAACGGAAACGCCAGCGCCGCGTCCGGGAGCGAGACGCCGTGCGCCTCGCAGATCTCCGCGATCACGCCGACGCGTTCGAGCAGTGCTGCCGGGGCCGGCCCGTAGTTGTAGCGGGCGCCGGCCGAGGGCCGCGGACGCGCGAGCAGCCCGGAGTTGTAGACCCCGGCGACGATCACGCCGACGCCCCGCTTGTGCGCCGTCTCGAGCAGCCCGTGCGCCTGCTCCAGGAGGGTGTACCGGCCGGCACACATCACCAGGTCGACGTCATGGTGCTCGACCAGCTCGGTGAGCGGCTCGGCGAGGTTCATCCCGGCACCCACCGCGCGGACCACCCCTTCCTCCCGGAGCTCCAGGAGCGCCGGCAACCCCTCCCTCGTCGCCTGCTCCCAGTGGTTCTCCGGGTCGTGGAGGTAGGCGATGTCGATCCGGTCCAGGCCCAGTCGTTCGAGGCTGGCCTCCACAGAGCGTCGTACGCCGTCGCGGCTGAAGTCCCACTCTCGACGGGTGGTGGCGGGAACAGCGAAGCCTTCGTCGTCGCTGCGTCCTTCGCCGCCCGGGTTCGGGACCAGGAGGCGACCCACCTTCGTGGACAGCACGTAGGAGTCACGCGGATGCCCCCGCAGCAACGTCCCCAGACGTCGTTCGGACAGCCCCAGCCCGTAGTGCGGAGCCGTGTCGACGTGCCGGATGCCGCCCTCCCAGGCGGCGGCGAACGTGGCCCGCGCGGTGTCCAGACTCATCTCGCGGAAGAGGTTGCCGAACTGTGCGCCACCCAGTCCCAGCCGGGTGACTCGGCAACCCCGGGCGTCGCGCGCCTCCAGGGGGCTGATGAGCCCTCCGCGCGAGCCACGTTCACCTCCCGGGCTGGCCAAGGGCGTGCCACTCATGCCTGTTCGAACTTCTGGCACGCCCGGCCCAGGCCGGTGATCTCGAGCTCGACGACGTCGCCGGCCCGAAGGTAGGGGGCGTCCGGGAGCCCCAGCGCAACGCCTGCCGGCGTTCCGGTGTTGATCAGGTCGCCGGGCTCGAGCACCAGGAACTGGCTCAGGTACCAGATCAGGTGGTCGACGCCGAAGACCATGTTCGCTGTGCTCCCGGCCTGGCGCTTCACGCCGTTCGTGGACAGCGACAGCTGCAGCTCCTGCGGGTCCGGGATCTCGTCTGCGGTCACCAGCTCGGGGCCGAGCGGATTGAACGTCTCGCAGCTCTTCCCCTTGTCCCACTGCCCCCCACGCTCGAGCTGGAACTCCCGCTCGGAGACGTCGTGGGACAGGACGTAGCCGGCGACGTGCGCGCGCGCCTCGGCGGGGGAGGCGAGGTAGCGAGCCGTTCGCCCGACGACCACGCCGAGCTCCACCTCCCAATCGGTCTTGGTGGACCCGCGCGGGATCAGGACCGTGTCGAACGGACCGACCACGGTGGCCGGATCCTTCATGAACACCACGGGCTCAGCGGGAACGGCGGCGCCGGTCTCCGCGGCGTGGTCACGGTAGTTCAGCCCGATGCACAGGATCTTCCCCGGACGGGCGATCGGCGCACCCACCCGCATCCGGTCGGCCCCGACGACCTCGGGCAGGTCACCAGCGGCAACCGCTGCGGCGACAGCAGCCAGGCCCTCGCCCGCGAAGAACGCTGGGCCGAGGTCGTCCGTGACCGGGCGCAGGTGGCGATGCACACCCTGCACGACGACAGCGGGAACCTCGCGCCCCCGAGGGCCCAGGCGGACGAGTCTCATCGGAGATGCCAGATCTCGGTGAGACTGCGCCACGGTCGGCCGCCCTCGCCGTCGGGGTCCTGCTGGCAGGGGTCCGTCAGCGCGAGCCACCGCTGGGTGTCCGGATCGGCGTCGAGGACCGCCAGGTCGTGCTCGAGATCGTCACCGACGTACTCGTAGTAGCCCACCAGCATGTCTCCGCGGATGAAGATCGTGTAGTTCTCGATGTGCGCGGCTCGGAGCCCGGCCTCCACGCTCTCCCACACCGCCGCGTGCAGCTCGAGGTAGCGCTCGCGCAGCTCCGGACGGAGGTGCGTTGTCTGGCAGATGCGCAGCGGCTCGCGGCGTGGAGAGCTCGCGGTGCTCACGCTCCCACCAGTCCCGAGCCGCCGGGCACCGTGGGCTCCTCGGGGACCAGGCGCAAACCTGCGCGCGTAGGACGGACGTGCGGGCCTCCGGTCGTCCCCCAGCCCGGAGTCCTCGACAGCTGAGCGATGGCCGCCTCGTCGACGACGATGCCCGCTCCTGCCATGTCACCGAGCAGGATGCCACCCTCCCCGACCGTTTGGTCGATCTGCACCCCGAGGGGTTGGCCGAGGTCCTGCACCTCGGTCGTCAGGTGGTTGGGCATCACGGTGGTGGCATGCGCGACGCTGGCGGTGAAGCCGATCGGGCTGACGGGCAGGTCGTTCAGCTGTGCTGCCGCGGCCACGCGCAAGGCGTGGGTGATCCCCCAGCCGCCGTTGAACTGCACGACATCGAGCGCATCGGCATCCAACAGCGGTCGGTACTGCTCGAGGCCCGTGAGGTTCTCGCCGGACGCCACCCCGGCAGCGATGCCCTTGCGCACGGCGGCGAGACCCTTGGCGTCCCAGCGGCGAACCGGCTCCTCCACCCAGCTGAGGTCGATCTCGGCCTCGATGCGGCGGACGTGTCGAACCGCTTGCGAGCGGTGCCAGGACTCGTTGGCGTCGAACATCAGCGCCGGCTGTGAGGAGTTCTTCGCGAGGACGTCCCGCACGAGCAGCAGCCGACGTACGTCGTCCTCGACGTCGAGGCCGCCCTTGACCTTCGCCTGCGAGAAGCCGGCAGCAGCGAACCGGCCGTAGAGTGCCTCCACCTCGTCGTCGGACAGGCCGAACTCCAGTCCGGAGGCGTAGCCGGGCACGTACCGGGAGCGGCCGCCCAGCATCCGCCAGAGCGGCTCCTCCGCCATCTTGGCCTTGAGGTCCCAGAGCGCGTGGTCGAGAGCACCGATCGTGGCGAACACACCGCCCGCGTGCCCCGACTTGAAGACCCGGGACAGCATCCGGTCGTACAGCGCCGTGACGCTGCGCGGGTCCTCGCCCTCGACGGCCGGGAAGACCCGGTCCAGGTCGACGAGTGGGGACGCACCGACACTGACGCCTTCGTAGCCCTCGTCCGTGGTCAGGATCAGCACGTGGAAGTCGGTGCGCGTGCCGACGCTGACGCCGTTCACGTCGCCCACCACCCGTCCCCAGTCGTGCTGGGTGACGAGCTCGCGGTATCCAGTGATCTTCACGACAGACGCTCCGTCGGTTGCTTCATCATTCCTTCAATCCCCCTGCCGTCATGCCGGCGACCAGGAAACGTTGTGAGAACAGGAACAGGATCAGCACCGGCAGCATCGAGACGATCGTGGCGAGAGCCAGGGCGGGCAGGTGCACCGATCCCGATCCCGCCGAGCTCGGGTTGAACGCCGGGGTGGCCGACAGCAGCGTCGACAGGCCGACCTGCATCGGGTAGCTGTCACTCGACGGCAGCATCACGAACGGCAGGAAGTAGTTGTTCCAGTTCTGCACGAAGCTGAAGAAGGCCACCAGTGCCACGACAGGCGTCGCCAGCGGAAGGGCGATGCGCGTGAAGACCTGGACCTCGCTGCAGCCGTCGAGCCGAGCCGCCGCCAGCAGGCTGCGCGGGATGCTGGTCGAGAAGTAGATGTAGGTCAGGTAGACCCCGAACGGGTAGAACGAGAACGGGAGGATCACCGCCAGCGCGTGTCCGACGAGCCCGACCTGGTTCATCTCGAGGAACACGGGGAGCACCAGCGCCGTGTTCGGCATCAGCATCACGACCAGCGTGGTGACCATCAGGAGGCGCCTGAAGCGGAACTCCGTCAGCGCGAGCGCGTAGCCGGCCGGGATGGAGATCACCAGCGTGATCACCAAGGCGGCGAACGCGTAGAGAGCCGAGTTGCCCACCCAGCCGACCACCGCTCCCGACTGGAACTCGAACAATTGCTGCACGTTGGCCTTGAACGTGTCCCAGGAGCCGAGAGCGAACGGCGAGCGGACCGCCAGCTCGTGCTCGGTCTTGGTCACCGCGATGAGGAGCCAGAGCAGCGGGATGACGAAGAACAACGTCGCCCCCGCGAGCACGAGGCCGATCAGCGAGCGGCCGCTCCAGCCGGTCAGCCGCGAGCTGCGCGCGGACCGGGTCACGTCCCGCCGGTCAGCCGCGAATGCGGTGCTCATGCGTCCTCCGTCTCGAACAGGCCGCCCTTGGCGACGAAGACCGCTGACAGCAGCAGGGCGACGACCAGCAGCAGCACGGAGATGGCCGCAGAGCCGTTGAAGTCGTTGAGGTCGAACGCGTACTGGTAGGCGAGTTGGTTCAGCGAGTAGTCGTTCGGGACCACTCCGTTGCTCGCCTGGGACAGCAGCGAGGGCTCGACGAAGAGCTGGGTCCCGGCCGCGAGCGACAGCACCGCCATGTAGGCGATCCACTTGCGCAGCAAGGGCAGCTGTATGTGCAGGGCGATCTGCACGGGGCTGGCGCCGTCGATGCGCGCGGCCTCCATGATCTCCGTCGAGATGTTGTTGAGGGCGCCGTACATGACGACGATCCAGCCGCCGGCTCCGGTCCAGAACGCGATGATCGCGAAGATCAGCGGCAGGTGGCTCGGCTGGATCACGCTGGGAAAGCTGTCGAAGCCCAGCGCCCGCAACAGGGGACCGACGGGGCTGGCAACCGGGTCGAGCACGAAGAGCCAGAGCATGACGCTCGACGCGCCCGCGAGGGCGCCGGGGATGTAGAAGAAGAGCCGGGCGGTCGAGCTGAGCCAGCGGACCCGGATGGCATGGACCACGATCGCGAGGAGCACCACCAGGACCACGAGCGCGACGAGCCAGATCACCACGAATGCGGCAACGTGTCGTGCCGCGGAGAAGAACCTGAAGTCGTCGATCACCCTGGCGAAGTTGGCGGTCGGCGCGAACCCGCCCTGCGCGTCCGTGATCGCGAGGTACACGGCGTAGAGCCCGGGGATCACCCCGAACGCCAGCGTGAAGACGACGTACGGCGTGATGAAGAGCGGGCCGATCGACCTGCTGCGAGCCGTTTGCCTGGTGCCGCGGGAGTTGCTCATGCGCGCCTGCTCCTCCCGCCCGCCGCCGGCCGCCGGCCGGCTCGGGGTCTCCGAGCCGGCCGACCGCACTGTGGTGAGCTCAATCATTGACCTTGTACCCGGCAACCTGTGCCTGGTCCTTGATCGCGGTGCCCCAGGCGCCGAGGTTGTCCTCGATCGACTTGCCCGACGTCAGCAACGGGGTCATCGTCTTCGCCCAGATGGCTTCCTGGCTGTAGGAGGGGTACCCCCAGCCGTCCCAGACCTTGCCTGCCGCTGCGGTCAGCGCCGACAGGTCGGTCGTGAAATAGCCCGACTGCTCCTGCTTGCTCACCCACTTGGCTGCAGCGGACGCGTACGCCGGGTAACCCGGAGCTTCGTCCACTTGGTAGGCGTCTGCCGTGGTGACGTACTCGAGGAACTTGGCGGCAGCGGCCAGGTTCGCGGAGTGGCTCGACAGGAACCAGGTGCCGCCACCGACGTTGCCCGCAACCGCGTCCTCTCCCTTCCACGGGAGCGGTGCGGCCACCCCCATCTGTCCCTTCGGGACGTTGAGGGACTCCGGGTTGTTGAAGATCGCGCCCGCGTACCACGCCGGCCCGGGCATCATCAGCACCTTGCCGGTGTACTCCTTGACGAACTCGGGCGTGAAGACGCTGAGCGGCGTCATTCCCTTGTCCGCGACGAGCTTGTCGATGAGCGCGGCCATGCGCTTGCACTCCGCGGAGTCGGTGTTGACGGTGACGGCCTTCGGGCCGGTCACGTCGTTGGCCTGGCACTTGCTCGACCACATCAACACCTCGGGGGTGAAGGTGTCGCCTGCCGACCCGACGATGTAGCCGGGGTGCTCCTTGGCCACCTTCTCGCCGAGCGCCTGGTAGTCCTCCCAGGTGGTCGGCAGGCTGTAGCCGAACTGCTTGAGGAGCGTGTCGTTGTACCAGAGCACGGTCTGGGACAGGTCGTTGCGCAGGCAGTACACCTTGTCGTCGACCGTGCAGGGGTTCAGCGCTCCGGGCGTGAAGCCGGAGAGCGTGTCCGACGGGATGAGTCCCTTGTCGAGGCGAGCCGCGAAGGCCTGTCCGCCTGCGGTGCCGCGGGTCGCCCAGGACGCATCGTTGTTCTGGCTGGAGAACACGACGTCGGGCCAACCCTTGCCGGCCCGGTCGTAGAGCGCCATCTTCGTCTTGAAGGAGTTCGAGCCGTTCGACGATCCGTCATAGGTGACGGTCTTGACCTTGATCGACGGGTTCGCCTCTTGAAACGCCTTCACGGCCGGCACGCGCGTGGAGTCGACCCACACAATGATCGCGCTGTCCTTGCGCTGCTCGGCCTCGGGGAATCCGTAGGCACCGTTCGAGCTGCTGCTCTTGCTGCTGGAACATCCCGCCAGCGCGGCGACAACGGCCGCGCCAGCGACCCCGAGAAAGCCGATCTGCCGGACAAGGCGGCGAGGTTGGATGCGGTTCATCAGGTCCTCTCAACTGCTGCAAGGGGCCGCGCGACCTGCGCGGGAAACGTAGAACATCATACATGTGATGTTTACGCAAGAGTTGCGTTCTCCGCACCACCAGTGTGTGCCGAAACCGCGTCCGGAGAGCCGGCGAAGATTCAGGGTTCAGGCACGTCGGGCAACGCTGCGGCGCTGCCACGCGTCGACGATGTGCTCGTTCATCGCCGTCCGGGCGACGTCCACCTGGCCGGCCGCGATGGCCGCGTAGATCCCGCGATGCTGCTCCAGCGTCCGCTCGATGGCGTCCGCGGGAGGTGACCCCTCGAACCGGGCGAAGAAGCGCGCCCTGCTGTAGAGCGTGTGGGCGATGTTGCCGGCGAGGAAGTTCTGCGAGAGCCGCATGACGGTTCGGTGGAAGAGCGCGTCGGCGTCGCGAAAGCTCGGGTAGTCGTCGGCAAGCTCGACCATGCGCTGCAGCGCGGACGCCAGCTCTGCCAGCCCCTCCTCCGTCGAGCGCTCCGCGGCCTGGGCCGCCATCACGCCCTCGAGCGCGGCGCGCACGAGCGTGAGCTCGTCGAGCGTGTGCAGCTCCTCGTCGTGGGCGATGATCGCGTGGAGCACCAACGGGTCGAGCACGTTCCAGCTCGCGTGCGGCTGGACGATCGTGCCTCGACCCTGCCGGACCGCGACCAGCCCCTTCTCCTCCAGCCGCTTCATCGACTCCCGCACGATCGTGCGGCTCACCCCGAAGTGCTCCGCCAACGCGGCCTCCGGCGGAATCACCTGGTCGGCGTCGTAGCGGCGCGCCACGATCGAGTCCACGATCGCCCGCATCAAGAGGTCCGCCGGCCGCTCGCGGCTCTCCGGCGCCTGCAGACCCTCGATCACGCCACGATCACTCATCCGCCCGACTCCCCTTCCTCGTGACGTCGCCGGCCCCGCCTGCTGGTGTCACCAGCAGGCTTCAGCCTAACGTATGATGTCTTACCTCTCTTCCGGCATCCGGGGCCGACCCGAGAGGAACCCACGAACGCACGAGGAGAGCAATGATCAGCGCGGCCTATGTCGGGGACAGGACGATGCGGATCGAGGACGTCGTCCCCGCCCCGCCGGCACCCGGGCAGGTCCAGATCCGGGTGGCGTACGTCGGTATCTGCGGCACCGACCTGCACATCGTCCACGGCGCGATGGACGCACGGGTCAGCCTGCCGGCGGTGATCGGGCACGAGATGTCGGGTGTCGTGCACGAGGTCGGGGAAGGTGTGGCGGACTGGGCCGTGGGTGACCGGGTCACGGTCATGCCGCTCGACTGGGACGACACCTGCCCGGCCTGCCTCGCGGGTCACCGGCACATCTGCCACAACCTCGACTTCGTCGGCATCGACTCCCCGGGCGCGATGCAGGGCCTGTGGAACGTCCGCGCCGACCTGTTGCTCGCCCTGCCCGAGTCGCTGCGCCTGGACCATGCTGCGCTGGTCGAGCCGGTCGCGGTCGCGGTCCACGACGTACGACGCGGCGCTGTCCGCCCCGGCGACCGGGTCGTGGTGCTCGGGGGCGGCCCGATCGGAGTGCTGATCGCTGTCGTCGCCCGCGAGACCGGAGCCGAGGTCACCGTGGTGGAGCCGGACGCAGGCCGGCGCGCCACCGTGGAGTCGCTCGGCCTCGCCACCGTCGACCCGCGCGCGGACGACGTGGTCACGAGGATCGAGGGGTGGACGGATGGTGCCGGCGCGGACGTCGTCCTCGAGGTCTCCGGCGCGCCCTCCGCGGTGCTCAGCGCCACCGCGCTCGCGAAGGTTCGGGGCACCGTCGTGGTGGTGGCGATCCACCCCCAACCGACCGCCGTCGACCTCAAGCAGGTGTTCTGGCGCGAGCTGACGATCGTGGGCGCGCGGGTCTACGAGCGTGCCGACTTCGAGCGCGCGGTGGAGCTGCTCGATCGCGGCGTCGTGCCCGCCGAGGCGCTGATCACGGAGGTGCGCCCGTTGACCGACGTCGCGGCCGCCTTCACCACCCTCGAGCAGGGCGACGCGATGAAGATCCTGCTCGATTGCGGGGCGGGTGCCCAGTGACAACTCCCGCGATGAGCCCAGTGAGCGCGAACCCCTTCGACCTCACCGGCCAGCTCGCGGTCGTCACGGGAGCGCGACGGGGCATCGGACGGGCGATGGCGGTGGCGCTTGCTGCCGCCGGAGCCGACGTCATCGGCGTGAGCGCCCAGGTCGCGGACGGCGATGCCGTCGGTGAGGAGGTGACCGCGCTCGGCCGGTCGTTCGAGGGCGTCCGGTGCGACTTCACCGACCGTGCGGCCGTGGTCGACCTGGGTCGCCGGCTCGCGGCCGCGGACCGGACGCCGGACATCCTGGTCAACAACGCCGGCACGATCCGCCGGCAGCCCGCGGTCGACCACTCCCTCGACCAATGGGACGAGGTCCTCGCAGTGAACCTCTCCTCGCAGTTCGCGCTGACCCAGCTGGTCGCCGCGCCGATGCTCGAACGAGGCCGCGGCAAGGTCGTGTTCACTGCCTCCCTGCTGAGCTTCCAGGGCGGCATCAACGTTCCCGGCTACACCGCATCGAAGTCGGGCATCGCGGGCCTGACCCGTGCGCTCGCGAACGAATGGGCGCCACGAGGCGTCAACGTCAACGCGATCGCGCCCGGCTACATCGCCACGGACAACACCCAGGCGCTGCGCGACGACCCCGACCGGTCCCGCTCGATCCTCGACCGCATCCCTGCCGCGAGGTGGGGGCAGGCGTCGGACCTCGGCGGTGCGGTGGTCTTCCTCGCGAGCCGCGCGTCCGACTACGTCGACGGCGTCGTGCTCCCCGTCGACGGCGGGTGGCTCGGCCGATGAGCGCCGGCCTGCTCTGCGTCGGCGAGACGATGGCGCTGATGACCAGCGAGAGCGTTGGGCCGCTGGCGCAGGCCTCGTCGCTCGGGCTGAGCATCGGAGGCGCCGAGAGCAACGTCGCGATCGGAGCACGCCGGCTCGGCGTACCGACGACCTGGGCCGGCCGCATCGGCACCGACTCCTTCGGCGACCGCGTCGAGCGCGAGCTGCGGGCCGAAGGTGTCGACGCCCGGATCACCCGCGACGACGGCGCACCGACCGGACTGATGGTCAAGGAGCGCCGGACCGCGGGCACGTCGCGGGTCTGGTACTACCGCGCCGGTAGCGCCGGCAGCCGGCTCACCCCGACGGACGTGCCCGACGACCTCGTCGCCTCCGCCCAGGTCGTCCACGTCACCGGGATCACCCCGGGCCTCTCGTCCTCAGCGCTCGCGACGGTCCGCTCCATCGCCAGGGCCGCGACCGCTGCGGGGGTGCCACTGTCGTTCGACGTCAACCACCGTGCCGCGGTCTGGGCCGGCCGCGACCCCGGCCCGGTCTACCGCGAGCTCGTGGCCGGCGCGGGAGTCGTCTTCGCCGGGGAGGACGAGGCCCGGCTGGTCGTCGGCACCGAGGAGACCGATCGGGTGCGGCTCCTCGAGGCGCTCGCCGCGCTCACCGACGGCGATGTCGTGCTGAAGCTGGGACCGGACGGCTGTCTCGCCCGAGTCGACGGCCAGCGCGTGGCCCAGCCCGCCGTACCCGTCGACGTGCTCGACACCGTCGGCGCCGGGGACGCGTTCGTGGCCGGCTACCTGGCCGAGCTGATCGCGGGAGCGGCCCCCGAGCAGCGGCTGCGCACCGCGACCCGGTGCGGCTCCTTCGCCTGCCTGACGACCACCGACTGGGAGGGCAACCCGACCCGCGCCGAGCTCGCCCTCCTGGACGGCACCGACCCCGTCGTGAGGTGACCCGCGGGCGCGTCCCGCACGAATCATCGCGGCGGCTCGAAGTCGAGCCGGTTGCCCGCGTGCGCCCTCCTGATGTGTGGTCCGGCCCGCAACGGGACGCTCGACGGCTTGTCGATCAGCGCGATCGCGTCCTCGTCCAGCGTCATGCCCAGGCCCGGGCTGTCGCCGAGCACGAACCGGCCGTCGTCGACGCACACGTCGAGGGTCAGTCCCTTCGGCGGTTCGAGGTCCTGCAGCTCGGTGGTGATGTGGTTCGGTACGGCGGTCGCCGCGTGCATCAGCCCGACGGGCGTGGTGCCGATGGGGCTGACCGGAAGGTCGTGGGCGTGCGCCAACGCGGCGACGCGGAGGAAGTGGGTGACCCCCCACCCGGCCCCCGTCTGGACGATGTCGAGGGCGCCGGCGGCCAGGAGCGGCCGGAACGCTCGAGCCCTGTGAGGTTCTCCCCGCCTGCCACGGAGGCGCGCACGCCTCTGCCGACGGTCGCCAGCCCCTCGGCGTCCCAGCGACGGACCGGCTCCTCCACCCAGATCAGGTCCACGGAACGCTCCAGCTCGGCCACGTGTCGCACCGCCTGCTTGCGGGTCCAGATCTCGTTGGCGTCGATCATCAGCCCGGGCCTGGACCCGGGATGGGCCTCCGCGAGGACGTCGCGGACCAGCAGGAGCCGGCGGAGATCACGCTCGACATCCAGACCGCCCTTCAGCTTGGCCGACCGCAGGCCGCGGGCTGCGTACGCCTGGTACACCGAGACCAGCTCGTCGTCGGACAGCGCGATGTCCAACCCGGAGGCGTACGCCGCGACGGTGCGGTCCCGACCCCCGAGCAGTCGCCACAGCGGCTGGCCGGCCTCCTTCGCCTTGCTGTTCTTGGCGTGCCTGGAGATGATCCACGGATCTGGTAACATAAGTCGTATGACGTCTGATGTGCAATGGCTGTCTAGACTGTCCCTCGTACGTGCGAGCCGGCGCCTGCCGGACTGACGGAGGTCCGGATGACTACTGCAGAACCAACCGCTGACGGCAGCCCCGGCCTTCCGGAGTGGGCACGGCGACCGGCGAACCTGGCCAGCGCACTGACCGCCGAGCTGGTCGAGCGCATCGTCCGGGGGCAGTACCCGCCCGGCTCAGCGCTCCCCCCGGAGCCGGCGCTGTGCGAGAGCTTCTCGGTGAGCCGCACGGTGGTGCGCGAGGCCGTGAAGGTGCTCCAGGAGAAGGGCCTGGTGCAGGTACGCCGCGGCTCCGGCACCGTGGTGACGCCCGAGGTCGCGTGGAACATGCTCGACGAGCTGGTGCTGACCGCCAGCATCGGCCAGGACGACGGGCTCGACGTCCTCGACGACCTCGTGGTCACCCGTCGCCTGCTGGAGTCCGACATGGCCAACGTGGCCGCCCGGCAGGCCGACGACGACGTCATCGAGCAGCTCAAACACCTGGTCGACACGATGGACACCCTCGTCGACGACCCGACGGGCTACGCCCCACAGGACCGGGCCTTCCACGACACGATCATGCGCACGTCCGGCAACCGGATCGCGCGTGCCGTCG
>Ga0070664_100003965_pt1 | contig 11907 bp, 10 predicted proteins | sample KBSC73metaG_FD_65863 | JGI IMG/M metagenome (GOLD analysis project Ga0070664, IMG submission 65863) | Corn rhizosphere microbial communities from Kellogg Biological Station, Michigan, USA - KBS C7-3 metaG | ecosystem: Host-associated > Plants > Roots > Rhizosphere > Soil ... | reverse complement strand
TCCACAGGCCGCCCAGCAGGCCGCCGAGAATGCTGGTCCACAGCCCGGCGTTCTTGGCGATGATGCCGATGTCCGTCTTGGTGAACCCCATGTCGAGATAGAACGGCGTGGCCAGCGCCGTGGCCATGGAGTCGCCGAGCTTGTAGAGAAAGATGAATGCGAGCACCAGCAGCGCCGCGCCGCCGCCCGCGCGCGTGACGAACTCGTGGAACGGCTCGACGACCGCCTCGCGCAGGGTGCGCGGCTTGCCATGAACGAGCGGCGGCTCGGCGACGAGCAGCGTCATCGCGACCCCCGGCAGCATGAACAAGGCGGTGATGAGGAATACGCTCGACCATGGCAAGTGATCGGCGAGCACGAGCGCCAACGCCCCCGGTATTAGGCTCGCGACACGATACGCCTGCACGTGGATGGAGGTCCCGAGACCGAGCTCGGGGTCGGGAAGGATCTCGCGGCGGAACGCGTCGAGGGCGATGTCCTGCGTGGCGGAGAAGAAGGCGATGGCCGCGGCCAGCACGACCACGGTCCACACGTCGCGCTGCGGTGCGAATGCCCCCAGCAGAGGAATGGCGGCCAGCAGCAGGAGCTGCGTGACGAGCATCCAGCCGCGTCGGCGGCCGAGCAGGGGCAGCGCATAGCGATCGACCAGCGGCGACCACACGAACTTCCACGTGTACGGCAGCTGCACGAGCGTGAAGAAGCCGATGGTCGCGAGATCGACGCCCTCGGTGCGCAGCCACGCGGGCAGCAGGTTCACCAGCAGCCACAGCGGCAGTCCCGACGAGAAACCGGTGAAGATGCAGATGAGCATCCGCCGGTTGAGCAGCGCTTCTCGCCAGGTCGGTCGCGGACGCGGCTCCTCCATGGAAACTCGCCGTCTTAACCGCGGCGGAAGCGATAGATCGCGAGCTCGCCCCGCGCGTTCGGCGCGAACGTGACGGGTCGCGCCTGCGCCAGGACGACGCGGTCGACGATGTCGTAGCTCCGTGTGGCGAGGAAGGCGTCGAAGTCGGCCACGGTGCACAAATGGATGTTCGGCGTGTTGTACCACTGATACGGCAGCGCGCGTGAGACGGGCATGCGCCCGCGCAGGATCTGCAGGCGATGCGACCAGTGGCCGAAGTTGGGGAACGTGACGATGGCCTCGCGCGCAACGCGCAGCATCTCGGCGACGATCTCCTCGATGTGACGCATCGCCTGGAGCGTCTGCGACAGGATCACGCAATCGAATGCCCCGTCGTCGAAGCCTGCGAGGCCGCGCTCGAGATCGCTCTGGATCACATCGACGCCATGGCGCAGGCTCGCGAGCACGCCGGCGTCGGCGATCTCGATGCCGTAGCCGGTCGCTGCTCGCGTGCGGCGCAGATGCGCGAGCAGCGTGCCATCGCCGCACCCGAGATCGAGCACCCGCGCGCCGTGGCCGATCCAGCTCGCGATCACCGCATAGTCCGCGCGCAGGCCCGCGTCCTCGGGTTGGCTGCCCGCCGGCAGCGCTGCGCCGGCATCCGCGGTCGCGATGCGCGCGGCGAGCGCGCGCGTGGTCGGCGGCAGGGGCTCTTCTTCGGCGATCCGCTCGTAATAGCTGCGCACGACGGCGTGGTATTGGGGATTGTCCAGCAGGAAGGCGTCGTGGCCATGCGGCGCGACGACCTCCGCGTACGACACCTCATGGCGGCGGCGCACGAGCGCGCGCACGATCTCGCGCGACCGCGCCACGGGAAACCGCCAGTCGGTCGTGAACCCGACCACGAGGAAGCGGCATTTCGCCGGCGCGAGCGCGCTCGCGAGGTCGCCGCCCGTGCTTGCCGCAGGATCGAAGTAATCGAGCGCCTTGGTGATGCGCAGGTAGGTGTTCGCGTCGTAGTAATCGGCGAACTTCTCGCCCTGGTAGCGCAGGTAGGACTCGATCTGGAACTCCGGCGCGAACGAGAACCGCAGGCCTTCGCGCAGCTGGCGGCCGAAGCGCGTCTCCATCTGCTCGTCGGACAGATACGTGATGTGCCCGATCATGCGCGCGACGCGCAGCCCGCGCCGCGGCTTGGCGTCGTGGGCGTAGAAGTGACCGTCGTGGAATTCCGGATCCGTCATGATCGCCTGGCGCGCGACCTCGTTGAACGCGATGTTCTCGGCCGACAGGTTCGGCGCCGCCGCGATGACCACCGCGTGACGGATACGCTGCGGATAGCGGATCGCCCAGGCGAGCGCCTGCATGCCGCCCAGGCTGCCGCCCATCACCGCGGCCCACTGCCGGACGCCGAGCTGGTCGGCGAGCCGCGCCTGCGTATCGACCCAGTCCTCGACGGTGAGGATCGGAAAATCGCTGCCCCACGGCTGCCCGGTTTGCGGATTGATCGATTCGGGTCCCGTGGAGCCGAAGCAGCTTCCGAGGTTGTTGACGCCGACGACGAAGAAGCGGTTCGTGTCGAGCGGCTTGCCCGGCCCGACCATGTTGTCCCACCAGCCGACGTTGTCGCGGTCGTTCTCGTAGTAGCCCGCGACATGATGCGATGCGTTGAGCGCGTGGCACACGAGCACCGCATTGGTCGCATCCGCGTTGAGCGAGCCGTACGTCTCGTAGGCGAGGTCGTAGCCCGCGAGCGTGCGTCCGGACGCGAGCGTGAGCGGCGCGTCGAAGTGCGCGACGCGCGGGACGACGGCACCGACGGATGCGAACGGGGCGGCGCGGGGGGCGGTCTCGGTCCCGCCCGTGGTGGCAGAGAAGGAAGGCATCGCAGCAACAAAAAACCCGACCAGCTTCGGCTTGGTCGGGCTGGACGGCCGGGATTCCAGGGCCGCGACAACACCGCTTTAGCCGTATTTATCGGAGGGCGAGGTTGCCCCCTCTGCGCCCGCAAGCTGGCTCAAATCGGCGCGTTGCTCATTGTACTCCCCGAACTGCGCCGCCCTGCGCAAAGCGCCCGGAGTCGGCACGCCGGTACGCCGACAAACGGCTGCGCCGCGGCGTTGCGGGCCTAATGACATTGGAATAATATGCCAACGTCATCGTGGGCGTCTGTCGCCGCAGCTAACCTGCGGAATCGACAGGCGAACACCCAGCCCGGAGTCTTGCATGGCCTTGCGCATCGTCGCCCGCGTCGTTCTGCTGGTCCTCGCCCTGTCCGCGGGTGCGGCCGTCGCTCAGAACGCCGCGCGCGGGCAGCAGATCTACACCCAGCTGCCGTGGAGCTGCTCCGATTGCCACTCCTCGAACCCGCGGCAGGACCCGGAGCGCAATCGGCCGTCCGGAGGCGTGAAGTCCGGCACGGTGTGGCAGAACATACTCAACGGCATCAACGGCCCGGTCGATGGCAGCACCGACATGACCGATCTGCTGAAACCGTTCTACGACAACGGCCAGATCACCGACACCGACCTGCAGGACATCTCCGCGTATCTGCAGAACGTGTTCAACGGCAGCGGTGGCGGCGGCTCACCGGGCAATCTGGCGGTTCCCGGCACATTGGGCTTCGGCACGGTCAACGTCGGCGCCAACTCGCTGATGTCGGTCACGGGCACGATCACCACCGCGGCGGTCACGTTCACGTCCGTGACGATCTCCGGCGCGAACGCGGGCGATTTCACGGTCTCGTCCAACACGTGCAGCGGCAGCGTCGGCGTCGGCAGCTGCCAGGTCGGCGTCACGTTCCATCCCTCCGCGAGCGGTTCGCGCAGCGCCACGCTGACCTTCAGCAGCAATGCGTCGAACGGCGCGGCGAAGACGGTTGCGCTGTCGGGCACGGGCAACTCGGCGACCGCGACACCCGGTCAGCTGTCGATCCCCTCGGCGCTGTCGCTGCCGGGCACGGGCGTCGGAGCGCAGAGCGCCGCATCGATGGTGACCGTCACCAACGTGGGCGGCGCGGCGGTGACGGTGTCGTCGGTCACGAGCTCCAACAGCTTGGAGTTCGCCATCGTCAACAACGGGTGCAGCGGCGCGGCCGTACAGCCCGGCGCTTCGTGCCAGTTCGGCGTCACGTTCATTCCGTCGACCAGCGGCTCGCGGAGCTCGAGCATCTCGGTGGTCAGCACCGGCACCGGCAGCCCGCAATCGCTCTCCGCCACGGGCAACGGCATCGCGTCGGGCGGCGGCGGCGGTGGCGGGGGAACCAAGGTCCTCGCGGTCGAGTACTACCACGCGGTCTTCGATCACTACTTCATCACCGCGATACCGGCGGAGATCACCGCGCTCGACAACGGCACGTTCGCCGGCTGGCAGCGCACCGGGTTGTCGTTCAACGTGTATGCCGCGACGAACCCGCCGACAGGGTCGTCGACGGTCTACCGGTTCTTCAGCACGAGCTTCACGCCGAAGAGCTCGCACTTCTACACGGCCAATGCGACCGAGTACCAGGCGGTGCTCGCCAATCATGACTGGCAGTTCGAAGGCCAGGTGTTCAACGTGCTGATGCCGACCACGGATGGCACCTGTCCCGCCGGCACGATCCCCGTCTACCGGCTCTACAACAACGGTCAGGGCGCGGCGCCCAATCACCGCTTCACCACCGATCTGACCGTGCGCAATTCGATGTTGAGCCGTCCCGCGGACAAGCTGTGGATTGCCGAAGGCGCGGGCGTCGGCGTGGGGATGTGCGCGCCGCAATAAGATCACGGAGCCAACAGCACGTCTCCGCGTGCAGTCACCCCTGAAGGCCGGCTCAGGCAGTAACGAGCCGGCCTTTTTTATCGACCAGCAGGAAGCGCAGGCCCTGCTCGCGCAGGAAGGCGTCGGCGTCTTCGCGCAGCATCGCCATCGTCGCCGAGCTGCCCGCGACGATGCACAGCGGCGCCACCACGCTCGCCGATTGCCAGTGCTCGACCGGCCAGCCGGTGCGCGGATCGAGGATGTGGCAATAGCGCCGGCCGTCGATCTCGAAATAGCGCTCGTAGTCGCCGCTCGTCGCAACAGCCGCGTCCGTGATCTCGACCTCGCCGATGACGCCGCCCGTCGCGCGCGGATGCACGATGCCGATGCGCCACGGCGCGCCGCCGGGTTGAGTCCCGAGCGCGCGCACGTCTCCCGCGAGATTGACGAGCGCATGCGCGATGCCGTGCTCCGCGAGGAGCGTGGCGGCACGATCGGCGGCGTACTCCTTGCCGATGCCGCCGAAGTCGATCTCCATGCCGGCGTCCGGCAGTCGCACGGTGCGCTCGTCCCATTCGACGCGCGGCCAGCCGATCAGCTGACGGGTCGCCTCGACTGCTTCAGGGATCGGCAGCCGCGGCGGCACCGCGCGGAAATTCCACACGCGGCGCAATACGCCCGAGGTGATGTCGAAGGCACCGTCGCTCAGCGCATGACACCGATCGGCATAGCGCAGCAGCGCCGCGGTTTCGGCATCGATGGCGATTGCGGCCCCGCCTGCCGCGCGGTTGATCGCCGTGGTGACGCTGTCGTCGCGGTAGCGCGAATACTTCGCTTCGATGCGCAGCACATCCGCGATGGCCGCGTCCGCAGCGCGTCGCGCGTGCCCTTCGTCGGTCGCATGCAGCTGAAGCTCATGCTCCGCCGCCATGGCGCGGAACGTAAAGCGGAACAGCGGCACGGCCTTCAGAACGTCTTCTGGACGCCGAGCTCGACCCAGCGCGCGGAGAACTCGAGCAGCCCGGGGCTGCCGTCGCCACCCAGCCGCCACGACGACCTCTGGCGATAGATGCTGGCCGCGAGGTCGGCGCTCCAGCCGCCCGCGAGCTGCCTCGCGAGCCGCAGACTGGCGGTGATGCCGCCGAACGCCGACAGGCGCGGATCCGCGGTGTATGGCTGCCCGATGCGAAAGCCGCTGCCGAGCGGCGGGTCGTGATAGAAGTACGCGTGGTCCTGCGTGATGTAGCGCAGCGTCGGCGTCAGCGTGAACTGTTGCGGCAGCGGCTGCGCCCATTCGACCTCGAGCAGATGCGAATCGGCGCTCCACGAGTCGTGGAGGTAGCGGTACGCGAAGCGGAGCGTCGCATCGAAGCGCGGCACGTGCTGGTTGTAGCGCGTGAGCCAGGCCCACACGCGGCGCGTCGACGGCCGCCGGTCGAACGACTTGTACGGATCGTCGTAATAGCCCCGGCCGTCGGAGTACGTCAGATTCGACTGCACGATCGCGCCGGCGTTGAGCACCTGCGTGACGCCGAACAGATATTCGTACGTCTCGCGGCGCTTGCCTTCCACGGACCCGTTGACGGGATTGATGCTGTCCTTGGCCGCACCGACACCGAAGGCAAAGGTGCGATTCTTGTCGGCCGTCCAGGTCCGGACGTCCATCGACAGCGCGCGCGACAGATAATCGCGCTCGCTCGAATTGGCGGCGCTCACGCCGATGGCGAAGCGGTCGTAGTACTTGGTGAGCTTGGCATCCACGGCGGTGCGATAGTCCGTGATACCGAGCCCCGACGCGCCCGACAGCGTGTTGTAGTACAGCGGTGACGCGCCCGACATCGCGTCGTATACGAGCGAGCTTTCGAAGGACAGCGAGTCGCTGAGCGGCGCGAGCACGTACAGCGACGGGCCGCGCACCGTCATGCGCTCGGCCTCGGGCTGCCAGTCGCGGTAGTCGAAGTAGCGGAAGGCGAAGACGCCCTGGTCGGGAGCCGTCTGCGCGTGAGCGGTTGCGGGCAGGATGCCGGGGAGTGCGAGCGCGGCGGCGAGCAGCGCGGATCCGCCGCGCCGATCCTCAGTTGCAGCCACACCCGCCTCCGCCGACGCCGTAGCCTCCGCCGGCGCCTTCCTTGCTCTGGTAGATGTGCTGCTTCGCCTTGGCCGCGAGCGGATCGGGATCGAACTGCATGTCCGGCTTCGCGAGATCGCCCTTCTCCCATGGCTGCGGAGGATCGAAGCTCGCGCATCCGCCGCACGCGAGGGCAAGCGCGATCAGGACGAGGGTGTCTCGCCGGCGCATCGAATCCGACCTTTCGTCAACGGGCCGCGAGCAAATCGCGGATGCGGGTCTCGACGGCAGCCTTCTGCTCGTCGCGGAAGCCCTGCTCGACCATCACGATCTTGCCGCTGCGATCGATCAGATACGAGCTCGGCATGGCCTTCGCGGCATAGGCGGCCGGTGTCGTGCCCGCGGCATCGTATACCACGGTGAACTGCGCGGGCAGTTGCGCGAGAAAGCGCTCGGCGTCCTCGCGCTTCTTGTCGACGTTCACCGCGACGATCGTGAAGCCCTTGTCGCCGTAGCGTTGCGTAAGCTCGTTCATCCACGGGAACGAGCGCTTGCAAGGACCGCACCACGAGGCCCAGAAGTCGACGTAGACCACCTGTCCGCGCAGCTTGTCGAGCGTGACCGTGTCGCCCCGCGACGTCGCGAGCGAGAAGGCAGGTGCGCCTTCGCCGACCCCGACCGCCGAGGCGAATGGCGCACAGAACGCGAGCACAAGGGCGGCGCATCGAAGGAGCAGGGACGCTGGAGGCTTCATGACAATGGCATTATCACATGGCGATGCGCTGGCGCGGCAACCGCTCGGCGGAAGATGCGACGCCGAGGGCAAACAGGCCGCTGCGCCGCGCATTCCCGAAGGCAGAATCGGGGTCAGGTGTTGAGCTTTTCCAGCAGGCCGATCAGGCGCACCGGATCGTCGGCCCGCTTCATGCGGTCGATGACCGGCATGACCTGGCGCAGGTCCGATTGCAGCACGCGCTGCTTGACGTTCAAAAGATGCGCGGGATGCATGGAGAAGTCGCGCAGACCGAGGCCCAGCAGCAGCCGCGTCATCGCGAGCTCGCCGGCCATCTCGCCGCATACCGCGATCGGCACATTGGCCTTGTGCGCGCCGCCGATCGCGAGCGACAGCAGCTTCAGCACCGCGGGATGCAGCGGATCGTACAGATGCGACACGGTGTCGTCGGCACGATCCACGGCGAGCGTGTACTGGATGAGGTCGTTCGTCCCCACCGACAGGAAGTCGAGCTTGCGCAGGAACGCGCCCATCGCGAGCACCGCGGCGGGGATCTCGATCATGCCGCCGACCGGCACGTGCGGATCGAACGGCAGCCCCTGCTCGCGCAGGCTCTCCTTGGCACGCGCGAGCATCGCGAGCGTCTGGTCGATCTCGCTCGCCGACATCAGCATGGGCACGAGGATGCGCACCTTGCCGTAATGCGACGCGCGCAGGATCGCGCGCAGCTGCGTCAGGAACAGCCGCGGCTCGGCCAGCGAAAAGCGCACCGCGCGCAGGCCCAGCGCCGGATTGGGCGCGACGCGCGCGAGTCCCTCGAGCCCTTCCTTGTGCTTGTCGGCGCCGAGGTCGAACGTGCGGATGTTGACGGGCCGGCCCTCCATGCCTTCGGCGACGCGGCGGTACGCCTCGAACTGCTCGTCCTCGGAGGGCAGCCCTTCGCGGTTCAGATACAGGAACTCCGAGCGGAACAGCCCGATGCCCATCGCGCCGTTCTCCAGCGCCTGCTCGAGATCCTCGGGCAGCTCGATGTTCGCGTTGAGCGCCACGTGGATGCCGTCGATGGTCTGTGCAGGCTTGGTGCGCAGGCGCTTGAGCTTCTGGCGCGCAAGCTCGAACTCGTTCTGCTTGAGACGGTATTCCGCGAGCACCGCGCGGTCGGGATTGACGATCACCACATGGTGATTGCCGTCCACGATCAGCATCTCGCCGTCGCGGATGAGCGCTCGCGCGTTGTGCGTCGCGACGACCGCCGGCACGTTGAGGCTGCGCGCGACGATCGCGGTGTGCGACGTCACGCCGCCGAGATCCGTGAGGAACGCGGCGAAGTGATGATGCTTGAACTGGATGACGTCCGCCGGCGAGAGGTCGTGCGCAACCAGGATCGTCTGCTCTTCAGCGGCCGCGGCGCGCAGGGCACCCGGCCGTCCCATGAGGCGCTTCAGCACGCGCTCGCCGACCTGGAACACGTCGGCCTTGCGCTCGCGCAGGTACGGATCCTCGATCTGGTCGAATTGCTCGACCAGCAGGCCCATCTGCTGGGTGAGCGCCCACTCGGCGTTGCAGCGCTGCTCCGCGATGATCTTCTTGGGCGCCTCCGACAGCGTCGGATCGTTGAGGATCATCCAGTGCACGTCGAGGAACGCGCCGAACTCGCCGGGGACGTCGCCCGACGTCATCGCCGTGTGCAGCGTCTCGAGCTCGAGCTGCACCTCGTGGACCGCCGACTCGAAGCGTGCGATCTCTTCGGCGACCTGCTTGCCGCTGATCGTGTAGTGCGCGACCTCCAGCATCGCATGCGAGACGAGCTGCGCGCGCCCGATCGCGATGCCGCCGGAGACGCCGATCCCGTGCAGCGCGAAGCTGACGTTCACGACGAGACCGACCTCAGTTCGCGGTCGGAGCGAATCTCAGGACATTTGCTCCGACCTCGAATCGATTCCGGCGCGAACGTCAGTGCTGCGTCAGCTCCCGATCGAACAGCTGGACGAGCGCTGTCATGGCGGCCTGCTCGTCGGGCCCGTCCGCCTCGATGCGCACGGTCGAGCCCATTGCGGCCGCAAGCAGCATGACGGCGACGATGCTGCGCGCGCTCGCGCGCCGGCCTGCGACGATGAGGGATACGTTGCAACGAAAGCGCGACGCAAGCTCGACGATGCGCGCGCAGGCCCGCGCGTGCAGGCCGTGGGGGTTGGTCACGGGGATTTCGCGTATTTGCATAACCAGACTCCGCTTGCTCGTTGGCATCTGCACCGCTGCCATCGCGAGCGGCTGCGGGCTGGTTATGGAGCACGCGGGCGCGGGATTGGTTCCGGCCTGTTACGCATTCATCATGAAGGAAACATTTGCGACGCTGCCGTGGCACGGCTATTGCCCCTCGCCGAAATAATCGCGGATGAGCGCGCAGATTGCTTCCATCGCCTGCGCCTCGTCGGGGCCGTCGATCTCGAGCGTCACCTTCGTGCCCTTGCCGGCGGCCAGCATCATCACGCCCATGATGCTCTTGGCGTTCACCTTGCGGCCGTTGCGCGCGATCTGCACGTCGCTCTGGAAGCGCGCCGCGAGCTGCGTGAGCTTCGCCGACGCGCGCGCATGCAGGCCGAGCTTGTTGACGATCTCAACCTCGCGTTGCTGCATAGCGCGGATCGATCTCGACGTGCTGCACGCCTTCGCAGCCGCCCGAGATCGCCTTCTTGACGAGGGTGTCCATGCCCTTGGTGCGATAGGTGAATGCGCGCACGAGCATCGGCAGATTCACGCCGGAGATCACCTCGACGCGCCCCGGCTGCGCAAGCTTGACGGCGAGATTGCAGGGCGTCGCGCCGTAGAGATCCGAGAAGACGAGCGCGCCGTCGCCGGTGTCGAGCGCCTGCAGCATCGCGCGCGCGCGCGGCAGCAGCACGAGCGGATCGTCGGTTGCCACCACCGGCAGCACGTCGAACTGCGCCGGCCGCGCGCCGAGCACGTGCGTCACGGCTTGCACGAGGCTGTCGCCGAGCGAGCCGTGCGCGATGATGAGAACGCCGATCATGGGAAGGCCGCGCGAAAAATGTTAGCACGCGCTCGCGCCGCGCGCCGCGTCGCTCGTGGCACCGAGGACCTCCGACTACGGCCCACCTCCCGGCCTCGGGCCCGATACGGTCCCTTGTCAGGGGCCCGAAAGGGCCGCCGGCAGCCACAACGCGAAGGCTGGGAAGATCATCAGAATCGCGAGCACCACGAATTGCATCGCGATGAAGGGCACGACGCCGACGTAGAGGTCCATGATCGTGCCCTGCGAGCGGACGCCCGCCTGCGCGGCGAACTGCTCGCGCATGCCTTGCAGCACGAAGAGATTCAGGCCTACCGGCGGGCTGATCAGCGCAAGCTCGGTCATGATCACGACGATGATGCCGAACCACACCAGATCGACGTGGAGCGCCACGAGCATGGGGACGATGATCGGAATGGTCGCGACGGTCATGGAGAACGCCTCCATGAACATGCCCAGCACGAAGTAGAAGGCGATGATCAGGAGCACCACCTCGTTGGCCGTGAGGCCGAGGCCCGTGACGGACTGGGCGAGCCGCGCCGGTATCCCGACGTGCGCCATGACGAACTGCAGCAGCGAGGTCGCCATGAAGATCAGCATGATCATGGCGGACGTGATGGCCGTCGACTCGAACGTCTCGATCAGCATGCGGCGGTTCACCCGGCCGGTCACGAGCGCCAGCAGGAACGCCGTGACCGCGCCGAATGCGGCCGCCTCGGTCGGAGTCGCGATGCCGAGATACATCGTGCCCAGGACCGAGAAGATGATCACGAGGATGGGCAGGATCGCGACCAGGGCCGCGATGCGCTCTTTCCAGCCGGCGCCCGCCTCGCGCGCCGCGATGCCCGGCCACCGCTTCGCCATCACGTAGATGGCGAGCATGAACAGCAAGGACATGCCGATGCCCGGCAAGAGCGCCGCGAGGAACAGGTCGCGTATGGAGGCCCCGGCCAGAACGCCGTACACCACGAGATTGACGCTGGGCGGGATGAGAATGCCCAGCGTCCCGCCGGCGGCGAGCGAGCCGAGCACGATCCGCTCGTCGTAACGCTTGGCGCGGAACGCGGGCAGCGCGACGGAGCCGACCGTCGCCGCGGTGGCAACGCTCGAGCCCGAGCACGCGGCGAACAAGCTGCACGCCGCGATGTTGCTGTGAAGCAGGCCGCCTGGAATGCGGTTCAGCCACTTCGACAAGGCGACGTACATGCGGTCGCTCATGCCGCTGCGCAGCAGCAGCTCGCCCATCAGGATGAAGAGCGGCGCTGCCATCAGGCTGAAGGACGTTCCGGCCTTCCAGGTGGTGAACGCGATGGCGTCCCACAGCGGCCGGTCGCTCACGAACAGCATCAGTCCGAGGGAGACGAAACCAATGGCCGCGGCAACGTGCAACCCGATGAAGAGCGCCGCGACGAGGCCGACGACGGTAAGGGTCAGCGTGATCACGTTGCCTGCCGGCCGTTGGGCGTCGCATCGGCGCCACGCCATTGATCGGG
>Ga0070664_100003963_pt1 | contig 11914 bp, 23 predicted proteins | sample KBSC73metaG_FD_65863 | JGI IMG/M metagenome (GOLD analysis project Ga0070664, IMG submission 65863) | Corn rhizosphere microbial communities from Kellogg Biological Station, Michigan, USA - KBS C7-3 metaG | ecosystem: Host-associated > Plants > Roots > Rhizosphere > Soil ... | reverse complement strand
GACAAGGAACGCGGCCTGTTGCTCGTCAAAGGTGCGGTGCCTGGCGCCGATGGCGGTCACATTGTCGTGCGGCCTTCGGCCAAGACGCCGGCGAAGAAAGGGGCCTGACGATGGATCTCAATCTCATCGACGACAAGGGCCAGAAGTCCTCGACGGTCGCCGGTTCCGATGCGCTGTTCGGCCACGCTTACAACGAAGCGTTGATCCATCAGGTCGTGACGGCGTACCAGGCGAACGCGCGGCAGGGCACGCGGGCGCAAAAGGGTCGCAGCGACGTCAACAAGTCGCATCGCAAGCCATGGAACCAGAAGGGTACGGGCCGCGCGCGCGCAGGCCAGGCAAACAGCCCGCTGTGGCGCGGTGGCGGCAAGATCTTCCCAAGCTCGCCCGACGAGAATTTCTCGCACAAGGTCAACCGCAAGATGTATCGCGCGGGCATCGCGTCGATCCTGTCGCAACTCGTCCGCGAGGAACGGCTGTCGGTGATCGACACGCTTGCGCTCGACTCGCCGAAGACGAAGCTCTTCGCGCGCAAGATCAAGGATTACGGTTTCAGCGGCACGGTGCTCGTCGTCACCGAGAAGCTCGACGAGAACGTGTTCCTCGGCTCGCGCAACCTGCCGCACGTGCTGGTGCTCGAGACGCGCGAAGTCGATCCGGTCAGCCTCGTTCGTTTCAATCACGTGCTGCTGACGAAGGGCGCCGTGACGCAGTTCGAGGAGATGCTCGCATGAATGCCAAATACAACGCCGAGCGTTTGATGACCGTGCTGCTCGCGCCCGTCGTGTCGGAAAAGGGAACGCACATTGCCGACAAGTACGAGCAGGTGATCTTTCGCGTCATGCAGAACGCGACGAAGCCCGAGGTGAAGGCCGCTGTCGAATTGATGTTCAAGGTCGAGGTCGAGTCGGTGCAGATCGCGAACGTCAAAGGCAAGCAGAAGCGCTTCGGCACGCACGCGGGCCGGCGCCGGAACTGGAAGAAGGCGTACGTGAGCCTGAAGCCCGGCCAGGAAATCAACTTCGCTGCGGAGTCGTAACCATGGCACTCGTCAAAGTCAAACCAACGTCCAACGGGCGGCGCTCGCTCGTCAAGGTCGTCAACGCGAGCCTGCACAAGGGGCCGCCGGTCGCTTCGCTGGTCGAAAGCCAGAAGCGCGGGTCCGGTCGCAACAATAACGGTCACATCACCGTCCGGCACAAGGGTGGCGGCCACAAGCACCACTACCGGATCGTCGACTTCAAGCGCAACAAGGACGGCGTTCCGGCAACGGTCGAGCGGCTCGAATACGATCCGAACCGCAGCGCCAACATCGCGCTCCTGCTGTACGCGGATGGCGAGCGTCGCTACATCATTGCGCCGCGCGGCGTTGCCGTCGGTGTGCAGTTGATGTCGGGCGCCGAAGCTTCGATCAAGCCGGGCAATACGCTGCCGCTGCGCAACATTCCGGTGGGCACGACGATTCATTGCATCGAGATGCAGCCTGGCAAAGGCGCGCAGATGGCGCGTTCAGCCGGCGCCGGCGTGCAGTTGCTCGCGCGCGAAGGCGTCTATGCCCAGGTGCGGCTGCGCTCGGGCGAGATCCGTCGCGTGCACGTCGACTGTCGCGCGACGATCGGCGAAGTGGGCAACGAGGAGCACAGCCTGCGCTCGATCGGCAAGGCCGGTGCGCAGCGCTGGCGCGGTATCCGTCCGACGGTGCGCGGTATCTCGATGAACCCGGTCGATCACCCGCACGGCGGGCGCTCGAATGGCGGTGGCCATCCGGTGTCGCCATGGGGCACGCCGACGAAGGGCTACAAGACGCGCCGCAACAAGCGCACCGACGTGATGATCGTACGCCGCCGTCACGCGACCAAGGGATAACGGAACATGGCACGCTCAATCAAGAAGGGGCCGTTCGTCGATGGACATCTGCTGAAGAAAGTGGATGCCGCGCGCGCGGTCAACGACAAGAAGCCGATCAAGACGTGGTCGCGACGCTCGACGATCACGCCGGAGTTCGTCGGACTGACAATCGCGGTACACAACGGCAAGCAGCACATCCCCGTGTACGTGTCGGAGAACATGGTCGGCCACAAGCTTGGCGAATTTGCGCTGACGCGCACGTTCAAGGGGCACTCGTCCGACAAGAAAGTCGCAGCACCCGCCGCGACGAAGCGGAAGTGAGGACATGATGCAAACCACTGCCACGTTGCGGGGCGTTCGTCTGTCGGCGCAGAAGGGTCGGCTCGTCGCTGACGCGATCCGCGGACTCCCAGTCGATCGCGCGCTGAACATCCTCGCGTTCTCGCCGAAGAAGGGCGCACGGATCATCAAGAAGGTGCTCGAATCGGCGATCGCCAACGCCGAGCACAACGAAGGTGCCGACATCGACGAGCTCAAGGTCACGACGATCTATGTCGACAAGGCCGACACGCTGCGCCGGTTCACCGCGCGCGCGAAGGGCCGCGGCAATGTCATCGGCAAACAGAGCTGTCATATCCGCGTCGTCGTCGGCGACGGCAAATAAAGGACTGCCATGGGACAGAAGATTCATCCAACGGGCTTCCGCCTCGCCGTCAATCGCGACTGGGGCTCGAAGTGGTTCGCCAACAAGAAGCATTACGGGCCGACACTCGCCGAAGACCTGAAGGTGCGCGAGTACCTGAAGAAGAAGCTCTCACACGCATCGGTTGCGAAGGTGACGATCGAGCGTCCGGCGAAGAACGCGCGAATCACGATCCACAGTGCGCGCCCCGGTGTCGTCATCGGCAAAAAGGGTGAGGACATCGAGGTGTTGCGCGGAGACTTGCGCAAGATGATGGGCAGCGATGTCGGCCTCAACATCGAGGAGATTCGCAAGCCCGAGATCGATGCGCAGCTCATCTCCGATTCGATCGCGCAGCAGCTCGAGAAGCGGATCATGTTCCGCCGGGCGATGAAGCGTGCGATGCAGAACGCGATGCGGCTCGGCGCGCAAGGCATCAAGGTGATGAGCTCCGGCCGGCTGAACGGCGTTGAGATCGCGCGCCGCGAGTGGTATCGCGAAGGACGCGTGCCGCTGCACACGCTGCGCGCCGACATCGATTACGGCTTTTCGGAGGCGCGTACGACGTACGGCGTCATCGGCATCAAGGTCTGGGTGTTCAAGGGCGAAGTGATGGCGCACAACGCGGAGCCCGCGGCAGCGCCGGCACCGGCGCCGGAAGCACCGAAGCGCCCGCGCCGAACGGGACCTGCACCAGGAGCGAAGAATGCTGCAGCCAGCTAGACGGAAATACCGGAAAGAGCAGAAGGGTCGCAACAAGGGCGTCGCGACCGTCGGCAACAAGGTCAGCTTCGGCGAATACGGCCTCAAGGCAACGGACCGCGGCCGCCTGACATCGCGGCAGATCGAAGCGGCGCGGCGCGCGATGACGCGGCATATCAAGCGCGGCGGCCGCATCTGGATCCGCATCTTCCCGGACAAGCCGGTATCGAAGAAGCCCGCCGAAGTCCGGATGGGCAACGGCAAGGGGAATCCCGAGTACTACGTTGCCGAGATCCAGCCCGGCAAGGTGCTGTACGAAATGGACGGCGTCGAGGAAGCGCTCGCTCGCGAGGCATTCGCGCTTGCAGCGGCGAAGCTTCCGCTCCGCACGACGTTCGTGCACCGCCTCATCGGCGGCTGACGGAGAAACGCGATGAAACGTACCGACACGAAGAAAGCGCTCGCCGGCAAGAACGCAACCGAGTTGCAAACCGAGCTCGAGGCGCTCCTGAAGGAGCAGTTCGGACTCCGGATGCAAGTCGCGACGCAACAGCTGACGAACACGTCGAAGCTGAAGGACGTGCGCCGCGGCATCGCGCGCGTGCGCACGCTGCTCGGCCAGGCGGCGCGCACGTCGGCAGCGCCCGCCGAATCCAAATCCACGCGTGCGTCGGCAGCACCCGCCGCCAAGCCCCGGACTTCAGCGAAGCGCCCCGCGACCAGGTCGAAGCGCGGCTCGTCAACGCGCACGGCGGCCAAGTCGGCGCGCGCCTGACAGCTTTCGGCAAACGGATTTACTGAGCGCTGATGCGCGAAGGGTTGAGTCATGAACGTTGAGACGAACGACGCGACGGCGCAGGCATCGACGGCCCGCAAGCCGCTCGTGCAGACGGTGACCGGACGCGTCACCAGCGACAAGATGGACAAGACGATCACGGTGCTCGTCGAGCGCCGCGCGAAGCACCCGATCTACGGGAAGGTCGTCATCAAGTCGAACAAGTATCACGCGCACGACGAGGACAACGAATGCAAGACCGGTGATCTCGTCGAGATCCAGGCGACGCGCAAGCTCTCGAAGCTGAAGGCGTGGCGTGTCGTCCGCGTAGTGGAGAAGGCGAAAGTCGTGTGAACAAACGGGCCAAAGTTTCGGTCGCCGCTTCGCGGCTCCCACGATACTTTGGCCCGGACGATCTACCGCAATCGGCTTGGGACGGCCCGGCGCCGATTGCGCGGCAACAGCAGGAGGGCCGTCAGCCTTCGGCATGTGTCGGAGGCGACCATAGAGAGGCCCGGGTATTGCAGAGTAGCGAAATACCTGCCATACTTACCGTTTTCCCCGCCGCGACGCCACGGGGCATTCATCAAATGCGCGGGCGCCGCGGCCCATCCCAGCCGGATGCGTGATTTGCATCCGAGACGGGGTCCAAAACTGGCCGCCGCCTTTTCGTTTCAGCCGGTCCGCGGGTTGCAATCGAGCCTGCGCCGGAGGCGGATCAAGTTGGAGAGAACGAAGTCATGATTCAAATGCAGACGGTACTCGACGTCGCCGACAACACGGGCGCGCGCGCCGTGATGTGCATCAAGGTGCTCGGCGGCAGCAAGCGCCGGTACGCGCACATTGGCGACGTCATCAAGGTGTCGGTGAAGGAAGCCGCGCCACGCGGCCGCGTGAAGAAGGGCGAGATCTACAACGCGGTCGTCGTTCGCACGCGCCATGGCGTGCGCCGCGATGACGGCGCGCTGGTTCGCTTCGATACGAACGCCGCCGTGCTGCTGAACAACAAGCTCGAGCCGATCGGCACGCGCATCTTCGGGCCCGTCACGCGCGAGCTGCGAACCGAGCGGTTCATGAAGATCGTCTCGCTGGCGCCGGAAGTTCTCTGACCCGCCTTACGCTTCGAAGAGATCACACATGCGCAAGATCAAGAAGGGTGACAACGTTGTCGTCATCGCCGGCCGCGACAAGGGCAAGCGAGGCGACGTCGCTCGTGTCGTCGACGATACGCATGTCATCGTCAACGGCATCAACCAGGTGAAGCGGCACACGAAGCCGAATCCGATGAAGAACCAGCCGGGCGGCATCATCAGCAAGGAAGTGCCGATTCACGTTTCGAACGTCGCGATCTGGAACCCGGTCACGCAGAAGCCCGACCGGATCGGCTTCAAGCTCCTCGAAGACGGCCGCAAGCTGCGCTTCTTCAAGTCCAACGGAGAGCAGATCAATGGCTGACGACAAGAAGGCCGACAAGAAAGGCGACAAGAAGGGCGCGAAGCAGGACAAGGCGCCGGCCGCCGACAAGCAGGCGAAGCAGTCGAAGGCGGAAAAGCCGGCAAAGGCTGCGCCTTCCGCGGAGCGCGCTCACGCTGCGGACGAACCGCATCAGCCGGCGCGACTGAAGGACATCTACCGCAAGGAGATCGCGCCTGCGCTGACGAAGCAGTTCGGCTACAAGTCGCCGATGGAAGTGCCGCGGATCTCGAAGGTCGTGCTGAACATGGGTGTCGGTGAAGCGACGGCGGACAAGAAGATCCTCGACAACGCCGTGGCCGACATGACGAAGATCAGCGGGCAGAAGCCGGTGATCACGAAGGCGCGCAAGGCCATCGCGGGCTTCAAGATCCGCGAAGGCTATCCGATCGGTTGCATGGTGACGCTGCGCCAGGAGCGGATGTTCGAGTTCCTCGATCGACTCGTCACGGTGGCGTTGCCGCGCGTGCGCGACTTTCGCGGCATCTCGGGCCGAGGCTTCGACGGACGCGGCAACTACAACATGGGTGTCAAGGAACAGATCATCTTTCCCGAGATCGAGTACGACAAGATCGACACGATCCGCGGAATGAACATCACGATCACGACGACCGCGAAGACCGACGCCGAAGCGAAGGCGCTGCTCGCCGCGTTCAAATTTCCGTTCAGGAATTAGGTCCTCGTTAAGGATTCGCAATGTCGAAGCTGGCACTGATCAACCGCCAATACAAGCGCGAGAAGCTCGTCGCCAAGTACGCGAAAAAGCGTGCGGCGCTCGAAGCGATGGTCTCGAACTCGCGGATGTCCGACGAGGACCGCTATGCCGCGCGCCTCAAGCTGCAGGCGTTGCCGCGCAACGCCAACCCGACGCGGCTGCGCAACCGCTGCATGATCACCGGCCGCCCGCGCGGCGTGTACAGCAAGTTCGGACTCGGGCGCAACAAGTTGCGCGAATACGCGATGCGCGGCGAAGTTCCCGGCATCGTGAAAGCCAGCTGGTAGGAGTAACGCATGAGCATGAGTGATCCCATCGCCGACATGTTGACGCGCATCCGCAACGCGCAGATGACGGAGCGCGCCGTGGTCGTGATGCCGGCGTCGAAGGTCAAAGTCGCGATCGCCCGCGTTCTGAAGGACGAGGGCTACATCGAGGGCTTCAAGATCTCCGGCGAGGAAACGCGCAAGCCGCAACTCGAGATCGCGCTCCGCTACTACGCGGGGAAGCCGGTCATCGAGCGCATCGAGCGCATCTCGAAGCCCGGATTGCGGATCTACAAGAGCAAAGACGACATTCCGCGCGTGATGAACGGCCTCGGCATCGCGATCGTGTCGACGTCGCATGGCGTGATGACCGATCGCAAGGCACGCGCCACCGGCGTGGGCGGCGAAGTCATCTGCATCGTCGCCTAAATGGAACATCCCCCCACGCTCGCTGCGCTCGCTGCCCCCCGGGGGGCTGGTCGGTCGCTCGGGGCGGCCCTTCGCACCTGACGGGAGAAATCCAGATGTCACGCATTGGCAACAATCCGGTCAAGCTTCCGCCAAAGGTCGAAGTGACGCTTGCCACCGGCGAGATCTCCGTCAAGGGACCGCTTGGCACCCTGTCGCGCAGCTATGGTCCTGCGGTGACGGTCGAGCGCAACGGCGAAGAGCTGGTGTTCAAGTCATCGAACGACGAATCGCGTGCGCTGCAGGGCACGCTGCGGGCGCTCGTTGCGAATATGGTGAAGGGCGTCACGCAGGGCTTCGAGAAAAAGCTTTCGCTCGTCGGTGTGGGTTACCGCGCGCAAGCCGCTGGCGACAAGATAAATCTTTCGCTGGGTTTCTCGCATCCGGTCGTGCACACGATGCCGAAAGGCGTGACGGTGCAAACGCCTGTGCAGACGGAGATTATCGTCAAAGGAATCGACAAGCAGCAGGTTGGCCAGGTTGCGGCGGAGATCCGCGCGTATCGCCCGCCCGAGCCCTACAAGGGCAAAGGCGTTCGTTACATCGACGAACGCGTGAAGATCAAAGAAACGAAGAAAAAGTAAAAGTGCGACCGAAAGCTACTGCGCGCCCCGATCGCTTTGTCGCGTCCTCGCTCGCCCCTCGCCGTACCTCTGTGTACTGTCTCGGGCCTCGCTGCGGGTCTTCGCGCGCTCGGGGCTGCTCGCGACGCTTTCGATTCGCACTTTCCGTCTAATCGGAGATTGGTCAAATGAACAAGAAGGAAGCTCGAGTTCGCCGCGCGAGAAAGACGCGCATCCGCATTGCCGAGCAGCGCGCCACGCGCCTCGTCGTCGGCCGCTCGAACAGCCACATCTATGCGCAGATTGTCGGACCGACCGGCGACAAGGTGATCGTCAGCGCGTCGACGCTCGAAGCCGACGTGCGCAAGGATCTGAAGAACGGCGGCAACAAGGCGGCTGCGACGGTGATCGGCAAGCGCATCGCGGAGCGCGCGAAGGCGGCGGGTATCGAAGCCGTCGCGTTCGACCGTGCGGGCTTTCGCTTTCATGGCCGCGTGAAAGCGCTGGCCGACGCTGCCCGCGAGGGCGGTCTCAAGTTCTGAGCAAGGGATTCGACTGATGGCACAGCAACGCTCCAACTCGCGCCAGTCGCAGCAGCAGGACGATCGCGGCGACGGGTTGAAAGAGAAGATGATCTCGATCAACCGCGTCACCAAGGTGGTGAAGGGCGGTCGGATCCTCGGCTTCGCCGCATTGACCGTCGTCGGCGACGGCGACGGCCGCATCGGCATGGGCAAGGGCAAGGCGAAGGAAGTGCCGGTCGCCGTCCAGAAGGCAATGGAGCAGGCGCGCCGCAAGATGGTCAAGGTGCGCCTGAAGAAGGGCACGCTGCATCACGCGGTGATCGGCCGCCACGGCTCGACGCGCGTCTACATGCAACCCGCGTCGGAAGGCACGGGTGTGATCGCCGGCGGTGCGATGCGCGCGGTGTTCGACGTCGTCGGCGTGACGAACATCCTCGCGAAGTGCCACGGCCCGACCAATCCGTACAACGTCGTTCGCGCGACGATCAACGCGCTCGAGGCGATCAATGCGCCGGCCGACATCGCGGCGAAGCGTGGCAAGACGGTCGAGGAAATCCTGGAGGCGTGATGGCGCAGGACAAGAAACTGAAAGTGACGCTCGTCAAGGGCGTTGGATGCACGCGCAAGGACCATCGCGCGACGGTGCGCGGCCTGGGCTTGAAGCGCATTCGCCAGGTGGTCGAGCTCGAGGATACGAAGGCCGTCCGCGGCATGATCAACAAGGTCAGCTATCTCGTCGCCGTTGTCGGCGAATGAAATTCCGGAGTCTTTGATGCGTCTCAATACGATCAAGCCCGCAGCGGGCAGCAAGAAGGCGCGGCGTCGTGTCGGACGCGGCATCGGCTCGGGCCTCGGCAAGACGGCCGGTCGCGGCCACAAGGGCCAGAAATCGCGGTCGGGCGGGTTTCACAAGGTCGGCTTCGAAGGCGGTCAGATGCCGCTGCAGCGTCGGTTGCCGAAGCGCGGCTTCGTGTCGCGCACGAAGCTCGACGTCGCCGAGGTGCGCCTGTCGGATCTCGCGCGGTTGCCGATGGCCGATATCGATCTGCTCGCGCTGAAAGCGGCGGGCATCGTGCCGTCGACGGCGAAATCGGCGAAGGTGATCAAGACCGGCAAGCTCGAAAAAGCGGTGAAGCTCGTCGGCCTGACGGCTACGCAGGGCGCCAAGGCCGCGATCGAGGCGGCCGGCGGCAGCCTCGCGGACGCCGCTTGAATAGGCACTCCGGCGACGCAACCTAGGACAGTCCATTGGCAACAGCAAATCCGGCGCTGAAGAGCGGCAACAAGTACGGCGATCTGAAGCGCCGCTTGTGGTTCCTGCTCGGCGCGCTCGTCGTTTACCGCGTGGGTACGCACATCCCTGTGCCAGGCATCAATGCCTCGGTGCTGGATGAGCTTTTCCGCGGCCAGCAGGGCGGGATCCTCGGCCTGCTGAATGTTTTCTCGGGCGGCGCGCTGTCGCGCTTCTCGATCTTCGCGCTTGGGATCATGCCGTACATCTCGGCGTCGATCATCATGCAGCTCTGCACGGTGATCGTGCCGTCGCTCGAGGCGTTGAAGAAGGAAGGCCAGGCGGGGCAACGCAAGATCACGCAGTACACGCGTTACGCGACGCTCGCTTTGTCGTTCTTCCAGGCCTTCGCGATTTCGACGGCGCTGGAAGCGCAGGCTGGCCTCGTGCTCGAGCCGGGCGTGATGTTCCGCGTGGTTTCCGCCGTGACGCTGGTGACGGGCACGATGTTCCTGATGTGGCTCGGCGAGCAGATCACCGAGCGCGGTCTTGGCAACGGCATTTCGCTGATCATCTTCGCCGGTATTGCGGCAGGGCTGCCGCGCGCGATAGGCCAGACGCTCGAGCAGGGTCGCACGGGCGCGTACTCGTGGCTGCTGATCATCGGCATCGCAGCGCTGGTCGTGCTCGTGACGGCTTTCGTCGTGTTCATGGAGCGCGGCTTGCGCAAGATCCTCGTCAACTATGCGAAACGGCAAGTTGGCAACAAGGTTTACCAGGGCCAAAGCTCGCATCTGCCGCTGAAGATCAACATGGCGGGCGTCATTCCGCCGATCTTCGCGTCGTCGATCATCCTGTTCCCGGCTACGCTCGCGCAGTGGGCGGGCACCGGTGAGAACACGATCTGGATTCGCGACCTTGCGGCAACGCTCGCACCGGGCCAGCCTGTGCACGAGATCCTGTACGCGGCGGCGATCATCTTTTTCTGCTTTTTCTATACGGCGCTGCAGTACAACCCGAAGGAAACGGCCGAGAACCTGAAGAAGAGCGGCGCCTTCATTCCCGGCTACCGCCCAGGCGATCAGACGGCGAAGTACCTGGAGAAGATCACGCTGCGGCTGACATTGCTTGGATCGCTGTACCTGGTGGTGGTGTGCTTCATCCCGAATTTCCTGATTGCGTGGAAGAACGTGCCGTTCTATTTCGGGGGCACATCGCTGTTGATCATTGTGGTGGTCACAATGGACTTCATGACGCAGGTGCAGGCCTACCTGATGTCGCAGCAGTACGAGAGCTTGCTGCGCAAGGCCAATTTCAAGGGTGGAGTGCCGACGCGCTGATGGCGAAGGAAGAAACGATTGCGATGCAGGGCGAGGTGGCGGAGATGCTGCCGAACGCGACGTTCCGCGTGAAGCTCGAAAACGGTCACGTTGTTCTCGCGCACATTTCCGGAAAGATGCGGATGCACTACATCAAGATCCTGCCGGGCGACAAGGTGACGGTCGAGTTGACGCCGTACGACTTGTCCCGCGCGCGGATCACGTTCAGGGCGAAGTGATCGTCAGGGATCAGTTAACAGGGATCAGATACGCCGGCGACCCCGGTGGCGCGCCATCGAGGCGCGATGAAACGGCGTAATGGGAGAGCGAGATGAAAGTACTGGCATCGGTGAAGAAGATCTGCCGGAACTGCAAGATTGTCCGCCGGCACGGCGTGGTGCGCGTCATCTGCACCGCCGACGCGCGGCATAAGCAGCGCCAAGGCTGATCAAATCGATACGACAAAGCAATCGGGCCGCGCAGCCCGATTCTGAAACGACAGGTAAACCATGGCTCGTATTGCAGGCGTAAACATTCCCAACCATCAGCACGCGGAGATCGCGCTGACGGCGATCTACGGCATCGGCCGCCCGCGCGCGAAGGCGATCTGCGTGGCGGCGGGCGTCGCGCCGAACGCGAAGATCAAGGACCTGACCGATGCGCAGATGGACAAGCTGCGCGAGAACATCGGCAAGTTCACCGTCGAAGGCGATCTGCGCCGCGAAGTGACGATGAGCATCAAGCGGCTGATGGATCTCGGCTGCTACCGCGGCGTTCGTCATCGCAAGGGCCTCCCTGTTCGCGGCCAGCGCACGCGGACGAATGCGCGCACGCGCAAGGGGCCGAAGAAGGGCCGCACCGTCGCATTGTCGAAGGGCGTCACGAAGTAACGAGAGCAACCTGGTCAAGGATCATCGATGGCACAGCAACCGTCACAGAAGGGCGCTACCGCACGCACGCGCAAGAAGGTCAAGAAGAACGTGTCCGAAGGGATCGCGCACATTCACGCGTCCTTCAACAACACGATCATCACGATCACCGACCGGCAGGGCAATGCACTGTCGTGGGCGACGTCGGGTGGCGCGGGATTCAAGGGCTCGCGGAAGTCGACGCCCTTTGCGGCGCAGGTCGCAGCAGAGTCGGCCGGTCGCGCGGCTCAGGAATACGGCGTGAAGAACCTCGAGGTGCGCATCAAGGGCCCCGGCCCCGGACGCGAGTCCGCCGTGCGTGCGTTGAATGCGCTCGGCCTCAAGATCAGCAGCATCTCGGACGTGACACCCGTTCCGCACAACGGATGCCGGCCACCGAAGCGGCGGAGAATTTGACGGACAAAGTAAACCCCTACTTT
>Ga0070664_100003960_pt1 | contig 11923 bp, 11 predicted proteins | sample KBSC73metaG_FD_65863 | JGI IMG/M metagenome (GOLD analysis project Ga0070664, IMG submission 65863) | Corn rhizosphere microbial communities from Kellogg Biological Station, Michigan, USA - KBS C7-3 metaG | ecosystem: Host-associated > Plants > Roots > Rhizosphere > Soil ... | reverse complement strand
CGAAGTGGAATGAAAGCAGAGGAATTGCTTGAGTACATCAAGATTCCAAAGTGGGACCGCATATTCCGTATTAAGGATGCGTTGATGCTAGGTATAAGTGTAAACACCATTTCAAAGGCCACTGGTATAGATCGCTGGTTTATTTATGAGATACAAAAGATCTGTGACATCGAAAAAGAGTTGAGTAATTTTTGGTTAGAAGATTTACCAATTGAATTACTCAAACGGGCAAAGATTCATGGTTTCAGTGATGAACAAATAGCAAGGATCATTACTGATGGCAGCGAAGAAGAAGTATATGAAAAAAGAAAAAAGGAGGGTATTACCAGGGTATACAAAATGGTAGATACTTGCAGCGCCGAATTCGAAGCTATAACTCCTTACTTCTATTCAACATTCGAAGAAGGTCACTCTGACGAAAGCAAGGTAAGTGACAAGAAAAAAATTATTGTGTTGGGTAGTGGCCCTAATCGTATTGGCCAGGGAATTGAATTTGATTATTGCTGTGTGCATGGTTTGTTAGCCATTAAAGAATGTGGTTACGAATCGATCATGGTCAATTGCAATCCAGAAACGGTTTCCACTGATTTTGATATGGCTGATAAACTTTATTTTGAGCCCGTGTATTGGGAGCATTTATGGGAAATCATTGAGCATGAAAAACCGGATGGAGTAATTGTTCAATTGGGTGGACAAACTGCTTTGAAACTTTCACAGCGTTTGCATGAAAAAGGAATTAGGATCGTTGGAACTTCCTATGATAATATGGACATCGCCGAAGACCGGGGACGATTCAGTGACATGCTAAAAGAACTGGGTATTCCTTATCCCAATTATGGAACGGCTTTCAATGTGGATGAAGCCATAGAGGTTGCACATAGAGTGGGTTATCCTGTTCTTGTGCGTCCGAGCTATGTATTGGGTGGACAAAGGATGCGCATCGTCATCAACGATGACGAAGTTGAAAAAGCTGTAATCAGTTTGTTGAAACACATTCCAGGAAATAAAATTTTGATCGATCATTTTCTTGACAGGTGCCAGGAAGCAGAGATCGACGCCATTTTTGATGGTGAAGATTTTCATGTGATGGGGGTAATGGAACATATTGAACCAGCGGGCATACATAGTGGGGACAGTAATGCTGTATTACCTGCATTTAATCTGCCTCCTTTGACCGTTACTACAATGGAATTTTATGCAGAAAAAATTGCGAGGGCATTGAATATTAAAGGGCTGATCAATATACAATTTGCTATCAAAGAAGGAAAGGTGTATGTAATAGAAGCTAACCCAAGAGCATCACGTACCACCCCATTCATTGCCAAAGCTTATGGCATACCTTACCTGAACATCGCTACCAAAGTGATGATGGGAGAAAAGAAGCTAAAGGATTTTAAGTTCGAGAAAAAGCTGAATGGATTTGCAATTAAAGAACCTGTGTTTTCTTTCAACAAGTTTCCTAATGTAAATAAGGAACTGGGACCTGAAATGAAAAGTACCGGTGAAGCAATACGATTTATAAAAGACTTGCGTGATCCTTATTTCAGACAGTTGTATAAGGATAGAAGCATGTATTTAAGTAAATAATTCTGAACCGGGATTTGTTGGATCTATAGGATTAAAGGAAGGGTATGAATAGGGAAATTCTTTTATTTGCCGAACAGCTTAAAGATGTTTACAACGGTGAACCGTGGTTCGGAAGAAGTGTCGATGAAATATTGAAAGAAACAGATGAAGGCGTAGTTTTTGAAAAGCCAGGCAACCAGCATAGCATATTGGAACTTTTATGGCACATGATCACCTGGAAGGAATTTACAATCAACCGGCTTCGTAATGATGATGATAAATCAGTTCATTTTTTTGAAAGCAATGATTGGCGAATTTTAGATCATTCTGATAAAAAGCTTTGGCATCAAGGCTTGCAGCGGTTTACAAAACTTCATAATGAATTAATTGAAATTATTCAGCAGCAAAAAGATGATATTCTTTCTCAACAAGTAAGCGGCAAAACTTATGATTTCAGAAAATTGCTCTATGGTATAAAAGAGCACGACATTTACCATTTAGGTCAAATCGCATATATTAAAAAGCTGCTTCAGCGGTAGTCAAATTAGTGCAAAGAATAAATTAATCGGTGAACTCTATAATAAAAAAGGCCCGCTCTAAAAAGAGCCGGCCGTTGCTAACCTATGAAAAACACCAGATTCAAATATAGTTGAAAAACAACTTTATTGCAATAATCCGGATTTTTTGTTAGCACGGCCGTCGGGGCGATTCTGTAAACGTTCGTTTCTTTCCATTATGGCTTTTTCAACAAACTCACGCTCGTGTTGAAAAACTGCATTACTGCGGGCTTCACCCACAATCGGTTTGAATTGATCGCGGTAACGAATACGCAGGTCAACTATTTTTTGCTGAAGAATTAATCTGTCCTGTTTGAATTGTTGTTTCGTGCTTCTCTCTTCCCTGAGATAATCAAGAAGTACGGGCTGAAATCTTTCAGCTTCTGTTTTGGATAATCCAAGTTTGGTTTGAATGTATTCAATCATTTTATCACGAAGCTTTCCACCCGCATCATCATCATCCTGTGCGAATGACACACTGCTCAGTGAAAAAACAAAAATCAATATATATGCAATCCTTTTCATAGTCAGACCTAATTAATATCTATTTCATCATCGCCAGGCATTTGGTCCAAAAAATCATCTAATTCTTTATCGGAAACGTCAGCAAATAATTTCTTTGCCTCAGTTTTTGGAGCTTTATTAAGAACAGTTAAGGACGATTTGCCATCACTTCCATCTACAGCTGTTGTCTTAATAAAGTCATTCAGTTCTTCAGTACTTGCTTTCTTCACAGCCATTACTGGATCATTGGATGTTCCGTTACCTGTTGTAGGTCGATTATTAAAATAGACAATTCCGGAAATAGCTAAAATACCCGTAATCACCGCAGCCGCCGCCAGTCGCATCCAATTCCTTTTTCTGATTGCAACTACTTTAGTGCCCTGATTAGAAATTTTTTGGAGCACTTGTTCCGGAACATTTGCAAAGTAACCAGTCGGCACTTCATATGGCATTTCCTTATCAATAAAAGAAAGAACTAAAGACTCTTCATTTTCAGAAGTAAAAGCCTGAAGCCCGTCTGTATTAAACGAAAAATAATTATCCGGAATGGAGTAAGGAATTTTTCTGGAAATGCCAGCTAATAAAGGCGACAATCCTGCTATTTCTTCCGAGGCAGAAACAGCCATTTCTCCCTTGATCTTTGCCAGGATAGAATTAGCCAAACCATCAAAATAGCCATCCGGAACTGAAAAAGTATTACCATCTAATTCTGAATTTAGGCTGCTATTCAGTTCATTCAATTCATTTTGTATGGTATTCCTGTTCTTCATTTTCAGGCTTTAAGACACGCTGAGGTCTTCAAAGTTTAATGATTTTTGATGTAATCCTCTATTTTTTTTACTGCATGATGATAACTCGCTTTTAAGGCTCCTTCACTGGTTTCAAGTACACGACTCATCTCTTCATAAGGCATTTCGTCATAATATCTTAAGCTAAAAACAAGTCTCTGTTTTTCAGGTAGTTGTTGAATAGCCAGTTGTAATTTCCACTCAAGTTTATTGGGGTCGAAATGCTTATCCGCCTTTATTTTATTACTTAAACCGGTCTCAACATCACTCAGGCTTATAGCGCTCCTTTTCTTTTGCTGTTCTAAAAATGTTAAGCTTTCATTTGTGGCAATACGATACAGCCAGGTATACAACTGGGAATCTTCCCGAAAGTTTTCAAGACCATTCCACACCCTGATAAACACATTTTGCAAAACGTCGTTAGCATCATCGTGGTCCACAACCATTCTGCGGATATGCCAATAAAGTTTTTCCTGGTATTTTTTAATGATAGATGTAAAGGCAGGTTCTTTTGACTGAGGTTGCCTGAACTGCATCAATAATTCTGCATCTGATCTGTCTGTCAAAGCCATTAACTGAAGTTTAATTCCGGATAATAGGATTCCCTTGAAGTAAAGATAATTTTTTGGAACAATCTAAAGAACAAAGCGAATTAAGATCAATTCTTATTGGCCAGTTGTCCGCAGGCAGCATCAATATCTTTTCCTCTACTTCTTCTGAGACGAGTATTCACTTTGTTTTTTGAGAGATAAGATATGAAGCTTTCAACTTTCTTTTCGTCTGGCTTTTCAAATTTAGCTGCATCAATTGGGTTGTATTCAATAAGGTTGATCAGGTCAACAGGAACCTGGCGATACAGTTTAATAAGATCATCTGCATCTTTCAAAGAATCGTTGAAATCCTTGAAAAGAATGTATTCGAATGTGATTTCATTCTTTGTTTGCTTGTAGAAGTAATTCAAAGCATCTACCAAAGATTTGATGTTGTTTGAATCATTGATAGGCATAATTTGATGACGCTTTTCATCATTGGCGGCGTGTAGTGACAGCGCAAGTTTGAATCTTACTTTATCATCACCTAACTGCCTGATTTGTTTGGCAACGCCTGCAGTAGAAACAGTAATCCTTCGGGCACTCATTGCCAATCCATTGGGAGAAGTAATACGGTCAATGGCCTTCAACACATTTTTATAGTTAAGTAATGGCTCACCCATCCCCATAAAAACAATGTTTGTTAGCTTTTTACCATGTACTTTTTCCGATTGTTGATTAATGAGAACAACTTGATCATAGATCTCGTCAAAATCAAGGTTTCGTTTTCTTTCTATATAACCGGTGGCACAAAACTTACAACTGAGCGAGCAACCAATTTGCGAAGAAACACAGGCAGTAGACCGCTCTTCTGTGGGAATTAAAACGCCTTCACATAAGTAGCCTTCATGCGTTTTGAAACGGGATTTAATGGTGCCATCACCACTGTATTGCGTGGCATCAACTGTTAATGCAGGAAAGGAAAAGTTTTCGCCCAGTTTCTGGCGAAGTTCCTTGCTCAGGTTGGTCATGTCGGCAAACGAATGCGCATGTTTTTGCCAAAGCCATTCCCACACCTGCTTTGTGCGGAATTTTTTTTCATTGATAGATTCAAAAAATTCTTCTAATTCCTGCAGGCTTAATTCCCTTATATTCTTGATTTGTTTTGCTGTTGTTGTTGCTGTCGAGGCCATCGTGCAAAGATACCTTAATGTAAAAAGCTGATGAAATGATCTGTCGCTTCTTGTAAAGTTTTTAACAGCACAGAAATCCATTCAAATATTCTAACTTGATAACACAAACTTTTTATATGTACATAGGTGGCCTTAGACCGAAACTCTTATTGTTGTTTTTATATCCGTTTGGTTGTTATATGTGTGACGCACAACAAAAATCTTCAAAGCCTAATATTATTTACATTATGGCCGATGATCTGGGGTATGCAGATCTAAGTTGTTATGGGAGGAAAGATTATCAAACACCTAACCTGGATAAGCTATGTTCGCAGGGAATGAAGTGCATGAATGCATACGCAACTGCTCCTGTCTGTACCCCAACACGTGTAGCCTTTATGACAGGCAGATACCCGGCACGATTAAAAGTTGGTTTGTATGAACCTATTGCAGAAGGGAAAAACGACAGCCTGGTTGGCCTGACGCCGGCAACACCATCCGTTGCAACCCTCATGAAGAAAGCGGGATATGAGACCTATCTTGTTGGCAAATGGCACCTGGGATATCCCGTTGCATGCAATCCCAATCGAAACGGTTTTGATTATTTCTATGGCTTTCATGCAGGAGCTATCGACTACATTTCTCATAGCAATGACCTGTATGAAAATGAAAACAGGATTGAGCAACCAGGTTACACAACGGATCTTTGGGCAAACAAAGCAGTTGAATTAATTAGTAAATCCCATTCAAAACCATTCTTCCTTGCAATTATGTTTAATGCTCCACACTGGCCATGGCAGGTTCCCGGAGACAAACCCTACCCGGAAGGTTTTCAAAATTGGACGCAAGGTGGTTCGCTCTCAATCTATGCTGGAATGGTGACAAGCCTCGATAGCGCTGTTGGAAGAATTGTGAAGGCAGTAGACGATCGGGAGTTAACAAACACTGTGATCATTTTTACCAGTGATAATGGAGGGGAACGATTTTCGGATAACAGTCCTTATAAGGGAAGCAAAATGAGTTTGTGGGAAGGCGGTATTCGTGAACCCGCATTTGTGCGATGGCCGGGAAAAATTAAAGAGCAATCTACAACAAACCAGGTGGTTACTACAATGGATTGGACGGCGACAATTCTTTCTTTAGCAGGCGGCAAAGCCCATCCGAACTTCAGATTTGATGGTATGGATGTTACACAAATGCTTACGGGAACAAAAAAGGAAGTTGACCGAACACTTTATTGGCGAATATTTCAACGCAAGCAAAATAAAGCGATTCGAGATGGAAAATGGAAATGGTTGCAGGATGAAAAAGGTAATGAGTATTTATTCGATTTGAATGTCGATCCCACCGAAAACAATAATTTAAAAGATCAGCACAAGGATATACTTGAAAAATTAAGGAACAAATATCAAAAATGGGAGGGTACCGTGCTTAAACCAATACAGTTGGGCACATAAAAATTTTTACAACCTACCTATTTCCTTCACGTACTTTGCACAATTGATTTTTATTGCATGAAAGAAGTTTATGTAATTGATGCGATACGGACACCAATTGGAAAATACGGGGGCGCATTAAGCTCTGTACGGCCCGACGATTTACTTGCGCAAATCATTAAAGAACTGATGGAAAGAAATAAATCCGTCGATCCATCAGATATTGAAGATGTCATTGCAGGCGATGCCAACCAGGCCGGTGAAGACAATCGCAACGTGGCAAGAATGGCTGCATTACTGGCAGGGTTGCCAACATCCGTTGCAGGCAACACAGTGAATCGTTTATGCGCATCAGGCCTGCAAGCCATCATGGATGCTTCAAGACAAATTATGTGCGAGGATGCCGAACTTATTGTTGCATGTGGAGTGGAAAGCATGAGCCGTGCACCTTTTGTTCTCTCCAAGTCAACACAACCATTTCAAAGAACAGCTGAAGTTTTTGACACAACCCTGGGGTGGAGATTTGTCAATAATAAATTGGCCGACATGCATTATCCTTATTCCATGGGAGAAACAGCAGAAAATATAGCAAAACAATGGAAGATAAGTCGTGAAGCGCAAGATGAATTTGCGGTACAATCCCAGGAAAAATATTTTACCGCGTTAGATAATGGCACCTGGAAAGATGAGCTGGTGCCTGTTGAGATAGAAGGAGAAAAAAATTCAAAGAAAATGATTGACAGGGATGAACACCCTCGTAAAACTTCTTTAGAAAAGCTCTCTTCCCTCAAACCCGCTTTTGTAAAAGATGGAACTGTAACTGCAGGTAACTCGTCAGGCATTAATGATGGTGCAGCAGCGGTATTATTAGCCAGTAAAGAATCAGTTCGAAAATACAGTCTTAAACCAATTGCAAAAGTGATTGCAATGGCTGTTGCGGGTGTTGATCCTGCAATAATGGGAATCGGCCCTGTGCCCGCAACACAGAAAGCATTGAAACGGGCAAGTCTGTCCATTGCCAACATTGATCTTGTTGAACTAAATGAAGCGTTTGCATCACAATCACTTGCCTGCATTCGTGATCTTGGGATTGACAGTAAAAAAGTAAATGTAAATGGCGGTGCAATTGCATTAGGTCATCCGCTGGGTTGCAGTGGTGTACGCTTATCCACAACATTGGTTCACGAAATGAAGCGCAGAGGCACAAAGTACGGGTTGGTCACAATGTGTGTAGGCGTTGGACAAGGCGCTTCGGTTATTTATGAACTGTGCTAACTGTAGAACAACTATAATTTTTGAAAGGATAAGAATATGAGATTAATGGCTTTTTGTATTTTGATTATTGCATGTAATTCCTGTTTTCTGTTCAGTGATTTCAGAAAAAAGCAATTCTCATTTTCACAGGATGGCAAAAATCAAACAGTAAAAATTCCTGTTCCGAAAAAATTTGATAAATCAGAAATGATCACAGATTCCCTGGGCAACCAGGTTAAATATTATTATTATGCAGGTGGACCTGTATTATATTTTGCATATTTGAAGGACACTTCTACAAAACTTCAGCCGATCAACTACGATATGAATGTTGAAAGGGAGTTGTATCAAACAATCTATTTCAAAGGTTTGGACTCATCAAATCATTATTGGCGTGAAACTAGGTTTGGCAATTATAAAGCAGGATATAAAAATGTCGATGAGGATGCCGATGGCATGTTTGATTCTTCAATCAATTATTTCACTCTTCGCATGATGCACTAATAAAGCTTATAAAGAAGTTTTCTGACAAGCCTGTAATTCGTAACAATTGATAAAATAATCAATCCTGCTGCAATTAATACAACCACCCAATTGACAGTACTACTTAATTCGGGCCTGTCATACATCACGGTATGATGAAATGCCCATTGCAATACTTGGGTTAGTGCAAGGGCGGATAAAACAATTAAAATGTAAACTGGTATAAATTGCCTTGAAACATTTTTACTTAGCCAGGTGGGAGAATAACCTAACAAAAGCAACAACTGTAAACTGTCCCTGCTTCGGGCAATCAAAAGCTGCAGGTAAAATGAAAAGAGCATCAACGCCATTACAACTACCAGTAAACCAAAAACTCCAAGGCCGCTAAAAACAGCCTGCAATGTTTGCTTTGTTCTTCCCAATCTTGTTTTGTCTTTATTAATCAGGTAATTTTTTTTATCCAGATAAGAAAGAAAATCCGGGTTATTGGCATCTTTTGTTTTAATAAAAAGTCTTGTTGCCCCATGTTCCGAAACCTCACCTAGGTTTTGATTGGCCCAATCCAAAAACGATTTTGGAACTAAGACCGAATTGATGCGATCACTAAACGCAACGATGCGACCCTGCATGCTAATTTGTTTTCCCTGGCCTGAGCACTGGATAATTATGGGCAGCCGTGTAACGGTTTCGGCAGACATCTGGGGCAAATTATTGCCTGGAGCAAACACATTATATGCTTCCAGGAAATCTGAAGATATAATCAATGGCACGATCATTTGTCCCTCAGTCCATTGAAACGAATTAGGCACCGTATCGATAAACTCATTTTCCAGGGTTTCTAAAAACAGATCCGTGCCAAAAATTCCCTGTGCACTAATGTGTACACGAAACTCGTTGGCAATTAAAGGAGCTACACCATCAACAAATGGTTTTGATTGCAGTTCCTTAATCTCCTGAGTATCGAAAACACTTTTTATTGTTTGGTTCTCGTCGTTAATTTTTTTGGAGATTGAAATAAAATCAAATCCATTCTTTCTCTCGTTTACTTTATTCAACAGCTGGTCAAGATTAATGAACATTTGAACTGATACCAATAGCAACAAAACGCCTGCTCCCAGCCCTATAAATGAAAGCCACCTTGAAGAAGCCTTTGTTCCTGTTTGCAATAAAGGTTTTATGGGCTTAAATGATAACACTATAGATAAAAAATTTTTGTGTATGGGAAAAAGTCAACGCGTTGTAAATCGGCAAGGATAATAGTAGCGGCTCTTGTCTTTGCTTCTTCCATCATCAATTCCATTGCTATTTGCCTGTTTATCGTATCCAAATGGCTGAAAGGTTCATCAAGAATCAAAAAATCAAATGGCTGCATTAATGCGCGAATAACGGCCACACGTTGTTGTTCCCCATAAGAACAGGTTTTTGCCTTTGCGCCTAGCTTTTTGCCAATTCCTAAGCGTTCTGCCATTTCTTTGATTTTTTCAACAGTATGAAATGCATTTAGTTGTCGCTTGATATCAATATTTTCAAAAACTGTCTGTTCGGAAAATAATCGCAGATCCTGGAAAACAATACTTAAATGGTCCTTTCTCCAGCCTGCAAAATTTTCAAACGAAAATTGTTTGATGTTGCTGTCGTTGTAGGCTATTGATCCTGTGTAATCGGAACGGGTACCATAGATAAAGTGCGTTAAAGATGTTTTTCCGCTCCCGGAAGGTGCCACAATCTTTATCATTTCGCCTTTTTCAAATTGAAGATCCTTTCCCCATATTTCAGAAGTTTGCTTTTTTGATTCTTCAAAATAAACCGGCAGTAGGTTTTGTAATTGTAAATACATCTAAAAATTATAGGAGAGAAAAGGGTTTTTTTGAACTGAGGTATTCACGTATTCGTCTTTAGTAATCAACTCAGACATTTGCTGGCTGTATTTTGCAAATTGTCTTAAACTATTTGTGGATTTGTCCGCAAGATTGATGCTGGTTTCGAAATTAACCGAGCCATTTTTGAATTCACCCCCGGTAGAAATTATATTTTCCCAAAAGCTTTTCGACAGGTTTATCTGCTGTAACAAAGCACTATCTAAACCATGTACATTCCATTGCTGCAATCCTTTTTGAATGTCAACGTAAATACCAATTGGATGTCCACTCAATTTTTCTTTGATTGTTGGATTGTTGTTCGGAGATAGAAACTGGTTAACGGTAGCTGTAGAATTACCAACTAAAAACCATTTGTTTTGAACCTGTATCGAAGCTGTTGGAAATATCTGCCTGATATGGGTGCCTAATTTTTTGAAGGCACTGTCATTATTTATTGAAGCTGCGAACAAAAGATTTCCACCAAATGGAAAAATATCATCTGCCATTTCATCATTTTCAGTAGTTGCCTGTGGCCCCAACTCGGAAGCGGTCATTAATACCTGGCCTTCACTTGCTTGTAACAATTCATCAAAGGATAAATTATAATCTTCTAAAAATTTTTTGGTTGTTGATTCAGTGCCGGAGACTTTGAGAAAATCCCTGATCAACCGGGGTTGATAATTCATTCCAATGACAATAGATGCACCTTGAGGAACATGGTTCAGGAGGGTATCCGACAACGGCCTGGCAGAGTAGTTTTCAACCAGTTTGGAAAGGGTGGCATTCAAATATTGCCTGGATTTGATAACAACCTTTCCATTTTCAAAATTAATAGTGCCGGCAGTAATGCTTCCCTGCATCATGGCACTTGCTGCAATTAAAGGGAGCGGTCCAAACTGAAAATTAGAAAGTGCATCGGCGGTATTGCTCCAGAAATGAATATCGCCGTCTTCCTTCAGCAATAAGGAATAATTTTCGACTGAACTAATAGCGTTTTCTTTTTTGAGATCATACAAAGAGGCGGCGTATGCCTTCAAACTATCAAGAGACACCGAAGGATTTGCCCCTATGGATTGTTGTCCGCTGATATAAATAAATTTTGAATTTGACCAGCTTATAAAATCAGATTTGTCTATCAGCATGAAATTGAAGTCACCACCATCTTCCGTTTTTTTGCCAGGATTTTTTTTGTTCAAAAGTTTTTCAAAATCTGAAACATCTTTTATAGTGCCCTCGAAGACGGAATAGGTAGTAAAGTCCCTTTTGTGGGTGAAATAAATAAAATCAGATTTGAGATCAACGCCTGATTTTTCTGGGTCTTCCAACAGCTGCTTATCAAAACTGTCTGCGGTCATTTGCTTTTCGCGGCGAAACCAATCCGCCTGCATCAAATCGTTCCAACTTGCTTTTGAATCGATAGCGGCGCCATTAATTACTACAACTGTCGATACATCTTTGGGTACAGTTAAGTCTTTGGTTTTTGAATTCCTGCAGGATATAAATAAAGATGAAGCAACGGCTATCGCTGAAAGAATTTTTAAATAATGCATGAGATAAGATTAAAATCAAACAAACGAAAATTCAGTAAGAGCTTCAATGGCAACAGAACGTTGTTCGCCACTTCGAAGGTCTTTAATTACGCAGGTTTTCGTTTCAATTTCTTTTGAGCCAATGATTACTGCAAAGGGAATATTTTTCTTTTCAGCATATTTGAACTGCTTATCCAGTTTCGTTGGCTCATGGTAGATCTCGGAAGCAATTCCCTTTTGCCTTA
>Ga0070664_100003954_pt1 | contig 11933 bp, 8 predicted proteins | sample KBSC73metaG_FD_65863 | JGI IMG/M metagenome (GOLD analysis project Ga0070664, IMG submission 65863) | Corn rhizosphere microbial communities from Kellogg Biological Station, Michigan, USA - KBS C7-3 metaG | ecosystem: Host-associated > Plants > Roots > Rhizosphere > Soil ... | reverse complement strand
AGAACGCCGACAGCTTGTCCACGTCGTACAGCTCGCGCGCCAGCACGGGCGCGAGGTCGAAGCGGAAGCCGTCCACGTGCATCTCCTTCACCCAGTAGCGGAGTGAGTCCATCACGAGCTGGATCGTCCGCGGGTGCCGCATGTTCAGCGAGTTCCCCGTCCCGGTGAAGTCGGTGTAGAACCGCGGGTTCTCCTCGAGACGGTAGTACGCCGTGTTGTCGATCCCCTTCAGCGACAGCGTCGGACCGAGATGATTCCCCTCGCCGGTGTGGTTGTACACCACGTCGAGGATCACCTCGAGGCCGGCCGCGTGCAGCGTCTTGACCATGGTCTTGAACTCGTAGACCTGGTTGCCGAGCCCGCGCGTCGCGTAGCGCACGTCGGGCGCGAAGTACCCGATCGAGTTGTAGCCCCAGTAGTTCGTCAGGCCGCGCTCGGCCAGGTGCCGGTCCACGACGAACTGGTGCACCGGCAGCAGCTCCAGCGCGGTGACGCCGAGCGACTGGAAGTACTCGATCATCGGGTCGCTGCACAACCCGAGATACGTGCCGCGCAGCTCGGGCGGCACGTCGGGATGCTTCATCGTCATCCCCTTGACGTGGCACTCGTAGATGATCGTCCGGTTGTACGGCACGCCGAGCGGCCGGTCGTCCTCCCAGGTGAACGCCGAGTCGATGACGACCGACTTCGGCACGCCGCCCGCCGAGTTGGACGGATCGGGATCGAGATCCTCGCGCGGCCCGCCCACCTTGTACGCGAACAGGTGGTTGCTCCATCGGATCGCGCCGGTGATCGCCTTCGCGTACGGATCGATCAACAGCTTGTTCGGGTTGAAGCGGTGCCCGCGCTCCGGATCGTACGGCCCCGACACGCGGTAGCCGTAGTACTGGCCGGGCCGCACGTCGGGGAGGAAGCAGTGCCACACCTGGTCGGTGCGCTCCGTCAGCTTGATGCGCGCCGCTTCCTCCGCGTCGCCGTCTTCACGGTAGAGGCAGAGCTCCACGCCGGTCGCGTTCTCGGAGAAGAGCGCAAAGTTCACCCCCGTGCCGTCCCACGTCGCACCGAGCGGATAGGGACGGCCGGGCCAGACCCGGAGCGTCACGTGGTGCTCCCGGCTTCGAAGTCGCGCACGTACACCGCCGCGCTCCACGGTGCGAGCCGCACCGTGCGCGCGCGCTGCTCCACCGGCGGCGCGGCCGCGATCAACCGCTTCGGTCCATCGGCGGTCGGTGCGTCATCGGTCGGCGGCACGATCGCCGTCGTCATGCCGGCGCCGCCGTACGCGGGCTCGTCCGTCGAGAGGCGGAGCCGCCAGCCCCACGGTGCTTCGGCCGGCACGGGAATGTCCTGCGGCCGACCGCTCAGGTTGAACGCGCACCACAGCGTCCGCTGCGCGCGCACCGAGTCGAAGATGTCGCCCTGCAACGGCATCGAGCGGAGCTGCGTGCACCACTCGGCCGATCCTTCCACGTGCACCACGCTCGCTCCGGGCTTGAGGGTCGGCTCTTCGCGCCGGAGCGCGAGCAGATCGCTGTACACTGAGAGTAGTCGCGCCCCCGACGCGGATTCGCGCTGATCCCAGTCGAGCTTCGCGCGGTTGAACGTCTCCTCGGCCTGCGGGTCGCTCGCCGCGGATGCCGGGAGCCCGAGCTTCTCGAACTCGCGCCGCCGCCCACCCCGCACCGCCTCGATGAGCTCGGGATCGCCGTGCTCGATGAAGTAGAGGAAGGGTGCCGTCTCGCCGTACTCCTCCCCCATGAACAGCAGAGGAATGTAGGGGGACAGCAGCACGAGCGCCGCCGCGAGCCGCTGGCGGTCGGCGGGAACGAGCGCCGCGATCCGCTCGCCGAGCGGGCGGTTGCCCACCTGGTCGTGGTTCTGCGCCGCGACGACGAACCGCTGGCGCGGTACGCCGGCCGACGAGCGTCCGTGGATCCGGTCGCGGTGCGGCGCATACCGCCGCGCGTAGAAGAACGGCTCGCGGTACACGTCCGCCATCGTCGCGATCCCGGCGAAGTCCTGGTAGTAGCCGTGCCGCTCGCCGGTGAGCGCGACGTGGATCGTGTGATGGACGTCGTCCGCCCACTGCGCGTCGAGCCCGTAGCCTCCCTGGTCCGGAGGACGGATGAGCCGCGGATCATTCAGGTCGCTCTCCGCCATGAGCTGCACCTTCCGGCCCAGCCGGCGTCCCAGCTCGTGCACCTCGTCCGACAGCTCCTCGAGGAAGGCGAGCGCGCCGAAGTCGTAGATCCCCTGCACCGCGTCGAGCCGCAGCGCGTCGATGTGGAACTCCGCGATCCAGTACAGCGCGTTGTCGTGCGCCCAGCGGCGCACCGGGTCGCTCCCCCAGCCGTCGTAGTTCACCGCGCGCCCCCACGGCGTGCGATAGATCTCCGTGAAGTACGGGCCGTACGCGTCGAGGTAGTTCCCCTCCGGCCCCACGTGGTTGTAGACGACGTCGAGCACCACGCCCAGCCCATGCTGGTGCGCGGCGTTCACGAGCCGCCGCATCCCCTCCGGCCCACCGTAGGCATGCTGCGGCGCGTAGAGGTGCGTGCCGTCGTAGCCCCAGTTGCGGCGGCCGGGGAAGCTTGCCACCGGCATCAGCTCGATGGCCGTCACGCCGAGCGCGGCGAGCTGGCCGAGACGCGGGATGATCGCGTCGAACGTCCCTTCGGCGGTGAACGTCCCGACGTGGATCTCGTACAGCACGAAGTCGGGGAGGGCGACACCGGGCCAGTCGTCGTCCTGCCACGCGAACTGCGTCGGATCCACCACCTCCGAGAGTCCGTGCACGCCGTCGGGCTGTGCGCGGCTCGCCGGATCAGGCAGGGGGGCGCCACCGTCGAGGCGGAAGCCGTACCGGTCGCCGGCGACGACGCCCGGCACCGTCACCGACCAGACGCCGCGCTCCCCCTCGAGGCGCGCCAGCGGATGATCGCCCGCCCCAGCGCCGCCGGCGATGTGGACCGCGACGTCCTTCGCGTTCGGCGCCCACACAGTGAAGGTGACCCCGCCGGGCGCGATCGTCGCGCCACGCTTGAGCTGCCACAGTGCGCGCGGGGGTGGCGCCGGCTGCTCGATGAGATCCATCACGGGCGGCAGCGTCATGCGCCCACCGGCGCGATCGCGCCGAGCCGCTTCGGTCCACCAGGCGGCATCAGTCGGAACCAGAGGAAATCACGTCCGCTCATCGTCAGCAGGTAGGGATGCGATGCGATCGTGGGAAAGGCCTGGCCGCTCCAGAGCTCCATCGCCGACCAGCCATCGAACTCGCGCAGGTCGAGCTCCACGTACTGCGCGTGGCGCGCGAGGTTGTTCACACAGAGGATCACCTCGTCGTCCCACCGGCGCAGGAAGGCGAGCACCCGCCGGTTCGCCGGATCGAGCGGCTCGAAGGTCCCGCGGCCGAACGCACGATACTTCCGGCGCAGGCGCACGATCGCCCGGACCCACTGGAGGAGCGACGTCACCGTGGACTCCTGCGCCTCCACGTTCACCGTCTGGTAGCCGTACGGCGGATCCGAGATCACCGGGAAGTACAGCGCGGCCGTCGGCGCGGCGGAGAACCCGGCGTTGCGGTCCGCGTTCCACTGCATCGGTGTGCGCACGCCGTTCCGGTCGCCGAGGTAGATGTTGTCCCCCATCCCGATCTCGTCACCGTAGTACAGCACCGGCGAGCCGGGCAGCGACATCAGCAGCGCGTGCATCAGCTCGATCTCGTCCCGCCCATTGTCCATCAGCGTCGCGAGCCGGCGCCGGATGCCGACGTTGACGCGCATGCGTGGATCCTTCGCGTACGCGTTGTACATGTAGTCGCGCTCGTCGTCCGTGACCATCTCGAGCGTGAGCTCATCGTGGTTGCGCAGGAAGATCGCCCACTGGCACTGCGACGGGATCGGCGGCGTCTGCGCCATGATCTCGACGATCGGCGTGCGGTCCTCCCGCGCGACGGCCATGTACATGCGCGGCATCACCGGGAAGTGAAACGCCATGTGGCATTCGTCGCCGTCACCGAAATACGGCCGCACGTCCGACGGCCACTGGTTCGCTTCGGCGAGGAAGATGCGCCCGGGGAACTCCGCATCGAGCACGGCGCGCAGCTTCTTCAGCACGGCGTGCGTCTCCGGGAGGTTCTCGCAGCTCGTCCCTTCCCGCTCGACGAGGTAGGGGATGGCGTCGAGACGCAGCCCGTCCACGCCGAGCCGCATCCAGAAGCGCATCGCGTCCAGCACCGCCTCCATCACGGCCGGGTTGTCGAAGTTCAGGTCGGGCTGGTGGGTGAAGAAGCGGTGCCAGTAGAACTGCTGCGCCACCGGGTCCCACGCCCAGTTCGACGACTCCGTATCGGTGAAGATGATGCGCGAGCCGGCGTACTTGTTGGGGTCGTCGCTCCACACGTAGAAGTCGCGCTCCGTCGACCCGCGCGGCGCCAGGCGCGCCCGCTGGAACCAGGGGTGCTGGTCCGAGGTGTGGTTGATCACGAGCTCGGTGATGACGCGCAGCCCCCGTTGGTGCGCGGCGTCGAGGAAGGCGATCACGTCCTCCAGCGAGCCGTAGCTCGGATGGACGCCGCAGTAGTCGGCGATGTCGTACCCGTCATCCTTGAGCGGCGACGGGTAGAAGGGGAGCAGCCACACCGCCGTCACCCCGAGCTCGGCGATGTAGTCGAGCTTCTCGAGGAGCCCGCGAAAGTCGCCGTAGCCGTCGCGATTCGAGTCGCGGAAGGCTTTGACGTGGAGCTGATAGATGATGGCGTCGTGGTGCCAGGACGGATCGGGCGGCAGCGGTGTCATCTAGCCTTGGTGTCTCTGGCGTGCCGCCGTAGTGTCGCACAAATGGTCTGAGAATGGCGCAAAACGTCTGAAAATCATCGAGGGGCGTCTTCTTACTGGCGTGACGGTGACGCGGATCGAAGGTTACGCTGGATCGCGCAACATCCAGGCCGACCCTTCCTGTCGCCCCTGCTCGCGAACGGAGCTCAGCGGGCCGGACAGGCGACCGGATGCAGTGTCACCGGCAATGGCGCGGTGTTCGGCACGCGCCCCGCCGAGGTGCCCGGCACGATGCTCGGGGCACGGGCCGGTGCTTCCGATTTCGCCCTGGCGCGCGCGGCGCCGTCCGCCCGCGCCGAGGCCGTCGTGGAGGCCACGATCCCGCCGCTGGTGGCCATCCCGGCGCGCCCGCCAGCCTCCGGCCCCAGCGCGATCGTCCCCGCCAGGCCGACCCGCTGGAGCGTGATCACGACGCTGTCCTTGCCGCTGCGCACCCACGCGGCTCGCACTTCGGTCCCCGTCGCCGCCGACCGCAGCGTCGCGCTCCTCGTCCCGACCGCTGGTCCGGAATCGACCACCACGATGAGCGGGAGCGGCTGATCCCCCCACATCGCGCCGCCCTGCGTGCTCTCCAGCGAGTAGCACGATCTGGCGCCGGCATCGGCATATGCCTGCGCCACTGCGGCGCCAGCAGATGCCGCCGTAGCTGGGGCGGCGCCGCTCATCTCCTTCCGCGCTTGCGCCGAAACGGCGACTTCGTCGGCGGCGCGGGCGGCCACGGCCCCGGTCACCTCCCTCCCCACGCGCAGCTTGTCCGGGGCTGGCGCCGTCGTGTCCCGCAGTGCCTGGACCGCCGCGCGCCCCACCGCCACCCGCTCCTCCGCCATGGCGACCGGCGCGCTCTCCACCGGCGCGGCGCCTGGCGCCGGCGCCTGCGGGATCGCCGGCGACCGCGACGCTTCGATGCTCGGCTTCCCCTGCGCGATCGACAGATTCTTCGCCACCGCCGAGTCCAGCGCGGCGTCCTTCCGGGACTGGGCCTCCGGCGGAACGGCGGCGACCATCGGGCTGCGTTCCCCGGAGCGCATCTCGGAGTGGCCAGCGGGGAGCGTCACCACCGACTCCTTGGCGGCGCGCTCGTGCGTGAGCGTCAGCCCCGCCGCGACGATGATCGTGGCCGCGATGGCGGCACGCGCCGGCGTCACTCGAAGCCGCCTCCACAGCGACCGGTCGGCCCGTGCGGCGTCGTTCGCCGGCGCCGGCGCGGCCCCGGATCCTTCCACCCCGCTCTGCGCCCAGGCAGGGCGCGTCCCCGCCGGCACGTCGTCCAGCGCCGCCACGACGCGCGACGAGCCGGCGATCAGCCCGCGCGCTTCCGCCGTCAGCGCGGAGCACGCGGCGCAGTCGCGCACGTGCGCCTCCACGCGCGCCGCCGAGTCGGCATCGAGTGCGCCGTCGAGCCAGGCATGGATCGTCCCTTCGTCGGGATGCTCACCGGGACCGCCGTCCCACATCGGTCGCTCCGTCATGCGCGTTCCGCCGAGCGCTCGTGCTGCAGCGACTCGTACGCCTCCATCAGCCGCCGTCGCGCCCGCGACAGCGTGGTTCCCACCGAGGCCACCGACAGCCCGAGCGCCTCGGCGATCTCCTCATACCCCAGTCCCTCCTCCCGCATCAGCAACGCGTCGCGGTCCCGCTCCGCCAGCATCTCGATCGCCTGACGCGCCAGAGCCCGGTCCTCGGCCCGCTCCACCGACGTCGGCTCGGGCTCGACCGACGACTCCGCCTCCGCCTGCGCCCGCATGACCTCGTGACGTTTCCGCTGGCGCGCTTCGCGCCGCGCCTCGTCCCGCACCAGGTTCGACGCGACGGCGAAGAGCCACGACCGCTCGCTCGCGATCTCGTCCTGCTTGAGCGCGCGCACGAACGTCTCCTGCGCCAGCTCTTCCGCCCAATCGCGATCGCCTAGCCGGCGCGTCAGGAACCGGACGAGCGGAACGTGGTAGGCCTTGAACAGCGCCGAGAGCCGGTCGGGGGTGACCATGGCGCCCAATCTCGCACCACAGCCTCCCGGCTACCAGCAGGGGCAGACAGGGCAGCAGGGCGCCGTTGCTGCCAGAGGGCTCCCGACCAGTTGTCCGTTCTGTCGTTCGCTAGGGAGACGCCGCTGGGGCCGCGCCCTGCACACCGCCGCGAAGATCGGCCAGGGCGGAGTGCTCGATGCGTCCTTCCATTCGGCGCATCAGGTCGACGAAGATGCGCGCCACGTCGGGGTCGAAGTCGGTGCCCGCGCCCTCCTCGATGTACGAGAGGACCTTCGGCGGCTCCCACGCCGCGCGATAGGGCCGGTGCGTGCGCAGCGCGTCGTAGACGTCACACACGTGCACGAGCGCGCTCGCGCAGTGACACTTCCGCGCGATGCGCCGATGCGGATAGCCCCCACCGTTGAGCATGATGTGATGCTCGAACGCGACCGCGGCGGCGAGATCGAGCTCGCGGTCGCTGGAGAGGATCAGCCGCGCCCCCTCGACCGTGTGCCCCTGCATCACGGCGCGCTCCTCGTCCGTCAGCTTGCCCGGCTTGTTGAGGATCTCGAGCGGGATACGCGTCTTCCCGAGATCGTGCAGCAGGCCGGCCACGCCGAACGCGCGCACGTCGCGCGCGCCCATCCCCATCGCTTCGGCCAGCGCCATCGTGAGCACGGAGACGTTGAGCGAGTGCGTCGTCGTGTACTCGTCGAACTCGCGCAGCGTGAGCAGCGGGATGAGCATCTCCTGGTCGCCGTGCATCGCGACGGCCAGCGAGCGCACGACGGATTCCGCCTCGAGCAGCGGCAGCGCCGCATGGCTCGCGACCTGATCGTGCATCCATTCGATGGTCGCGACTTCTTCCGTGAGCTCGTAGCTGCGGGTCGGCGCGGCGAAGGGCTGCTGCGTCGGCAGTGGTGCGAGCCGTCCCTCGCCGCGGATGCCGAGCGCGCCGAAGCGGATCGACGCGCCCGCTCCCCCGGTGCGCACTTCGGCCGTGTCGAGCATGGAGAGGGTGAGCCGCGCCACGACGCCCTCGAGGAACTGCTCGAACTCGTCGCGCGAGACGTCGGCGGCGAACTCGAGGCGCTGCACCCCCGCCGCGGCGAGTCGCGCCGCCCATTCCCAGTCGCGCATCTCGCGGAGCGGAAGCGCGCCGTACACGACCTCGTCGCCGAGGAAGGAGAACTCCGGCTGCGCGTCGTGGGCCTGCAGGTCGCGCAGGATCCGGTACGCCCCGTCGACGGCGCGCTGTCGTGCCGGATGCGCTGGTCCATAGAGCGCCATCGTCGCCACCGACTGCGCGAACGAGGTGAGGAAGCGAACCGGCTCGCTCATCTCGCCGGCGCCGGAGGAGATGGAGCGTGCTCGCGCTGTACGGCCGCGCGGACGGAAGGACTCGTGCTCTGCTGCGCCAGCTCGAGCACGGGCGCGGCGAACGGATGGTCGGCCCAGTGCGTCGCCAGCGCGGTGAGCGAGGCAAGCACTTCGGGCGACGCGGGGGCGAGCCGTGCCTTGCGGAGCAGTCCACTGGGCAGCAGTGCGTGCCCGAGGACCCATTCGAGGGCGGCGGCGTCGCGCCGCGTGGCCACCGCACGAATGCCGGCGGCACGCGCAGGGGCGTCGGTCACGTCACCGTCGTCGATCCGCTGCCGGATCGCCGCGGCCGCCTCGGCGGAGCAGCCGGCGGCCGCGGCGAGGAGCCCGCTGTAGAGCACGCGCTCGTCGGCGTCGCGGAGGACGGTCAGGAGCGTGGCCTCGCGCGTGGATTCGTAGCCGAGCAGGAGCCTCGCCGCCTCGCGTCGAATGGTCGGGTCGAAGTGGGTGAGATACGGGCCGGCCTCCACGGGAGGCGACGGGGGCGCCAGCTTCGCGAGCGCGGCGAGCAGCTCGCGCGCGAGCGGTGCCGCGGCGCGCGTGAGGTGTTCGGCGACGAGCGGCGCGGCGTCGGGGCCGAGGGAGAGGAGGTAGCTCATCAGCCGCGCGATCCGGCTCCCTTCCCCACAGGCGTCGAGTGCGGCGAGGATCGCCGGGACGGCGGCCGTGCCCTCGTGCGCGACGAGCCGCCGGATCAGCGCGTTGTCGAGTCGCGACGCGGCGAGGAGGTTGGGGAGCGGGTCGCGCGCCAGGATCTGCCGCCACAGACCGGTCGCCACGACACCAGCCGGCTCGGGCGCGGCGCCCAGGAGATCGAGCAGCTCGCCGAGCGCGCCGGTGTCGAGCATCACGGTGGCGGCGTGGGTGACGCGCTGCCCCGCGACGTCCAGCTCGAGCGCGATGGCGACGACGCGCGCCGGCTCGCAGGCCAGATCGTTCGATGCGGCCTGCGCGGGCGCGGCGTGGGAGTGCGCAATCTGCGAAAGTGCCGCGGAGTAGGCCGCCGGGTTCGGGTCGTCGAGCGACCAGGAGCCGACGAGCCGCTCGACGTGCTCGCGGAAGGCGCCGTCGGCGGCGCGGCTGCGCGCGCTCGCGTCGCTCGCCGCGTGCGACGCCAGCTTGGTGAGCATGCGCACCAGCGAGTGGGAGATCGTCTGCCCCTCCGCGGTGGCTGCGGCCTGCACGAGCTCCACGACGGCGTCCACCGTCATCCCCTGCGCCGCGTCGAGCACGAAGCGGCGGCGCTGCGTCGCGTCGCCGCCCATCTCCAGCAGGCGGCGCAGCGTGGCCGGCTGCAGCGAGCCGACGAGGCGGGAGATGCGTCGTCTCAGGCCGCTGTCCTCGCGCGTGTCGCCCTGCCGGACCTCGCGCGCGATCTGCAGCAGGTAGCCGACGATGACCTGATCGTAGGCCTGCTCCCGATCGTGCTCGTCGATGGCGTGCGCCACCAGCTCCGGCTCCAGCGTCGCCGGCTCCGGCTCCGGCTGTGCGGCGAGCTCCGAGGCGATGGCGGCGCGCGCCAGCCCGACCCAGAGCTGTGCCGCGTGGCCGGCGCGCATCCCCGCGCCGGCCTCTCCGTCGACCACACCGCCGTCGTCGAGCAGCTCGAGGCGATCGTAGGTGAGCGGGAAGAGCTTCACGTTCGTCCACCGCGCGTGGAGCAGCTCCGGCTGCAGGCCGATCGGCTGGGCGTCGCGCTGTGCCTCGAGCCCCACGACGGCGAGCGCGTCGCTCAGCTCCGGGCGGGTGATGCCCGGCAGGAGCTTCACCGCGCCGAGGTGGTGCCGATGCAGCTTCCCCGCGAGCTCGGCGAGCAGCGGATGCTCCGAGTCGGTCGCGACGCCTTCGATGATGAGCTGGCGTCGGGCGACGCCGATCGAGAGGGCCGGCCGGTCGGCGAGCAGCCGCGTGAGCGTGGCGTGGACCGAATCGACCGCCTGGTCGAGCAGTGGATGCCCGGGCGGATAGATCGCGTGCTTGTGCAGCGCGACGGCGAGCTCCATCAGGAAATCCGCCAGCTCCTTCGGGAGCGTGGCCGTCTCCGCCCCCGCGGACCGTTCGGTGTCGGCATCGGCCTGTCGTGCCGCGGTGGCGGAGGTGGGCATCGAAACGATGGCGGGCGTGGCGGGCGCGCACTTCGGTCGTGCATGACCGACGACATCGTTCCACGCGGCGTCACGCTCGAGCCGGCCGGTGGCATGTGCGTTGCGCCCACGAAGCGCCCACACGCGCGACACCACGTGCATTGCCGGGAGGGCGAGCGAGATGGACGAGCATCGAACGAAGGGGTCGAACGAAGGGCTTGGCGACGACCAGGGGACGCGGGTCGGGGCCCCGGACCAGGGCACGCCGCGCCAACACTCGGACGCGCCGACCGGTCGTCCAGAGCGCCAGACGGGGGCGGGCAGCGAGGCGTCCGAGGGGATGCACAACGCCAAGGGCGAGGGGGCGCGGCCCGAGGACCACGCGACCGGCCTGTCCAGTCAGGAGACCGGCCGCTCCTCGCGTGAGGGCAGTGGCCGGGCGGGCTCGGAGCCCCTCACCGAAGAAGGGAAGCAGCACCGGAGCGGCTATGGCGGCGCCGGTGGGAAGCCGGTCACCAGCTCCGACCAGCGGGACGAGCACGGCCGGTAGGGGACGGGTGCGAAGCGTGGTGCCCGGGAGCCGCTGGCTGCCGAGGCATCGCGCGCACCTTTCCATATAAATTTTAATTCATATAATTAGTGCATGCCCCCTGCCGACGACCGCCGGCGCGCCGTGGCCGCCCTCCGATTCCGTGCCCTGGGTGACGAGACGCGCCTCAGGGTCCTCGAGGAGCTCGTGGCGGGGGAGGCGTCGGTGAGCGAGCTGACGGAGCGGCTCCAGGTGGGGCAGTCGCTGATGTCGCACCACCTGCGCATCCTCCGCGAGTGCGGCCTGGTCGTGGACCGCCGCACGGGGCGATGGGTGCGCTACGCCATCGCCGAACCAGCGCTCGCGTCGTGCAAGCTTCTCCTGTACGAGCTCGAGCCGCTGAGGCGGTGAGTAGATCCTGCGGCCTCGGACCTCCGACGCGTCCCGAGGCCCTCGTGATCCCGAGCGAGCGTCAGCGAGATCGAGCATCCTGCACTCGCTGTCCTGTGCAACGACGGAACGCGGATCTGGAACGGCGATCACGCGGAAAGGGCCGGGTCTTTTCTCTTGTCCCTTTTCAACGGCAGGCCCCGGAAACGGCCGGATGCGCCGGAAGATGCCGAATCTGCTCTTCTCCGGGTCGAACGCCGCGCACCGGCGCATCATTCCTCTCCGTGCAAAAAAACTCAAATGCTTTGATGGCGTGGAGGAAAGATCTCTCCGCCCCATGGAGCAGATCCGGCCTTGTCCGGTGCATCCGGGGAAATCCGCATTCCTGCCGTTGGAAAGTGCCGAGGCATGTCTCTGGGTACGTGCAGATCCCTCGAGGCTAGCGGGAGATCCCTCGACTCGCTTCGCTCGCTCGGGGTCTGCGCTCGCTCGGGATGACAACACTCGCTCCGCACGCTCAGGGTGGCGGAGGGCCCAAGCCCGGCTTTATCAATTGCTATTTATATGATTCCCCCGCGCGCGGCTGATTTCGCGCTTGACCGGCCCAGTAGCGCGCGGAGGGCTGTCGTGCGATGTTGCGCCCTCGAACCAGGGAGGAGCCGAGAAGCCATGGAGTCCAGCACGACCGTCCGCGATCTCGAGGATCGCGTCGCCAAACTGCAGCGTGCAGTCTACTACCTGATCTGGAAGC
>Ga0070664_100003949_pt1 | contig 11947 bp, 10 predicted proteins | sample KBSC73metaG_FD_65863 | JGI IMG/M metagenome (GOLD analysis project Ga0070664, IMG submission 65863) | Corn rhizosphere microbial communities from Kellogg Biological Station, Michigan, USA - KBS C7-3 metaG | ecosystem: Host-associated > Plants > Roots > Rhizosphere > Soil ... | reverse complement strand
GTCTGCTGGCCCGGCTGGTGCGCGAGGAGGCGACCCCTACCATACCTCTGCCCGAAGAATATCTGATCGAAGACCGCATCGCTGCACAGGAGTTTGCCGTGGCCGAACCCCAGATCGTCACGCCGGGCAGGCCGAGCCACATGTCCTGTCCGGACTGTGGCGGCGTGCTGAACCATATCGAAAGCGACAGCGAAATCCGTTTCCGCTGTCAAGTGGGCCATGCCTTCACGCCTTTGGGACTGGCGGAGGCGCAGAGCGACGAGCTGGAACGGGCGCTGGCGGTCGCGGTGCGGACGCACCGGGATCGTATCCGTCTGTTCGATCAGATGCAGGACAGCGCCCGGAAACGCGGTCTGGACCATGCGGTAAGGCGCTGGACGGAGGCTTCGCGGGAAAGCGAGCATATGATCGAAGTGCTGGAAGACGCGATGACCAGCCTGCGCAAGACGTCGAACGAGGGGGAGGGCTGACGCCGCTGCCCGACCGCCCGTAATGGCGGAGCAGCGTGGCCATTTCCGCGAGGGAACAGAGATGGTCCACGGCGACGCAGGCGGCGGCCCTTCGTGGCATGGAAGGCGCGGTTGCCTCCGCCGGGTCCTGCACGATGGCTATGCCGCCCTTGTCCTTGATCGCGACCAGCCCCGCCGATCCATCGCTCAACTGGCCGGTCAGGACGATCCCCACGACCTGCTGCCCGAACGCTGCCGCCGCGGAGCGGAAGAGGGGGTCTATTGCGGGCCTGCTGAAATTCTCCTTCGGACCCCGCAGCAGCCTGATGCGGTCGCCCTCCACGACCATGTGCAGGTCAGGCGGGGCGACATAGATATGCCCTGCCCGTATCTCCTCCCCATCGCCTGGCTGGCCGGCGGGCAGGGAACCCGCATGGTTCAACAGGTCTGCAAGCCGGCTGATGCCCGCGCCGACATGCAGCACGATCAGCACCGCCGCCTTCATGTCTGCGGGAAGCAGCGCTGCCAGCCGCATGAGCGCATCCACCCCTCCGGCGGACGCTCCGATGACGACGATGTTGCGGCAGGTCATGCATGGACCTTTCCATCAACCTTCCTGTTCGGGCGCGCCGGGATGCTGGCGGCCATCGTACACCATCGCGACCAGGATCGGCGAAGTCTCTTGGGCGAAATATTGCATGCGCAATTCCGCAGGGAAAGGGCGTCCTTCCCCGTCGCGCAGCCTCGCGTCGATGAGCAGTTCCGACTGCGCGCCACTGCGCAGCGGGGCGATGACCGCTTGCAGATCGTCAGCCGCAATGTCCAGAAGCACGTCGGGCAGCGTCATTTGCGAAAGCTGATGTGCGTCCAGCCCCAATTTCCGCTGGGCGCCGTCATTCACCAGGAGGAAGCGCAGGCTCGCGGGGTCCAGAAAATAGATCTGGCTGACGGACGCGCTCAGAATCCGGCCGAGATAGCGGGTATATTCCTCGCTGCTGCGCTCCTCTGTTATGTCCTGGAACACGATCACCAGACCGTGATTGCCGCCATCTTCGTCCAGCAAGCCCGTGATTCGGACGCGGCAGATGATGCGTCGGCCGCGCCTGTCCACCCCCTCCAGCTGGCGTTCATTCTGGTCTTCCGCGCCCGATTGCACCGCGATCATGCTGTCGCGCAACTGTTGGACGGGCAGGCCGATGTCCAGCTTGTCGAAGCTGGTTCCGATCACTTCCTCGGCGCGCAGGCCCCAGCTATTCTCGCTCCAACGGTTCCAGCTCTGTATGCAATGGCGCGTGTCGAGCACCACAATGCCCGCATTCATCGACCGCAGCACGGATTCCAGGTGCAGCCGGTATCCCGCCGCCTGCTCGGCCTGGATACGCAACTCCTCATTGACGGACTCCATCTCCTCATTGGAGGAGCGGGCCTCCTCGTTCAGGGTCTCCAGTTCCTCATTGGTGGATTGAAGCTCTTCGTTGGTCGTCTCCAGTTCCTCATTGGTGGACTGAAGCTCCTCATTGGTGGTTTCCAACTCCTCGTTCGCCGACTGGAGTTCCTCGATGGACTGCTCCAGATTTTCCTGCGCCGCCTCCAGTTCGCGATGCAGTGTGTGGATGCCGGTATGGTCGTGAAAGGCCAGCAATATGGCGTGGACGCTTCCGTCGGCGCGCTGGAGCGGGCGGATGTCGATGGTAAGCCGCATTACCTCGCTCTGGTTCAGGCGATATTCCTGATCCTCCAGCCTCAGGCCCCGGCGGTTGCGGAAGGCCTCGTCGATCGGCCCCCTCAATTCGATCGGCCGGTAGGAAATGGGCAGGTCCTGGAAGGGGCGGCCCAGATCGGCTTCCCCGACCCCCAGCAAATGTCGCGCAGGCTGGTTGGCGAGCGCCACCGCGCCCGCATCGTCGATAACCAACAGCGCGGTTCCCGCTTCGTTGATGATCGCTTCCAGCAGGTGCACGTCCGGCAGGGGCATGTCCAGCCGGGTCGGGCGGTTGGCGGTGAAGCTGCCGTTCAGAGGCCGCCGCCATTCCTGCGGCACTTTGGCGAAGATGCGGTGCTTCATGTCGACGGGGCGGAACAGGGATGATCGGGCGAGTTGCGTTTCCGCCTTGCCCAGGAACAGGAAGCCGTCCGGATTGAGCGCATAATGCAGACGGGGCAGGACGACTGACTGGGTTTCGGCCTCCAGATAGATCAGCAGGTTGCGGCAGGCGAGCAGGTCGATGCGGGAGATCGGCGCGTCATGGACGACATTGTGGCGCCCGAATATGACGCATTTGCGCAGTTCCCGTTCGAACACATAATGATTGTTGGTCCGTTCGAAATATTTTTCCAGCAGCGGGGCGGGAACACTGTCCACCTCTCGCGGAGAATAGGTGGCGACGCGGGCGATCTTGAGCGCTTCCTCGTCAAGGTCTGTCGCATATATCTTCACGCGGCGGCTGAAATCCGCCATGCCCAGCGCCTCGGCCAGCAGCATGGCGATGGAATAAGGCTCCTCCCCGCTGGCGCACCCGACGCTCCAGACTCGAATCGGGCGGTCTTCATCGATGCTCTCCAATATGTCCGGGATCACCTGGTCACGGATCACATTCCATGCATCCTCGTCGCGGAAGAAGGAGGTGACGTTGATCAGGACGGTGTTGAGCAGTTCCTCATATTCGCTCGGCTGCGCTTCCAGATAAGCGCGATAGGACATGAAATCCTCCGCATTCACCGCTTCCATGCGCAAGGTGATGCGGCGGCGCAGGCTGGTACGCTTATAGCCCCGGAAATCCAGGCCACGGCTTTCCTGAATATGACGCAGCAGGGCTTCGAACTCAGGATCGGGGGCGGCTCTTTCGACCATCTATCTCTTTCGGCTCCGGTTTGGGTTGCTCCTTGCTATGCCCGAATGTGTCCGCCGTCCATGCAAGTCGGGCCTTGCGACGCCGAAATGGGCAGGAGTGCCCGTCAGCTTGATCCCGGTTAGTCTATTTTTCAGGAACGCTTGTCCAGCTGTCGAATTCTAGTCACGATGCGAAGGAAGGTTTTTGTCGTGGCAACACAGCTTGATTATCGTGAATCGCAATTTCTGCAGCAGCCTTTTCAGGAGGAGTTGAGTCACTGGAATCGTCGACGGCTTTCCCCTGGATTTCCGGAGGAGATGACGGGAGAAAGGTTCGATCTGGATCGGCGGATGCTGCGGCTCGAACATGGCTTCATCAATGAGCTTCGTGCGGAAATCAAGCAGGAAGCCGCGCAGGCGCCGGTGGACGCGACCGGATTTCTGCAATGGTTCGAGGATCTGAAGCAATCGGGGCCCGGGCAGAATGATCCTCTGTTCCCTTGGCTCGCGGATCAGGCGGACCGAGATGACATCCGATGGTTCCTTTCCCAGGAGGCGGCGGGCGAGGCAGGTTTCGACGATCTGGTAGCCTTCACCCAGGTAAAGCTGCCGCCACGCGCAAAACTTGAGCTTGCGCGCAATTATTGGGACGAAATGGGTCGCGGCAATCCCAAGGGGATGCATGGACCGATGCTGGGCCAGCTGGTGGACGTACTCGGTCTTGACGTGCATATCGAAGGCACTTTGTGGGAAAGCCTGGCCCTGGCCAATGCGATGACCGCGATGGCGACATCCCGTTGCTACGCCTGGCATAGCGTGGGCGCACTCGGCGTCATCGAACTGACCGCGCCCGGCCGTTCCGCCCATACTGCACGAGCCCTTCGCCGGATTGGCCTGAGTGGAAGCGAAAGGCGTTATTTCGACCTTCACGCCGTTCTCGACATCAAGCATAGCCGGGACTGGAATAACGAGGCTATTGCGCCTTTGGTGGAGGAAGATCCCCGGCGCGCTACCGCCATGGCGGAAGGCGCGCTGATTCGCTTGCGATGCGGACAGCGCTGCTTCGAACGGTATCGCGCTCATTTCGGATTGCGCTGATATGGCCCCCCTGAGAATTTTGCTGGTCGAGGACGATCCCGCCATTGCGTCCGTCATCGCCGACATATTGGAGGAAGGCGAATATGAAGTGGATGGGCCTTATGCGAGCTTGTCGGACAGCGCGGCAGCCGTAGCCGCTCATCTTCCTGAAGGCGCGATACTCGATATCCGGTTGAAGGATGGCGACATCGGACTACTGGCCGACGACCTGGACCGGTACGATATTCCCTACCTGTTTTGCACCGGCGCCTTTGCCCATCCGATTATAGATGCCCATCCGGACGCGCCGCTGATCCCGAAAACTGCCTTGCATCTTCATCTGGCTACGACATTGCGGAAGATGCTGCATTGATGGACACGCATGATGCCGAGTGGGCATTATTCTTCCTATGAAAGGACCAACCTCGCCTGCTCCGGCGGCGGGATAGAGCGGCGCTGATATGGCTAGCCAGATGACCGAACCGCTGGACTGTCTTGTGATCGGCGCCGGTCCTGCCGGGCTGACCGCCGCGATATATCTGGCTCGTTTCCATCTGAAGATCGGCATCGTCGACACGGGCGGAAGCCGAGCCGCCATGATCCCCCTCACACATAATCATGCGGGCTATCCTGGCGGTATTTCAGGCGAGGAACTGTTGAGGCGGATGCGTGAGCAAGCCGCGCAGTTCGGCGCCGATGTGACGGCAGGAGCGGTGAGTGGCTTGGACAGCGACGGCGATATGTTCCTTGCGCGGATCGGGGATGAAATATGGCGCGCCCATACTGTCTTGCTGGCAACAGGCGTGGTCAATAACCGTCCCCTGATCCACCCGGAAACCCATGACATGGCGCTCCGCCGCGGCCTGCTGCGCTACTGTCCGATCTGCGACGGCTATGAGGCGACCGACCGCCGCATCGCCGTTATCGGGACGGGAGGGCATGGGTTGAGGGAAGCGCTGTTCCTCCGCCTCTATTCTCGCGACGTGACGCTGATCGCGCCGGACGGGGAACATGCCCTGTCCGGCGAGGAGCGGCGGCGGCTGGCCGAGGCGGACGTGAAGGTACGGGACGGTCCCTGCGGCCCCCTCTATCTGGAGGGGGACCATATCATGGTTCCCACCCCAGACGGGCTCTCTGCCTATGAGACGTTGTACCCGGCTCTGGGATCCGTGATCCGGTCGGAACTCGCGATCATGCTGGGCGCGCGGGCGACGGAAGAGGGATGCCTGATCGTCGACGATCATCAGCGCACCACGATTCCGGGGCTTTATGCGGCCGGGGACGTGACGAAGGGTCTCGACCAGATCAGCCATGCGATGGGGGAAGGTGGCGTGGCGGCGACGACCATTCGCAACGACCTCGCGGAGAAAATATCCCTGCTGCGCGAACGGCGGAGTTAAGCCAGGGGAGCGCTCAATCCGCCGTTTTGAACGCTGCGGTCAATTCCTCCAGCCAAACCGTCGCGGTGGAATCAGACGGCGCCCGCCAATCGCCGCGAGGCGAAAGCGCGCCTCCGGCCGAAACCTTGGGTCCATTGGGCAAAGCAGACCGCTTGAACTGGCTGGTGGCGAAGAAACGGGTCAGAAAATTTTGCAGCCAGTGCCGGATCGCCGGCAGGTCATAGGCCAGCTTCGCGCCGTCCGGATAGCCCGGCGGCCATTCCCCCTTCGCCGCGTCGCGCCACGCATGCCAGGCGAGGAAGGCCACCTTCGACGGCGGTAGTCCCGCCCGCGCAATGTGATGCAGGAAGAAATCGTTGAGCGCATAGGGACCCACGCGTTCCTCCGTGCTCTGCATGGCGCCGCTTGCGTCGGCGGGCACCAGTTCGGGCGAGATCTCGGTATCCAGGATCGCGGACAATATCGCCTTGGTCGCCTCGTCAAACTGGTCGGTCGCGATGCACCATCGGATCAGATATTGCATCAGGGTCTTGGGCACGCCGCCATTGACGCCATAATGGCTCATCTGGTCGCCCACGCCATAGGTGCACCAGCCCAGCGCCAATTCCGACAGATCGCCCGTGCCGATGACGAAGCCGCCATGGCGGTTGGCGAGGCGGAACAGATAATCGGTGCGCAGCCCCGCCTGCACATTTTCGAAACTGATGTCGTAGACCGGCTCGCCCCTGGCATAGGGATGATCCATGTCCTTCAGCATCTGCATGGCGACGGGCCTTATGTCGATCTCCTCCCCCGATGCGCCCAGCGCCCGCATCAGCGCCCAGGCGTTGGATCTGGTGTGCTCGCCCGTCGCGAAGCCGGGCATGGTATAGCCCAATATGGAGGAGCGGGGCAGGCCGATCCGGTCGCAAGCCTTGGCGGCGACGATCAGCGCATGGGTGGAATCGAGTCCGCCCGACACGCCGATCACGAAATGCTTGCCGGACGTGGCGCGAAAGCGCGTGACCAGACCCTCGACCTGGATGTTGAACGCCTCATAGCAATCGGCATCCAGTTGCAGCGGATCGGCGGGCACGAAGGGAAAGCGCCGCACATTGCGGAGGAGCCTGTCATCCCGCACCGGACTGCGGCAGCGGAAGCCGATGCTGCGAAACCGCCTTTCCGGATGGGCGGCAGCGGCCGCATTGTCATGAAAAGTGCCGTTGCGCATCCGCTCCAGCCTCAGCCGCTGCACGTCGACATCCGCATAGACGATCTCCGGCTGGTCGCCGAAGCGGGTGGATTCGACCAGTAGTTCGCCTATCTCATGCACCATTGCCTGCCCGTCCCAGGCAAGATCGGTCGTGCTTTCACCCATGCCCGCCGCGCTATAGGCATAGGCCGCGAGACAGCGCGCCGATTGCGCGGCCGAGAGCAGGCGCCGGTCCCGCGCCTTGCCGATGGTGATGTTGGACGCCGACAGGTTGCACAGGATCAGCGCCCCCGCCATTGCCCCGAAGGTGGAGGGCGGCATCGGCCCCCAGAAATCCTCGCATATTTCCATGTGGAAGATGAAGTCAGCCATGTCCTCCGCCGCGAAGAGGAGGTCGGCGCCGAAAGGCGCCTTTCGTCCCGCCACCATGGTTTCCATCCGCGCCAATTCCGCTCCGGGCGCGAACCAGCGCTTTTCATAATATTCCCGATAATTGGGCAGATAACTTTTGGGCACGACGCCCAGCAATTCACCGCCCGCCAGCGCCAGCGCGCAATTATAGAGTCTCCCCCCATGCCGGATCGGGGCGCCAACCAGCAGCACCGGCAGATCGGCGCTGGCTTCGATCAGGCCGCCCAACTCCGCCTCCACCCGGTCAAGCAGAGCTTCCTGATGATGGAGATCGTCTATGGCATAGGAGGACAGGCACAGTTCGGGGAAAAGCACCAGATCGGCCCCCGCCGCGTCCGCATCGCGGGCCAGGGACAACAGGGCGGCGGCGTTGGCGCCCACGTCCGCGACGCTGGCGGCGGGGGTGGCGGCGGCGACCCGCACCAGCCCCTGCGGCCGGATCGAGGCGAAACGGTCAGTCATTGCCCAGTGCCTCCATCATCATGTCCAGTGCCGTCCTGATGGCGGCGATCCTGACCGGCCCTCGACCGATATCGCCCAGATGCAGGTCGCGATGGGCGGTCGCGCCGCCGCGCCGCGCGCAGGCGAGATGCACCAGCCCGGATTCCTCGCCGTCCGGAGCGGTGCTCGCATAACCGGTGATCGCCAGCACGACGTCGGCATGGGATGCCTCCATCGCCCCTAACGCCATGGCGATGGCGACTTCGCGGCTCACCGCGCCGCAAGCCTCGATCCGTTCGCGGGAAATGCCCAGCAATTCGCACTTGGCCTCCTCGCTGTAGACGATGAAGCCCCGTTCGAAAGCGTGGCTCGCGCCTTCGACATCCGTGAGCAGCGACGCCAGCAGCCCGCCGGTGCAGCTTTCGGCCGTTGCCAACTTCAACCCGACCTCGCAACATGACCGAAGCAGTGCTTCCGCCATCTGCTCGACTGCGTCGGGAAGCGCGGGGGAGAGGGTTTCGGCGGGTCCTTCCATCAGGTCTTGCGTCGCTCCCTTCGGTTTGCGGGCCTATCACGTTCGCTTATTTCCGCTGGTCCCTGGGTTCGCCTTCGGAAGCTGTCCGACCGGCGCGGCTGTCCTTCTCCTCGCCCCGACGCGTCATCGTTTCGGGATTATAGTTGGAGGGGATCGCGCCGCCGCTTGACGGGTCGCGTTCGGGTTCGCGATCCAGCGTATCGCTCGGCCGCCGTCCCGCGCCGGGAGGCTGGTTTTCGGTCGAGATATTGGGGTTGCGGGTGTGACGGGTGGGGACTGTCCGTTCGCTTCGATGTTTCTCTTCCATGGCTTGCTCTCCTGGATATGCATGAAGGCGGTTCCTTCGGAAGGGGACGGACGGGCAACCGGCGAACGGGCCGAATCGTTCCACGGACTCGCCGGGCCATCGGCGTCGACCGGCCTTTCCGCTAAAACAGGTTATGCATCGGGTCGAATGTCAAAGCAGCCAGCTCGACGCCAGGGACAGGGCGCAAAGGAATGTGACGCCGGTGGTCGTCCATCCCAGCATATTGGTCCAGCGCCCGTTGGTCCGCGCCCCGACCACGCCCGGCCTGTTGGTGAGCAGCATCATCAGAAACAGCAACGGCGGCACGGAAAAACCCTGGACAATGCCCGACCAGACCAGTGCCTTCATCGGGTTGAAACCCAGGAAGTTCAGCATGATCGCGAGCAGCGTGACCGCAGCGATGATGGCGTAGAACAGCCTGTTCTCGTCGGGCGCGTCGTGCAGGCTGCCTTCTCTGCCCATGCCCTGCACCAGATCATAGGCCGCGCCCGTCGTCATGACCGGCACCGCCAGGAATCCCACGCCGACGATGCCCACGGCAAAGAGCAGTTTGGCCGCTTCCCCGGCGACCGGCTCCAGTGCGGCGGCGGCGTCCGCGGCGCTTTCGATGCCGGTCTGTCCAGCGGGATGCAGGGTGGCGCCGGTGGCGAGCAGGATGAAATAGAGGATGATGTTGGAAAAGATCATGCCGGTCAGCGCGTCGCGGCTCGTCCGCTTCATTTCGGCAACGCTGGCCCCTTTGCGCTGCCGCAGGCGGCGCCCAATGGCGATCTGCTCCTCCACCTCCTGATTGGATTGCCAGGTATAGATATAGGCGGAGAGCGACGTGCCGATGCAGGCGACGATCAGCGACAGCGATTGCGCATCGATCTTCAGGCCGGGGACGAAGGTCGCGCGCAACACTTCCGACGGATCGGGCCGGGCCATGACCGCCGCCGCCACATAGGCGAAGAGGATGAGGGCGAGCCAGCGGAACACGCGCCGGATGAGGGTGTAGGACCCCCAATATTGCAGGGTGAAGATGACCGCCGCCGTGCCCGTGACGATCAGGGGCACGGGGACGGGCAGGAACAGGCCCAGCGCCGCGCCGATGCCGCCGAGGTCCGCCGCCGCCTCTATGATGTTGCCGACGCAGGCCAGCGTCACCAGCGGCAGCAGCAGCCAGCGCGGAAACTGGTCGCGGATGCAGGCGAACAGGCCCTTGCCATAGACCTGCCCGATCTTCGCGGAAAGATAGACGACGACATACATCATCGGCAGCAGCATCGGCGCCACCCACAGGAAGGCGAGGCCGTAGCGCGCCCCCGCGCTGGCGTAGGTGCCGATGGCGGAGGGATCGTCGTCCGCCGCGCCGGTCACGATTCCCGCGCCGACGGTCTTCATCAAGCCCGCCCGAGGCCTGTCGACCAGTGTTTCGGCTTCCATCGGTTCGCGGATCGGGGCGGTCAATTCTCACCTCGCGGGGACAGGAGCGTTGTTCAACACGAAGCGGACAATCACGGGTTCATCGCCGCTAACGCAGGATAGCGGCAGCCATCATTTCAATCGTCCAGGCCCGCAACGCCGGAACCTACCCCCGGACCGCGGATTGGGGGCGGCATGGCGGACAGCAAGGCAGATTGGATCGTTTCAATGCGAAGGGCGGACTTTGCCGCCGCCTGGGCCATCGCGCAGCGCCATATGGAGGGGCGGGACCCGGCGCGGCGGGACGATCCGGCGCTCCCCTATCATCGCCGCTGGGTATGGGACGGACGGCCCTATGACGGGCGGCATTGCCTGGTGCGCTGCTATCATGGGCTGGGCGACAGCATCCAGTTCGCGCGCTTCCTGCCGCTGCTGGCGGAGCGCGCCGCTTCCCTGACGGTCGAGATGCAGCCTAGGCTGATCGATCTGATGGCGGACGGGCAGGGCGCCATGCGCTTCGTCCCGTTCGACGAGGCGCAGCCTTTGCCGCCGTCGCAATGCGATCTGGAGATCACCGAGCTTGATTTCGCGCTTCGATCGACGCCCGCCGACGCGGCCATGCCCTATCTTTCCGCGCAAAGAGCGGTCCTGCCGTGGGGAAGCGTAGGTATCTGTCATCGCGCCGGCGGATGGGACCCGGCGCGGTCGGTCCCGCCGGAACTGTTCGCGCCCCTTTGCGCCCGTACGCCCTGCATCAGCCTGATGCCGGAGCCGACATCGCTTCCCGTCCTCAATCCCGCCGGCTGCCCCTATGACATGCGGGCGACAGCGGCCTTGGTCGCCGGCGCCGAACTGATCGTCACCGTCGACACGATGATCGCGCATCTGGCGGGCGCGCTGGGCAAGCCGGTCTGGCTACTGCTCAAGTCCGATCCGGACTGGCGCTGGCCCTTGGGAGAGCGCTGGACGCCCCTCTATCCTTCCATGCGGATCTATGCCCAGCCGCGCGCCGGAGACTGGGAAGCCGTGCTGGCGAAGGTCCTGCGCGATCTGGCGGTTCATCCCGCCGCCCAGGCGGAGGAGAGATGAAAAGCATGGAATTCATGCCGACCCCCGCTGTCCCCGTTTCATGGGGCGAATTGCTGGACAAGATGACGATCCTGCACATCAAGCAGGCCCGCATCACGGCCCCTGCCGCGCTCGATCATATCGCGACGGAATATCGCCTGCTGAGCGCCCAGGGCGCGCCGGCCTTGCAGATCGGCCCAGTCGGCGCGCTGGTCGAAAGACTGCGAAAGGTGAACGAGGCGCTGTGGGACATAGAGGATGCGATCCGCGAGAAGGAGGCGGCGGCGCAGTTCGACCCAGACTTTATCGACCTCGCCCGTTCGGTCTATCGAATGAACGACAGGCGCGCCGCGATCAAGCGGGAGATCAACCTGCTGCTCGACTCCGAACTGGTGGAGGAGAAAAGCTATGCCTGCGCGGGCTGAACTTCGGCTGAGGGACAATCCGGCGGTCGCGGCTCGACGATTGGGCATACTGACCTTCCATCGCTGCATCAACTATGGCTCCTATTGGCAGGCGCGCTGCCTGGTCGAGGGGCTGCGCGCCATGGGTGCCGATGCGGTGCTGCTCGACCATGAATCGCCCCATGCCGCCCGCGCCGAACTGCGCTGCGCGCTCAGCCCGATCCTGCCGCAGCGCACGGCGCGCAGCGATTTCACCGCCTATGCGGAAAAAACGCGGAAATTCCATCGCGCCTTCGCCCGCCTGCCTTTGTCGCGCCGCTTTCCCATCGACTGCCCGCAGGAGATGGAGGAATATGACGCCGTGATCGTCGGCAGCGATGAGGTGTGGAACCTGCGCCATCCCTGGTATGGCGGCTGCTCCACCTTCTA
>Ga0070664_100003948_pt1 | contig 11951 bp, 9 predicted proteins | sample KBSC73metaG_FD_65863 | JGI IMG/M metagenome (GOLD analysis project Ga0070664, IMG submission 65863) | Corn rhizosphere microbial communities from Kellogg Biological Station, Michigan, USA - KBS C7-3 metaG | ecosystem: Host-associated > Plants > Roots > Rhizosphere > Soil ... | reverse complement strand
GTAGTCGGCCGCAGGTAGTCCTGCGGAATAAAAAAGATCACCATCGTCACCGCCACCAGCCCAAGGCTCCACTTGAGCCAGCCGCGGTGCCGGCGCATCCGGTCCAGCATGGTCATGGACGAAACACCTCGAAGAAAAAAATGATCGTACCATGAACGATGGTATATTTGTTACATCTATAAGGACTTAGCGGTTCGTATCGCCTCCCCCTACCGTTGCCATCGGTGAAACCGATTTCCTCGAAGCTTCGCGTCGCATCTCGTGGTGGCCGCACAGGCAGGCGCGCCGATTTTGCGGCGCGGTTGAAGGGGCGGATCCGCGCCCTTCGCGGGCGTCTGGAGCATCGCGACGCCATCATCGAGTCGGTCCGCGAATCAAACGAAACGCTCGATCCGAAGGCGGTCGCCGAGTGGCTCGTCCGGCAGGCAAACGACTGGATTCCGGCGCCATGCTGGGCGGTCATTGCACACGATATGAACGGCCAACTGAACGTCATCGCCGACGTCGGTCTGTCCCCGAACCTCGGTCCGGCGCTGTGGTCGTCGGCGAATTGGGTGTTCCGGCACGGTGTCGAGTTCACCTCCCGCGATCTGGCGCAGGACTCCCGCGCCACCGCAGGCGCCGTCGGGACAGCCGTCGCGTTTCCACTGGTCTGCCGACATCGAACGGTCGGTGCACTCGTTGGCCTCGACTCGACGCCGTCGACAGCCTCACCCTCACTCGGGCCGTCGCTGGTGCTTGCGGTGCGTACCGTGCTGGAACCGGCGGCCATCGCGCTCGACAACGCAACCGCGCTGCAGAAAGCGGAGGCCCTGTCGGTGACCGACGACCTGACGCGCCTATACAACAGCCGCTACCTCAACCAGGCGCTGCGCCGCGAGACAAAGCGCGCAACACGCACCAGACGCGCGCTGTCGCTGCTCTTTCTGGACCTCGACGGCTTCAAGACCGTCAACGACAACCATGGACACCTCGCCGGCAGCAAAGCGCTGGCGGAAACCGCGATCATCGTCCGCGGGTGCGCACGGGAGACGGACGTCGTGGCCCGGTTTGGCGGCGACGAATTCGCCCTGATTCTCCCGGAAACGGCCCAGGACGGCGCCCTGGCCGTGGCCGCCCGTATCCGTGACCGGGTGGGATCTGCCCAGTTTCTGGCCTCAGACGGTCTTTCCGTTCACTTAACCGTGTCGATCGGGGTTGCAACACTGCCGGACTCGGCCGGATCGGCCGAAGAATTACTACGAGCAGCGGATGCGGCGATGTATCAGGTGAAAGCCTCCGGAAAGAACGGTATTCAGCTTTTTTCCGGCACGCTGCCGGCAACTCTGACATCAACGATCGGACTCCCTTAGATGCCTCTCGGCTCGTTCTTGTCGCTGTTCTCCAGCGATCTCGCGATCGACCTCGGCACGGCCAACACGTGCGTCTACGCGCGCGGCAAAGGCATCGTCGTCAACGAGCCGTCGATCGTCGCTATCAACAAGGTCAACGGACGCGTCGAAGCCGTGGGCAAGGACGCCAAGGAGATGCTCGGCCGGACGCCGGGCAACATCGTGGCGATCAAGCCGATGAAGGACGGGGTCATCGCAGACTTCGAGGTCACCGAGAAGATGCTGACCTACTTCATCAAGAAGGCGCACAACCGCAACGTCTGGGTGCGTCCGCGCATCGTGATCGGCGTACCGTCAGAGATCACGCAGGTCGAGAAGCGCGCCGTCAAAGACAGCGCGTACCGCGCGAAAGCCAGCGAAGTGCATCTCGTCGAAGAGGCCATGGCGGCCGCGATTGGCGCCGGCATGCCGATCACCGAGCCGTCGGGCAACATGATCGTGGACATCGGCGGCGGTACCACCGACATCGCGGTCATCTCGCTGGCCGGCATCGTCTACAGCAAGGCGGTGCGCGTGGCTGGCAACGAGATGGACGAGGCGATCATCCAGTACATCAAGAAGACCTACAACCTGCTCATCGGCGAACGCACCGCCGAGCAGATCAAGATGGAAATCGGCTCCGCCTTCAAGCTCGAAGAGCGGATGACGATGGAGATCAAGGGCCGCCATCTGATCGAGGGCGTGCCGAAGACGATCACGATCAGTGACGAGGAAATCCGCGAGGCACTGGCGGAAACGGTGAACGTCATCGTCGACGCCGTGCGCGTGGCGCTGGAGCGCACGCCGCCGGAGTTGTCCGCGGATATCGTCGATCGGGGGATCGTGCTGACCGGTGGCGGGTCACTGTTGAAGAATCTGGACAAGCGTCTCCGCGAGGAGACCGGGCTGCCGCTGGCCATGGCGGAGGATCCGCTGTCGTCGGTTGTGCTCGGTGCCGGAAAGATGCTGTCGGATTTCAACCTTCTGCGAAAAATCTCGATCGATTAGCCGCGCAGTCGCAGTTCCGCGATGGCTCTTCTGGATATTCGGCAGCGCACCGGGTGGTTGTTCGGAGCGCTGGTCGTTTCCCACATCATCCTCATCTCCGCGCAGGTCACCACCAAACGAGGTGTCCCTGTGCTGCAGGAAGTCACCTTCGGTGTGTTTGCCGAGCTGCAGCGCGCCTCGACGTCTGCATTGAGCAGCGCACAGGAGGGGTGGCAGAACTACTTCGCGCTGCAGCAGATCCGCCAGGAAAACGAGCGGCTGAAGAAAGAAGTGACGCAGTTGAGCGTGTCGCTGCAGCAGGAGCGCACTGCCGCGCAGCAAACGCGGACGCTGCAGGGTCTGCTGGATCTCAAGTCGGGAACGGCCTTCCAGACGACCGCGGCAACGGTGATCGGCAGCGGCGCCGATCCCGAATTCCGGACGATCACCATCGACAAAGGGACCCAGGATGGGCTTCGCGCCGATATGGCTGTGATTTCACCGGCGGGTGTCGTGGGACGCATCCTGATGCCTACGGCACGTGCGGCCAAGGTCCAGCTGATCATCGATCGCGATGCCGCGGCGGGTGTGGTCATCGAGCGGTCACGAGTCGGCGGCCTTGTGAGCGGCATTGGCAGCGCCGATGCGCTGGCCTTCAAGGCCGGGCTCATCCAGCTCGAGTATGTGCCGGGCAGTGCCGATGTGAAGAAGGGCGATCGCGTCGTGACGTCAGGGCTGGACGGCATCTACCCTAAAGGCTTGCCGGTAGGGGAGATACAATCGGCTGAGCGCGTCTCCGGAGAGTGGCGGATCAGGCTGAAGCCCGCCGTAGATTTTTCTTCGCTCGAGGCCGTACTCGTCGTCCTGCAGGTGCCCGAGCCGCCCGGAGACGTCAAGCCGGCCGCTGATGGTGAGCCGTGAAAGCGCTCGGCGTCCTCGTCGCGATAGCGCTGTCACTGGCGCTGCAAACGACGTTGTCGCGGTTTGTCGTCGGCGGATCGGTTGCGGTCGATGTCGTGCTCGTCGCGGTGATCGCAACGGCATTGACGATTGGCCCCGTCGGCGGGATGCTGGCAGGAACAGCCGCTGGGCTGATTCAGGACGCGCTGTCGAGCGGCGTCATCGGGATCGGCGGGCTGGCGAAGACGATCGTCGGGTTTCTGGCAGGTGCGTTTGGTCAGCAGTTCATCGTGACCGCCGCGCTGCCGCGTCTCGTCATTTTTGTTGCTGGCACCGTGCTTCACGGTGTCGTGTATATGGGCCTCTATTCCCTGCTGGACCTGCGCGAGTTTCCTTCGCCGTGGAAACCGCTCGCGGCGCAGGCGCTTGGTAACGCGCTGGTGGGCATCGTCGCGTTCGGCATTATTGAATCGCTGCCCGGCATGGTCGAACGACGCCGGGCGCGACGTGTGAGACGGTGAGTCATGACCGCTCCAACTGAAGATCGCAGAAGGGTTTCGGCGCGCGTCGGCGTACTGCAGGGCGCCGTCATTGTCGGCTTTGCCGCGTTGGCGATCTGTTTCTGGGTCCTGCAGGTGGTGCAGACGGACAAGTTCGTCGAGATGGCGAACAGTAATTACCAGCGGACGCTTCCGCTGCGCGCACCGCGCGGGGTCCTCTACGACCGCAACGGCCGCGTGCTCGTGGAAAACCGCGACTCTTTCACGATTTCGATCGATCGCGAATCGGCCAAGCACCTGCCGGAAACCGCCGCGACCGTGTCGAAACTGCTCGGCCTTGACCTTGCCGAGGTCATGGACATCATCGACCGGCATGTTCGCGCCGAGCCGGTGTACCGGCCGATTGTCATCGTCCAGGATGCCACGGCCGAACAGGTCTTCCGCCTCCGGAGCCGTAAGAAGGAATTGCCGGAAATCCTGATTGAGGAGGTGCCGACCAGGCGATATCCGAGCGAGGCACTCGCGGCGCATCTGTTCGGGTACGTGGGTCTTGCCAGCGATAAACAGCTTGGCGACGGCATCAATCAGGGGTCGATCGTCGGACAGCAGGGCGTCGAGCTGGCCTACAACAAGCTGCTGATGGGCCGCGACGGCGTGCGGCGCGTCGTGGTGAACAGTGTCGGCCGCGAGATCGGCCCCGCGCTCGAGGAGATTCCTCCGGCAGAGGGGAATCGGGTCCAGCTGACGATCGACTACGACATCCAGAAGGCCGTCGAGGACGCGTTCAAGGCCGCGTCCGATGCCCACCTCACCGATGCGGGCGCAGCCGTCATCCTCGATCCACGGACCGGTGAAGTGCTCGCGTTTACCAGCCAGCCGGCGTTCGACCCGAATGCGTTTGCGTCGGGCGTGGACCGGGCAACATGGGCATCGCTGAACAAGGACGAACTGCTTCCCTTGAACAATCGAGCCTTACAGGGGCGGTATTCGCCGGGTTCGACGTTCAAGATGGCCGTCGGCCTTGCCGCGCTCGAAGAAGGCGCGATCACGCCGGACTTCACCGTGTTCTGCGGCGGATCGGCCAGCTTCTACGGCCGCAGCTTCAAGTGCTGGAAGAAGGGCGGCCACGGCCGGGTCGATCTCCGCCACGCCATCGAGCAATCGTGCGACGTGTTCTTCTACACCGTCGCGAACATGATCGGCGTTGACAAGATTCACAAGTGGGCGACGTTGCTCGGCCTTGGCGAGATGAGTGGTATCGATCTGCCGCACGAGCTCAGTGGCCTCGTGCCGTCGACCGAGTGGAAGCAGCGGGTCAAGGGTGAGAAGTGGTATGCAGGCGAAACGATCTCCGTCGGCATCGGACAGGGCGCCGTGGCGGTGACGCCGGTCGAGATGGCTGTCTATGCGGCCACCCTCGCCAATGGCGGGACGCGCATCACGCCCCATGTCATCAAGGCTGTTGACGAGGGGAAGGGGTTTGAACCGGTGCCGGCGCCGCCGCCCCATTCGCAGGTCGCTCTGGATCCGCAGAAGGTGCAGGCGATTCGCGACGGGATGTGGATGGTCGTGAATGCCGGTGGCACCGGCGGCCGGGCGCGGATCGAAGGGCACGACGTGGCAGGCAAGACCGGCACGTCGCAGGTGATCTCCAACGATGGACGCGCTGCGGCGGTACGCAGCGGTAAAGATCTTCGCGACAATGGCTGGTTCGTGTTCTTCGCGCCTCGCGACAACCCCGAGATTGCCGGCATCGTGTTTCTCGAGCACGGGATGCACGGGCCGAACGCGGCGTCGGTCGCGCATCACATTCTCGATACATTCTTCGCGAAGAAGGACAAGCGCCCGTTGCCACCACCGCCGACGGTGGAGATGATGCGATTCGACTTCTCGGACTCGTTCCCGCTGCCGCCGCGAAAGCCGCGTCAGCCGGCACCAGCACAACCAGAGCGCACGGTCGCGGTGAGATGATCCGTGTTTGAACGCCGGCTGTATCACCACATCGACTGGGCGATGGTCGGCGCCATCGTGGCGCTCTGCCTGATCGGCCTGGCGCAGATCTACAGCACGACGGCGCCGGTGGGCGGGGGCGCGAGCAGCATCTTCTTCACGCAGATCTGGGCGATTCTGCTGGGGCTGGTGGCTCTTGCCGTCGCGCTCAGCATCGACTACCGGTCGCTGGCCGACAAGTCCCACTTCCTCTACATTGCGGTGGTCGCGGCGCTGATCGGCGTCCTGATCTTTGGCGTGGTGCGCGGCGGGTCGCGACGGTGGATCGATCTGGGGCCGATGAATCTGCAGCCGTCGGAGTTTGCGAAGGCTGCGCTGGCGCTGGCACTGGCGAAGTTCTTCGGCGACACGCGCCGTGGCACGATCGCGCGGGGCGACTTCATGATCGCGGCGGTAATTACGGCGGTGCCGCTGCTGTTGATCGCTCAGCAGCCCGATCTTGGCACGGCCGTGACGCTGGTGCCCGTGCTGTTTGCGGCCGCATTTGTGGCCGGCATGTCGATGCGTATCTTCGGCATCCTGGCCGTGGTCGCGCTGCTGGCCGCGCCGATCGCCTGGAAGTTTGCGCTGCAGGACTATCAGAAGGAACGCATCTCAACGTTCGTCAACCCGTCGCAGGACGCACGCGGCGCCGGGTATCAGCAGATTCAGGCCCGCATCACGGTGGGATCCGGCGGGCCGTTCGGGAAAGGATTCAAGGGCGGAACGCAGGGTCAGTTGCGCTTCCTCCCGGTGGCCCACAACGACTTCATCTTCTCGGCGTGGGCCGAGGAGCATGGGTTTGTAGGCGTTGTGGTGGCGCTCGGGTTATATCTGTTCGTGATCTTGCGATCGCTGGAAGCGTCCCGGCTGGCGAAGGACCGCCTGGGCGCATACCTGGTGCTGGGAGTGCTGGCCAGCTTTACGTTCCAGGTGCTGTACAACATTACGATGTCGGCCGGCCTGGCGCCGGTCAAGGGTTTGACGCTTCCGCTCATGAGTTACGGCGGTTCTTCGATGATCGCGACGCTCGCGGGATTCGGCCTGATTCTCAACGTGCGGATGCGGCGGTTCACCAATTGATTTTCAAGGGGCTGTGCTGCTGATGGCTGCGCTCTTCTGGATTCTGCTGGCGTTCGTGCTTGCGCACGCGGCAGGAACCGGTGCGCCTCGGCGACGGCTCCCGGAGAGCTACGGGCATGACCAAGGAGATGATCATCTCCTCGAGCGCCCACGAAACGCGGGTTGCGATTCTCGAGGACGATCTGGTCGGCGAAATCTTCATCGAGCGGGAACGATCGCGCGGTGTAGTTGGCAATTTGTACAAGGGCCGGGTCTCGAAAGTGCTGCCCGGCATGCAGTCGGCGTTTGTTGATCTCGGCCTCGAACGCGACGGCTTCCTCTACGTCACCGACGTCATAGCCACGTTCGAGGAGTTCGACCGCCTCGAAACGGACGACGACGAGCCCGCGGCTGGCGGACGCGGGGCGGGTGCCTCCGACTCGTCAACGAAGGGAGCCGGACCCGCCGTGGGATCTGCCGGCCCCGGCCGGGGAGGTCGCCGTGATCGCGACCGCGACAAAGGTCCCGAGCCGAAGATCGAAGAGCTCCTGAAAGAGGGCCAGGAGATCATCGTCCAGGTAGCCAAGGAGCCGCTGGGCACCAAGGGCGCGCGACTGACGTCGCACGCGACGATGCCCGGGCGCTTCCTGGTGTTCATGCCGACCGTGGACCACGTCGGCGTGTCCCGCAAAATCGATTCGCGCGACGAACGCGGCCGGCTGCGCGGCATTGTCCGTGAGTTCCGCGAGCAGAACGGGTTCACCGGCGGCGTCATCATCCGGACCGCCGCAGGAGGCCGCGCCAAGGAAGACATCGTCTCCGACCTCAGCTACTTCCACCGGGTGTGGACGGAGATCCGCCAGAAGGCCGAGACCTCACGGGCTCCGGCCGTCGTCTACCAGGAGCAGAGCCTGGTGGCCAAGCTGCTGCGCGACCTGCTCACCGAGGAGTTCTCTGCGATCCGGATCGACAGTCCAACGGAACACCGCCGGGTACTCGAGCTGATCGAACGCATCATGCCGTCGCTGGCGCCGAAGGTGAAGCTGTACGAGAAGGAGTATCCGATCTTCGAGGAGTACGGCGTTCAGGCGGAGATCGATCGCGCGCTGCGCAGCAAGGTGTGGCTGAAATCGGGCGGCTCGATTGTGATCAATCAGACCGAGGCGCTCGTCGCCATCGACGTCAATACCGGCCGGTATGTCGGCAAGAAGACCGCCGGACGGCTCGAAGACACGATCCTGAAGACGAATCTGGAGGCGGTGAAGGAGATCGTCCGCCAGATCCGGCTGCGCGACCTCGGCGGCATCATCGTGCTGGACTTCATCGACATGGAGGAGAAGAAGAACCGGCAGAAGGTGTTTCAGACGGTGGAGCAGGAGCTGCGGAAGGACCGTGCCCCGTCGAAGGCGATTCAGGTGTCGGACTTCGGCCTCGTCATCATCACGCGCAAGCGCGTGAAACAGAGCCTCGAGCGCGTCCTCACCGATCCGTGTCCGTACTGCGCCGGCAGCTCGGTCATCAAGTCCAGCTCGACGATCTGCTACGAGATTCTGGCGGAGGTGAAGAAGATTTCCGGGGATCTGGACGGCCAGAGTCTCGTGCTGCGCGTCAATCCAGACATTGCCCGCGCCCTCAGGGATGAAGAGCGCGCGGTCTTCCGGGATCTGAAGCAGTCTCTCGGACGGGAGATCTCAGTGAAGCCGGACAACCAGCTCCATCACGAGCAGTTCGATTTGATGGCCGTGGGATAGGTGGCTTCCCCGGCTTCAGCCGGAAGGAGACGCGTCTATGCGCACACTGGGGATAGGGCTACTGCTCGCCTCAACGGTCGTTCTGGCGCAAGCGCCGGCGACGGACGGGCTCCGCTTCGAAGTGGTCTCGATCAAGCGAAATACCTCGAACGCCCTTGGTTCCAACGGCAGCAGCGAGCGGCCGGATGGCGGTTTTACGCTGCTCAACGTTCCGATGATGACCCTGGTCGCAAGCGCGCAGTTTCCCGCGATCGCACCCGTCGATATGGTGGGCCTGCCGGACTGGGCGCAGAGCGAGCGCTATGACGTGAGCGCGACGTCTCCGCTGTCGCGACCGGCGTCACCAGAGGAACGATCGGCGATGATGCGTGCGATGCTTGCGGACCGCGTCAAGCTCGTGACGCACGTCGAGAACCGGGAACTGCCAGTGTATGACCTCGTGCTCGCTCGCAGCGACCGAAAGCTGGGCCCGGGCATCAAGCCATCCGAGATGGACTGCGTCGCCAAAGCGGCAGCCGATCGCGCCGCGGCCGAAGCGGCGTTGGCCGCAGGCACGCCGATGCCACGCCCGACAATCCCGGATATGAGTGCGCCTCCGCCGATCTGCGGGCCCATTCGGGTTACCAACGGAATGGAGGGTGACACCACAATGGAGAACCTCGCCAGGCTGCTGCGTGGGGTTGGCGGTGCAGGCCGACCTGTCGTCGACAAAACGGGGCTGACCGGCAGTTACCGAATCAAACTCGAATTCGATCGATCGGCGGGGCGAGCCGGGCCGGCCGTTTCGCCATCGTCGACGGAGTTGCCGACCGTGTTCACAGCGCTGCAGGACCAGGCTGGTCTGAAGCTCGAGTCCTCGAAAGCGTCGCGCCAGGTACTCGTCATCGATCGGCTCGAGCGACCCAGCGAAAACTGAGCCGAAAAAAAGCTGCTTGACAGATCGCGTCGGCCGGATCTACTAATTACTTAATACTTAGTTGACGACCGGACAATTCACCCCGGCAGGTCGCGAGCGCGCAACATGAGAACACCACATCCGACACTGACACCGCAGGAACTCGCCATCATGAAAGTCGTCTGGCGCAAGGACGAGACGACGGTCCGCGACGTCTACGAGGCGCTGCAGGCCACGCGCCCGGTGGCCTACACGACCGTGATGACGATGATGCGGATTCTGCAGGAGAAGGGCTACCTGACCAAGGCGACGAACGACCGGGCGCACGTCTACCGTCCGGCAAAGCCCCGCCAGCAGGTCATCGGCGGTATGGTCCGCGACTTTCTCGACCGCGTGTTCGACGGCGCCTCGGACGCACTGCTCGTCCACCTCGCACGCGATAACAAGCTGACCCCGAAACAGCGGCGCATCGTGCGCCAGCTCCTTGACGAGAAGGAGAGTGACAAGTGACCGCGGCCTCGTTGCTCCGCGACCTCACCGCCTACTCGGTGCAGATTGCGCTGGTTGCGCTCGGTGTTGCCGTGCTCCTGAAGCTCGTGAGGATTCCCGCAGGCGCACGATATGTCGGCCTGCGCCTGGCGCTCCTGGCCTCGCTTGTCGCGCCGTGGCTTCTGCGCGCTCCCGAGGTTCATGCGCCAGCGCTGCCGTCATCAGGCGCAGAGGCGATGATCGCCGCGCCCGGCCTTGCGGCCAGTGCGGCCTCCACGCCTGCAGAACGAGTGACGACTTCACCGCCGGCCCCGTCAATGCCCGCACTTCCATGGATGGAGGTCGGGTTCGGTGCATTGCTGATCGGTATCGCCGCACGAGTCGTGTGGCTGGGCATGGGGGTTCTCCGGCTGCTGCGCCTGAAGCGGGGCGGCGTCGTCGTCGATGCGCTGGAGTACTCAGAGCTGCAGCAACAGCTTCGGACCCGCGCGACGATCGCACACGTGGCGGCGTTGCCGCAGCCGGCGACGTTCGGTGTGCGGCGCCCAATCGTGCTGCTTCCCGATGCTCTCGCAGCGGCCCCTTCGTCGCTACGCCGTGCGGTAGTCGCGCACGAGTTGTTTCACGTGCGGAGGCGGGACTGGGTGTCCGTGCTCGCCGAGGAGATGGTGCGCACGGCACTGTGGTTCCACCCGGCCATTCACTGGATGACGGCGCAGATTCAGCTGGCGCGCGAGGAGATCGTCGACGAGTTGACCGTCCGCGCCACCGGCGATCGCCGGACCTATGTGGAGGCGCTGCTCGCTTTCGCCGACACGCCCGGGCTCAGTCCGGCGCCGGCGTTCGCGCATCGCCGCCAGTTGTTCCATCGGATTCTCAGCGTGTCGAAGGAGAACGTGATGTCCAGGCCTCGAGTCGTCTCGTCCGCCGCTGTGCTCATTGCCGGTGTAGTCGGCGCGAGCTGGTACGCGAGCACGTTGTTCCCGATCGTCAAGGCCGCGACGGCGGATGACAGTCCTCAGGTATCCACGCAAAGCGGCTCGCGCGTCGACGGCGCTGGCAGACAGATGTCGATCGCGGATCTGCACCAGGAGATCGTCGAGTTGCGCACTGGCACAAGGGCGTTGCGCGGCGCGGATGCGGTGGCGCTGCTCCGTCAGCGGAGTGGCGAGGTGATCGCGCCGGTCACGCCAGAAAACCCGATTCCGCGCCGGACGCGCGGCGTGGCGCCGGTGACGCCCGCGCAGTACGCAAGCACGCAGATCTCCGTCGCTGCGCGCCTCACCGTCGACCGGAATGGCGCGATCACGTCGGTTGAACAGGATTCGTGTTCGGCGGCGGGCTGGCCGAGTGCGGCCGCCAGCGTATGCAAGGCGTTCTATGACGCAGCGGCAGCCGCACTCCGTCAGTGGCGGTACGAACGGCCGGCGCAGGCGCCGATCCAGTTCTACGTGAAGGTGATGTTCCGTCCAGGAGCAGAGCCAGCGATCGCGCAGTCCGGCGAGAGTTATCTCCGCGAGCCGCAGGACAGTCTCGGCGCACTTGCTGAAATGGACAGGGACAACGCCGCTATTCAACGTGCCGTGGCGTCTCTTCGAGCTGACTTAGAGCACCTGACCGCGATGTCTCGGGAGCTTGAGCGGGCAAACCGGTTGGCGGAGCGTGGTCTCCTCGCCAGCGATCAGGCCACAATGCAGGCCGGGCTAGCCAGGCTGGACGCTGAGTTGCGTCGCGTCGAGGTGCAGCTGCAGAACGTGCGTTTGGGAACCGACGATCGGGCCCGGGCCGAACGGCTATATCGGGCGATCCTCGAGCAATATCGGGACACCGAGCAGCAGTTCAGGGCAGTAAATGCCCAGCAGCTGGCGGAGGAACAGGCCCGCGAGCGGCTGCGCGAGGCCGAGCGTCGGCTGGTGGAGGCGCGCGTTTCGGCAGAACAACTACAGACGGCCGAGAGACAATTGGAGGCTGCGGGCCGTCAGCCCGAAGAGACCACGACGTCGACCGT
>Ga0070664_100003944_pt1 | contig 11957 bp, 15 predicted proteins | sample KBSC73metaG_FD_65863 | JGI IMG/M metagenome (GOLD analysis project Ga0070664, IMG submission 65863) | Corn rhizosphere microbial communities from Kellogg Biological Station, Michigan, USA - KBS C7-3 metaG | ecosystem: Host-associated > Plants > Roots > Rhizosphere > Soil ... | reverse complement strand
GCGCTCGTCGTCACGATCGTGAGCTTCGGGCTGTCGCTCTTCGTCTCCGACAGCGACGCGCCGAAGCGCAAGGAAGTCCGGACCTAAATCCGGGGCTTCGGGTCTCTCGAGCCGCGCGCACCCGCGCTGCTTCCGTTGGAGGCCCGCGAGATTTCATCGACGCACTCGCACGCGACCCGACGCAGCCGCGCGGCGTTGCGGATGGTGAGCACGCCTCGGCGGTAGTCGATCATTCCTTTGTCGCGCAGCGCCGACGCCGAAGCGCTCACCACCGGCCGCGGCGCGCCCACCATCTGCGACACGAACTCGTGCGTCAGCTCGAACCGGTTGGTGTCGGCACGTTCGGCCGTCAGCAGCAGCCAGCGTGCGAGGCGCTGCTCCGAGGTGTGGAACCGGTTGCACAGCGCCGACTGCGCAAGCTGGTGCATGACGCGCTGTGAATAGTCCATCAGCAGCTCATGGAGCGCGCTGCACGACATGACGTGCTCGCGGATGACGGCCTTCGGCACGCGGTACGCGAGCCCAGGCAGCTGAACCACGAGGCCGTAGGGCAAGGGCTGCTTGCCGAGGGCATCCGCGATGCCGGCCACGCCCTCCCGGCCGATGAGCGCCACTTCAACGGAACTGCCGTTTTTCGTGCTCGCCACCAGCGACACGATGCCAGACTCGATGAAATACGAGAAATCCGCGACCGTGCGCGCGTGGCCCAGCAGCGTTCCGCTTTGCAGCGCGCACGGCTCCATCTGCTTCACGAGTTTCGCGAACACACCGCGATCGATGTCCGCCAGCTCACGCAGGAGGCGATTCTCCGGTCGAGTCGCAACCATGTCTACCATCAGCTCAGTGCAAGAATCGAAGCATCCAAACACAGCCGTGACACGCCGTCTGTCCGGATTCAACAGCCAAGGTAGTTTTGTGACCGACGAGCTGTAAGCGCATAACTCGCTGGCGATTGGCCGCCGTGATGGTTTACTCTCGCGATCAGGCGATTCGGCGATGACTCACACCTTCGACAGCGCGAGTTTTGGCCAGCTGGCGGCCGATGCGGACCGCTTGGCCGCAAGGGCGAGCGGCCACGAGCGCCGGCTCGCATCTCTCGTCGATGCGCTCGACGGCAGCGGCAACTCTCCGCTCCTCAAAACTCTCCGCGAGCTGTGTGTGGGCGCGCGCGAGCAGCGGCGAATCGCCGACACGCTTCGCAAAGGCTTGATTGGCAGCGTCGCCGCTCCGCACAGCGAAGAGGCATTGAAGCGGCCGCTCGTCCTCATCGTGGACGACTCGCAGGACAACCGCGACATGGCCGCGATGCTGCTCGAGACGTGCGGGTTCGACACCATTACCGCCAGCAACGGGCTCGAGGGCGTGATCGTGGCGCATTACACGCGCCCCGCCGTGATCATCATGGACGTCGCGATGCCGGTGCTCGACGGCGTGCAGGCCGCCAGGCTGCTGAAGGCCAGCCAGGTGACGCACGACATCAACGTGATCGCCTACACAGCCAGGATGAACGTGGACGATGTACCGGCGCGCGTGTTCGCGGACGTGCTGCACAAGCCGGCCAGCCCCGAGGCTATCGTCGGCACCGTGCAGCGCTTCGTGCTTCCGGGTGAACCGGAAGCGGCGTGAAGCCAGCACATCCATAGAAATGTTGTGACACAGCTGAGTTAACGCCCCGGACAAAGCTTGATAGCATGTGTCGTTCGGCAGCGGCCTCCCCCCGCGCGCGAACGGCCGGCGCTTGGTGCCTATATCCGATGGACCGCTCATTCCGAAGCAGCCGCTTCGATAAATTGCTCATCGAGTGCGGACGGCTCGTCGCCGATGCCGGCGACCACGAGCGCGCGCTCAACGAGCTGGCCGATCGCCTCGAGGGTGACGCGCCTGATCTGATGCCGACGGTCCGGCGGCTCGCCGCGGCGGCGCATCTGCAGCGGCAGCGCGCAGAAACGCTGCACGCAGGATTGATCGGGGAACCGGCAGCCTCACGCCAGCCAGACTCGGGGCGTCCGATCGTGCTGGTCGTGGACGATTCGAAAGACAGTCTCGAGACCGTCGCCCTGTTCCTCGAGCTGTCCGGATTTCACGCGATCACGGCCGCCAACGGGCTCGAAGCCGTCATCGCCGCGCACTACGCACGCCCCGAAGTGGCCGTGCTCGACGTAGCAATGCCCGTGCTGAACGGCCTCGAGGCGGCGCGGCTGCTGAAGGCGAGTCCGGTGACGCGCAATGTGCGGCTGATGGCGTACACGGCCAACTGGTCGACGTCGGATGTCGCGCTCAGGGAATCGTTCGCGGAAGTCCTCGCCAAGCCGGCCAGCGCCGACGAGTTCCTCGCCGCCGTCCGCCAGCTTGCCGCCAGCGGCGACGCGCCCCCCTCCTGATCGTTCGCCTCAGCACTCCAGCTTCTTACCAGAGTCGAGCAGCGTCACGCCGCGGCACCAGCCGCCGTGAGTGCCGTCGCGCAGCGGCGCCACAACCACGGACACGCGGTCGCCAATCTTCAGCCCGTCGGTGGCATCGCCTCGGGCAGGCAGTTGGCGAACAGCCTTCGGATGGCCCGCGGCTTCGGCGGCGGTCAGCCGTTGCACTTCGGCCGCCACCTCCGGCGTCCACGGCAGCGGATTACCGTCGATCTGCTTGAACTGATCCTCGATGTCGGGAAGCCAGATGCCACTCCAGTCTGGCAGCGACACCGCTGGCCGGCCGCACGCGGTGGCGACCACGGCGGCCACGGCGATGAACAGCGCTCGGACGCGGGTCAGTTCGCGGTGGACGGCGGCCACGCCGTGATTCTACGGCACGCGATCGAAGGCGACGGTCCCCGCCATGAGGTTGGGCTTGGCGGTCCGATGGGCGGCGCCCCACGCGTCGGCGTGACGGTCACCCGCGAGCACGGGCGCCGTCCACCAACCGTCGTTGTTGCGCGCCGCATCCGGCAGCGGGAACCCGAGCAGCGCCTCGATGTCGAAAAAGCTCAACACCACCGTCACCGCGTAGCGATGCTCGAGATACCCGTAGAGCGGAGAGTACGCGCCGTGAAAGGACGGCGTCTTGGGCCGCTCCGGCGCAGGCACTGCATTCGACGGCGCCGATATCCGCCGTAAGCGCCACGCGCGGAGGAAATTGAGCATTACCTAGGTAGACGTGCGCCGGACGTTCTCCGCACGCGGCCCCTTCGGCCCCTGCCCGATCTCGAACTCGACGCTGTCGCCTTCGCGCAGATCGGCGATACCCTCGCCGTAGATCGCGCTCTGGTGAAAGAAGTAGTCGTTCCCGCGATCGTCCTTGATGAACCCGAACCCCTTGTCGACCCGCAACGTTCGAATCTTTCCGGTCATTTCCACGCTCCCGTGTTAAGTCAGAGTTGCCACTCGCACTGTCGTGGCGGCGGCGGTACGTCGTCGGCGCTTCGCGCGATGCGCCCCCCGGCCACTTCCATCTGCGCCTTGACGGCGGCGCTGTGCTCGCCCTCGACGTGCGGCACACACCCGGCCAGGAGCTGTTTGGCCCGCAACGACGACACGACGACGAACTCGTACGAGTTGTAAGTCGCGGGACGGCTCACCATCGCGCGCCTCCAATCGAAGCATCGGCCACGAATTGGATGAACGAACGCGCAAGGGACATGCTGGATGGGTGCATCGGTTCCTCCCGGCGATTGCCATGGTGAGGAACCGGCAGGATTGCAGGCGGCTCAGGACAGGCCCTTTAACGTTAGCACGATAGCACCTCGCCGTTCGAACCCGGCAGAAACCTCAGGCACAATGGCCCCAGCCTGGAGACATTGTCCCCGCCGCCGGCCGCTCCCATACATTCGACGACTGCCGCCGTGGTCAGTGCCACGGTGGCGATGGTGTCGTTTCAGGCCGGGGCATCGGTCGCCAAGCAGCTGATTCCCGCGATTGGCGCGCCCGGCACCACGGCGCTGCGCCTCGGGCTGTCGGCCATCCTCGTCGTCGTGCTGCAGCGCGCGTGGCGCACCGTCCCGACACGAACGGTGTGGCCGGTGATCTTGGCCTACGGCCTGTCGCTCGGCGCGATGAACTTCGTGTTCTATTTCGCGTTGCGCAGCATCCCGCTCGGGATCGCGGTTGCCATCGAGTTCGTCGGCCCGCTGGGCGTGGCGGTGTTCGCGTCGAGGCGCCGCGTCGACTACCTGTGGGTGGCACTCGCCGCCGTCGGACTGCTGCTTCTGCTGCCGATTCGAGCCACTGAAAACCGGCTCGATCCCGTGGGCGTGCTCTGCGCACTCGCGGCAGGCCTGGGCTGGGCGCTCTACATCGTCTACGGACAGAGGGCGGGGCGCGCGCATGGAGCAGCCGCGTCGACATGGGGACTCATTGTCGCGGCGTGTCTGGTCGTGCCGATCGGCATCGCCGAGGCCGGACGAGTCCTCCTGACGCCGTGGATATGGACGTTCGGCATGGCGGTGGCGGTGTTCTCGAGCGCGCTGCCCTACACATTGGAAATGGTGGCGCTCAGGCGCCTGTCGGCAAAGACCTTCGGCACGCTCATGAGCTTCGAGCCGGCGATTGCCGCCCTTGCCGGCGTCGCAATCCTGCACGAGCACCTGATGCCGATGCAGTGGCTCGCGATCGGCTTCATCATCGTGGCCTCGGTGGGCACGGTGAGCGGCGAGCACTGACTTTACTATCGAGGGAGCACAACGATGATCCTCACGCGTGACGTGATCCGGCGCGAGATCGAGGCGGGGCGAGTGGTGATCGATCCGTTCTTTGCGGAGCAGGTGGGGCCGGCGTCGATCGACCTGCATCTCGGCGACGAGATCCGCGTCATGCACATCGGGCGCGAGCCGGTGCCGGTAACCGAGGACGTCGACTATCGGACAATCACCGACGTGCGCTCGCTCGAGACCCCGTATCCGCTGGCACCGGGTGAGACGATCCACGGCATCACCCGCGAGCGCATCACGCTTCCGGGCGACATCGGCGGCTGGCTCGAGGGCCGCAGCCGGTTTGCGCGCCTCGGCCTCATGATTCACGTCACCTCGGGCTTTGTGCAGCCGGGGGTCGCGACGCGCCAGGTGCTCGAGATGTCGAACGTGTCCGGCCGGACGCTGCTCATCCACGCCGGCGTGCGGCTCCTCCAGATCGTGCTCCAGCGCTGCGAGGGCAGCGCCGTTTATCAGGGACGCTTCGCGCGCCAGGACAATCTGTAGCGCCTTGCCCGTGTCGCAGGCGGACTATGGTCGTCGACAGACTTTCGGGTCGACGGATCGGATCGAAAACGTTGGACTGTCCTCGGGGACGTCATGCCGGATTGCAGGGTCGACGTTTGGATCGCCGGGGATCAACGTCAACCCGCAGACGACCGTCGGTTTCGAGGCGCGGCGTCCGTCCGGAGGCGGATCGAGCCTCGGAGTCGGGGTCGGAAACAGGAAGCGTGGGGGCGAGGGAGGCTTGCTCTTCGGGCTGAACAGGTTCCCGAACGAGTTCGCTTTCGGCGACAATCCCTCCGTCGGCTGTTGCGCAGCGATCGAAGTCGACCCGATCTGAACGACGGCGACGAACGCGCCGATCGCAATGATCCGCATGGGCGCCTCCTCAGCTCACTATAACAATACTCGCGCACGCCCATTCGCGGCAGGCGCGAGCCTCGCGTGCCTGCCACACGCTCGCGCCCCGCGCCGCACTGTTGCAAGCGATCCCGGGAGTAATTCGGAGCAGGGTTTAGTGGATGAGCGGTATCATCGCGCCGTCATGGCACGCGTGCGTGTGGCCACGGTCGTCGCATCGATGGTCGCGCTCTCCATGACCGGCATGGCCGGGCAGAGCACCACGCGGCCGCCGGCGGTTCGACTGGATCCCGTGTCCGCGATTCTCGACGCGTTCACGACCCACGAGGTGGTGGCGCTGAGCGAGGGGCCACATGGCAACACCGCCGGGCACGCGTTCCGGTTGGCGCTCGTCCGAGACCCGCGGTTCGCCGCCATCGTGAACGACATCATCGTGGAGAGTGGCAGCGCCCGGTATCAACAGGAGATCGATGCCTATGTGCGTGGCGACTCGACTTCCGATGACGTGTTGCGGGAGGCGTTGGAGAACAGCGCCGTCGCGACGCCCGTCTGGGACCGGCCGATCTTCCCGGAGTTCTTTCGCGCCGTGCGCGCACTCAACCAGACGCTCCCTGCCGCGCGCCGACTGCGTGTTTTGATGGGCGACCCGCCGATCGAGTGGGCGACGGTCAAGACCGTCGACGACTATCGCCCCTGGCTTCGGCAGCGCGACTCGTATCCGGCGGGTATGATCCAGAGGGAAGTGCTGACGCGCAACCGGCGCGCGCTCATCGTTTACGGTGACGGCCACCTGCAGGCGCGCAGCGAACGTCCGGGGCGCTCGATGGTTGCGATTCTCGAGGCCAACGGCGCGCGGGTGTTTGCCGTCAGCAGCACATTTGCGGATTTCACATCGTTTCAGTCCGACGTGGCATCCTGGGCGGCGCCAAGTCTGGCGCTCGTGAAAGATACGCGGCTGGGAGTAATCCCCTACGAGTACCTCTTCGGTCCGCAGCCACCCGACCCCTTTTTCAAGACGCACCCGAACGTGGAGGACCACTTCGATGCGGTGCTCTCGCTTGGGCCTCCGGCCGCGATGCAGATGGCGCCGCTGTCGTATCCGCGCTGCGCGGAGCCGGACTACATTGCGCTCCGGGTGGGTCGCATGGTCGCGACCGGCATGCCGGCGACGGTGAGCGAGCGATTGGCGCGGGATTGCGCCGCGGCGAAGCCGCAGTAGAGGTACGCCGCTGGCGACAGGTGAGCCCGACCTGCCAGGAGCAACCGCCGCGGCGCCGCGTTTGCCAACGCCCATTCCGCGCGCGGGAGTGCTCGCGCAGGCGCAGGGGTGTCAGTTCGTGGGTGCTGTCTCTTATCCCCTGGGTATCTTGCACTGGGCGAAACGGCCCACTAAACTCCGCGCATGCGATACGCCACCTCGCGCCGGCTCCTCCGGTCCCCCGTTCTCTTCGCCGTTCCGTTCGTCGCCTTCATGGCCTACGGCGTCGCCTGGAATGCGCTCGCCGCGCAGGCGCCGAAGAGCAAGGAATCCGCCGAGGCCCGGCTACAGAGGTTTGCCGACAAGGACGAAATCCAGACCGTGCTGCTCGAGTACGGGCGCGCGCTCGACTCCCGCGACTTCACCGCCTACTCCAACCTCTTCGCGGCGGACGGCGAATGGGTGGGCGGCTTCGGCTCCGTGAAGGGCCCCGCCAACATCAAGGCGTTCATGGAAAAGAACATGGGCACGGGCGCCAACACCACGCACAACTACCACCTGCTCTCGAACTTCGTCATCAAGGTAAACGGCGACACCGCCACGGCGTGGTCGCGCTGGGCGTTTGTGCAACCACAGGACCGCGGCGCCGTCATCGCGCAGGCGGGCAGCTACGACGACACCTTCATCCGCGAGAACGGTGCGTGGAAGTTCAAGAAACGCACCGCGTCGAACGACACCGGGCGTCCGGCTCCCGCAGCGGTCGCGCCAGCCAGCCGTCAGTAAGGAGGCCTCATGCTCCGCTTCCGCTCGGCGCTCTACATTCTCGCCGTGGCTGCGGCGATCGGGCCGGTGTCGCTGCGCGCGGGCCAACAGGCGTCACGCGTGGACGATGCCGCCCTTCGCAAAGCCGGGACCGGCGACGAGTGGCTCACCTACGGCCTGAACCAGGCCGAGACCCGCTTCAGCCCGCTCACCGACATCAACGCCTCGAACGTCGCGCGGCTGGGTCTCTCGTGGGCGTACGATGTGGGCCAGGGCGGCGGCGGCCAGGAAGCCACGCCGCTGGTGTGGAACAACACGATCTACGGGATCACGAATTGGAGCGTGGTGTTCGCGGTGGACGCGCGCACCGGCAAGGAAAAGTGGCGCTGGGATCCGTGGGTCAACAAGGCCGAAGTGCGCCCCGAGATCTGCTGCGGCGTGGTCAACCGCGGGCTCGCGCTCTATCAGGGAATGCTCTACGTCCCGGTGATCGACGGGCGGCTGCAGGCGCTCGATGCGCTCACCGGCCGCGTGCTGTGGGAGTCCCGCGTGGCGTTTCCGCAGGATCACTACACGCTGACGATGGCCCCGCGCATCGCCAAGGGCAAGGTGATCATCGGCGCCAGCGGCGGCGATCGGCCCACCCGCGGGTTCTTCGACGCCTACGATGCGCTGACCGGCCGTCGCGCGTGGCGCTTCTACACCGTCCCCGGTGATCCGTCGAAGCCGCCGGAAAACGCCGCGATGAAGAAGGCGCTCGCGACGTGGGACAAGGAGTGGTGGAAACAGGGCGGCGGCGGCGCCGTGTGGGACGGCGCGGCGTTCGATCCCGAACTCAATCTCGTCTACGTGGGCACCGGCAACGCCGAGCCGTGGCCGCAAGAGCTGCGGACGTCGATGGGGATGGACAACCTGTACGTCTGCTCCATCCTGGCGGTGGACGTGGACACCGGCGAGCTGAAATGGCACTACCAGGTGGTGCCCGGCGATTCGTGGGACTTCGACAGCGTGCAGCACCTGATTCTTGCGGACCTGCCGATCGGCGGGCGCACCCGCAAGGTGATCATGCAGGCCAACAAGGACGCGTTCTTCTACGTGGTCGATCGCGTCACCGGCCAGTTCATCTCGGCGGCGCCCTTCTCGCAGGTCACCTGGGCGAGCGGCCTCGACCCGAAGACTGGACGTCCGATCGTGAACAAGGAAGCGCTTTACGGCAAGACCGCAACGCTCGTGACACCGGGCGGCGGCGGCGCGCACAACTGGTCGCCGATGGCGTTCAACCCGATGACGGGACTCACCTACGTCCCGACGTCCACGCTCAACACGTTCTCATACGCGGTCGAGGCGCCGTTCAACCCGCGCCCGGCGTTCATGACCGGCACGGTGCGTCCGGCGCCGGCGCCGGTGGCGCCAGCCGCGGCGGCGATCGGTCCACCGCCGATCGAAGGCACCGGTGGGCGCGGCGCGCTGGTGGCGTGGGATCCCGTGGCCGGGCAGGTGCGGTGGCGCATGCCTGGCGGCGGCGGCATCGGCGGCGGCGCGCTCACCACCGCGTCGAACCTGGTGTTCCAGGTGCTGAGCAACGGACACCTGATGGCCTACAGCGCCGACAAGGGTGAGAAGCTCGCCGACATCGACACCGGCCTGCGCAGCGGCATGGGGCCGCCCATCACGTATCGTCTCGACGGCAAGCAGTACGTAGCGCTGATGGGCGGCGTCGGCCAGGCCGCACCCGGCGGGAACGCCGGCCCTGGCAACCAGCCCACGCCGTTCGCGCCGAAGTTGATGGTCTTCGCCGTGGGCGCCACGGGATCGCTGTCCTCGAGCAGCGGCACGCAATAGCTCTGAGGCGGGTCTAAAGACCCGCGACCACGCACGTAGTTGCGGGTCTTTAGACCCGCTTGGGAGATCGGATGCATCGATCGCTAGGAGTTTTGGCCGCCGCGCTCGTGTTCGCCTCGCCGATGCTGCTCCTCGGCCAGCGCCAGGAGGCGAGCCCGCAGCGGCCGAGCGTACAGGTGGGGGTACCCGAAGGGCGCAGCGACCGCGGCGGGGCCGCCAACGCCCCGCGGGGACGCGGGCGCCCGTCGGGGCCGCCGCGCGCGGTGCCGCGCGGCTCCGACGGTCACGTGCTGCTCGGCGGCGCCACGCCCACGGAGAAGGGTGTGTGGCTGCCCGGCCCGGTGATCCCGAATCCGCTGCAGATCAAGGACGTCCCGTTCCAGCCGTGGGCCAAAGCGCTCTTCGCCGACCGCAAGAACAACGAGCTCGAGCCGCATACGCGCTGCAAGCCGTCGGGCGTGTCGCGCCAGTTCCTCACGCCGTACGGCGTCGAGATGGTGGAGCTGCCCGAAATCCAGCGCGTGTTCGTGTTCGACATCGGGGGGCCGCATACCTTCCGCGAGGTGTTCATGGACGGCCGCTCGCACCCGAAGAACTTCACGCCGACCTACTACGGCCACTCAGTCGGCTGGTGGGAAGGCGACAGCCTGGTCGTCGATACCGTAGGCTTCAACGAAGGCTTCTGGATGGACCGCGACGGGCTGCCGCACACCACCCAGATGCACACCATCGAGAAGTTCACACGCACCGACTTCAACACCATCCGCTACCAGCTGACGGTGGACGATCCTGGCGCCTACACCCGGCCGTTCAGCGGCGAGATGAACCTGCGGTGGGAGGCCGGTACCGAGCTTTTCGAGTACCAGTGTCAGCAGGCGAACTACGCCACCGAGCTGATGGTGGGCAGCTTCGAAAAAGTGGACCGCAGCACTCTCACCGTTCCGTAGCCCATGACACCCATGCCCAAGACACTCGCGCTCGCATTCGTCGCCCTGTGCTCGCTGTCCACGCCGGCGTTGGCCCAGAAGCCGATGACGCTGACGGCGATGGACTACATCGAGATCCAGCAGCTGGTGGCGAAGTACGCCAAGTTCATCGACAGCTGCTCGAACAACGGCTATGACTACGCCGACCTCTACACCGCCGACGGCATCTTCCTGCCGTCGATCAACGGCAAGCCGGTCACCGGCATCCAGGGGCGCGAGAAGCTGGCGGAGGTGTCGGGCGGCGGGTCGCGCGGCTGCAAGAACGTCGGCTGGATCCAGCAGGGCGTGCGGCACCTCTACCCGAACCACGTCATCGAGGCGACGCCCGACGGCGCCAAGGGCACCGTGGACATGCTGATGATCGGGCTCGGCGGCGATCCCAACAAGATTCAGTACGACGGGCACTACGAGGACATCTACGTGAAGACGCCACAAGGGTGGCGCTTCAAGCAGCGCACCCACTTCGCGCTGCTGAGCGGCGGACGCCCGACCGCACCGGCGCCGCCGGCGAAGTAGCGCCGGCGGGCAGCCATCTCGCCGTCTGGCCAGGCGGACTGCGATGATCAAGCCTTTCGAGCTGGAATCCGCGGACGGCTGCGCCACGTGGGACACAATCGTCGCCGCGTCGATCGGCGACGTCGCGACATTGCGGCGGCTGCTCGAGCGCGATCCGCGTCTCGCTCGAGCTGGATACTGGTACTCGCCTGCGGTGCATTTTGCGGCGCGCGAAGGGCACGTCGAAGCGGTGAGTCTCCTGCTCCAGTCAGGCGCGGATGCTCGAACAGGAGCGAGAGCGCCGCGGACGAGTCATGGCCCAATCAGCCGACCACCCGATTCATCGGGCAGCGGCGCTGGGCGAGATCGACGCCGTCCGGAACTTCCTCGACGCCGACGCCACGCTCGTGAATCTCGGAGCCCGCCGGGGCATCACGCCGCTCCACTGTGCCGTCCTCGGCGCCAGGCGTGAGATGGTGACTCTTCTGCTCGACCGTGGCGCGAACATACACGCGCGGAACCCAGACGATCTGCAGGCGATCGACTTCGCCATCTGGGGCGATCGGCGGCCATCTGTCAACGTCGACGTGGTGCCGCTGCTCATCTCGCGCGGAGTGACGTACGACCTCACCGTCGCTGCCGCGCTCGGCGATCTGGCCGGCGTGCGGCAGATGCTCGACGACAAGCCGTCCCGAATCAGTGAGACGCGCCCGAACGGGCGGCGCCCGTTGTCGGCAGCGGTCGAATTCGGCCGCGACGACATCGCCCGGCTCCTGCTGGAGCGCGGCGCACACCCGCGCTGGGAACCGGCGGAGGCGGTGCACTCGGCGGCGCGCAAGGGCAACTTCGCGATGGTCAAGCTGCTGCTGGAGCACGGCGCCGACCCGAACGAGGACATCGATTCGACCGACACGCCAACGGCGTTTGCCGCCACGCCGGAAATCCGCGCGCTCCTCGAGTCGCATGGCGGAGGGCTCGGCCTCTACGACACCACGTGGATTGAACACGATGACGAACTGCTGAGGCAGGTCGCGGCGGCTCCGCCCGACGAACACAGAATCGGCGCGGCGTTCACGATGAGCGCCGACCGCCCCGATTTGCTCGCGCGCCTGCTCGGCGCCGGCCTTCGCATGCCGGC
>Ga0070664_100003941_pt1 | contig 11968 bp, 12 predicted proteins | sample KBSC73metaG_FD_65863 | JGI IMG/M metagenome (GOLD analysis project Ga0070664, IMG submission 65863) | Corn rhizosphere microbial communities from Kellogg Biological Station, Michigan, USA - KBS C7-3 metaG | ecosystem: Host-associated > Plants > Roots > Rhizosphere > Soil ... | reverse complement strand
CCGTCCACAACTACCGTTGGCGACTCGGCCTTGCCGAAGGCGAAGCGCGCTACGACGAATTCGAGAAGCGGCTCGCGGCCAGCCCCACGATCGCGGTGCCGACCATCACGCTCGAGGGCGACGCCAACGGTGCCCCGCATCCGGAACCGGCCGCCTATGCGAAGCAGTTTTCGGGTCGCTATGCGCACCGGCTCGTCGGCGGCGGCATCGGCCACAACCTGCCGCAGGAAGCTCCCCGCGAGTTCGCGCAGGCAGTCATCGACGTCGACGGCTGGGCAGCGGCGTGAGACACGCCTGCGCACAGGTCTGCGTCAGGCGTCCTCGAGTGCAGGCACCACGATGGGCACGTAGTAGTCGTGGCCGATCGCGGTTCGCGCGAACAGGTAGTTGTCGAGGGCGCGTGCGCTCAATCCGTCGAGGTGCACGTGGCCGCCGGCGTCGCACGGGAACGACAGCGAGCGCGGGGACTCGAACAGCGCCCTGAACAACAGGTAGTGGGTTGCCGATGCGCCGTGCGCAGGAAGATTCTGGGTAGCGTTCATGCGGGTCTCCGGTGTCGAATGGCGATCAGCGTCTTCGACCACGCCGTTGCGCGCATCGACCTCTGGAGCGACCTCTTCCTGCTCCGCATGGCTTAATTCCAACGGCTTGCCCCAATCGATCTGCGCGCAGTTGCGCCTTTCGGCCGATGCCGAGCCCGGCCTTCAGACGCGCGCAATGCAGCCGCGATGCGCCCAAGCTCCTCACCGATGGATCAACGAGCGAAGCCATGGTCGATCTTCCGGTCTCGTCGGCGACGTCACTGGCCCGCAGACGCGAGCGGCCCGAGGGCAACGGCGTCCAGGGAGAGCATGGACGACGCCTGACGGTCGACGTGCGGGCCGCCTTGCTCGACGCCTACGCCACTCTCGGCGGCGTCTGCGAGGCGGAAGACGTGCTTGCGAGGATGCGCGAGGTGCACGAGCAGCCGCTGTCCGTCCTGGCGCGGCTGATCGTCCACCGCGAACTGGTCGCCGTCGCGTGGCACGGCACGACGTTGCTGCCGGCGTTCCAGCTCGACCGCTCCTCCTGGCTGCCAAGGCCGGAAGTCCGCCGCGTCGTGCGTCAGCTGCGCGACGTCCAGGACGATCTCGAGCTCGCCCTCTGGTTCGCGGCCGGCAACGCGTCTCTCGGCGGGTGCTATCCGGCCGAGCTGATCGGCTCCGATGTCGAAGCGGTGGTCGATGCCGCGCGGATCGAGCGCTTCATCGCACGGTGGTGAGCGAGGCCGGCCGCACCACGTTGCCGCCGGCGCAGCGCCAGATGTCGCAGCGCGCCGGTTCGACGGTCACAGAAGTGCCCGGCAGCCACGCGGTCTACGTCTCTCAGCCCGAAGCAGTCGCAGCATTCATCGCGAAGGCTGCTGCCTCACTGTCGAGATAGGCACGTGAGATGGGTCAAACGCGCCCGTCATCGAGGTAAGCGGAGGCGATCTCGGCACGGGCCGGAAGATCGGCCCCGCGCCGCGAACACACCACGCTTGCCGCCGTGCAGGCGAATCGCAGTGCTTCCTCGAATCGAGGCTCGATGCTGGGCGCAATCGCCTCGATTCGGAGCGCGTCATGTTCGCAAAGCCAGGCGAGCAAGGCGGACTGGAACGCGTCGCCGGCTCCGACCGTGTCGATGACGGACACGGCGGGGGCGGAGACGGCAGCGCCCCTCGACGCCGTCCGCGCGACCGCGCCCTCGGCACCGCGGGTGACGATGACGAGCCGCACCCCTCGCGCCAATGCCCGATCGATGAACTCCGTCGCCGAGACGCCGGGGTGCAGCAAGCCAAGATCCTCTTCGCTGATCTTCACCACGTGGGCGCGGGTCAGCATCCACTCGAGCGCATCGCGCCAGCGGCTCAGATCGGGATCGACGTTGACGCGGACGTTCGGGTCGTACGAGACGGGGATCCGGTCGCGCTCGCGCTCGACGAGCGCGCGCAGTGTCGATGCAATCGGCTCGACGACCATCGCGAAGGAGCCGACGTGGATGGCGGCCACGGTTGGCGGCACGCGCTGCAGCGCGTCCGCCGGGAGCTGACGGTCCGCGCCTCCTTCGCCGTAGAACGAATAGCTCGCGACGCCTCGGGCATCGAGGCCGACGAGGCCGAGCGTGGTCGGTGCATCGACGCGCACGACCATCGACGTATCGACGCCCTCCTCGCGCAGCGCGCGCAAGAGGCGTTCGCCCAGGAAATCCTTCGCAATTGCGCCGAAGAAGGCGACAGGCTGCCCGAGGCGAGCCACGCCGATGGCGACGTTGAAGGGCGAGCCGCCGATCCGCGCCTCGAGCGCCATCCCGGTCGCGCTGTCGGCGAGCGCGAACACGTCCATCAACGCCTCGCCGCAGACGACGACCATTGCCAAGATTCGCTGTCAGCCGGCCGTCGCCAGGGCTGGTGCCTCGGCAGCGACGCCACGCAAGCCGAACTCGTCGCGCAGCGCTCGGTAGAGCGCGCAGAAGCGATCGTGACGCGGCAGCAGGAGCGACGCCTCGGCCGGATCGGAAACGAACTCGTGGCTAACGTCGGGAACGCGGCAGACCGCATCTTCTTCGCCGTCGTCGGCAAGCCAGGCGAGTCGCGCGGCGCCGAGCGCACCACCGGCGGCGCCGTGCTCGTGGACCCGCATCGCGACGCCGAGCAGCGAGGCGAGCAGCTGCGCCCAAAGCGCGCTGCGCGCGCCGCCACCGATCAGCGACATCGCCGACACTGCGCTTCGCTCGGGCGCGAGGCTCCGCCAGCCATCGAGCAGGCTGAAGCTCACGCCTTCCATCACGGCATAGCCGATTGCCGCAGCGTCGTGGTCGTGGGTCAGACCGAACAAGACGCCTTGCGCCTCGGGGTCGTTGTGCGGCGTGCGGTCGCCGCTGAGATAGGGCAGGAAGAGCGGCGCTCGAACTCGCTCGGTCGCGCCGAGCGACGCCACGCGGCGCAGCAGCTCGGCCTCGGTCGCGATACCGAGTGCCGCGCACGCCCAACGCAGCGCGCTGGCGGCCGACAGCATGACCGACATCTGATGCCACCGGTCGGGCAGTGCGTGGCAGAACGCATGGACTCCGGCGCCGGCGTTCGGGCTGAAACGCTCGCTGACCAGCAGACAGACACCCGAAGTGCCGAGCGAGACGAAGCCCTGGTGCGGGCGCACTGCGCCGACACCGATCGCGCTCGCCGCGTTGTCGCCGCCCCCGCCGGCGACCACGATCCCCGCGCGCAGCCCCCAGCGCGCGGCCAGTGCTGACCGCAGCTGGCCGGACGCCCGGCTGCCCTCGACAAGCCGCGGCATCTGGGCACGCGTCAGGTGACAAGCCGCGAGAAGCTCATCGGACCAGGCGCGTCGTCCGACGTCGAGCCACAGGGTGCCGGAAGCATCGGACATCTCGCTGACGTGCTCGCCGGTGAGGCCGAGGCGGAGCCAATCCTTGGGCAGGAGCACGCGCGCGATGCGCGCGAACACGGCGGGCTCGTGCTCGTGCACCCAGAGGAGCTTCGGCGCCGTGAAGCCGGGCATCGCCGCGTTGCCGGCGATCTCGTGCAGCGACGGCGCGGCGGCCTCGAGCGCTGCGCATTGCCGCGCGCTGCGGCCGTCGTTCCACAGGATGGCCGGCCGCAGCACCGCGTCGGCCGCGTCGAGCAGCACCGCCCCGTGCATCTGCCCGGTGGGGCCGATCGCACGCACGGACGCGAGCGCGGCGGGATGCGTTTCGCGCAGGCGCAGCATCGCGGCGTCGAGCGCCGCCCACCAGTGCGCCGGATCCTGCTCCGACCAGAGCGGCTGCGGCCGCGTCGTCACCAGCTGCTCGGCCGCGCCAGCGACGACGCGATGGCCGTCGTCGACGACGACCACCTTCAGCTCGGACGTGCCGAGGTCGATGCCGAGGTACATGACGCCGGTCGCCGGTCAGACACCGCGACCGAAGCGATGCTCCGCCTGGTGGCGGAACTCCGACGGCGTCATCCCCTTGATCTCGCGAAAGCGCCGATTGAAGTTGGCGACGTTGTTGAAGCCGACCTCGTAGCAGATGCGGGTGACCTGGCGATCGGTCTCCATCAGCAGCTGACACGCGCGGTTGACGCGCACGAGGTTGACGAAGTCGGTGAAGGTGTTGCCGGTGGCGCGGCGGAAGAAGCGCGAGAAGCGGCTCTCGCTCATGCCGAGCTCGGCGGCGGCGGTGCTCGCCAGCAGCGGCTCGGCGAGATCGCCCGTGATGCGGTCGACGATGGCATTGATCTGCTCGAGTCCGGCATCGTCGTCCCTGCCCTGCATCTGGACGTTCGAGAGCAGCCGGTAGTCGGTGCACCGGGTGAGATCGGCGAGGAAGTCGCAGAACGCCGCGAAGCGGGCCAGGCCGCGCGCGTGCTTCACGCTCCGCCAGTGCTCGCGGCCGCGCTCCGACATGCCGAAGAACTCGATGCCGTGGCGCGCACGCTCGAGGAGCGGCATCGCCTCGGCGAGCTCGGGAACGATCGCGGCCGCCTGCTCGATCGGCTCGTGCCGGAACTGGATCACGAGGTCGCGCTCTGCGACGCCGCCCTCGGGGATGTCGAACGAGATCCAGTTGTGCGGCAAGCGCGGTCCGCAAAGGACGAGATGGCCAGGCTGGAACGGACCGATCCAGTCGCCGACGAAGGCTTTGCCGGAGGTCGACGTGATCAGGTGCAGCTCGTACTCGTCGTGGAAGTGCCAGCGCGCGAGCGGCGTCGGAAAGCCGTGGGCGAGGCAGCGCACGAGGCCGGCACCGGCGGGCGGCTCGTAGCCGAGCGAAGGCGAGCGCGCGTAGTCGTGCTCCAGCTCGGGCTGGCGCTGGCGCGGCAGGCTGCGGTCTCGCGCGGCAGTCATCGTGTCCTTCGTGCCCTCGGTCGATCGGCCCTGCCGTCAGCTCATGACGTTGCCGCCGTCGACGTTGAGCGTCTGCGCCGTAATGTAGGACGACTCGTCGCTGGCGAGGAAGACCGCGGCGCCGGCAACGTCGCTCGGCGCACCCATGTAGCCGAGCGGAACGGCCTTGCCGACGGCGATCTTCTTCTCGCCCGGCTGCAAGTGCTCGTAGCGCGCGAAGAGGGCATCGACGCCCTGCCACATCGGCGTGTCGATGACGCCCGGGGCGATCGCGTTGACGCGAATCCGGTGCGGCGCCATCGCGAGCGCGGCGCTTTGCGTGTAGCTGATCACCGCCGCCTTGCTCGCGCAGTAGTGGGCGACCAGCGCCTCGCCGCGCCGCCCCGCCTGCGAGGCGAGGTTGACGACGCTGCCGCGCCGTCCCGCGGCGACCAGGCGGGCCAGCACCGCCTGCATGACGAAGAACATGCCCTTGACGTTGACGTCGAAGACACGCTCGTACATCGCAGCGTCGGACTCCAGCAGCGGCGCCATGTCGAACACGGCGGCGTTGTTGAAGAGCACGTCCACCGTGCCGAAACGCGCCGCAGCAGCGTCGACGAGAGCGCCAATCGAGTCGACCTTTCTCACGTCTGCTGCGGCGTAAGCGAGCCGATCGGGATGACGCGCCAGCAGCGCCGCGAGCGCCGCGCTCGGCTCCGGCGCCAGGTCGACCGCCGTGCAGCGCGCGCCTTCGGCGAGGAAGGCCTCGGTGACGGCAAGGCCGATGCCGCCGCCGGCACCGGTCAGGAGCGCGTGGCGCGAGGCGAGGCGTTGCGAGGACGTCATCTAGTCGGCTCCGACGAAGGCCTGCACGCGCTCGTGCGCGCCGCGCACGGCAGCGACGAGCGTTTCGTTGCCGGCGAGGTCGGCCCAGAGCAGCGGATCGCGGCAAAACGCGAGGAGCGGATCCGCTGCGCCGAAGAAGGCGTGCGCGGTCGCGCTGTCCATGACGCCGTCCTGGTAGGCGTAGGCGAGCTCGCCACGATGCCAGCGACCGAGAAACGCGAAGAAGAGAGCCGGCAGCATGGCCGTGCTCGCGATCGGCTGGCCACGCGCGATCCGTTCGCGCAGGGTCGGCGCGACGAAGCCCGGGATCTTCGAAAAGCCGTCCATCGCGACGCGCTGGTTGGTGTCGCGAACGAACGGATTGCCGAAGCGCTCGAGGACCGTGTCGCGATACGCGTGCAGGTCGATCGGCGCCGGGTGCTCTGGAGTGTCGAGGCACGGGATCACGTCGGCGGTCACGTAGTCCCAGGCCATCTCGCGGATCGCCGGCACGGCCATGTCCTCGTGGATGAACGAGAGGCCGCGCAGCGAGCCGGCCCAGGCGACGCAGCTGTGCGTCGCGTTGAGGATGCGGATCTTCGCCTCCTCGTGGGCATGGACCGAGTCGACCATCTCGACGCCGACCCGCTCCCAGGCGGGCCGGCCGGCGGCGAAATGGTCCTCGATCACCCACTGGATGAAGCTCTCGGCCATGACCGGCGCTGCGTCGTCGACCCCGGTCGCCGTCCGCACGCGCTCGCGCACGTCGGCGCCGGGTCGCGGCGTGATGCGGTCGACCATCGCGCACGGACAGCTCGTGCTGGCTTCGACCCACGCCTGCAGTTCCGTTTCGCCGTCGCGGTCGAGGAATTCGAGCAGGCCGGCGCGAAAGCGCGATCCGTTGCTGCGCAGGTTGTCGCAGTTGAGAAGCGTCACGGCGCCGCCGCCACGTCGCATCCGCTCGCGCAGGATCGCCGCGACCGCGCCATAGATCGTCGCGCACGCGCGGCCCTCGAGATCGGCGCGGAGGTCGGCGTGCGAGAGGTCGAGGCGATCGGCGGTGTCGAGGTAGTAGCCGGCCTCGGTGACCGTGAACGAGATGATCCCGGTCGACGTCTCCGCTCCGACCGCGACCAGGCGGTCGAGGGTCGGCGTGAACGGAACCACTTCGCGGATCGACGTGATCCGCTCGTAGTGCCGCTCTCCCTGCGGCGTCACCGTCTCCAGCGTGTAGGCCCCCTGCTGCGCCGCCAATGCGCTGGCGGTCGCTTCCATGTCGGCGCGGATGTTGCCGGCGACGATCGACCACGAGCGATCTCCCGACTCGCGCAGATGGTGCAGGTAGACCGCTTCGTGGGCGCGGTGGAAGGAGCCCAGTCCGAGGTGCAGGACGGTCCTTTCGGGCCCGGAAGCACGTGATGCGTTCAACGCGAGCCTCAGGCGGCCCGGGCGGACACGACCCGGCCCTGGCGGTCGAAGAGGTGGAACGATGCCGGCACGATGTCGAGGCCGACCGCGTCGCCCGGCTGCAGGGCCGTGCGCTCGTTCTGGCGCGCGACGAGCTGCACCGTGCGCGCCGTGGCTCCGCCGTCGCCGACGTTGGCGTAGATCAGCGTGTCGGCGCCGAGCGACTCGACCAGCTCGACGTGGCCGGCGAGGCGCCCGCTTCCGGCCGGCCGCACGAGGACGTTTTCCGGACGCACGCCGATGAAGCCGTCGCTCGCACCGTCGACGCCCGCGGCGTCGCGCAGCGCCGGCAAAGCGGCGCTGTCGACGATGTTCATCTGCGGCGTGCCGATGAACTGGGCGACGAACTGGTTCGCCGGGCGGTCGTACAGCTCGAGCGGAGAGCCGACCTGCTCGATCGCGCCGTCGCGCAGGACGACGACGCGATCGGCGAGCGTCATCGCCTCGACCTGGTCGTGCGTCACGTAGATCGTCGTCGCGCCGAGCTCGCGGTGCAGCTTGGCGATCTCGACCCGGGTCTGACCGCGGAGCGCCGCGTCGAGATTCGAGAGTGGCTCGTCGAAGAGAAAGACCTTGGGTGCGCGCACGATCGCCCGACCGATCGCGACGCGCTGGCGTTGCCCGCCGGAAAGCTCCTTCGGCGTTCGCTCCAGATACTGGCTCAGGTTGAGGATTTCGGCGGCGCGGCGCACCTTCTCCCGGATCACCGCCTTGTCGACGTTGGCAAGGCGCAGCGCGAACGACATGTTGTCGGCGACGCTCATGTGCGGATAGAGCGCGTAGCTCTGGAAGACCATCGCCAGGTCGCGCTTGCTCGACGCGAGCCGGGTGATGTCGCGGCCGTCGAGGCGAAGGCTACCGGCGTCGATCTCCGTCAGGCCCGCGATCATGCGCAGCAGCGTCGACTTGCCGCAGCCCGACGGCCCGACGAAGACGACGAACTCGCCCTTCTCGACCGCGAGGTCGATTCCCTTGATCGCCTTCAGGCTGCCGAAGTGCTTCTCGACGCCGCGCAGTTCGAGGAACGACATGGTGCTTTCCTTGCTACTTGACGGCGCCGAACGTCAGGCCCTGCACCAGCTGCTTCTGGCTGAACCAGCCGACGACGACGATCGGGGCGATCGCGAGCAGCGACGCCGCCGAGAGCTTGGCCCAGAAGAGCCCTTCCGGGCTCGAGTACGAGGCGATCAGCGCGGCCAGCGTGCCGGCCTTGGCCGAGCTCAGGTTCAGCGACCAGAAGGCCTCGTTCCACGCCAGCACCAGGCAGAGCAACCCGGTCGACGCGAGTGTGCCCATCGCGAGCGGCCGGATCACCTGCGTGAACTCGCCCCAGATGCTGGCGCCGTCCATGCGCGCGGCCTCGAGGATGTCGGGCGGAATGTCCTTGAAGCCCGAGTACAGCATCCAGACCATGATCGGCAGGTTGGAGAGCGTGAAGACGACGATCAGCGCGGTCCGCGAGTCGAGGAGGCCCGCGGTTTGCGCCATCACGTAGACCGGCACCAGCGCGCCGACCGCGGGCATCATCTTGGTCGACAGCATCCACATCAGGATGTCGCGCGTGCGCCGGGTGCGAAAGAACGCCATGGAATAGGCTGCGGGTGCGGCGATCGCCAGGCCGATGAACGTCGAGACGAAGCTCGTCACGACGGAGTTGGCGGCGTGGTGCAGGTAGTCGCTGCGCAGGTTGACCTCGCGAAAGCTCTCGAGCGTCGGCGTGAAGAAGAGGCGGGGCGGCACCGCGATCGCCTGCAGCTCGGTTTTGAACGAGGTCAGCACGAGCCAGATCAGCGGAAAGACGAGGAGCAGCGTGACGAGCCACGCCGCGACCGTGCGAACGAGGAGGGCGAAGTGGTTCATCTGCATCACCGGTCAGTCGAGGTTCTTGCCGATCATGCGGATCAGGAACACCGCGGCGATGTTGGCCAGCACCACTGCGAAGAGCGCCCCCGCCGACGCCACGCCGACGTCGAAGTTCATCAGCGCCTGCTTGAAGATCAGGAACGCGAGGTTGGTGCTCTCGTTGCCCGGGCCGCCGCCGGTCGTCGTGAAGATCTCGGCGAAGACGCTGAGGAGAAAGATCATCTCGATCATCACCACCACCGCGATCGGCCGGCCGAGGTGCGGCAGGGTCAGGAACCAGAACTTCTGCAGCGCATTGGCGCCGTCCATTCCGGCCGCCTCCATCTGGTCACGATCGAGCGACTGCAGCGAGGTGATGAAGATCAGGCAGGCGAACGGCAGCCACTGCCACGCGACCATCAGGATCACCGAGAAGAGCGGATGGTTGGTCAGCCAGTCGACCGGGCTGGCGCCGAAGAAGATCCAGACCTGGGCGAGGACGCCGTAGATCGGATTCATCATCATGTGCTTCCACAGCAGCGCGTTGGCCGTGGGCATCACGAAGAAGGGCGAGATGAGCAGCACGCGGACGATGCCGCGGCCCGGGAACGGCTCGTTGACCAGCAGCGCAAGGGCGACGCCCAGGATCACCGTGATCGCGATCACCGAGCCGAGCAGCGACAGCGTGTTCAGCACCGAAGGCCCGAAGTCGGGGTCGGTGACGAAGTACTCGAAGTTGGCGAGAGCGAGGAAGCTCTTCTCGCCCGGCTGCATGAGGTTGTAGCGGACGAGCGAGAAGTAGATCGTCATCACCAGCGGCACGATCATCCAGAGGAAGAGCGTGACGACGGCCGGCGCCATCAGGGCGCGAGGCAGCAGGCGGTTCATCGCGTGGCCTTCGGTTGCGGCGCCGGCCGCGGATGCGGCCGGCGGCGTGCTGGGCCTACTTGTAGTAGCCGCCTTTCTTCATCTCGCGCTCCGCGGCGGCCTGGCTTGCCTTCAGCGCTTCGTCGACGCTGACCTTGCCGGCAAGCGCCGAGCTCATCTGCTGGCCGACGGCGATGCCGATCGCCTGGAACTCGGGGATTGCGGCGAACTGGACGCCGACGTACGGGCTCTTCGGCAGCGTGCTGTCGTTGGCGTTGGCCGAATCGATCGCCTTCTTCTCGGCGTCGGCGAACTTCGCCGCCTTCAGGAACTCGGGGTTGGCGTACGTCGACTTGCGCGTGCCGGTCGGCACCGAGCCCCACCCCTTCTCCTTGGCGACCAGCGCGATGTAGTCCTTCGACGTCGCCCAGTTGATGAACTTCTGCGCCGCGTCGGCGTTCTTGGTGCCGGCCGGGATCGCCAGCGCCCAGGCCCAGAGCCAGTTCGCGCCCTTCTGCGTGGCGCTGTACGGACCCTGCGCGAACGCGACCTTGTCGGCGACCTTGCTCTGCTTCGGATCGGTGATGAACGACGCGGCGATCGTCGCGTCGATCCACATCGCGCACTTGCCCTCGTTGTAGAGCGCGAGGATCTCGTTGAAGCTGTTGGCGCTCGATCCGGGCGGGCCGTACTTCTTCAGCAGTTCGACGTAGTCGGTGATCGCGTCGTGCCACGGCTTGGATTCGAGCTGCGGCTTCCAGCTCATGTCGAACCACTGGCCACCGTAACTGTTGACCATGGTCGTGATGAACGCCATGTTGTCGCCCCATCCGGGCTTGCCGCGCAGGCAGATGCCGTAGACGCCGGCCTTCGGATCGTTCATCTTGGCGGCGGCGTCCTTCACCTGCGCCCAGGTCGGGCGCTCGGCGAAGGTGACGCCGGCCTTGTCCGCCAGGTCCTTGCGGTACATCAGCATCGAGCTCTCGCCGTAGAACGGCGCGGCGTAGAGCTTGCCGTCGACCGACAGGCCGTTGCGCATCGCCGGCAGCAGGTCGTCGACGTCGTACGCGGGGTCGGGCTTGATCTCGGTGAGCCAGCCCTTCTTGCCCCAGATCGGCGTCTCGTACATGCCGATCGTCATGACGTCGAACTGGCCGCCCTTGGTGGCGATGTCGGTGGTCACCCGTTGCCGGAGCACACCCTCCTCGAGCGTCACCCACTTGACCTTGATGTCGGGATACGCCTTCTCGAAGAACGGCGTCAGCTTCTGCATCTCGATCATGTGACCGTTGTTCACGGTCGCGATCACCAGGTCCGTGGCTTCGGCGCCCGCCGAGGCGATGAGCAGTCCGACCGCGATGGTCAGCGTTGCCTTGAGCTTCATGGGTTCGTCTCCTATCGTGACTCGGACTGCCGTGCGACGCAGCAGCGAGGTCAATGTAGGAGGCGGCGTGGACGTCCTCGATACTCACCGCCTGCCGACCTGTATTTATTTGCGTCGGTAAGGCCGGATATTCCCGTAGCCCAAAGGACTGGATACGTCGATGGCTCTGCAGCTCGCGGGAGAGTTCCCCGACGGGCACACTTCCGCCCTCGGTTCTCTCTGCACGCTTTCGCGAGGGGAGCTGCCGTCGATGCCGTCATCTACCCGACGGCATCGGCAGCCAGGCTGTCCATGGGCATGCTCTCGAACTGAACGGGGCGCCGGGTTTTGTGCTGCATCACCACTGCGCGCGAGGCGACCTGCTCTCCGTGGCAGACGTCGCGGACCTTCAGCGCGACGAGGTCGCATCCGCGAAGTTTGCTGTCAATGCCCAAGTTGAGGAGCGCGAGTTCGCGTGCGCGCTTCTCCATCTGCAGGCGAACTCGGAGCGCCCAGCTGTCCTTGGATTTGAATGGAGCCTTCCGGCCAACGATCTTGCCCTTGTTCCACGGTTCGCGGTGGCTAGCATTGCCTCAGTGCTTCCACCGCCTGCAACGGGGCGAGGAACCTCAAAGGGCCGCATCGACTTGCGTTGACTCAGATGGGCACAGCGTTGCAGAGCGTCGCGATGACAGATAAAGCGTGAGCACGGCGGCCCGTGACCACCTGTCAAGCTGGGACAAGCTCTCTGTGT
>Ga0070664_100003936_pt1 | contig 11983 bp, 10 predicted proteins | sample KBSC73metaG_FD_65863 | JGI IMG/M metagenome (GOLD analysis project Ga0070664, IMG submission 65863) | Corn rhizosphere microbial communities from Kellogg Biological Station, Michigan, USA - KBS C7-3 metaG | ecosystem: Host-associated > Plants > Roots > Rhizosphere > Soil ... | reverse complement strand
CCGACGACTTCAACATGCCGATGCAGGAGCTCGCCACCGAGTACTGCTGGGGCTACGTCTGGGGACGTCCCGGTCTCGACAAGCGCACGCGCAGCTTCCTCAACCTGGGGATGATCGCCGCGTTGAACCGGCCGCACGAGCTGAAGATCCACGTACAGGGTGCGCTGCGCAATGGTCTGACGCGGCAGGAAATCATGGAAGTGTTCCTGCAGGTCGCGATCTACTGCGGCGTGCCGGCCGGCGTCGATTCGTTCCGCATCGCGCGCGAGGCGTTCGCGGAATACGACAAGGCTGCCCAGAAACCGTAAAGACCGGGCGCTCGTGCGCTGCCGTACTTTCTCGCGCTGCCGTACTAGACGGACGCAAAAATCGGGTCCGCGGCGTACGGCGGCGGAGCGAGCGGCACGCGCACACTGATGCGCGTCCCGCATCCAGGGGAAGCGTCGACGGCGATGTGCCCCCTGAGGAGACCGACCCGCTCCCGCATGCTGACCAACCCGAGCCCGGCCTGGCTGAAGGCACCCGGGTCGAAGCCGACACCCGAGTCGGCGATCTTCAGTTGCACGTCATCCCCCTCGCAGGAGAGGTGTACCGACGCCTGGCGTGCCTGGCTGTGCTTGGCGACGTTTCGCAGTGCTTCCTGGGTGATCCGATAGAGGCACAACGCCACTGCGGGATCGACCGAGCCCGGCAGTCCATCGGCGCTGAAGTCGACGGTGACCCGGCGCTGCTCGGAGATCTCGCAACAGAGCAGCCGGACGGATTCGACGAGTCCCAGCGTCTGCAGCCTCGATGGATGGAGATCGTGCGAGAGATGTGACAGGTTGAGCGCGATCTCTCCCACCTGCGATGACAGATGATCAAGTTGCGTGCGAGGAAGGTGCATCGAGAGATCGTCGGCCATTTGTTCGACGTCGACGTTGAGCAAGGCGAGTTTTTGACCGAGATCGTCGTGTAATTCGCGGGCGATGCGCTGGCGCTCTTCCTCCTGGCTGACGATCAGGCGGCCGGCGAGCGCGCGATTGAGTTCCTGAGCGCGCTTGGACTCGGTCACATCGCGAACGATGCTGACGATCCGTTGGCTGTCCGCCGGGACGAGACGCGCCTCGAAGTGACGAACCTCGCCGTTCACGGGCAGCTCGTAGTTCACCCGCGCCGGTTCGTCGCTCTCCGCGGTGCGATCGAGCGCGTCCATGAAGATCTCCGCCAGCTTCGGCGGCATCACGTCCCTGATGGTCCGACCGAGAAAGACCTCGGGCGGCGCGAACAGCAGCCTCGGGTCGCGGGCGTGATAGTCCACGTATCGGCCGGTGCGGTCCATCACGAACATGAGATCGGGAAGGGCGTGAAGGATGGCGCTCTTCCGCGCTTCGGATTGCCGCAGCGATTCCTCAGCCTGTCGTCGCCGGTGCCGATGGATCAGCAGGCCGCCAATCAGCGCGAGCTGCGCCGCAAAGACGAGTGATCCGCCCAGGACGTAGGGGCGATTCTGCTCGAAGAACGATTGCTCGCGAAAGCGGACGACGCTTCCCTTTGGCAGGAGCGCTTCGCTGATCGACCAGCGCTGAAGCTGTCGCCAGTCGAATTGATAGCTGTAGCTGTCGTTTTCGGCAACCGGGATCTTCTCTGGCTTCTCCCCACCCAGCACGCGCAGCGCCAGCCGCGCGGTCTCCTGCACGTCGCTGATCGAGGAATGGAGCCGTCCGCCGACAATGCCCCGACCGAGGGCATCTTCATGCCAGCTGTACACGGGAACGCTCGATGCCGCGGCGATCGAATCGAGCGCATCGAGTGGCATGAACGTTCGGCCCGCGCCATCGTCCGAGAGACTGACATAGAAGAGGACCGAGTCCTGGGGCAGATGCCGGACGCGCGCTTCGAGATCCGGAAGGGCGAGTCCGGCCAGCTCGTGAAACGTGACCCGTCCCGCAAAGGAGGCGCTCTCCGTTCTGAAGATGTCGGCGTACAGCTTGTCGAACGATCCAACCCCGCTCACCACGAAGATGTGCTTCGTACTCGGCTGGAGCGTGAGGGCCGCCGCGATCGTGCTCTTGAGGTCGATCACCGAGACGATGCCGGTCGCGTGCGGCCCACGCGAGGTTCCCGGTCTGCTGGTGAACACCAGCGGCACATTCTGCAAGAGAGACGGATCCCGGTTGAGGAAATCCACGACAGATGGGCCGGATGCGATCACGAGGTCGACCGCATCGTCGAAGTACCTGGCGCGCAGGTAATTGCGCAGCGCTGACTGGTACTTCTCGTCATCGAGGCGATTGAGGTCGATGTACTCGCTGTAGTAATCGAGGCGATTGCCCAACGTCTGCCCGAGCACCGTGCGGAAGATGTCGTCGAACCTCGGAGAGTCTCTCCGGACCACGTGAAGCGTCAGTACGACTTTCGGTCGCGTGTCGAGGGGGTGCTGCGCAGACGCGCTCGCATTCAGGCACGTGGCCATGACGACGAACGCAATCGAACGTCCGTAGCGCCGCGACCAGCGTGAGCCGATCATCGATGTCGATTCGAGTGCGCGGTCGTCGGCGAGACGGACTCGCGGGGGGCCGTTACATCGCTGGGCACAAGGCAGAAATGATAGTCCGGATGTCCTCCGAGGCTGTGGTGGCCCGCGCGGCACGTGAGATGAACACCGCGTCTCCGAACTCATGCGTGCGGTAGTTGCGTCTGTCAGCCTCTGCCGTCATCCGCTCAAGCGCGTCATCGTGTTGAAACGCCCGCAGCAACTCGTAGTGGCTGCTGCCTGCCTCGTGCAGGCCCGAAACAAGCCTGTCCACAATTCGCAACTCTGATTCGGACGTGATCCGCTGCGTCGCGATTCCCTCTCCTGGCGCAACCCAGGCGCAGCTCTGTGCCGCATGCTCGAGCGCCCGCACAACCGTCGTCCCTACGGCAATGACTCGGCCACCCCGTTGCTTCGTTTGATAAATGAGCGACGCAGTCGCGCGTGGAATGGCGTAAGGCTCGTCGAACGGCAGTAGCGCGTCCAGCGCGGCGTCGCCGGTCGACGAGATGCCGGCCGCGTGCGTGATGGTTGCGAACTGTGCGCCGCGCGACCGGATTGCCCGCAGCGTCGCCCAGTCGAGAACGAACCCGGCTGATGGCGCTTCGAAGGCGACGGGCCGATTCGCGATGCTGGTCCAGGTGTCCCAGATCGAGAGCGGCTCCGGCACGTACGCGTATTGAATCGGCCGTCCGTGACGCGCGAGGCCTTCCCAGATCACCGCGGCTGGATGTTCGAATCGCAACTCGACCAGCCGCCGGTGACCTCGAACGGCGACGACGCTTGCGTTCAGTGGCCCGAGAGAGAGGTGATCGCCAACCTTCAACTGCGGCGGTTCCGGTCGATGCTCGGTCGGTGTGCGGTAGTCGCCGGCGCCGAATACCACGGTGATGAACCGATCCACTTCGCCCGGAGATAGTGATCTCCGCCCTGCAAGCCGTACTTCCACCGGCCTGCCGGTCGGCACGTGGGTGCCATGCAAGCTGGCAGGTATCGTGGCTGCGTCGTTGGCGACGACGAGATCGCCGCGATGTAACAAGTCGGCCAGGGCGGTGGCGTGAACGTGGGATACAAGCCCGTATTCGTCGATCACCAGCAGGCGTGCGCCGTGCGCACCCTGCCGCGGAGTAACCGCAGGCGTCATCGCCACACCTCCTCGTGAACAGCCTGGCTCCTCGCCACGGTCATCTCCGCGATCAGATCGGCGATCTCGCGTGCGGCCGACTCCGGACGTTTCAACGTGGATCGGTCGGCGTCAGGCAGCGCGAGCGCATGCAGCGGCGTGTCCATGTCGCCCGGATCGATCGACACGACGCGGATGCCTTCGTGACTCAGTTCCGCGTCCCAGATGCGGCTCAGATGCTGGAGCGCTGCTTTGCTCGCCCCGTACGCGCCCCAGTTCTCGTACGCTGTCACCGCCGCATCGCTGGAGATGTTGACGATCACCGCGCCCCGGCCAGCTCGCGCGGATCCGGCGAGTGCTCCCAGCAGCGCCTTGGTCAGTCGAAACGGCCCTACCAGGTTGGTTGCGAGCGCCAGCTCGAGATCTTCGCAATCGGTATCCGCCAGCGGGCGCAGCGGCAGCGGCCCGAGCGACGAGGCGTTGTTCACGAGGACGTCCAGGCCGTCGAGGGCCGCGAGGATCTGGATCGCGATCGGGTGCACGTCCTCCTTGCGGGAGATATCGCCGACGATGCCGCGGGCGTCGGGGAAGTCGAGCATCGTGCGCTCCACGTCGGGGCGGTGGCGGGCGACGAACGCGACGCGGGCGCCGCGGTTCGCGAACTCGCGCACCAGGCCGCGTCCGAGGCCGGAGGTGCCCCCGGTAATCGCGACGCGCAGGTTGTTCGGCCGAGGGGTCATAGGTGCCTCCTGATTCAAGGTCCGGCGACAGCCGGACGCGACGAACACATTGACGGAGACCAGCCTACAAGTTAAAGTGAACTTTAAGTCAAGCCCCTTTGTTTGGGAGTCGGATCTTGGGAGTTGCGCATTGAGTGAGATCCTGACCATTGCCGAGGTCGCGCGGCGCAGCGGCGTCGCAGCGTCAGCGTTGCGTTTCTACGAGCAGAAGGGTTTGATCCGGTCGGAACGCACCGGTTCGGGCCATCGGCGGTTTCCGCGCGCGGTGCTGCGCCGGGTAGCGTTCATCGTGTTCGCGCAGCGGATCGGACTCTCGCTCGAGGAAATCAGTGCCGAGCTGGCGAAGCTGCCGGCCAACCGCGTGCCGGAGCGCGCGGACTGGGCGAAGTTGTCGTCGCGCTGGACCGCGCGTATCGACGAGCAGATTGCGGAGATGCAGCGGTTGAAGGAAGGATTGACCGGCTGCATCGGCTGCGGCTGCCTGTCACTGCAGACGTGCCGTCTCGCGAACCCGCAGGATCGCGCCGCTCGCGGCGGTCCTGGCCCGCGCTACTGGATCGGCGATCGTCGCGGTGGTCGCTAACCGGCGATCGCGGCCCAGACCAGCAGCGCCCATCCGGCGAGGAACGCCAGTCCGCCAATCGGCGTGATGGCGCCGAATGTTCGTACGCCGGTGAGCGCCAGCGCGTACAGGCTGCCCGAGAAGACGATGATGCCGAGCGTGAAGAGCCAGCCGGCGGCACGAACTGACCAACCGCCGAAACGGGTGAGCGCGATCGCGACAACGAAGATCGCAAACGCGTGGTACATCTGGTACCGCACTCCGGTTTCGAAGACGTTCAAACTCTCCGGTGAGAGCCGCCCCCGCAGGCCGTGGGCACCAAAGGCGCCAAACGCCACGCCGATAAACGCCGCGAGAGCACCAATCCAGAGAAACGTTCGGTCCATATTCGTTCGTCGTGGCTAAGGGATCGGTTCGCTGTTCGGCTCCGCGGGTACGCCGAAGGTGTTGAGCACCATCGAGACCATGCGATAGCCACCGGTGGTGATCAGCAGGTCGAGGAGCTGTCGCTCGTCGAACTGATCGTCGAGCGCTGTCCACGTCGCGTCCTCGATCATGTCGTCGGCAAACAGTTCGTCGACGGCGCGGATAATAGCGGCGTCGGCAGGGGTCCACCCTGCATATCCCGGACGCGCGAGCATCCGGATCTGATCGTCGGTCAGGCCGGCACGGCGACCTGCGGGCGCATGAGCCGCCCACTCGTATGCCGATCGACAGCGCCAGCCGATGCGCAGGATGAGCATCTCTCGCACGCGCGGCGACAGCGTCGATTTCGTGCGGATGTACTCGGACAGGATCTGCCGCGGCGGATACAGCTTCGGGTGTTGCGCAAACGTTCGGTACACCGCCGCGATGTCGCGGCCCGACCCGGACGGATCGAGCATCGCGCGGATCTCCGGTGTCGCCTGCGCCAGCACGACCGGCTCGATTCGCGGCTTGGCAAGAGTCATCGCGATCTCGCGAGTCGTCGATGGCTGCGGACCGGTCCGTTCGAACTTCACCCAGCCGGGCTCCAGATCCACTCGAACACTGTTGACGAGCCCGGCGATCATCGTCATCTCCGCGACGGTGAAGGCAGCGTCCATCAGCTGGTGCACGTTGAATTGCTGCGCCATCGCTGCCCACGTGTCGTCCCTGATGAACGAGTACAGGTGCAGTTCGTCGGCTGCGCGCAGCAACGTTCTCTCGAGATCGCTCAGCCCTGTTCCGCGTCCGGTAACGGCGGCGAGCCCCTCACGCTCGAACGGGTCGATCGGTGGTCCGGCGATCGGCATCGTGACGGGCGCGGTGAAGATCTGGCCCTGGTGTTTAGCCCACAGGTAGTCCGACCGGGTGTTCCACGCCGTTCGCAGAATCAACAGTCCGCGATGCCGTGGGGTGAGCGTGGACTCAGACAGGATGTAGTTGGCGAACGGCAGGACGCCCTTCACCAGCTCCGGATGCACGAGCAGCGTCCGGAAGTCGGCGCCCGTCCCGAACGCGCCGGCGTGTGTGGCCGAGAGCGCTCGCTGCTCGTCCGTGAAAGCCGTCGCTGCGACGGGACGGAGGCGAGGTTCAGCCGCCGCCATGACCGCGACGATCGCGACAAACCAACACGCAACAGCAAGGGCGCGAGGCATAGAATCTCAGACCGTGGCGGATATTACCTCCGGGCGCCCTGAAAAGGGTCGCCGGTTCCGCACCGTCGGCGCGGCCGGATTCCTTCTGGCTGCGAGCCTTGCAGTGCCTGGCCAGCAGTCGGATTCGCAGCGTCCGCTCGCGATCGTCGCTGAGCTGGACGGCATCATTCATCCCGTCTCCGCGGAATACCTGACCGACGTCATCAACGAGTCGGACGCGTCTGGTGCCGACATCGTCGTGTTCGTACTGCGCACGCCGGGCGGGCTGCTGGAGTCGACCCGGACGATCGTGTCGCGCATCATCACGTCGCGCGCGCCGGTCGTCGTCTTTGTCGGTCCGTCAGGAGGCCGAGCGGCGTCCGCGGGCTTCATCATCACGCTCGCGTCCGACGTCGCGGCGATGGCACCGGGCACCCACATTGGCGCCGCGCATCCGGTCTCCGGCAGCGGAGAGACCGTCGACGAGACGATGTCCAAGAAGGCGGCGTCGGACACCGCTGCTTACGCCCGGTCTCTGGCCGAGGCGCGGGGGAGAAACGTCGCCCTCAGCGCCGAGGCTGTGCTCGACAGCCGCGCCTTCACCGACCACGAGGCGATGTCGGCGACGCCGCCGCTCATCGATCTCGTCGTGCCAGATGTGGAGCAGCTGCTCCGCGAGATCGACGGCCGCACGATACGACGCTTCGACGGTCGGATGACACGAGTGCGGACGGCGAATGCCGAGGTGCGGCGCGTCGATATGACCCGGCGTCAGCGATTCCTGAGCGCCATCGCGCACCCGCAGGTTGCCTATTTGCTGATGACCCTGGGGATCCTCGGTCTGACCGTCGAGCTGTGGAATCCCGGCGCGATTGCGCCGGGGGTCGCCGGCGGCATCTCCCTGCTCCTGGCGTTCTTTGCCTTTCAGATCGTGCCGGTCAATACGGCGGGACTCCTGCTGATCCTCCTCGGCATTGCGTTGCTGATCCTCGAGCTGAAGATGCCAAGCTTCGGCGCGCTCGGCATCGGTGGTGTGGTCGCCCTGGTGTTTGGATCGGTGATGGCGATGCGTGAGATCCCCGGCGTCCGGGTCAGTCTCGGCTCGATCATTCCGGCCGCGCTCGTGCTCGCGGCGGCCATACTGGGCCTCGGTCGTCTGGCGCTGGCGTCCCAGCGCCGGCCGCCACAGAGCGGCGCCGAAGGGATGATCGGCGAGATTGGACGCAGCCGCACGACGCTGACTGCTGATGTACCCGGGCAAGTCGATGTGCACGGCGAAATCTGGCAAGCGGTCAGCCGCGACCCACTGCCCGCCGGAGCACCGGTGCGGATCGTTTCGATGCACGGCTTGACGGTGGTCGTCGAGCCGCTCGATGACGCCGCGCCGAAAGGAGAGCTTTGATGGAAGACCTGACTACCTCCCCGCTCGTCGTTATCGGCGTGTTGCTGTTGCTCTATCTGATCTTGTCGATCAAGATCCTGACCGAGTACGAGCGCGGCGTCATCTTCCGCCTCGGCAAGCTGCTCGATCAACCGAAGGGGCCCGGCGTGATTCTCGTGTTCCGCCCGATCGACCGCATCGTCCGCATCAGCTTGCGGACGGTCGTGCACGATGTCCCGCCGCAGGACATCATCACCCGCGACAACGTCTCAGTGAAGGTGAACGCCGTCGTCTACTTCCGGGTCATCGATCCGCGGCGCGCCGTCGTCGAGGTCGAGAACTATAACTACGCCACCTCACAGCTCGCCCAGACGACGCTGCGGAGCGTGCTCGGGCAGGCGGAGCTGGACGACCTGCTGGCCCAGCGCGACCGGCTGAACGCGCAACTGCAGCAGATCCTCGACCATCAGACCGATCCGTGGGGCATCAAAGTTTCGGCGGTGGAGGTCAAGCACGTCGATCTGCCGCAGGACATGCAGCGCGCGATGGCGCGGCAGGCTGAGGCCGAGCGCGAGAAGCGGGCGAAGATCATCCACGCCGAAGGCGAGCTGATTGCGTCCGAGAAGCTGGCGCAGGCGGCGGCCATCCTCCAGACGCAGCCCGCGGCCATTACCCTCCGCTACCTGCAGACGCTGACGGAGATCGGATCGGAACAGAATTCGACGATCGTGTTTCCGCTGCCGATCGAGCTGCTGCGCGTGCTCGGCAATGCGTCGAAGAGCTCGTAGCGCGCGTGCCTGACATCAATCCGCGGTTCGAGGAATGTGCCGATTACCGTCGTGCGGTGCGCGAGCTGTGCGCGCAGTTCGGCAGCGAGTACTGGCAGAGCGTGGATCAGAAGGCGGAGTATCCCGAGGCCTTCGTCAAGGCGCTCACGGATGCCGGCTGGCTTGCGGCGCTCATACCGGAAGAATACGGGGGCGGCGGCCTCACGCTGACTGAAGCGTCGGTCATCCTGGAAGAGATCAATCGATCGGGCGCCAACTCCGGGGCGTGCCACGCGCAGATGTACATCATGGGTGCGCTGCTTCGTCACGGTTCCGACGAGCAGAAGAAGCGCTACTTGCCAGAGATTGCGGCCGGGCGCCTGCGGCTGCAGTCGTTTGCGGTCACCGAGCCAACGACCGGTACCGACACGACAAAGACACGTACGACCGCCGTCCGCCGCGGTGACCGTTACGTCGTCAACGGTCAGAAAGTATGGACGTCGCGCATGCAGCATTCCGATCTGATGCTGCTGCTCGCGCGGACGACGCCATTGGCGGACGTGAAGAAGAAGACAGAGGGCCTCTCGATCTTTCTCGTTGATCTGCATGGCGCGACCGAGCGCGGAATGACAGTCCGGCCGATCCGCAACATGGTCAATCACGAGACCAACGAAGTGTTCTTCGAGGAATTCGACGTGCCGGCGGACAACCTGATCGGCGAGGAGGGGAAGGGATTCCGCTACATTCTCGACGGCATGAACGCCGAGCGGATCCTGATTGCGGCTGAGTGCATCGGCGACGGCTACTGGTTCGTCGAGCGCGCCCGCAGCTATGCGAACGAGCGCGTGGTGTTCGACAGGCCGATCGGGCAGAACCAGGGCGTTCAGTTTCCGATCGCGCGCGCCTACGCAAATGTCCGCGCGGCAGATCTCATGCGCTACGACGCGGCGCGCCTCTTCGACGCGGGTCAGCCAGTGGGCGCGGAAGCGAATCTGGCGAAGCTGCTGGCTGCCGATGCCTCCTGGGAATCCGCAAACGTCTGCCTGCAGACGTTTGGGGGATTCGGGTTCGCTGCGGACTATGACGTGGAGCGTAAATTCCGGGAGACGCGGCTGTATCAGGTGGCGCCGATCTCGACCAACCTGATCCTGTCCTACATTGGCGAGCACGTGCTGGGGATGCCGAGGTCCTTCTAATATGTAGTGTGTCCGGCTGCAGCCGGACCGCCGATGACAGCCAACGACCAACCGCCAACTCCCAGCTCCCAGGGAAACGGGTTCGAGCGCCCGGTTCGACTCATGCGCAGCATGCTGTTCGTGCCCGGGTCGCGGCCGGCGATGTTTGCGAAGGCGGCGGCGAGTCAGGCAGATGCCGTCTGTCTTGACCTCGAGGACTCCGTCCTTCCAGACGACAAAGTCGCCGCTCGCGCCAACGTCGTCCGCGCGCTGCAGGAGATCGATTTCGGACCTCGCGTGAAGATGGTCCGGATCAACAGCCTCGACACCGAGTACGCCGATCGCGACCTGATGGACGTTCTGGAGGCTGCCGGCGAGCACGTCGATCTCGTCATGGTTCCAAAGGTCGGGTCGGCGGCCGACGTGGTGTTCGTTGCCGACGTGATCGCGCGTATCGAAGATGCGCGCACGCTACCCAATCGCATCGGCATTGAGGCGCAGATCGAAAGCGCGGCCGGGTTTTTGTACGTCCGCGAGATCGCGAGCGCCTTGCCCCGGCTCGAGAGCCTGATCTTCGGTCCCGGTGATTTTGCTGCGTCGATGCAGATGCCCGCGTCGGCGATCGGCGAGCTCGACGCGCACGACGCCGCGTATCCCGGCCATCGCTTTCACGCCGTCATGCTCACCATCGTCGCCGCGGCACGCGCGAACGGGCTGCGATGTATGGACGGCCCGTACGCCGGCTACACCGATACCCCCGGGCTTGTTCGGGCGTGCGAGATTGCCATCGCGCTCGGGTTCGATGGCAAGCAGTGCATCCATCCAGGCCAGCTGGCGACCGTCAACGCGGCATTCTCGCCGTCGGACGAGGAAGTCGCTCGTGCCACCGCGCTCGTCAGCGCCTACGAGGCGGCGATTGCGGAGGGCCGCGGCGCCGCGTCGTACCAGGGGCGCATGATCGACGCTGCCAGCCTCCGGATGGCGCAGGTCACTCTCCGGCGACATTCCTTGATCCAGATCTAAAGAACACCTGGGCGTGGAGAACTTCATTGTTGCTGGCAAGTGGCGCCCGGCGTTGCGAGGCCGATGACCTGCCTCGCCGGAGCGTCAGCTAGGCGGAACTCGGCCCCACCAACTATCTAACTATCCAACTATCCAACTAGGTTTACGATCACCCCGTGGTCCGGAAATGGCGGGTCGGCGTGTGCGTGGTCGTCGCGGCGTGGCTCGCCGCATTGAGCCTGAGCCGTGCGCCGATTCAGGCCGCACAGACCGCCGCGTCGTCTGAGGTTCGCCTGAAGGCGGACACGACGACCGCGGCTGCCTCGCCGCAGCGCGCGGTCTTCAAGCAGTACTGCCTCTCTTGTCATAACGAGACGATGAAGAAGGCCGGTACTGTGCCGGTCGCGCTCGACGCCGACAGGCTCTGGGAGGTCTCTGCCAACGCGCCGACCTGGGAGAAGGTCGTGCTGAAGATGCGCGCCGGTGTGATGCCTCCCGCTGGCGCGCCTCGTCCTGACAAAGCGACGCGCGCGGCGTTTCTCGGCTGGCTCGAAGGCGAGCTCGATCGCGTCGCCGCCGTACGTCCCAATCCCGGCCGTACCGAGCCGTTCCATCGCCTGAACCGCACCGAGTACCGCAACGCCGTTCGCGATCTGCTGGCGCTCGATCTCGATGTCTCGTCGATGTTGCCCCCAGACGATGCGAGCTATGGGTTCGACAACATCGCGGGCGTGCTGAAGATGTCGCCGACGCTGATGGAGCAGTATTTGGCCGCGGCGCAGCGCGTCAGCCGTCTCGCCATGGGGACGCCGGTGCCGTCGCCGTCGATCGAGTACATCCGCATCACCGACGATCTCTCGCAGGACGTCCACCTGACCGATCTGCCGTTCGGCACACGTGGCGGCACTCAGCTCTCGTATGTGTTCCCCGAGGACGCCGAATACGAGATTCGCGTGCGCATCGCGCGCGACCTGAACGAGAGCGTGCCGGTCTACATCGAGTCGCAGAACGTCGAGATCGACGTCGATGGCGCACGTGTCGGCGGCTTCACGTTGCCTGGCGTCGGAACGCCGCCCCCGCGGCCACAACCGTCATCTGATTCGGCAGGCGGTCAGGAGCG
>Ga0070664_100003935_pt1 | contig 11984 bp, 13 predicted proteins | sample KBSC73metaG_FD_65863 | JGI IMG/M metagenome (GOLD analysis project Ga0070664, IMG submission 65863) | Corn rhizosphere microbial communities from Kellogg Biological Station, Michigan, USA - KBS C7-3 metaG | ecosystem: Host-associated > Plants > Roots > Rhizosphere > Soil ... | reverse complement strand
AACTTCTCTTCGAGCGCCTTGATGATCTCGTAGCCGTGGCGGGGCTTCTCCTCGAGGAGCCGGAGGACGACGTAGCGCAGGTCGCCCTGCTCGAACATCCGTCCGCCGCGCCAGCGCCCGCGGGGGCGCCCTTCGGCGCCGAAGAAGCCGCTCATGAAGCTGGCGTCCCATCCCCATTTCGCCCGTGCACCGGAGGGTCGGTCGCCGGGGAAGTGACGGTCGAAGCAATAGTAACCGAACATGGACCACCTCCGCTGCCGTGCAGCGATATATCGTTGCGTCTAAGATATATCTCGCGATGTATCGCACAAGAGCGCTTTGACCCGGCACATCGCTTGCTTTTCCATCGGGTCCCAGAACGACCTTCCACCTCAACGAGGATTTGCAAACATGGCAGACGATCTCGGCACGGATGGGCTCGAGAACCAGGCCAAGGGTGCGGCCAAGGAAGTAGGCGGCAAGCTGCGCAACGCCGCCGGCGGCCTGACCGGCGACACCAGCGAGCAGATCAAGGGCAAGGCTCGCGAGATGGAAGGAAAGGCGCAGCGGAAGATCGGCGAAAAGGAAGTAGACGCCGACACCTGAGCATCCCGACATCCGATTGGAAAGGGGCGGGCGCCGTGATGGCGCCCGCCCCTTCATCGTTTCGTCATTTCCTGCAGAGCGATCCGTCATCTGGGCTTCAGGAGAAGCTCACCGTGTGCTGTGCGATCGCTAATCCGCCCGTCACGAGGGCTTAAGACTGAGATGGTATCCTCGCCCGTGCAGTCGTCGCCACGACCACGACACCTCACGGAGAGGGAACCATGCTCAACGTCCTGCTGGAATCGAACACCAGGCGCCCACGACGCACGGGGGGCACCCTCACGAGCACGCTGATCCATGCGGCGCTGTTTGCCGGGGCGATCACCGTCACGAGCCGTGAGGCACTCAGCACTCCGCCACCCGCGGAGGTCGTGAATCGCACCCTCGTGTACCGACCGCCAGAGCAGCCGAGAGTGACCATCGACGACAATCGGCCGCGGCCCGCGCGGGCGTCGGCTCCCGTCGCGCCCCGGATCCCTACGGTGAGCCACGTGCCCGACAAGATTCCGCCGATCGACGTCGACATGAAGATCGTGATTCCCTCCGACGAGGACGCGATGCACGGCGCGATCTCGTCGACGGCTTCCTTCCTGCCTGGCCCCGGCGGGTCCGGACATGCACCGGACGGAGTCCTCGAGGAGCGGTACGTTGACCGCGCGCCGCGCATCATCGGTACTCCGCTCCCGCCGGCGTTCCCGACGTCGCTCCGCGAACGCGGCATCGGCGGTCGAGTCTCGGTGCAGTTCGTCATCGACACGCTCGGTCGCGCCGAGATGAGCGGCTTGCGCGTCGTCGAGGCGAGCGACCCCTTGTTCGCCCAATCAGTGCGCGCCGTCCTCCCGCGCTATCGCTTCTCGCCCGGTGAAGTCGGCGGCCAGAAGGTCAGAACGCTCGTGCAGCTGCCGTTCGATTTCACGCTGGTGCGGTGAGCGCGATGTCCACCACGTCGCGCAGATTGGGCCTCGTGCCCGCGCTCAACAACGAGATCAACGTGACCCCGATGATCGACGTGCTGCTCGTGCTGCTCATCATCTTCATGGCCGCGATCCCGAGCATGCGGAAATCGATCGACGTGCAGGTGCCGGACAGGAGCTTGCCGCCGATGGACGGCACACCATCGATCGTGCTGGAGCTCGACGCAGCGGGCGAGTATGCGATCAACGGATCACCCGTGCCCCACGACGAGCTGGCAGCGCGGCTGCACGCGGTTTACGACGAGCGCCCGGAGAAGGTGTTGTTCGTGAAAGGAAACGGAAAACTGAGATACGGGGACATCGTCGCCGCGATGGACGTGGCGCGCGGGGCAGGGGTGAAAGTGCTCGGGATACCGTAACGGCCTCGGGATGCGAATGCGTCCCGAGGCCGTCACGCATCCCGCACCCGCGCATCCGCGCTCTACTCGTACCTCAGCGCCACGATCGGATCGAGTCCCGCCGCGCGCCGCGCCGGCCAGACGCCGAACACGACGCCGACGACGGCCGAGAACACGAACGCCGCCGCGATCGCGCCGCCGGAGATGATCGTGTTCCACTGGAAGAACTTGCTCATCGCCGTCGCGCCGCCACTGCCGACGAGGGCGCCGATGAGGCCACCGAGCAGGCAGAGCACGACGGCTTCGATGAGGAACTGAAGCAGGATGTTCGCGCGCGTCGCGCCGAGCGCCTTGCGGATGCCGATCTCGCGGGTGCGCTCGGTGACGGAGACGAGCATGATGTTCATGATGCCGATCCCGCCGACGAGCAGCGACACGGCCGCGATCCCGCTCAGCAGATAGGTGAACACCTGCGTCGTCTCGCCGAGCGTGTTCAGGAAGTCGGCCTGACTGCGGATCATGAAGTCGTCGGGCCGCCCCTGAACGAGTCGATGCTCGCGGCGCAGCACGCGCTGTACGTCGGCCATCGCGTCGGGAATCTTCTCCTCCGACTGGGCGAGCACGCTGATGGAGCGCAAACGGTCGCTGCCGAAGAGACGGAAACGTCCGGTGGTGATCGGCACGAGCACCTGGTCATCCGGGTTGCCGAACGGCGAGGACTGGCCCTTCGACTTGAGCACGCCGACGACGGTGAACTGGATGCCGCGGATGCGCACCGCCTCGCCGAGGATCGCGTCGGGCGAGTTGATACCGAGCGCTTCCAGCACGGTCGGGCCGAGGACGGCGACACGCTGGCGTCCTTCGTCCTCGGCGCGAGAGAACATGCGGCCGGCCTGCAGCTCGTACTTGCGAACCTCGAGGTAGTTCGCCGTCGTGCCGACGATCGAGGTGTTGGTGTTCTGATTGAGGTACTGCACCTGCAGCCGCGACGTCATCTCCGGCTGCACGGCGGAAAGATTCGTCGCCCGTTCCTCGAGCGCCGCGGCGTCGTCCATCGTCAGCTTCATCGACTGATCGAAGCTGACACCCATGCCGCGCTGCTGGCCGGGGATCACGGTGAGCAGCGTCGTGCCGAGTGAGCTGATGCGGTCCTTCACGGCCGACTGGGCACCGGTGCCGAGCGCCACGACGGCGATCACGGCCGCGACGCCGATGACGATGCCGAGCATGGTGAGCAGCGACCGGAGCTTGTTGGCCCGCAGCGCGCCGAGCGCGACGCGGATGATCTCACCGAAGAGCATGCGCGCCTCCCGTTGGAACCCGGCGCGTAGTCACTGACCGCGGCCCCCACCGCCACCACCACCGGCGCGCGCTCCGCCGCCGGCACGCGCCCCGCCGCCGCCTGCAGCACCGCCGCCGCCCTGCTGGTTCATGCCGGGCACGCCGGTCTGCTGGCGAATGCGATCCTGCGTCTGCTCGCGCTGTGCCTGTAGTGCCGCAGCCGCGAGCATCGCGACCTGCTCACCCTCGGTGACGCCGCTGATCACTTCGGTGTAGTCGAAGTTGCTGGCGCCGACCATGACGAGGCGCGGCTCGAACTTCTGCCCCTTCTTCACGAACACGAGTCCGGGGCGACGTCGAGCGCGCCCCTGACCGCCGTTCTGGAAGCCGGCGCCGGCGGCTGCGCTCGCTCCTGCACCCGGACCTCGCTGCTGTGCACCGGCGGCAGGACGGCCCGACGCGCCGGCAGTGCCGCCCGCTCCGTTCTGGGACGCGCGGCGGCGGCATGCGGCGGCGACGCGGCCATCGACGCCGAGCGCTCCGTAGATCGCCCCGGTCTGCGTGCGCATGGCGTCACGATCGAGCTGCCCACTCATCATCTGCTGCCGCAGCGTGTCCAGCTTCGCCGACTGCGCCGGATTCTTCGCCATCTTCGCCGTCACCGCCGCGCACTGCGCATCGGTCACGTCGGGAAGCTGGAAGCCCTGGCCGCCACCGCCCTGCGCGCCCTGCTGCTGACCGAGCGCGACGTCGCCGCGCGACGTCTGTGTGAGGCCGCCGGCCTGCGTGTCCGCACCCTGGCGCTGCCCGCCCCGCCCGCCGAGCGACGCCATCTGCGTCGCGACCGAAGCACGCACCGAGTCCGGGTTGAGCCCGAGCATCGGCGCCGTCGCTGCCGCCTCGCGCGGGTTCCGCAACGCGTCGTTCGGCACTGCGAGCACGTTCATGCGCTCGTCGACCAGCACGCTCGTCTCGCCGTTCATTCCCGGCTTGAGCAGTCCCTCGAGGTTCTGCAGTGTCACGAGCACGGGGAACATCGTGACGTTCTGCTGCACGACCGCCTGCGGCTCGATCTTTTCGACAGTCCCGGTGAACCGCCGCTCGGGATACGCGTCGACAATGACGGTGGCCGACTGTCCGGGCTGCACCTGTCCGATGTCGGTCTCGTTGAACAGGGCGCGGATGCGCACCGAGCCGAGATCGGCCATCTTGAGCAGCGTCGTGCCGCCGCCGAACGCTCCCGTCGCCGACGTGATGACGGTGCCGAGCGACACGGTCTTCTCGATGATCGTTCCGGCGACCGGCGCACGCACGGTGGCGTCCTCGAGCCGCTGCTTGTTGATGTCGAGCGACGTCCGCGCGGCGACGAGCGCCGACTGGGCGTTGGCGTAGTCCAGCTGCGCCGTCTCGTGCTCGGCCGCGGTGATGATGCGGCCCTTGAACAGCTCGTCGGCGCGGCGCTTCGCCGCGGTGGCGACCTCGAGCCGCGAGCGGGCGGCCGAGAGTGCCGCGGCCTGCTGGTCGTACTGGTTCTGCACGTCGCGCGTCTCGATCTGCACGAGCAGGTCGCCTGGCTTCACCTCCGTTCCCGTCTCGACCGGCATCTTCACGATCTGGCCCGAGGCCTTGGACTTCACCTCCACGACGTTGATCGGCTCGACCACGCCGGTGGCCGAGGCGTCGATCACGATGTCGCGCCGCTGGACTGCCTGGGTCGAGATCGGGATCGCCTTGTCGTCCTTGCCGCCGCAGCTGGCGAGGAGCAGGAATGCCGCGAGAGTGGAGAGCTTGCGCACGGGAGAATGATGAAAGGAGATCACTGGAGCTCCCGTCCGACGAGCGCCTCGAGCTGCGCGCGCGCGACCCGGAAGTCCTGACGTGCCTGGATGAGGGCCGACCGTGCCGCGTCGAGCGTGGTCTGCGAAGTGAGCACGTCGAGCAGCGTGGACGCGCCGAGCGAGTACCGTTGCCGCTGGACGCGGAGGTCCTCGACGGCAGCGGCTACCGACTGCTGCTGCAGCGCGATGCGCTGCTGCGCCGTGCGGAGGGCGGCGAGCTGTTGGACGAGGTTCTGCTGGGCGCCGAGCTGGGCGTCGCGCACGGTCGCCTCGGCGATGTCCTCCTGCACTTTGGCGCGATTCAGGGCGTCCTCGCGCTGGTAGTTGTTCCAGAGCGGATAGGCGAGGCGCAGCGAGATGTTGTTCGTGTACGCCAGCGACTTGCTGCCGATGCCGTAGTACTTGTCGAACCCGTTCCCCGAGCGCTGGAAGGTGAGATCGATCGTCGGCAGGTAGGGTGTGCGCGCCGAGCGCACCGCGGCATTCGCCGACTGGAGCTGCGCTTCGGACTCACGCACCGCGGGCGCTTCGACGAGGAGCGCCGCGAGCGACGCGCTGTCGATCGGTGCGAGCGCGAGGTCGAGCGTGTCCGACGGGAGCGCCGTCACGGGCGTGGTCGATCCCACGAGGCGCGTGAGCGCCGCGCTGGCGACGCGCAGGTTGTTGCGAGCCGTGATCAGCGCGAGCTGCGCGTTGCCGACGGAGACGACGGAGCGGAGCGAGTCGGAGAGCGTCGCGACGCCGGCACGTGTGCGGGCGATGGATGCCTTGAGCTGCTCCTCGGCCTGCTCGAGCTGCGCGCGGGCCGCGGCCTCCGACTCGCGCGCGGCGAGGATGCTGTAGTACTGCGTCTTCACCTGAAGCGCGAGGTCGAACCGCTGACTCACCTCGTTCGCCTCGGCGGAGCCGACTTCATTCCGGCTGCGCCGAATCTCCGAGAGGCGGCGGCCACCGTCGAACAGGTTCACCGAGGAGGAGATACCGGTGCTGTAGCTCCACGGCTGCGGTGCGAGGTAGGGCACGAGCCGGCCCTGCGAATCGAACCGGTCGCCGGACTGGTTCACCTGCCCCATCGTGAAGTTGAGGCTCGGCAGGAGCGCGGCGCGCGCCGCCTTGACGCTCGATTCCGCCGTGCGAACCTGGCCACGCGCCTGAACGGCGGCGAGGCCGTTCTGCTGCGCGAGGGCAACGGCATCGCGCAGCGGGATCGCGCGCGCCGCGAGAGTGTCGGTGGTCTGGGCGCTCAGGATGGCTGGCGCGAGAAGGAGCGCGAGCGCGCTCCTGAACAGTGTGGTGGGCATCAATGCTACTTACCGCACGGAGGCTTCTGGCGTTTGCGCTCGGCGGCGTGGCGGGCGGCGTCGTCCTTCCGCCGCGCCTCGAGGCGCGCGCGCTGATCGGGGGTGAGCAGGCGATCCATCTGCATCCGGGATGCCGCCTTGATGGAGTCGAGCGCGGGCTGGATTCCCTTCACGACGCTGTCCATGCGGCAGTTGCGAGCGTCGAGCAGGGAGTCGAGGACGGGTCGCTGCGGCGCGGCGATCCCGATGTCGTCGTAGAACTGCGCGCGCCGCTGCGCCGGCGTCATCTCCTCCTGCCGGAGAACGCGGTCGGCGGAGAAGCCAAGCACGCCGCCGACGATCAGGGCGCCGAGGAGGAAGGCGAGAGCCTGTTGCTTGGGGCGCTCCATGGATGGTCTCAGTGCGACAGCATGTAGTCGATCGTCGCGTCGCCGTCGGCGACGGACGACGTGCGCGCCGCCGTCTCGATGGAGGGCGGTGCGGCGGAAATGACGCTCGCGTAGGCATCGCGCGCGTCGATTCGGCGGGTGTGGACGACGGCCGCCCCCGCGACGAGGACGAGGACCGCCGCCGCGGCGAGCGCCGGCCGCGCCATCTCGGCGAGTGCGGACCACCACCCTTCGACGTGCGCGCCACGAGCGACGTGGGCGAGGATGCGTGCCTCCAGCGCGGACCAGTATCCGGGCTCGCTCGGCGCGGCGTAGTGCGCACGGAGCGCCTCGGTGAGGTCGTACTCGCTCGGCGTCCAACGATGATCTGTCATGGCGTACTCCTGATGTTCTGCAGAAGCCGGCGGAGGGTGGCGCGGGCGTGGTGAAGATCGGAACGGGCGGTGCCTTCGGGGATTCCGAGCGTGCGCCCGATCTCCCCATGGGTGAAACCTTCGACGTCGTGCAGGACGATCACGGCGCGCTGCCGGTCAGTGAGGTGCAGCAGCGCTTCCTTGAGCCGCTCGCGCAGCTCGCCCGACTCCGCCGGATCGCGGAACGGGAGCGCGATGTTGTCCGGCAATTCGTCGGCATCGCGAACCTTTCGCCGGCGCACGAGATCGAGCGCGGCGTTCGCCATGATCCGGTAGAGCCACGCCCCGAATGGCTGATCGGGACGAAACCGGTCGAGCGCACGGTGCGCGTGAAGAAACCCCTCCTGCACCGCGTCTTCCGCGTCCTCGTGCGAGAGAACGATCGCGCGAACGACACTGTAAGCCCGCCGCTGGTGGAGCCGGACCAGCGCGGAGAACGCCTCGTCGGAGCCCCGCTGCGCCGCGACCACGATCGCACGCTCCGTCGTCGCCCCGTCAATCGCTGCGGGCATTGACGGAGTCTCTGGCGTCCTGGTCGCGAGCATGGCCATGGCTGAGTGACGACATTGGTTCTACGGGGGGCGGGAGCGTACTGTTGACCGCTCAGCCGTTCGGTGGATCGCCGGCGAGCCCCAGCGAGTCGGCACATCCTCGCATGGCGCCGATGACGAACTCGATGTGCTCGTCCAGGTCCACCCCGAGGTCCGCCGCGCCGGCGACGACCTCGTCGCGATTCACGCCGCGCGCGAACGCCTTGTCCTTCATCTTCTTGCGCACCGACCGCGCGTCCACCTCATGGACGCTCCGCGACGGGCGCACGAGCGCGGTGGCCGTGACGAGGCCCGTGAGTTCGTCGACGGCGTACAGGGCCTTCGCCAGCGGCGTGACGCGCGACACGCCCGTGTAGTTGCCGTGGCCGAGGATGGCCTCGAGGATGTCCTCCGGCCATCCGCGCGCGCGGAGGATGCGCACGCCCTCGGACGGATGCTCCTCGGTCGGCGAGTGCGCTGCATTGGGGAAGCGCTCGTAGTCGAAGTCGTGCACGAGGCCCGTCAGCCCCCAGCGCTCGGGATCCTCGCCGAACTTCGCGGCGTAGGCGCGCATGGCCGCCTCCACGGCGAGCATGTGCTTACGCAGCGAGTCGCTGGCGGTGTACTCGTGGACGAGCGCGAGGGTTTCCTCTCGGGAAGGAAGCATGAAACGTTCGCGGGTGAGGACGAGCGGCCGCGTATTGCGGCGGGCGAGGACGGTCGGACAGGATTAGACGTGCCCAGGCGATCAACTTCCACTGAGAATACCCGGTCCGGCACCGGTCCGCTCGGGCAGGGACCCTTCCTGCGCGCCGTCCGACGGCGAAGTGACGGCGACGAGAGTCGGTTCCCGTTCAGCGTCCCGGCGATCCGGTCGCTCGAGTTGCTCGACCTCTCCCAGCCCGTCACCTTCTTCGTCGGCGAGAACGGCTCGGGCAAATCGACCGTGCTGGAGGCGATCGCGGCGGCGGCGCGGCTTCCCACGGTCGGCAGCGACGACGTGGAGTCCGACGGCACCCTGGCGGCGCAGCGAGCGCTTGCCGATGCGCTCCAGCTCGTATGGTCGCGGCGCACGAAGCGCGGATTCTTCCTGAGAGCCGAGGACTTCTTCGGCTTCACGAAGCGGCTCGCCGTGATGCGAGCGGAGCTTCAGGCGAGGCTCGACGAGATCGAGGTGGAGTACGCCGACCGGTCGGCGTACGCAAAGGGGCTGGCGGCAGGACCGGTGCGGGGCTCGCTCGGTGCGCTGGAGGCGAAATACGGCGTGGACCTCGACGCCAACTCGCACGGCCAGAGCTTCCTGCACCTGTTCCGGTCCCGCTTCGTGCCAGGGGGGCTCTACCTCCTGGACGAGCCCGAAGCCCCGCTGAGCCCCCAGAGCCAGCTCGGCCTCATGGCGATGATCGCCGATATGGTGGCCGAGGACGCCCAGTTCGTCATCGCGACGCACTCGCCGATCCTCTTGGCGTACCCCGGAGCCAGGATCGTGGCGTTCGACGAGATCCCGATCCGCGCCGTGGAGTATCGCGAGCTGGAGAGTGTCAGGCTCGTGAAGGAGTTTCTCGCGGAGCCGTCGCGATACCTGCGCGGCATCATAGCGCGAGACTAGCCGCGCACTGCCGTATTCCGTACACGACGTATCCGGACCATTCGTCGGGCTTAAATGTCGGTCTCGGCACGTCGTATACGGAGGTACGACGAAATACGGCGGGGCCTTGCCGGTCCGGCGGGAGCGTTACTTGGGCGCCTCGGCCGCCGGCTTCTCACCATGCTCGCCGGAGTACTTCGCGTTCGTCATCCGCACGATGCCGAACAGGATGACGAACAGGGCGATCGCGCCGAGGATCAGGCCGCTGAAGCCGGCCGACTTGTCGCCGGGATGGGGAGCGCTGCTCATGAGACTCGCACCTTGTTCATCACGTCGTTCTTCTTGATCTGCTTCATCACGTCGAGGCCCCCGGTGATCTGGCCGAACACGGTGTGAACTCCGTTGAGGTGGCGGGTGTTCTGCTCCGAGAGCACCATGAAGAACTGGCTTCCGCCGGTGTCCTTGCCGGCGTGCGCCATCGACAGCGCCCCGACGTCGTGCTTACGGGGGTTGCCGGCCGTCTCGCACTTGATCTTGTAGCCGGGGCCCCCGGATCCGATCCGTGGGTCTCCCTCGGGAAGGTCGCGGGAGTAGGGGTCCCCGCCCTGGACGACGAAGTCGGGAATGACGCGGTGGAACTTCACCCCGTCGTAGAAACCCGAGTTGGCGAGCTTCTCGAAGTTCTCGACCGTCTTCGGCGCGTCCTGATCGTAGAGCTCCGCGGTGATCGTGCCGCGATTGGTGTCGAACGTGGCTGTCTTCAACGATGTCTCCACACGAGTGAGTCGCCAAAGTATAGTTGCGGCAAGGTGTGGCGTGCCACGGGTGCAGCTGGGTCCTCGTCACATCGGGCGACATCGGACACGCGACAATCGCGTGCCCGGTGTCATCGCTCGTCGTTCCGACACCGGATGCCGCTGAGATCGATGCGACTCGTCACCTGTACCGTCCCCCTGGTCGCTCTTCTCGCGTGCGGTGGCGACGGCGGGTCGTCGCCGGATCCGATCGCGCCGACAGGACCGGTGGTGACGACGATCGTCGTCACGTCGCCGGGCGGGGCGCTCCAGGTCGGTGGCACGGTCGCGCTCTCGGCGGAAGTGCGCGACCAGTCGGGCACCGCGATCGCGGGAAAGACGCTGACCTGGACGACGGCGAACGCCGCCGTCGCCACCGTGTCCAATACGGGCGTCGTCACTGGCACCGGGCCGGGCACGACGGCGATCAGTGCCAGCGCCGACAGCAAGACGGGATCGGCCAACGTGTCCGTGACGCAGGTACCGGTGTTCGCCGTGACGATCTCGCCGCTGGCCGCGCCGGCGGTGGCGGGTGAGACGACGCCACTCACCGTCGTCGTTCGCGACGAAGCGGGGAACGAGCTGGTCGGACGGAAGGTCGCGTGGAGCTCGTCGGTCTCGCTCGTCGCCACGATAGATGCGTCGGGACGGCTCGTGGCGACGAGCCCCGGCGCCACCACGGTCACGGCGGTGAGCGAGGGTGTGTCGGGAACGCTCGACGTCACCGTCACTGCGCCAGCGGGATCGGCTGCGCCGACGATCGCATCGATCGCACCTGCTACGCTGGCACCCGGCACGACGGCGACGCTGCGCGGCACCGGATTCGTCAGCATCGCGAATACGATGGTGACGATCTCCGGCGTCACGGCGGCCGTGCTGAGCACGACGGCGACCGAGATGATGATCGCCGTGCCGAGCGCGGGACTCGCGTGTCGGAGCACCCAGCCGGTGCCGGTCGTCGTGGCGACGATCGGCGGCATGGCGACGACGAGCCACCCGCTCGCCGTGGCGCGCGCACGATCACTCGCGGTCGGCGAGAGCTTCGTCACCGGCGCGTCCGGTGACATCGGGTGCAACGAGCTGTCCGCCGGCGGGAGCTATCTCGTGAGCGTGTTCAACGGCGCGCCGTCGCCGTCGCCGACGGTACGGTTCGAGCTTCGGGGGAGCGCGGGCGGAGCGCTCGCCTCACGAGTGCCGGTGGGCAACGAACTGACCGTCAGCCCCGAGCCGACGCGCAGCATCGCGCGCACCGCGGCGTCGGCAGCCGAACAGGAGCACCTCGAGCATCTGGACGCCGATCGCGCCGTGCTCCAGCGGCTCGGCGCGCCCCGCCGCGCGCGACTCGCGCCGTCGTTCTCGCGCGCCGCGATGCCGCCGGTGCCGCTGATCGTCGGCGACCTGGCACCGATCAAGTTCCACTACAGCTCGTGCTCGGCGTCTGGCGTCACGCCGGTGACGGCGCGCGTCGTGTTCATCGGCCCCCACTCCGTCGTGCTCGAGGACACCACGAGCGCGCTGGCGAGAAAGATCGACGCCGATCTCATCGCGATCGCCCAGGAGTTCGAGACGATCTCGTACCCGCTGGTGCTCAACTTCGGCAACCCGCTCGCTCGCGACGCGAGCACGGACGGCAACGGGCGCATCCTCATCCTGTTCACGCCCCGGGTGAATGCGCTCGCCAGCAACATTCTCGGCTTCGTCGCGGCGTGCGACCTCTATCCCGTGTCGCAGGACCCTGCGGTGGAGGGGAGCAACGAGGCGGAGATCTTCTACGCGCGCACCGTCACGGACACGTCAGCCGGCTCGACGTCGCTGAGCGGTCGGTCGCAGTGGCGGCGGCAGATGCCCGCGACGATGATCCACGAGGCGAAGCACATCGCGTCGTACGCCGAGCGGCTGTCGCGTGGCGCGACGCAGTTCGAGCAGGTGTGGCTCGAGGAAGCCACGGCGCAG
>Ga0070664_100003929_pt1 | contig 11991 bp, 14 predicted proteins | sample KBSC73metaG_FD_65863 | JGI IMG/M metagenome (GOLD analysis project Ga0070664, IMG submission 65863) | Corn rhizosphere microbial communities from Kellogg Biological Station, Michigan, USA - KBS C7-3 metaG | ecosystem: Host-associated > Plants > Roots > Rhizosphere > Soil ... | reverse complement strand
CTTCGCCATCCACACCTGCTGGGAATCCGCACGGACAAGACGGCCCGCGAAGTCGTGAGGGAGCGGCCGTGATCACACATCCAGAGAAAGTGCTCTTTCCTGATGATGGAATCACGAAAGGTGCGCTCGCGGCGTACTACGAGGCAATCGCCGGGATCATGCTGCCGCACATCCGCGGCCGCCCCATCACCATGGAGCGCTACCCCTCCGGGATCGGACGGAAGGGGTTCATTCAGAAGGACGTGTCCAAGGGATTTCCTGCGTGGCTCGAGCGCGTGGAGGTACCGAAAAAAGACGGTACCGTTCACCATCCGCTGGCTCGAGACGCTCGTTCCTTGTTGTGGCTCGCCAATCAGAATTGCATCACGCCGCACGTGTGGACTTCGCGCGCGCCCGATCTCTTTCACCCGGATATCTGTGTCTTCGATCTCGACCCGTCTCGGGATGATCCGGATGCGCTTCGCGGCGCTGCCCTCGCGCTGCGCGACCTGCTCGACGAGCTTGGCCTTCAAAGCTGGGTCAAGACCTCCGGCTCGAAAGGCTTTCATATCGTCGTCCCGCTCGATGCGAAGGCCGACTTTGGCGCTGTCCATCGATTTGCAAATACCGTCGGGACCGTGCTCGTCTCGCGCCACCCGACACGACTGACGCAGGAGTTCAGCAAATCCGATCGCGGCGGGCGCATCCTCGTCGACACGGGACGCAACGGATACAGCGCCACATTCGCAGCGGCCTATGCCGTCCGCGCCAAGCCGGGTGCGCCGATATCTGCTCCATGCACGTGGGAGGAAGTTCAGGATGGAAAGGTCCAGCCACAGACATTCACGATACGGACGATCGCCGACCGGATCGCCGCGGTCGGTGACCTGTGGGCGGACATGCGCAAGCGCCGATATTCGATTGTCCGCAAGACAACGAAACTCACCGCCGCCAAATCACGCTAGTTGTGGAAGACTGAGAAGGGGTCTGAGACCATTCAAGGAGCACGCAGATGCCATCCTTCAATCACCTCGTCACCAACGAGCAGGACCTTCGAGCGGTCATTGGCGTCCCGAGCCCACGCTCGGTGTTGAAGGAGCGCCGGTCGCTCGACGAGCACACGCGTGCGTTCATCGCGCGCTCGCCGTTTCTTCTGATGGCCACATCAGATGCGAACGGACGATGTGATGTCTCGCCCAAGGGCGACGGCCCGGGTTTCGTCCAGGTGCTCGACGATCAGCGCATCGTGATTCCAGAGCGCCCGGGCAACAAGCGCTTCGACGGCATGCTCAACATCATGGCGAATCCGCATGTCGGCCTGATCTTCCTGGTGCCCGGCCGGCAGGAGACACTGCGAGTCAACGGCAAGGCGTGGATCACGCGCGATCCGCAATTACTCGAACCCTGCGTCGCGCACGGCAAGGTTCCACTGGTCGCCATCGCGGTCGAAATCGAGCAATGCTTCCTGCATTGCCCGAAGGCGTTCGTTCGTTCACGTCTCTGGAACACGGACGCCTGGCCGGCCGCTGATTCGCTGCCTTCCATGGCATGCGTGCTGTTCGATCAGATCAAACCAGCTGACGCGACGCTCGAGGACTACGAGCGCTCCGTCGAGGAAGGGATCACCAAGGGCCTCTATTAGTGAGCCGTCTTCTTCCTGCTCTGCTGCTGTTCACAGCGACGGCATGTGCGACACGCGTACAGCCGCCAGCGCCATTGGAGCCGCCAGCGGTCGAATTCGCCGCCGATGCCGACGGGCTGATTCGGCGTGGCTGCTATCGATGCCTCGAACAGGCGTACAAGGAGGCGCAACAGCAGGGCGCCCGCGAACAGGCGTTCGAAGCCGCTGCACTCCTCACCCTCCGTTCCAAAGAGCTTGGCCTGCCGAGCGATCCATGGCTCGATCGGGCGCGCGCGCTCGCCGGCACAGATCCGTCGCTCACAGCCTATGTGGACATGGTGGATGTGATTCCACCGGATCGGCTCAGCGAGAACCGCGACGCGCTCTTCGACATCGGGCGCCGCAATCGCGCGAAACGCTCGATCGACGCCTGGCGTGAGCGGCTTCGCGACGGCGCCGGCTCCGACGCGTTTCGAAGTTATCTCGACGTCTCGCTCATCTGCGCATTCGGAACGCTCAAGGAGACGCCCGAGAGCTTCACGGGCGCGGTCGCTCCGGTCGCCGCCACTCCGTTGTTTCAGTATGCGCTCGGCGCCTGTGACGCGACCCATCGCGATCGGCTGATCGCGGTGCGCGCGTCCGAGCCGGATTTCGTCGACGCCGACTATCCGTTGGGCCGCTACGCCCTCGAAGATCCCGCCAGTCCCGATGCCGAGGAGAGCCTGAAGCGATTCGAGTCGGCATTGCACGCGTTTCCCCGATCGCCCGCGATTGCGACGCGCATCGGCAACGTGTACCGAATCTGGGAGGATTGGCAACCGGCGCTCGCTGCGTACGACACGGCACTTGACGTCGCGCCCCATCACCCAGAGGCGACCATTGGCCGGGCCATCAGCCTCTCGCATCTCGAGCGTTCCGACGAAGCCATTGAAACGACGACGCGCTTGATCGACGGAGGGCAATGGCTGCTCGGCGAAGCGTACTACTGGCGTGCGTGGAACCAGCTGCGGCTGAACAACTTTCAACTGGCACGGGCAGACGCCGATCGAGCGCGGACGCTCATGTCGAATTCCGCCGTCATGGTCCTGTCTGGTGTGATCGAATGGCGGCTTGGTCGCCTGGACAGTGCGGAGAAGGATTTCGAAGGCGCGTTGGCCATCGATCTCGGAGAGTGCGAGGCCGCCTTCGATCTCGGCGTCGTCCGCGATCAACTGGGGAAGCGCGTCGAAGCGCTTGCGGCCTTCAAGCAGGCGGGGCAGTGCTACGACCTCTCCATTACTCTGCGGCGCGAGGCGATCGACAAGATTCGAAGCGGTAACGGCAGCGACAGCGTGAAAGCGCGCGATGCGGCTCGTCACGAGCGGACCCTTGTCGATCTGGTCGAACGCCGTCGCGAGGTCACACGCGTGATCGACGCAATCGAAAAGGCTGGACGGTCATTTCAATGACCCGGCGCGCGCGTCGAGGCGGGATCCGATGTCGCGGACGATGCGATAGCGAAGGACGCCGCGAACGATCGTGGCAACGGATTGAACGACCGCGACAAGCATCGCCACCACGATCCATCCTCGGGCGCCGAGTATCGCGCTTGTGACGGCGGCCGCGGTCCACGCGAATCCGGCGGCCGTCCACGAGATCTGAAAACGCGTCACGGCATCGGCCCAGCCCCGCTCGTGCTCAGCATGGCGGACGGCTCTCCATAGCCGGCCGATTGCCTGGCCTCCAAGCACCAGGCTCAATCCCGGAAGGGCGGCTCGGCACAGCAGCCAGAGCCGCGACTCGAGGTCCATGATCCGCAGGCGTCGAGCGTTGCGGTCCGTGCGCCACAGCCAAAGAAGGAATGCACACCACGCCGGAACAGATGCGGCAACCAGCGCGATCGTGAGTCCAAATGGTGCCGACGGATCGGTGTTCTCCGGGGAAAGCGCGATCGCGATCGCCATGATCCCGAAGAGGGCGGCGGCTGCGACCTGCACAATTGCCAGCACGGTCGCGGTCGCACGCAGAGCCGGCGCCGGACGGTAGCCGACCTCCTGGCTGGCAACGCCATGCAGCCGCGCAAACAGAGCCTCATCGACCAGCGCCGCCGTTCCGCCGCCGGCACCCGGGTTCGGCCGTCGTGAAGTCAATGCGGCACGCGCACGCTCGGACCGTAGCCCTGAGGTACTGACGGATCCGTCGATCCAGTGAAGTGACCGTATGTAATGCCCAAGCGCGCTTCCGGTTGGCGGTGCTTCCACGACGAACGGCAGGACCGGAGCCGTTCCAGCCAGCGCACATCGGACGAGCTCCGTGAGCGGCGGGGAAGAATGACTTGCTCTCGAGACGACAACGAGGACCGCGTCGAACCCGGCCAGGTGATGTGCGGAGAGCGTCGTGCCCTGTGTCGGAATAAGCGTCCAACAGCGGCATCGGAAATCCTCGAGCGCCTTTGCAACATTCCCAGCGATCGCTTCGTCTGCCGCGGCGGAGATGACGAGAACCTCTGAGTTGATGGCGTTCGTTTCTGCGGTATCAGGCTGAACGCTCGACCGGACGGAAGACGATGAAGGTTCCGGTGTGTGGTGCGTGCGCATCCGGACGTGGCCGATCAGTTGCGAGAGAACCACATACGTCAGGACCGATGACACGATCTGGCTGGCGTCGACCACCACGCTCAGCACGACGATGACGCCGAGGCTTTGCGAGACAACCGATATCAACCCGTCTCGAGCGCCGCCCATCGAATAGGCGCACAGGAAGGCCAGCGCCCAATAGCGCGCGACCCTCCATCGCCGTGGCTCGATCGCAGCACCTGAATCGCTGTCATCCCGCAAGTCGCTCGCCATCTGCGCCAACCAGAAGGCATTCGCAAACGGCACGAGGGGCCGCCACACGATCTCGCCACCGCTCGTCCGCACATGCGCAAAGACCGAGAGCAGGTTGAGCCGCGCTCGGCGCAGCATCACGATGGCGCTGCCGGCGACGGTCCAGAGTCCGAACGCGGACGCGTACCTCATCGCGCCGAAGTATTCTTCGGCGGTCGCTGCGGAGCTCGGTTGTCCCAGGAGCAACGCCATCACGTAGCTCCCGTCGCGATACAAGGCGTACGCATTCAGGCAGGCGGAGATCGCCATCAGCACTGCCACACTCCGCTGCAAACCTCTGGGGTCGCGATATGTCGCTCGCGAGTAGCGAGAAGGAGCAGAGACCGCTCTTCTCGTCGCAGGCGTGGACTCGGTCAACGCCCGCCGCGCCGCCTCAACCAGGGTGTGAATCGTCCGTTGACGGTCTTTGGCGGACCATGCTGCAATCGGCGGAATGGTCTCGGTGAAATACGCGATCGACGGAGAAGGGCTCACGTCTTCGATGGCGTAGGTAATGATGGGAATGCCCCGGCCAGCCGCGCGTTCGAGCTCACGAACCACATCAGGTGCGATATTGGCGGCGGCAGACAGCACGAACACAAGCGCGCGGCCGCCCTCGAGCGCTGAGAGCGTTTCAGCGGCCGGCCGATCCGAAGCGCCGGAAAAACAACTCATGCCCGCGGCGATCAATGCCTCCGCCAGCTCCGTCGCGGCCGCTGAATTCTCGCGCGCCGCGGAGAGGTAGACGTCCACCACCGCGGTCTCGCGAGTCATACGCCGCTGGCGCGGGCCGGCCGCACGCGTCGAGTTCCAGCCACGAGCTCGGCCTCCCGGCGCCGCATGCGCTTCTCGAGCACGCGGACTGAGTACAAGCAGAGCACGCCTGCGAGCATCCACAAGAAGTCAGTCGCCATCCCTAACGTCACGATCGCGTCGTCACTCCATTCATCGGCATCTCCCACACTCGCCGTGACGATCGAGATAGGTATGAGCGCCAAAGGAAGGAGCCACAGCAAGATGAGCCATCGCGGGGCACCGGCTTTGGCGATTGACCCCGGTTGCGACGATCCGAGCTGAGCGCTGCCCTTCCACAGCGATCCCACAACGGCGCCGCCTCCCGTGAATCGCAGGCCAGGCCACATGAACCGGCCAGCGACACGCCCTGCGCTGAATCGAAGGCCCTCGATGCCGGCCGCCTCGAGAGTCAGGAACGACGTCATCAGCCAGATCAGCCACACGAACGCCGACGGGACCAGCAGGATGAGCTGAAGCGCCGCCAATGCGAGCACACGTTCCGCCACATCCTGTTCCGCGAAGAGCGATCGCATATAGACCGCATTCGCGTAGGCATCGACGTTCGCCACCAGATCGAAGACGGCCATGACCAGCGATATCCACAGGAGGACCGTCATCCAGGTGGCCGTCACGCGCCTGACGACCGCGGGCGACCCGACCCAGACCTGCTCTGCCCTCGGAACTGGACGCGGCTCATCGCCTCCGCCTTCCATACGTGCCTGAACGATCTCCGCCAGCATCCCAACCTGGGTCGGGAGATCGACAGACGAGGGCGCCAGCCAGTCCAACGTCCCGACGTTGAACAACAAGCCGCCGGCCGGGACAGTGTCGTCTATGCGGAACGGAATGATGGGATCGCCATCGCGTGCGGCACGCTCGACCTCGCGTCGCACCTGCGGCGATCGATTCGAGTACTCCGAGAACACGAGGACGAGCGAGGTACATTCCCCAATCGCGTCATACAACGCTTGCGCGTAGTCCTTGCCGGGTGTGATGTCGCGTGGAGCAATCCAACAGGGGACACCGCGGCCCTCGATCGCCTCGCATACCGCCTGGGCAATCTCGCGGTCCTCGCTTGCATGACTGATGAATACGCGACCCGTCATGACACCTTCGTCCTAGGTCAGCAGCAAAGGTTTCCGCGCCCCCGCATCACGGTAGGGAGCATAGCCCCACTGCGCGGCAGGCGGCACGTCGCCTCCTGCCCCTGATTGATTAACGATAGAAGCGCCAGAGGCCTGTCTTCAGTCGCGGTCGGTGATACGAAGCGGCCAGAGGTTCACGATTCCGGCTATTCTGACGGGACCAAAAAGGCCAATCGGCGGCGGTTGTGAGCATCTGGTTCATTACGTCCGGTGAGAGTACGCGCTGAAGCGGGGCAACCTTGGCACGTCGTCGAGGTGTATGCGCCCGATGCCATCGAGATCGAGTTCGTGACCGCCTCTGGCCGTACGCGGGCGTTGGCCTTCTTCTTTTCAAGCGATCATGGAGAACCGGTGCATGTGCATGTTGCCCGCGATCGGAAGGCGGTGAAGTTCTGGTTGGGCCCCGTTCGACTCGAATACAACCATGGTTTTGCGTCGACTGAACTGAATCGAGTGACGCGATTGGTCGAAGCGCACGAAAAGGAGTTGTTGAGGGCGTGGAATGAGTACTTCAAGTCAGGCCGTTGAGTCAGCCATCGCACGACGCGTACGCGTGACTAGCGACGCACTCGTTGTCGACTTACAGGATGGACGTGTGGTTTCGGTGCCCGTCGCGTGGTACCCGCGGCTCGCTGAGGGAACGCCCCGTGAACGTCGTCACTGGGAATTGATCGGTCCGGGAATCGGCATTCACTGGCCGGATCTGGATGAGGACATCTCGGTGGAAGCGCTGCTCCTGGGCCAGTGTTCAAACGAAAGCCCTGCTTCACTTCGTCGTTGGCGGGCATCAAGGCGGCGACCGGCTAACAAACGAATGGAGCCGGCGCGCCGGCGTTCGACTAGGCGCGCGGCTCATTCGTAGTCGTTGGGCAGGCAAACCAGTCGAGATGAGATGACACTGTACGCGCCCGTCCTGTGGTTCTATTCCGTGATGGCATCGGTGGTGTTCGGCGCGAGTGTGTACGAAGCATTGGTCGTGCACCCCGCGTGGAGCCGGAAGCCGCCGGAATCCTTTCGCGGGTTCGTGGGAACGCCGGTCAGTCGGATGGATTTGCCGAGGTTCTGGGTGCCTGTGGCCCCGCTGTACGCACTGAGTGGACTCGGCACGCTGGGGCTCGCCCTTTTGTCGGGAAGCCATGGGGAGGCCATCATCGTGTCGGCGGTCTGCGCCATCGCGGTGGTTGCGTCGACCTTGCTGTACTTTCGTCCCACGATCGAGCGGTTTCTTACTGGCGGAGGCGGGAACACCCCGCCGGAACGCTTGCAGGTCGAGGCGCGCCGTTGGATTGGGCTGAACTGGGTCCGGGTCGGCCTGATTGCGATCTCTTGGTGGGGAGCTCTCATTACCTTAGCGAGTCATGAGTGAATCCCCGCTGCCCAAGCGGATGAAGCTGACGAAGCGCCCTCGCCTCGCCGCAAGGGCTCGCGTGCGCTTTCGCGCAGTTGTCGCTTCGCAGCTTATCCGCGGACGTTAGGCCTCGTTAACGTCAGCGAAGCCAAGAAACGAGAGACGACGATGGCTCGCTTTGTTCCGTCACAGGCTCTCATGGCCATCACCGCCGTCCTGCTGCTACGGATGGCGCCGGCGTCGGTCGCAGGCCAAGAGCCGTCCGTTGCGTCGGGCTTCGATTCACCTCGAATCTCAATCGATCTGGCGCGCGGCACACCACGAGAGCAGCTGGCTAAGCAAACCCTTGAGCAGGCGCTCGCCTCTCATGAGGTGGGCAAATACACCTTCACTCGCAAAGTCGTCATCGAACAAGGAGCAATCAATCACGCATTTCCGGTCTTGACGCTCAACCCGTACTTCGCTTCATCGCCTGACGAATTGCTCTCGACCTACATCCACGAACAGCTTCACTGGCACCTCAGGAATCGCGCCGCGCAATAGCAGGCGGCCATCACTGCACTCCGCCGACTGTACCCACACGTGCCGGTTGGCTTGCCGGCGAGTGCAGAGAATGAATACAGCACGTACGGTCATCTCGTGGACTGTTACCTTGAGATTCTTGCTGACCGTCAGTTGCTTGGTCCCGAGCGTAACTGCCGTCGTCGTGCGGAACAAGCCGTGGTACACGTGGATCTACGCCACCGTTCTTGCGGACGAAAGGCGGATCGCCGAGGTTGTGGACCGCCATCAGCTGCGGGTGCCTTGATCATCACCATCCCGCGAGAACCCTTTGATTAGCGACAGGCGTACCAGGCGCCAACAGCGACGCCGATACCCAGGAGAGAGTCGATGAGATAGTGGTACCGGCCCAGGACCGTGGCGGCCACGATGGCGGCAGCGATGACGAGGAAGACGACGCCCGCATGAGGCATCACGTCGACAACGGCCAGTGCCGTCGCAACGGCGCCGGCAGCGTGACCGCTCGGGACAGTGTTTGCCTGAATGCTGCCGCGATCGAGGATTGATGCGTTGAATCGCCGAAGAACCGACTGCGGGTGCCGCATGCCGGCGGCACCCTCAATCACGCGCGGGGGGCGCGTCTGCAGCCAGGGCATCGCCCCGTAGGCGATGAACTCCGAGAGCAGCACGACCACCCAGAAACGTGGCAGCGCGCTGGCATGTCCGCCGATGACGAGGGTCGCGACGGCCGCGGGAATGACCGGGTAGACAAGGACGTACGCCAACTCCAGCGCCTCGCGCACAAATCGCGGGCTCGCCTCGTAAGCGGCAAAGATCCCGGGCTGTCGCAGCAGTTGCCGATCCACGCTCATCAGCCATCCTTCGACATCGGGCATCGGGCGCACGAAGAACAAGCCTGACAGCCAGTACCCGGCAAGCAGCATGGGCAGCGGAACCAGAATCGCGAACGCGAGTGCATTGGCGCTCAGCCAGGGCGGCGCAAAGGCATGAACGCCGAGCACGAAGCCGGAAGCTGCCAACGCGCCGAGTGCGGGCACGCGCGCCCGGGCGAAACGCGTGTCAGCAAGCGCGACGACCAGCAGGTACGCGTAGTACGCGAACGCGATCCACTCCCATCGCAGCGCGATCACGACATTCGGTTCCCCTGAGACATAGACGACGCGTCCAAGGATTTCGTCAGAGCGGGTGCAGGACGGAAGATCACTCGATCATTGATCCAGAAACTTGCGGCGGACGCCAGGACGACGGCAATGACATTGGAGGGCACGACGGACAGTCCGGTCGCGGTCATCACGATCATCGTGATGCCAAGGTTGGTCAGCAGCGAGATCGCACCGGTTGAGAATTGAAAGTACAGCCAGCGCCTGAATCGTCGTTCGGCGGGCAGGTTTGGCCACGTCACTGTCTCGTGCCAGGCGAAGTTGTGCGAAACGGCTGCCAGCACTGCCAGTGTGATGGCGACACTGGCGTTGACGCCTGTCCATCGCACCAGCAGCCACAGCGTCATCGTCTGCAGTGCAAACCCCATGACGCCAACAAGATTGAAGCGTATCCATCGTACCCAAGTGCTGATCGTCACCTGACTCTCCGTGGGCACACGTCTGGCCTTCGCGGTGCCACCGGGAAAGGTGTCAGATGGATGAAAACCAGCTCAGCCCCTCAATTTCCTCGGAAATTTCGACAGCATCGCGCGCGATCGCGTGTGGGGCAGCGCACAATAGGGGGTAGCTGTGATCGGGCCACAATTCAACAGTGAGCAAGCAGCTGCGACACCGTCGGTGCCGCACTCTTCGATCGGTGGTTGGGTATACGTCGCGATAGCCGTCCTCCTGCCGCTCGTCGTCGTCGCTCAGTCGCCGGTAAAAATTCCAAACGAACTTCCCGCTGTGGCGACGTCTCAATTGACCAAAAGCTTGGCCGACGCCAAGAAGTATCCCAAGCATGTGTGGCGCGATACACCGGCCATCAATGAGGACGGGACGGTCAACGGATATGTCGAAATCTCACGCGGTGACCTACGGAAATGGGAGTTCAGGATCCCCATGAACGCGCGCGCCATCGATCGAATGATTCCCGAGCAGATCGGCGGTTACCCGGTCAACTACGGGTTCGTACCGCAGACGATCTCGTACGATGGCGACCCGTTCGACGTGCTGGTGCTCGGCCCTCCAATTCCGGGCGGCCAGATGGTTCGTGGTGCCATTGTCGGGTTGATGCTGATGAAGGATGAAAAGGGAAACGACGCAAAAGTCGTTATCTCTCCGCTGGCAAAGGGCGGTCCGGCTTATTCGCTGACCCAGTCCGATCGAGTCACCATTGCGGGATATTTCCGCCGATACAAGCTGCTCGAGCCAGACAAGTTCTCCGAAGTGCCCGGTTGGGGATCGGTCGCCGATGGTCTCGCGTTCGTCAACGTGACGCACGAATTCTTTCAAGAGTGCCAGCAGGTTCCCGGACCGACGTGCCGTATCGCAGCGCGATGAAGAGAGCTCTGACAGCCACGCTGAACTGCAAATTGCGCTAGCGCGCGCGCCCGTAGCGCGCCTCCTCCGCGTAGTAGGCAGGGAAACCGACTGCTTTCTTCAACTCCTCGAAGTCCATCGCTGCAACGGGACGGTCCGACCGACGAAGGCTGGCGAGGGCGGTTCGCATCGCCTGGATTGAGACGTTGAGCAGCGTCAGCGGGTAGACGGCGATCTTGTAGCCGATTGCTTCGAGTTGCTGCGGCGAAAGAAGAGGCGTCTTGCCTCCTTCGATCAGGTTCGCCATCTTCGGTCCGTCGACCTCGGCGCAATAACGACGCATCTCCTCTTCGTTGAGCGGCGCTTCGAGGAAGCTGATATCAGCACCGATCTCGCGGAACAAGCGGCACCTCAGGATCGCTTCATCCAGGCCGACGCACGCACGCGCGTCCGTGCGCGCCATGATGAGGATGCCGCCTTCGGCGTCGCGCGCGTCGACGGCAGCGCGGATGCGCGTCAGCGCTTCGTCGCGACTGACGACGGATTTCCCTTCGGTGTGGCCGCATCGCTTCGGCGCCACTTGATCCTCGAGCATGATCGCGGCAAAACCCGCGTGCTCGTATCCCTGCACCGTGCGTTTGATGTTCTGCGCGCTGCCGAATCCCGTGTCGCCGTCACCGATCAGCGGGATGGAAACCGCGCGGCAGATGTTCTGTCCCTGATCGGCGAGCTCGCCATAGGAAATGAGACCGGTGTCCGGCATGCCGAGGCGCGCGGCCGAGACCGCGAACCCGCTCATGAAGCCAAGCTCGAACCCCGCTTCTTCGATAAGGCGGGCGGACATCGCGTCATGACAGCCGGGCATCACCAGGATGCCGGGACGATCGAGGAGCACACGCAGGCGTTGCGCTGGAGTCATCACAGTCGTAGTGTCCGGCTTTAGCCGGACTTCTATTTCACATGGACGGGAATCGTGATTGTCTTCGGGTTAGGGCCTTTGTCGACCGTGTCGAAGTTGTCGACCTCGAACGCGCGGCCGATCTGGTTGCCGGCCAGATCTTCGAGGATGTCGAGCGCCAGCAGCTGGTAGGTGCCGGCCGTCCATGGCGCCGTGGGCGTGAATGTCCAGCGCGTCTCGGCTTGATCGACGCCGATGGCGCCATCGACTTCTTTGCCGTCGCGCGTGACGCCCAGCGCGCGCATCAACAATCCGTGGTCGAGCGGCTCGGGAAACGTGACGACCATGCCGTCGCGGCTGCCCGCCGCCGGCGAC